>Ga0078972_1001565_pt1 | contig 84688 bp, 80 predicted proteins | sample YelNatPaOPGAMG01_FD_67568 | JGI IMG/M metagenome (GOLD analysis project Ga0078972, IMG submission 67568) | Hot spring thermophilic microbial communities from Obsidian Pool, Yellowstone National Park, USA - OP-RAMG-01 (SPADES assembly) (version 2) | ecosystem: Environmental > Aquatic > Thermal...
ATTAATAAGACTGTTGAAAACCGTTAGCAAATTGCATCAGTATTTAAACTAAAATCAATTTTTTCTACTTAAATTAAAACTTAAGCCACGAAATATAAATTTTTAAATGATTTACTTCTTCTTTGGATGTATACGATTTGTTTAGTTTTAGGAAAGATGAATTACGGAAGTGGAAGTGTAATACAGATGATCGTAACACCCAGTGTAAGCGAACCATAGACTACGGTTTATGCTTTTACTTCATCCAATGCCTGTCTTGAAATGACCAACGATAATCTTAGCGATCATCTGTTCACCTCCTTTTTGAAGTGATACACTAAATTATAAAAAGATATATAGACTTTGTCAATCCAATCTATAGATGTAATTTTATCAATTTTGGGTAAATTCTTTTAAGAGCTGTTTCCCCCATTGTTCGTTCAGACGATTTAATACAGAATATAGTTTTCTCTATGCCCTGACCATGGTTAAAACAACACAAGCTTTCTTTTACAAAATTTTTACATAAAAATTTTCACTACCACCAAAACTCCCTTGATATGAGATAATAATTGAATAAGAATTATAAAAATAACATAATATTACATGGCTATGTTAAAGGAAAAAATTGGTAAAGTTTTAAAAACAAGCATTAAAGTTTCAGGCGCTGCTGCCCGTATAATCACCGGAGTTGGTGCTACTGTTTTGGCTTTACTTGCCTTCAAAAAAAGTAAGTCCAGAAAGTAAGGAATAATATGAAGCTTTCTTTTAGAAATTTTTCGATAGATCTTTCACGCAGAACTTGTATAATGGGAATTTTGAATGTTACTCCTGATTCTTTTTCGGATGGCGGTCTGTATTTTGAAAAATCCCTTGCTATTGAACGGGCAAAACAGATGGTTGAAGACGGGGCTGATATAATTGATATTGGTGGGGAATCCACGAGACCTGGGGCTGAACCTGTAAGTCTTGATGAAGAATTAAATCGTACGATTCCTGTGATAGAAGCACTCGCGAAAGAAATAAAAGTTCCCATATCAATAGACACATACAAATCTGTAGTGGCAGAAAAAGCTCTTAACGCAGGAGCATCAATTGTGAATGATATAAGCGGGTTAAGATTCGATCCAGAAATGGCGAAAATAGTTGCAAAATATAAAGTGCCTGTTGTGATAATGCATATTAAAGGTACGCCGAGAAATATGCAAAAAGAACCTTTTTATGAAAATCTTATTGCTGAAATAAAACAGTATATCGAAGATAGTATTAATATTGCCCTGAATACAGGTATTGATAAAGATAAAATTATAATTGACCCGGGTATAGGTTTTGGTAAAACCTTTGAGCACAATCTCGAGATAATTCATAGATTGTCAGAGTTCTCGACTTTTGGAAAACCTGTATTGATAGGGTTATCAAGGAAAGCTTTCATAGGTAAAATTCTGAATAATGCATCCCCACTGGAAAGAGTTGAAGGAACTGCTGCAGCAGTTGCAATCTCAATAATGAATGGAGCTAATATTATCAGGGTTCATGATGTTAAACAAATGACAATGGTCGCAAAAGTTGCTGATGCGATCAAAAAAATGAAGATTGAATAACAATGAAATTGTTACTTTTCTATGCTCATTCGTGGTGGTATAAAACAGCTTCTAAAAGTCTTCAGTATGTGCCGGATATAGAAAAAGAAGAGAATATCGAAAAGACAGTTGTTGTTTTTTTACATGCTGAGCTTGAAGATGAAAAGAAAGATAAAAGTCTTCTTGAGAAGCTTGTAAAGAATATTAAATGGATTGCCGGAAAGTTTGGGACAAAAAATGTCGTAATTCATTCTTTTAACCATCTTTCTTCAAGTAAAGCATCTCCGGAATTCTCGGAACAGATAATAAAAAATGCGGCTTTGAAATTAGAGAATTCTAACTATAAAGTTATCTGCACTCCTTTTGGATATTTCAATGAATTCAAGATTCATGTTGGAGGAGAAAGTCTGGCAAAAGTCTTCAAGGATTTATAGTATTTTTTATAACCTCTAACTTCATATATGGCCTTAAAACTTCAGGGATCACAACGCTGCCATCCTTTTGTTGATAATTTTCAAGAATTGCAACGAGTGTTCTTCCTATTGCAAGACCAGAACCATTAAGAGTGTGCACAAATTCAGTCCCCTTTTTCCCTTCGCGTTTAAATCTTATATTGGCTCTTCTTGCCTGATAGTCAGTAAAATTAGAACAGGAAGAAATCTCCCGATATTTTTGCTGGCCAGGCAGCCAGACTTCAATATCATAAGTCTTTGCAGCAGAAAAACCGAGGTCTCCGGTACATAGAACAACCACTCTATAAGGCAGTCCGAGTTTCTGAAGTATCTCTTCAGCATTATTGGTTAAAGATTCAAGTTCATTGAATGAATCCTCTGGTTTTACGAATTTTACCATCTCAACTTTGTTAAACTGATGTTGTCTTATTAATCCTCTTACATCTTTTCCATAAGAACCTGCTTCACGTCTGAAACAAGGGGTATAGGCTGTGTAGTAGATTGGGAGGTCTTTTTCATTCAATATTTCATTTCTGTGTATATTGGTCACAGGAACTTCTGCTGTTGGAATAAGATAAAATTCAGGATCAACTATTCTGAAAAGCTCAGCCTCGAATTTTGGAAGTTGACCCGTGCCCTGCATGCTTTCCCTGTTTACGATAATTGGAGGAAAAACTTCTGTGTAGCCATTTGAAATATTATTGTCAAGCATGAAGTTCATTAGAGCTCTTTCAAGTTTTGCTCCAGAGCCTTTCATAATGGAAAATCTTGCGCCTGCGATTTTTGAAGCTCTTTCGAAATCTATAATTCCCAGAATTTCGCCAATATCCCAGTGATTCAAAGGTTCAAAATCAAAATTTTTCGGTTCACCCCATCTTCTTATCTCGACATTGCATGTTTCGTCTTTCCCAACAGGAACTGTTTCATGGGGAATATTGGGGACGTTTAAAAGAAAATTTATTGTGCTATCCTCGAGTAATTTTAATTTTTCATCGAATCCCTTAATTGTATCAGATACAACTTTCATTTCTTTTATCAGTTCTGAAGCGTCTTTTTTCTGACTTCTGAGTTTTCCTATTTCTTCTGATACCACATTCCTTTTGTTTCTGAGTTCATCTGCTTTTTGCTGCAACAGCCTTTTTTCTTCTTCTGCCTTAAGGAATTCTTCGAGACTAATATCGTAATTTCTGTTTTCAAGAGATTTTTTTACAAGCTCAATATTTTCTCTGACAAATTTAGGGTCTAACATAAAACCTCCGTTGATAGCGAATCAATTCCTCTTATTTCTAAAACTTTGTTTTTTGATGTCTTGCCTGTCAAAATTATTATAGAACTTTTTCTGATATTTAATTCCTTTGAAAGAAATTCAATAAGCTCTTTATTTGCAGCGCCTTCAACAGGCGGAGAATTGAGTTTTATTTTAACTGTATCACCTATAAAACCAGCAAAACCTTTTTTTGAAGATTTTGGTTCTATTTTGACCTTTATTATTATTCCGTTATCAGTTTTCTTATAAGGAATTTGCATATGTTAATGTTACCATAATAGAAATATATCTGCATAATTATTGACCCGTAAAATACATTTAAATAATCCAGATATATCAGGAATAATTTTTCATGATAGTTTTATAATTGTCTGGTTTGGGTTAAAATATATTATAAGAAATTTTTAGATAAACTAATTAAAAGGAGGAAGTAATATGAAGAAACTTGTTTCATTGCTTCTGGTGTTATCTTTCCTTGCAATGATTGCAGGCTGCACCCAATACCATGCGCAGGGTGCAGGAGCAGGAGCTGTGCTTGGTGGTGTTGCTGGAGCATTGCTTGATCGCAAGAATCCGTGGAGAGGCGGTGTTATAGGTGCGGCGCTTGGCGGTGCAGCAGGAGCAACTTTTGCCGATGTATCGGTAAGAGCTTCACAGGAAGCAGCAACAACAGGGAAACCTGTTGCTTATATGACTGAAGATGGCAGAGGAGTTTATCGTGCAGACCCAATTGACTATAATGCGCAAACAAAATGCCATAAAGTTCAGGAAAGAGTCTGGGAAGATGGCAGGCTGATAAAAGATCAGATAAAAGAAGTCTGTGAGGGCGAAAAATACGAAAAAAGGTATTAAAACTATCGGCCTCGTAGATTATTTATGAAATCTTCGAGGCCATTCGTTTCTCTGATAGGCTCGTAACATATGTTGTGTATGCATGGGATAACGCTTCCTTCATCTTCTCCATATATAATGCTTTTATACGGGTAGAAAATAGTCCTTGCAGCTTTTGTAAGATTACTATTATCGCCCGCTCGAATATCAAGTTTCAAAGCATTAAAATATGCATCGAGTGCACAATAATAATACGCAGCATTTAGTCCAGCTTCTTCTGCCTGTAATGCAAAAAATTTCAATCCTTCTTCAGCATATCTAAAATATTCATTTTTATTAGTCATGAGAGATAGTCTAAGAAGAAGCAGTATTCCTGATGCATTTACAGATGGATGAGGCATATCAAGAATATTTTTCAGCCTCATATCGAGAACATCTGTTTCAGTATCATAAAATCCACCAGATTTATGATCCCAGAATTTTTCGAGACACAAATTCATGAGTTTTTCTGCGCATTCAAGATGTTCTTTTACGGCTGTTGCTTCGTAAATATCAATTAATGCTTCGATAAGATAGATATAATCATCAATAATGCCTTCTATATTTTCTGTGTGATAGACTCTGTCATCTTTCAGAAAAAGGCTTTTTATTCTCTCAATACTTTTAATTGCGAAATATTTTAAATTATCATCTTGTAATATATATGAAGCCTTAATAAATGAAGACGCCATTATCCCATTAAGAGATGTATAAAATGTTTTATCAACAAAAGGAGCTGGTCTTCTGCTTCTCCTTTCAAGAAGTTTTTTCATTGCTGAAGACAAAAGTTCCTTGATCTCTTCTGCCCCGATACCTGTAATAATTGACACTTTTTCAATATCAACTGCATTAAATAAAACTATTTTTGATTTATCATGATGCATTCTCCCTTTATCAGATAACATATGCAGGGAAAATATCTTATATTCTTCATCTGAAAGTAATTCCTTTAATTCATTTGTGCTCCAGGTAAAATAACCTCCCTCATCATCAGATGTTATATCAGCATCCTGACTCGAATAGAATCCTCCTTCGGGATCTGATAATACTGTTTTTACGAAATATATAATACCTTCGGCAGTTTTCTTGAAAATATCATTTCCTGACAGGGAATATGCCTGTATATAATTTCTAAGTAGCCATGCATTGTCTTCAGCCATTTTCTCAAAGTGCGGGATTATCCATTCTGCATCGACCGAATATCTATGAAATCCACCCCCGACTTGGTCATAGTAGCCACCTTTGGACATCTTTTCAAGAGACATCATAACAGCCGAGCCAACAGATTCAAAACCCGAAAGAAAATATCTATTGAGCAGGAATTCTAAAGCACCTGTCATCGGGAATTTTGGCGCTGTACCGAATCCACCATGATTCATATCAAGAAAAGACAACATTTTAAGCATGGCTTCTTGAAGCGTTGATTCTTTTATTTCATCTTTTTCACTACCAATATTTTTAAGTGAATCCATTAATTTGTTGCTTATTTCAATAAGTTCAGGTTTTTTCGTTCTATAAATTTCAGAAATTGTTTTAAGAATCTTTTTGAATCCGGGGCGGCCCATATTATCTTCGGGCGGGAAATAAGTTCCTCCAAAAAAAGGTTTTCTTTCAGAAGTAAGGAAAACACTTAATGGCCAGCCGCCACCGCCGCCCATTGCCATTACCGCGTTCTGATAACGCCTGTCTATATCCGGTCTTTCATCCCTATCAATTTTAATGCAGATAAATAGAGAATTGAGAATAGAGGCAATTTCATCATTTTCAAAACATTCTCTGGCCATAACATGGCACCAGTGGCACCAGGATGCACCAGAGCTTAGAAAAACTGGTTTCCCCTGTTCTTTTGCAGAAACAAAAGCTTCGTCACACCAGGGGAACCAGTCTATTTTTTGATTTGCTGCATGCCTTAGATAAGGTGATTTTTCTCTGGCTAATCTTTTTATTTAAGTCTTCCTTCTACTGCTGACCAGTCAATATTTTTGAAAAAAGCTGCAATATAATCAGGTCTTTTTAATCCATAATCAATCATAAAAGCATGCTCAAAAACATCCATAATCAACAAAGGATTGCATCCTGCAGGATGTGAGACATCATGTTCATTAATCCAGAAATTGATTAATCTTCCGTTTGTCATATCCTGATAAAGTACCACCCATCCGATTCCTCTCATCGCACCTGTTGCTTTGAAGTCCTTTTCCCATGCTTCATATGTTCCGAAATTCTCTTCAAGCTTTTTAGCGAGTTTGCCAGATTTATCAAGGGGTGACTTCCCGCCAAGATTTTCAAAATAATATTCATGAAGTCTCATTCCGTTAAACTCCCATCCGAGCCTTCTTTTAAGTTCAGCATATTCAGGAGTTCCAGCCTTATCCTCTTTGAGCATCTGCCCTAATAAATCAAGAACCTTGTTGCTGTTAGTTACATAACCCTGATACAGGGTAAAATGGTTTTTTAACAATATTTCACTAAACCCTTCCATCCCGATAAGTTTTGAATAATCTTTTGCTGTGTAAGACATAATAAAACCTCCTCTCTTTTTTATTATTATATATTATTATTTACATAATTTATTATTCTTTTTCTGCAGGCTGAATATCCCTCGATTTTTTTAGTCAAAGGTATTCTAACCTTAAGAGTGGTTCCCTTGCCCGGTTTCCCCGATATTTTCAATGTTCCTCCAAGTAAATAAACTCTTTCTCTAATCCCTGTCAAACCATATGATTTTGCGTTTTCAATTTGTTCTCTTGTGATGCCTCTTCCATTGTCTGTAACTTCAAGTACTATATTTTCTAAATCTTTTTTCAAAGAAATATTCACCAGAGTTGCATCCGAGTGTCTGATTATATTTGTCAGAGCTTCCTGGTATATTCTATAAATTGCTGTTGAAATATCCTTATCAATAAATAACTCATCCGAAATATTTAATTCAAGATTATATTTGATACTTTTATTCTTAAGAATTTCTTTAGTATGCCATTCAATAGCTGCTGTAAGCCCGAGATGGTCAAGAAGCCCTGGTCTTAATTCTGTCGAAACTTTTTGAATTGTTTTAATCCCGGATTCAACCATTTCTTTCATTGATTCAATTTTCATTCTGATTGGTTTATGGTTGGTTCTTATTTTTCTTTCGAGCCATGCTAAATCAATATTTAGAACAGTAAAGAGTTGACCTAATTCATCATGCATTTCCCTTGCAATGAATTTTCTTTCCTGTTCAATAGCTGAGTGCAGATATGCAGAAAGACAGCGCAATTGTTCTCGTGAATTCTTTAATTCTTTTTCTGCCTGTTTTCTTTCGGTAATATCTTCGTAAACAAGCACAATCCTGTTATTTTTTGTTTTATTTTCAATGGGAGAAGCGCTGATCATGCAAACAATATCTCTGCCGTCTTTCCTGCGAAGCAAAAATTCTCCAGTAAAAAATTTTGATTTATCAATAGCAGAATGAATCTGTCTGCATATTTTCTGATAATCTTTTGTGCTCCTGCAAAGTATTTCAGGACTCCGTCCAATAACTTCTTCAGGGTTCCAGCCAAAAACTTTTTTCAATCCTTCGTTAGCAAAAAATATTTTCTGTTTGGTTAATCCAACAACTGCATGAGGTATTGTTCGGAGAATCGAAGATTTAAGAGCTTCTATTTTCTGTAATTGTCTTACCGCTGATTTGCGTTCTGAAATTTCACGATCTATAGATATTATAGTCTTGTTTGTTACATCTTTCAGGCTCTCCAGAAGTTCAATACTCGAAGTGCCTGTTACCCTTGCGCTTAGATCGCCTTTTGAGACTTTGTGTAAAACATCAAAATATTCTGCAAGACTTATTGCGAATTCATGTGATTGATCAACGATTTCTCCGATTTCCCGGGCAGTTAAATTAATCATGTGTTTGAGCCTCGAAATTAAATCAATATCCGATTTTTCGGTAATTCTGACAGAAGGGTCACCAGAGGAAATTTTTTTTAGCGCCTCAAAAACTTCGGACATGGCAAGAGCAAGTTCCATGCTCATATTCTCGAGTTCTCTATCTCTTTCATCAACAATTCTGCGATATTCCTTGATCTGCTCATTAAAAATCCCGCAGGTTTCTGCCATAGCGCCTGAATCCATATTTTTAACAAAAACCTCACAGTTTATGCACATTTCAACTTTGTCAATGAATTTACCTTGAATTTCGTTCCTGCAATGCGTTCCAGTAAAGAGCCAGCAATTAAGATTTTTTGAATGGAATGCAGGACATTCAAGTTTATTGCATTTAAAAACTTCCCAGCATTTTACTTTACTCTTAGTCATCATTTTTTTAAGTTAATTCACGTTTGATTTTTTCCAGCAGGTTCCATGAATATCAAGACTTGCTCCCTGAAATGCATTAATTCTCTCGACCGTGCCTTCAAAAATAATAATATCTCCTGCGGAAATTCCTGAAGTTGCATCCTGTGTTGTAAAAAGCACAACATTATATCCCTTTTCAGGACTACTCGCAGATGTAAGAATTCTTATTCTAAAATTTTCCTTGTTTCCGGGGAGTATATTGATCACTTTTCCCTCTCCCCTCGCTATTTTCCCATGAATCTCTTTGAAATATTCCTTAACCTGAGCTTTATTAACTTTATCGGGATCGATATTGATAAGAATTGTATTCACGTCAAGTTTATTTTCTTCAGCAAATAGATATGAACAAAAAATAACTCCTAAAACTATCCAGCAGATATTTTTAAAAATGTTCATAATTTCATCCTTTCATTGATTTGTCTTCAATATATGGAATAGTAAAATAAAAAGTTGAACCTTTGCCTTTTTCCGATTCGACCCAGATTTTCCCGCCATGTTGTTCTACTATGCGCTTGCATATAGCAAGACCTATCCCTGTGCCAGGATATTCTGATTTAGAATGCAATCTCTGAAAAATAATGAATATACGTTCTGCATCTTTAGGGTCGATTCCGATGCCATTGTCTTTAATAGAAAACAACCATTCGCCATTATTTTTTTTCGAAGAAATATGAATATGAGGCTTTTGATTGCTCTTAAATTTAATAGCATTTGCAATTAAATTCTGAAATAGACTTACGAGCTTGGTGGCATCTGCCATAACAACCGGAAGGTTATCATATGTTATATTTGCGTTATTTTCCTCGATAGCGGTCTTTAGATTTGCAAGGGCATTTTCAAGTACTTTTGCGCAGTCAGTTGGTTTGAAAGTCTTTCCTTTTGTGCCTATCTGCGAATATGCCAGAAGATCCTTTATCAATGTATCCATTCTATTTATGCCTTCTAAAGTTAAATTAATGAACTCGTCGGCTTTTGTGTCGAGTTTGTCTTTATAGCGTTTTGCGAGTAATTTTATAAAACCTGCTACAACGCGTAAGGGTTCTTGAAGATCATGGGATGTGGCATAGGCAAACTGCTGTAAATCGAAATTGGAACGCTTTAATTCTTCATTCAATTTCAGTAGATTTTCTTCTGCAACCTTGCGATTGGTAATGTCCCTTGAATTCACAACGATTCCTGCAACAGCAGGGTTATCAAGGAGATTTTTTCCAGTAACTTCCAGTACCCGCCATGAGCCATTTTTATGTTTGAATCTCACCTCAAGAGAAAGAGAAATCCCTGGATTCTTAATTGAATTCGAAAGTGTATTAACAGCTACTTTAATATCTTCAGGATGAACAAAATCAAGGACTTTTTTGCCAATAAGTTCTGTTTTACTATAACCGAGAAATCTTTCTATTGAAGGGCTTTCATATTTTATTGTACCATCAGCCTCAAGAATTGTTATCATATCAGAAGAATTTTCAGTAATAAGCCTGAAATATTCCTCGCTGCGTTTAACATTTTCTTCAGCTCTTTTATTTATAAGAGCTATTGCGGCTATCTCTGAGAAGGCTGTCGCAATTCTTGAATCATCTTCAGTAAATCCCGAAGGTTTATTTGCTAATCCGAGCAATCCAATGACTTTATTTTCAATGATCATTGGAGCAAAAAGAATGTTATTGATTTTTATATGACCTTCGGGCAAAAACTGTGCCCATTTGCTTTCGCCAAAATTATTATTGAATATTGTCTTGCAGGTTTTATAAATTTCCCCTCTTAAGCCTCTTACAGGCATTCCGACTTCTGTTTTTACAGAACAGGTCTCCGTGCCAGAATCAATAAATATAATTTCGATTTCAAGGGTATTTTCTTTCAATAAAGCTATATAGCCGGAAGATGCTCCTGTAAGATTTCTGCATGCATAAAAAATAGAGCGAGCCGTACTTTCGAAATCATGGTATTTCAAAATAGAACGGGTACTTTCAAGCAAGGCAGCTATTTCCGCCTGTCTATTCCTGGAGAGTTCAAGAGCTTCAATTAATGAATACTCAGTGTCCATAAGTTTTGTTACGTCTGTGAGGGCTGTTCTGAAATTTCTGCATTTTCCATCGGAATCATTAACCGGCATGCTCTGTAGCTGGAAATAAAACAACTTACCGTCTTTGCGAATTATTCTTAGTTCACATGCTTGTGGAGACTGTTTCAGAATAATGTCTTTGCAGTGAGCCCTGAATATTTCCATATCATCCTGTTCAATAAACATTGAAAAGGGTTTGTTTATCAGATATTCTTTTTTCATCCCGAGCATATTTGCTCCCGTAAGATTTACATCAAGTATCAATCCATTTTTATCAAAAGTAAAATATCCTAAAGGCGCAAAATCATAAAGGTCTCTGTATTTGTTTTTAGAATCCTCGAGCTCTTCTTTCAACTTAAGAAGTTCAAGGTTATATTTTTCGAGTTCTTCCTGCTTGGATTCGAGTTCATTTATTAAACGTTCTGTATCAAGAAATGATAATTCCTGTAATTTTTTATTTTGAGCTCTTATTTTCTTAATTGATGATTTCCCCATATAGATATTCTTTGAAAGTTTTATTTATAACACTATTCCTGATAAAGATTTTTAATGCCCTGCATCTGTAATAGTCAATATAACTAAATTATATTAATTTAATAATCTATTAGCAAATTCTGATAAAAATAAATTTATTACGCAAGAAATTGAACAACTTCTTATAAATACATTATAGTAGATTTATGTTTAAAGAGCGAGATTATGATGTAATTGTTATTGGAGCAGGTCATGCAGGCTGTGAAGCAGCTCTTGCACCTGCGCATCTCGGACTTTCAACCTGTTTATTCACAATCAATCTCGACACCATCGGACAGATGTCGTGTAATCCAGCTATAGGTGGTCTTGCAAAGGGTCATCTTGTAAGGGAAATAGATGCTCTCGGCGGAGAAATGGCAAAGGTAACTGATAAAGCAGGCATTCAATTCAGATTATTGAATTTATCAAAAGGACCAGCTGTATGGTCATTAAGGGCACAGGCTGACAGGGTCTTATATAAACTTGAGATGCGTAAGGCTATAGAATCTCAAAGAAATCTTGATGTTAAACAGGCATTGATTGATGAGATTATAATAGAAGATGGAAGAGTTAAGGGAGTTGTTACTTCTCTCGGTATATTTTATGGAGCGCGTGCTGTAATAGTAACTACAGGAACATTTTTAAAAGGTTTAATACATATAGGACTTGAGAATTTCTCTGCAGGACGAGCGGGTGAATTCCCTTCAATTAAACTTTCTGAATGCCTGAGGAATCTTGGATTAAAAATGGGAAGACTCAAGACCGGAACTCCCCCGCGTCTGGATGCCAAAACAATAGATTTTTCAAAAACAGAAACTCAATTCGGAGATGACCCTCCACCACATTTTTCTCACAGTACCGAAAAAATAACAAATCCACAACTGCCCTGTTATATTACATATACTAACAAAGAAACTCATAAAATTATTCTCTCCAATCTTGACCGGTCACCGTTATACAGCGGTAAGATCAAAGGCACAGGCGCAAGATACTGCCCTTCTATTGAAGATAAAGTAGTAAAGTTTGCGGAACGCGAAAGGCATCAGGTGTTTCTCGAGCCTGAGGGTCTTGAAACCAAAGAATATTATGCAAATGGAATTCCAACAAGTCTTCCATACGATGTTCAAGTAAAATTCGTAAGAACAATTTCAGGACTCGAAGAGGCTGAAATTATGAGACCAGGCTATGCAATCGAATATGACTTTGTTTATCCTTCTCAATTAAAACACTCTCTTGAAACAAAAACAATTCAGGGTCTTTTCCTTGCAGGACAGATTAACGGTACTTCTGGATATGAAGAAGCTGCTGCACAGGGACTTATAGCTGGCATAAATGCAGCGCTTAAAATAAAAGGTAAAGAACCATTTATTCTCGGAAGACATGAAGCATATATAGGAGTTCTTATCGACGACCTTATAACAAAAGGGACAAAAGAACCTTACAGAATGTTTACTTCAAGAGCAGAATACAGACTATTGTTAAGACATGATAATGCTGATTTGCGTCTTATGGATAAAGGATATGCTCTTGGACTCATTAATGAAGATCTATATAAAAAATTCAAAGAGAAAAAAGAACTAATCAATGAAGAATTGAATCGTATCAGAAACACAAGAATTAAGCTGGATATTAATAAAACAGAAAGTCTCGAACAATTACTGAAACGACCCGAAAATAACTATGAAATTATCGAAAAACTCTGTCCATCAAATAAATCTCTATCAGACGAGGTTAAAAAACAGGTTGAGATACAGGTAAAATATCAGGGATATATCAATCAGCAGATGCAGATGGCTGAAAGACTCAAAAAAATAGAAAACAAAAAAATACCTGAAGATTTTGATTTTAAGAAAATTAGCGGTTTATCACGTGAAGTTCTTGCAAAACTTGAGGAAATCAGACCGGAAAATCTCGGGCAGGCAAGCAGAATTCCGGGAATAACACCAGCAGCTATTTCATTACTTCTTATTGCCATAGAAAAATTAAGAAAAGGACAAACATAAAAAATTCTCATTATTGATAATCTTTTCTCAATAATGAGAATTTTAAAATTATCCTTCCGAAATAACTCCTGTAATATCCCGATAATAAAAGATTTTTCATTTATATTTTTAATGGCATAGCATTTGCTTAATATAATTTCAGGAAATTTCCATAAAATCTTCTACATGTAGAGAATCAAAATGAAGGGTTAAGCTGGAGTCTTCAGCAACCCAAGCAGACTGAAAAATCAGGTATCTGTCTGATACCTCTGAAAGTTAAAAGGAGGTGGTTATAAGAAGGATTTTTTATCAGTGTAAGGCAAAATTAGAAATTAACTTGGAAATTTTATGAGGAGGAAATAAGGAATGAAAAGAACGAGTTTTTTAGTAGCTATTTTAATAGCAATATTTGTTTCAGTTCCATTTATGGTTCAGGCAGCAATTAATCTTGGTGGCTCAGGTGCAGCAGCACCCGGACCAATGGTAAAATATGAACCTATTCCGGAAGGGCCGATAGGACTATTGAATGGCGGGAAACATTATCAGATAAACCCTAAAAAAACAGCTTTGTTTATAATTGATCCTCAGAAAGTTTATTCTGATCCCGCAAGTCCTCTTTATTGTGAGAAGTATCAAACCGCTCTGGCAAATATCGAGAAACTTGCCAGGGCAGCACATGACAAAGGCATTAAAGTTTTCTTAATTAAACACGTTTATTATTCAGATGGCAACGGCGGTTATACAAATTGCGGCAGACTCTGTGATTTTGGTGTACAGGCACTATGGGGTGATGACAATCCGTGGTCTGAACTTGATGTTACACCGGGTATTCTTAAGCTTGCAAATTTCTATGCTGAGAAGTCAATTTATAGCTCATTTACTATACCTGTTGCCAGCATGTTAAGAATTCTTAAGATTGACACAGTGATAATTACAGGTTATATGACCGAATTTTGCTCTGTAACAGCTACAAGACATGGACATGACCTTGGATTCAAAATGATTTATGTAAAAGATGCAAATGATGGTCCGGCATTGCTTGAATCTTTAGGCGGTATAGATGAAAATGCGGCAATACCTTTCTGGCTTAGCATTCCTGTGGCAGATGTTTATGAAACTACCGATGATTTAATTAATGCATTACAGCAGTAAAATTCTATCTGTTTTTATATAAAGAGAGCCTGTTTATACGGGCTCTCTTTGTTTTTGTTTTACAATATTTACAATGACTTTTCTTATTTTCTTTGATATACTTTAAATAATCTTTATATATTAAGCCCCCTTGGTACAACCTTATTGAAGGAATTGCATTCAGGGGGTTTATTTTTAATGGAGTGGTATGAGCAAACTGACAAGAAAACAAATTATCGATATAGCAAAAAATATAAAATTGCTCATTCTTGATGTTGACGGCGTATTAACAGATGGAAGCATAATAATTGATAATAATGGCAATGAGATAAAATCATTTCATGTTAGAGACGGACACGGTATTGTAATGCTTTTGAGAAAAGGAATTAAAGTTGCTTTAATTACCGGAAGATATTCGAAAATAGTGGAAATAAGGGCAAGGGAACTCGGCATTAAAGATGTTTTTCAGAGATGCCGTGAAAAAGAGAGTGCTTATAAGATGCTTGCAAATAAATATAAACTTAAAAATAATGAGATTGCCTGTATGGGAGATGATGTTGTTGACATAGAGTTGCTTAAAATGTGTGGTTTACCGATTGCAGTGGCTGATGCTCATAGAGAAGCTAAAATGCATTCAATAATGATAACAAAGGAAAAAGGCGGAAAAGGAGCTGTAAGAGAGGTTTGCGATTTCATACTTAAAGCTAAAGGTTTTTAGTATGAGTACCCTTAAAATAAATATTCCAACACTTTTAACCCTTAGCAGAATAATACTAATACCGGTATTTATATTTTCAGTCCGACTTCATCCGATATTTGGAGCTCTGATTTTTGGTATTGCCTCACTCACTGATTTTCTTGACGGATACCTTGCAAGACGTTCCGGTGAAATCACAAAATTCGGAATAATTCTTGATCCTATTGCGGATAAATTCCTCGTAATTTCTGCCCTGATCGTTCTGGTAGATATGGAAAGGCTCGCCGCATGGATAGCTATTGTAATCATTGTAAGAGAATTCTTAATAACAGCTCTCAGGGTGGTAGCGCTTTCAAAGGACATTGTTATACCTGCGGAGATTGGTGGGAAAATAAAAACAGGTGTTCAAATAGCTGCAATCTTATGCCTCGTTCTAAACAGAGCTCTTTTTGACATTAACCTGTATGATATTGGCATTATTTTAATCTGGGCTGCTATGATTTTATCAATTATTTCAGGTGTTAAATATACAATATCATTTGGTAAAAATCTATGATAAAACTTTTAATACTTTTCCTTGTCGCATTTTTTATAGGTTCTGTTCCTTTTGGTATAATAATAGCTAAGGCAAAAGGTGTTGATTTACGAAAAGCTGGAAGCAGAAATATAGGCGCTACAAATGTACTGAGGTCGCTCGGAAAAGGACCGGCATTATTTACCCTTTTAGGAGATGTCTTGAAAGGAACACTGGCTGTAGCTCTCGGAAGATATTTTGGTCTTGATATATTTAATACAGGCCTGGTATCACTTGGCGCGATACTCGGACATAACTTCTCGATTTTCCTTGGCTTTAGAGGAGGCAAAGGAGTTGCCACAAGCATAGGAGTTCTAATTTTATATTCTCCTCTGATAGCTGTAATTACAATTGTTATCTGGCTGGTTACAGCCATTACAAGCCGCTACTCATCATTGGGTGCAATAGTATCTTTCTGTCTTCTGCCATTAAATATTTATCTTTTTGACATACAATATAAAGATAAAATAATCATAGCTTTCATTATTACGATTTTACTTCTGCTGAGACATAGAGAAAACATAAACAGACTGTTAAAAGGTACCGAGAGGAAAATTGGTGAAAGAGCATGAAAAAATACTCTATTTTTCTAATTATCCTTATATTGGTTCTACCCTCTATTCTTAAAGCAGGGGATTTATACGAGAATCAACTCAATAAGGGAATAATCAACTCTGACCTTTATGCATATCTTATGATTGAAAAGGCAAAGAATGATAAAGAAAAAGCAGAAAGTTTTCTTAGAGAAGCCTTAAAGTTTTCACCGGATCTTCCTGCTGCTTATTTCGAGCTTTCAAGAGCAAGTTTTAATTTCACTTCGAACGGGTTTTTCCAGACAGTGGATTATCTCAGACAGGGTATTGAAAAATATAGACATAATTTCTGGTGGTCTTTTATGTTTACAGCTACAATAACTTCAAGCATAATGATTTCATTTTTTGCCGCGATTTTTCTTCTTATATTAATAAGAATATCAATAGATTTATCATTGTTTAAGCATGATATCAAAGAAAACAGAGTGAAACTATCACTGTTGCTCACTTTTATATTTTCGGTTTTAGGACCGTTATTTCTCCTCGGGAGTTTATTGATGCTTATAAGTTTTTACAGGGATAAGTGGGGCAAGTCTGTACTTTATTCTTACCTGTCTGTTCTCATTATTTCTCCTGTAATATTTCATATCATTTCGCTTTTCTTTACTGCTCCTGCTTCAGCAGAATTAAAAGGAATCGTGGAGGTAAATGAATCAAGAGGAAACAGTTATGCTATATCAATTCTGAAAGGAAATAACAATGCTTCTGCGCTTTTTTCTTACGGACTTGCTTTAAAACGCGAAGGCAGATATAATGAGGCAATAGAAGTCTATGATTCGGTTCTCAAAATAAAATCCGATTCACGTGTTTATAATAATCTTGCGAATTGTTATTTTGCCATCAATAATTTTGAAAAAGCCAAAGAACTATACCTTAAAGCAAAAGAAATAAAACAAACGCCAGCCATCTTCTATAATCTAAGTCAGGTATATAGAGAAACCCTTGATTTTGAAAAGGGTGAAGAATATTTTCTACAGGCTCAGAAAATGGACCAGCAGGCTGTTTCAATGTACAGAGCAATTGCCAGCAGGAATCCAAATAGATTTGTAATTGATGAAACACTTTCATTCCCTGAAATCTGGGGGATAGCTAAAAACATCAAAGTAAAGGTTTCTACCATGGGTTTTTCTATTGTGCCACCTTCTTTAATACCTTTGATAGCTATCGGTATGATTGCATTTTTTATTTTTATAGACAGATATTTTAAAAACCGTGCTTATCCATGCAAAAGATGCGGAAAAATTATCTGTCCTTCATGCGAAAAACATATTTTATGGGGACATATGTGCAGAAATTGTTATCGTTCTATTGTAAGAATAGATGAACTTGATGCAAAAGAAAGAGTAGCGCGTCTTCTTGCTGTTTATGCTTATCAGACAAAGAGAAGAAATATTATCAAATTATTATCTTTTATATTGCCGGGTTCAGCTCAAATATATGCCGGCAGTATTGTGCAAGGATTTCTGATTTTATGGATATTTCTTTTCTTCCTTGCTCTTCCTTTTATGAATCGAGTATTTATTCCAGAGGTTCACGGTTCCATGCCACTCTGGTTCAGTTTGCTTTCACTCGCAATTCTTATAATTATTTATATTGTATCTAATTTCATTACAAGACGGAGGGTTGCCAGAGGATGGCTTTAGAAGGCTCTCTTAAAGATTTCGGGTTTGCAGATATATTACAATTGATTTTCTTCCAGAGAAAAACAGGAGTCCTGACTATTGAGGGAAGACTCGATAAAATCAGGCTGCTTTTCATTGACGGTAATATAACGGGCGCTGAATCGAAAAGAAGATCTGAAGCGAATAGGCTCGGCAAAATCCTTGTAAAAAAAGGAGTTCTTAGCGAGGAACTTCTACAGTCAATTCTTCAGGAACAGAAAAATACCAATACAAAGCTCGGGAATCTTATTGTGCGTAAAGGTATTGTTGAAAAGGCTGACATAGAAGAAATCCTTGAAAATCAGATAAAAGAAACAGTCATTCAGATTTTCAACTGGAAAGACGGAACATATGAATTCACGCCAACTGCAGTGCCTGTTGACAAAGAAATTCCACTGTCAATTGATACGCAGCACCTTCTTATGGAAGGCCTGCGCATAGTTGATGAATGGACCACAATTGAAGGCAAAATAACACTTGATACTGTTTTTATGAAAACAGGGATAATTGAAGCAGAACAACCTGAAGAAGAGAGAGAAATTCTCGAGCTCATTGATGGGGAAAATGATGTCAGCACAATCATAGATATTTCAGGCAAAGACGATTATTCTGTCTCAAAAGTTCTTGTGTCCCTGCTCGATAAAGGTATTATTGCCGCAAAAGAGGCTAAACCATTAATTGCTGCGCAACCTGTAATAACAGAAGCAAAACCTCCACTATCATATACTTTTCTTCCTTTAATTGTGATAATAATTGCATTTGTCATCTCATTATTGCCGGTTTTTACGGAATCAGGAGATATTTTAAAAAATTTCATAACTTCAAAGGATATAAATGAATTAAGGTTAAAAATCGAGGCTCATAAATTTTCTTTCGGAGAGTACCCTGCTGATTTGAATTCAATCATCCGGAAATCAGACCAGTGGCATCAACCCTATATTTATAAAAACTTTGGGGAATATTACACACTTTCAAGTTCAGGACCTGATAAAATATCAGGCACACCTGACGATATATATTAAAAATATATGAAGGCAGTAGTACTTTTAAGCGGGGGAATCGATTCGTCAACTTCTCTTGCAATAGCAAAATCCAATGGTTTTGATGTTTATGCAATAACTTTTGATTATAAACAGAGGCACAAAAGAGAACTTGAATCCGCAAAGATGATTGCAGCGGCTTTTAATGTTGTGGAACATCTGTTTATAAAATTCGATCTGAGCAAAATAGGCGGCTCTGCTTTAACATCTGATATTGCGGTTCCAAAATCGAAATCATTTTCTAATTCGGCAGGGTCTGTAACAATACCTGTCACATATGTGCCTGCACGTAATACAATATTTCTTTCTTTTGCTCTTGCATGGGCTGAAGTTCTTGAGGCGCAGGATATTTTCATAGGTGCTAATGCTATAGATTACAGCGGATACCCTGATTGCAGGCCTGAATATTTAAGGGCTTTTGAAAATATGGCCAATCTTGCAACAAAAATATCAGTTGAAGGCAGAGCTCATTTTAAAATTCATGCTCCGCTTATTTCAATGTCAAAAGGACAGATAATAAAAGAAGGTATAAAACTCGGGCTTGATTATTCATTGACATGGAGTTGTTATGACCCTCAACCCATAAGAAAAAAAACTTCGGATTCAAGATTCAAAATTCAAACCTCTGAATTTATTCCCTGCGGGAAATGCGATAGCTGCATTTTCAGACAAAAAGGATTTGATGAAGCAGGGATTAAAGACCCTCTTGTTTCGAGATGATAAAATTAAGAGGACATCATCTTGTCTGCCTTCATTTTTTCTCGGGTGAGAGCTTTTCGGAAGAATTTATCAGTAATCTTAGAGATATAAAAAAACGTGCAAATGAAGGAGAAACAATAAATACAGGTTATCAGGCGGATGATATATGCAAAATGTGCGTGTATCTTAAGAACAAAAAATGTCTTTATAGTGAAAATGCTGATATTGAGATAATGAACATGGATAAAACTGCTATGGCATTACTTGAGTTAAAACAGAATACAAACCTTAAATGGCAAAAAATCAGTGCAAGATTACCATCTATGTTTAAAGACTGGTACATAAAATATTGTGTTGAATGCGATTGGCTCAATATATGTAGAAAGAATAAAGAGTTTCTAAAACTTATAGCAGCTTTTTAGAAATGGAGGATACCTGATATAGAAAACCTTAAAAAGCTTAAAGTTAACTTTGATGAAATACAAAAAGCAATGGAAGATATTGACAGGGACTCTTTTGATTATTTTCTTGATTGTATAACAGGTGATGTTGTTAGTTTTTCTGAACAAATATTAAAAGAAGTAGAAGCAAGGCTATATGAGAATGATGATGAAGAAATAAAAGATGATATTGAATATATTGAATATGATGAAATTCCTGAATTGCCTGACTGGATGGAAGATGAGATAGAGCTTGCAATGGAAATACTTTTTGATGTTGAAAACAGGTATATAAGAATACCTGAGAGGAATTCCGGTACAGCTTTTAACACCATGATTGAATTTGTAAAAACAGTGGAGGATGAAGAACTAAGAAATATTCTAACCAGATCTCTTGAAGGCAAAGGGGCATTCAGAAAATTTAAAGTTGCTCTTCTTGAATATCCAAAGGAAAGGAAGAGATGGCACGGCTTTAATGCAAAGACTATTAAGCAAGAAATAATCCAGTGGCTTAAATCTATAGGTATTGAACCCGAGATATGATTGTTTTTTAATAAACTAATTTGATAAACTGGATTATAGCATTGCAAAAATATTGAGAGTCTGAATATAAAATCCAATAGTAATAATATCAACTTGATAATGAATTACAAAAAACTGCTTTCAGAATTTAAAAAGAAAAAAATCCTTGTAGTCGGTGATATTATCCTTGACCGTTATATATGGGGGAAGGTTAACCGTATATCTCCTGAAGCGCCTGTGCCTATTGTTGAAGTTACCGAGGAAGTCTTTCATCTCGGCGGAGCTTCCAATGTAGCAAATAATATTATTTCATTGGGCGGGAAAGCAACAATAGCAGGTGTTGCAGGAAATAACGACAGAGGCGGGGAAATACTCAGAAAAATGCTTGATTCAGCAGGCATTATATATGATGGAGTTTGCTGGACATCGAGACCGACCACAATGAAGACACGTGTTATAGCCCATAGCCAGCAGGTTGTCAGGTTTGACAGGGAGGATAAAAACAGGCTTGAAAACAAGATTCTCAAGAAATTAATTGATTATATACGATTTGAAATCTCGGGTTATGATGCGGTAATAATATCCGATTATAAAAAAGGTGTAATTTCAAGCAAACTCATAAGCGAGATAATGAAATATGCAAAACCTGAAAATATCTTTGTTGCTGTTGATCCAAAAGTCGGTCATTTTCATTGTTATAAAAACGTTTCCTTAATAACCCCTAATTTAAATGAAGCTTCTCAAGCATCCGGCATTGATATAGTTGATGAAAGAACATTGTTAAGTGCGGGCAAATTATTGATGAAGAAGTTATCATGTGATTCAGTGCTTATCACACGAGGCGAACATGGCATGAGCCTTTTCAAAAAAGACTCTGTGGTACATATCCCCACTGTTGCAAAAAATGTTTTTGATGTTACAGGAGCTGGCGATACAGTTATTGCTGCCTTTACTCTTGCGCATGCTGCTGGAGCAAGTCTTGAAGAATCAGCCATTATTGCAAATCATGCAGGAGGCATTGTGGTTGGAGAGGTTGGCACCGCTGTTGTAAAACCCGAACAATTAATTAAATCATTAAATTCAAAAAATGGCAGAAGCAATATCACTATTCTCAGGAGGACTTGACAGCACCCTTGCAATCCTGATTTTAAAGGAACAGGGGATCAATGTTACTGCAATACGTTTCATAACTCCTTTTGAACCTGATTCCAATCCATTATCTGACATAAATGACCTTAATGCCCTTTCTCGAAGGTTTGATTTTAATCTTGACATATACAGAATAGCAGAGGAATTTCTTGAAATCGTCAAACATCCAAAACATGGTTATGGCAAAAATATGAACCCCTGTATTGATTGCAGAATTTTAATGTTAAAAAAGGCAAAAGAAATAATGCAGGAAACAGGGGCTGATTTTATTGCTACAGGAGAAGTTCTTGGACAGAGGCCTATGAGTCAAAAAAAAGACATGCTTTATCATATCGACAAAGAGGCTGATTTAACAGGAAATGTTTTGCGTCCTTTGTGTGCAGGTCTGTTAAGAAAAACGATACCTGAAGAAAAAGGGATAGTTAAGCGGGATTTGCTCTATAGTTTTAGCGGCCGTTCAAGAAAACCTCAAATGAAGCTGGCTAAAGAATTTGGTCTTGATAAATATCCTTCCCCTGCCGGAGGCTGCCTTCTTACAGACCCGATTTATTCAAATAAACTTAGAGATTTATTGGCACATAAATTATCTCCTGCCCCGAAAGAAATTGAACTGCTCAAAATAGGAAGACATTTCCGATTATCTCCGCATTGCAAAATAGTTGTTGGAAGAGACAAAACAGAGAATGAAATAATTCAATCTCTTGCATCAGATGATGATTATATCTTAGAAATTAAGGAGCACGGCAGCCCGGTTGTGTTAATAGAAGGTATTGCTACAGAAGAAGATATTGAAAAAGCAGCAGGAATCTGCGCGCGTTATTCTGATGCAAAAAACATGAATGAAGTTAAAGTCAGCATTATTAGGAAAGATGAACAACAGACAATGAAAGTGCAACCTGCTGCTGATGAATTTATAAATGCTATCAGGATATAATTAGCCCACTTAATTTATAAATCTGATGCTCATGGTTTTATGCTTTTTTTAATTGGAGCAAAGAGAATAAAAAACAAAAACATGGCAGTTTTTAATACACAATCAGGAATAAAAAAGTAAGCTGTCTTGTGGTACACTCTGTCATATAACCAAACATTTTTTGTTTGATATTTTATTTTTACAAACTCAATAATACCAAAGTTTTCAGGATTGCTGGCTATCTTTTTAGTGAATTTTATGAATTATCCGTGATAGCTCATCTTCGCAATTTTGTTTTCATAATACCGGGACGGTAGGAATTAATTCATCATATCTTAGAAATATATTTTATATGCCGATACGGTTCTTCATCCGATTATAGATATCTTTCCGATGCCCAATGCCAGGAATTATGACCATAGAACGATCGAATTCAAAAACAATACGATAGTCGCCAACGCGAAGTTTCAGTTTTTCTACAAGCGCAGCCAAAGCTATGTTCTCCTGAATCTCCAGAACATCCTCGATAAGATCCTCGACAACGGAAGACATCGAAAGACCTCTTGATTTTGAAAGAGTCTGCAAATCGGCATAAATACGTGGAGTTAAAACGACATTTATGCGCGGGTTTTTGGTAGGCATACACACCTCCCTTCTAATTTTTCAGTGTAAAACAAATAGCACACTAATAAAAGAAGAAGAAAAATAGGAAATGTCAATAATTTTACGTAACAAGTAAAATTCTATGTCTTGAGATTTAGACAATCGCTTACTATAATTTTAATTATGTACAGAAAAATTCTTGCAGCAGTTAATGAATTCACCAATTCAGAACTTGCCGCCCGTTATGCTCTGACTCTTTCACAATCATGTGATGCAAAACTTTTTCTTATTTTTGTTGCAGAAGAAGGAATTGAAAAAAATACTTTTAAAAGAGCAGAGTCAGCACTTGAAAGGCTTTTTATAGATGCAGAAAGCAGGGGTATTGAAGTCAAAAGCATCACAGAAAAAGGAGAACCATATAAGAATATATATGATATTGTCAGGAAAGAACATATAGATTTGGTTTTCACTGCCACACGAAGGGAAGATGTAACAAAACGTTTTTTTATTAAAACTATCGCAAGAGAATTAATATTGAAAATGCCATGTTCTGTTGCTATGGTAAGGATAGTCCGTATGGGCAGAATTCATCCGACAAATATACTTGTACCTTTAAGAGGCATGATGAAAGACATTGAAGAAAGAGCTTTTTTCGTTGGGAAACTCGCTTCGGGTTTTAATTCAAAAGTAACCATATTTCATTGTCCGGAGCCGCTTACAGATTTCTTTCACGGGAGAATTTACCTTAATCCTGCTGTGAGAGAAAAGCATATTCCCGGAGACATCGAGACTTTTACTGAATACCTTAACAAATATGTAATTATTAATGAAAAACGAACCAGTTATGGCACAATTTCAAAAGCAATAACTATAGAAGCTGCCCATAAAAGAAATGATTTAATTATAATGGGAGCAAGCGAAAGAAGTCTTTTAAAGAGTATTATCAGCGGCAATCCGGTTGAGGAAGTACTTAAAGAAACACCCTGCGACCTGATTATTTTGAAATCAAAAAAATAAATATTAATGAAGATACATAATCTTTCTAAAGAAGAAGTTTTAAAAAATCTTTTCACTTCAGAAAATGGTCTCTCAGAACATGATGCTTTGAGCCGTCTTTCTGAATATGGGACAAATGAAATAAAAGAAACCAAAAAAAAGCCTCTATATCTGAAGTTTTTGTCACAGTTTACTCATTTTCTTGCACTTCTTCTATGGTTTGCTTCAGCATTATGTTTCTTATCCGAATATTTGCATCCCGGTGAAGGAATGCTTACTCTTGGAATAGCCATAATAGTTGTAATATTCATAAATGCCATTTTTTCATTTATACAGGAATATAAAGCTGAAAAAGCACTTGAAGCCCTGAAAAAACTTCTTCCTTTTTATGTAAAGGTATTCAGAGAGCAAAGAGAAAAAGAAATTTATGCAACTGATGTTGTTCCAGGAGATATTATTTTACTTTCAGAAGGAGATAAAGTACCTGCTGATGCGAGGCTGATAGAGTCTAATGATCTCAAAGTAAATAATGCTTCTTTGACTGGTGAATCAGAGCCAATGCTAAGAAGTCATGAACCATTTGATGGAGAATTTATAAGGAGCCCTAATATTGTTTTTGCTGGCACAAGTGTAACAAGCGGGTCGGGCAGAGCAGTTGTTTTTGCAACAGGAATGAGCACAGAATTTGGACGCATTGCGCATCTTACAAGCGCTGTTAGTTCAGGGTTAACCCCCCTTCAAAAGGAGATAATCAGGACAACAAGAATTCTGGCAACTATCGCAGCAGCAGTAGGCATATTTTTTTTTATTTTAGGATTTTTAATAGGAAGAGATTTCTGGCACAATTTTATTTTCGCTATTGGTATAACAGTTGCACTTATTCCTGAAGGTTTGCTTCCAACAATGACCCTGTCTCTTGCTATGTCAAGTCAGAGAATGGCTAAAAGAAAAGCTTTGATAAAAACTCTTTCATCTGTTGAGACACTTGGCGCTGTAACAGTTATATGCACTGACAAAACAGGCACGCTTACACAAAATAAGATGACTGCTGTAAAAATATATTTTAATAAAGAGCTTGTTGATGTTAAGGATATAAAAAATGGAGTGGCAGATAATTTATTGAAAAATGCATATCTTTGCAATAATTCTCGTTTTATGGAAGGACAATATAAAGGAGACCCCACAGAAATTGCTCTATTAAAACTCGCAAAAGAAAAAATCGGGGATTTACAGGCAAAGCGCCTTAAAGAATTTCCGTTTGACCCTGACAGAAAAAGGATGACAACGGTTAATTTTTTAGAGGGGAAGATCAAAGCTTTTACAAAAGGCGCAACAGAAGGTCTTTTGCCTTTATGTAATACCTTTTATTTCAACGGTAATAAAATCCCGATTAATGAAAGCCTGAAAAAATCTATAATAGATGCCTGTCATATTATGATGGATAAGGGCTTAAGAGTTCTTGCTTTTGCGTATAAAGAAATAGAGGAAACAGGAGATAATGCTCTGGAACTTAAAGATATTGAAAACAATATGACATTTGCTGGTTTGATAGGACTTGAAGACCCTCCAAGACCAGAAGTGGCTGATGCAATAAAAAAATGCAAAGAAGCAGGCATAAAAATAATAATGATAACCGGTGATAGTAGTAGAACAGCAGTGGCTATTTCAAGGGAAATTGGATTAATAAAAGGTGATCCGATAATAATCGAAGGCTATGAATTTAATAGGATGTCTGATAAAGAGCTAATAGAAAAAATTCGGGCTGAAGAAATTATATTCACAAGAATGACTCCAAAACATAAACTAAGGGTTGTTACTTTGCTTAAAGAAGAAGGTGAAATAGTTGCTGTGACAGGTGATGGAGTAAATGATGCTCCTGCTTTAAAAAAAGCTGATATTGGATTGGCAATGGGAATTTCTGGCACAGATGTGGCAAAAGAAGCTTCAGACATTGTTCTGCTTGATGACAATTTCGCAACAATTGTGAATGCGGTTGAAGAAGGGAGAACGGTTTTTGAAAATATAAAAAAATTTATAACTTATATTTTTGCTTCAAACATACCTGAGGCAGTTCCTTATCTTGCTTACATACTTTTGAAAATACCCTTGCCTTTGACGATAATACAGATACTTGCAGTTGATCTGGGCACTGATATGCTTCCTGCTCTGGCATTGGGTGCGGAAAAGCCTTCACCATATGTAATGAAGCAGCCGCCAAGAAGAATGAAGGAAAGACTTTTAGATCTTCCTTTAATTCTCAGGTCTTATTTATTTCTCGGACCAATTGAAGCTGCTGCGTGTATGTTTGGATTTTTCTGGGTTTTATATAACGGCGGCTGGACATGGGGAATAATGCTTAGCCCGAATAATATTCTATATCTTCAGGCAACAACAGCCTGTCTGACTGCAATAATAATTACCCAGATAGGAAATGTATTTGCCTGTCGTTCTGCAAAGATGTCTGTATTCCAAATAGGATTCTTTTCAAATAGACTTATATTTGCTGGTATAGCGGTTGAAATATTGCTACAAATATTTATTGTCTATCATCCAATTGGGAATAAAGTTTTTGCAACCTCGCCTTTAGATTTTAAAGTATGGCTCACTCTCATTCCCTTCAGCATAGCATTATTAATCGCAGATGAACTGAGAAAATTTTATGTAAGAAAATTCAATTAAACCAAAAAATATATTATTTGGTAGACTTTATATAAAGTATACACTATGTTAACTATTTAACCATGCACACTATTAAACTGTATGCATGGTTAATTTATATTTTTGAGGATAAATTATAACGCATCCTTTGCTGTAGCTTTTATCACTTCTTTGATATTTTTATCGAGAAACTCAGGGATATAAGGAATATCCAGATTCAAGAAACCAGAAGTAATTACTGAAACTGCATCATCTTTTGATATTCCTCTGGACATTAGATATTCTACCTGTTCTTCAGCAATAGGGCCTATAGATGCTTCATGCGAGAGTTCTGATTTCATTGAACCCTCTGAGACGAGCTCAGGTATAGCAAATATTTTTGCTTTTTTAGAAAAAATTATACCCCTGCAATCAAGATGAGCTAAACAATAACCTTTTGTTTTTGCAATCAGGTCGCCTCTTGAATAAATAACGCTTTCATCTGCTCCAATTGTTCTGGCAATAGATTCACCTCTGGTGTCCTCTCCCTCAAGAATTATTCTTGATCCAAGATCAATGTAAGAATCCTTAAGTCCATAGATTACAGTATTGAATTTTGCAGAAGAACGGTCTCCTTTGAGATGAGCCACAGGAAATGACTGAATTGATTTTACAGGCTTAAGTAGCACGTAGTTATTAATAAATGAGCCATCTTCTTCTATGATTATTTTTGTTCTCGGTCTGACGTGGAAATTGTCTGCCCAGTTATGTATCATTGTGAAAAAAAGTTTGCCGCCTTTCTTTATATAAAATTCCGAGATTCCAAGATGTATGCCCTCAGCGTCATTTTTTGATAAAGAACATCCAGTTATTACCTGTAGCTCTGCTCCTTCTTCTACGATTATTATATTGTGGACATTCTGACTTACATAGTTTTCAGCAACAAGCAAACAGGACTGAACAGGATATTGCGGTTTCTGATTTGCAAAAACCCTTATAAAATATCCGTGTGTCATATTTAAAGCTACCTGAGAAGTATATTTATCCATATCAACAGGCACAGCTTTCCAGAAATATTCTTCCATCCAATCATATTTATTAAGAGCATCAGTGGTGCTCATTATCTCGAGCTGTCCTTCATAAGATTTATTCAGGCTCTCATAAACTACAGACTGGTCTATCTGCATATAAGAGCCGGATCTTTCTTTTTCTTCAAGATTTATGCCTGTTAAAATAGCAGCTTCTTTAACCTGCCTGGATAGACTTTCAAGGCTCTCTATTTTCCCTCTTTCGATATACTGTGTGTATTTTTCAAGATTAATATCAGGTCCATAAAGTGCTTTTTTATCTTTTGCCTTTAATGCTTTTTCTTCTATTTCTTTTAAATATTCCTTTGTTATCGGCATTCTGCACACCTCCTGTAGCCGTGCTTTTTTATTTCTGACAGGATATCTCTCGGGTTGCCTCTGCAAAGAAGTTTTCCATCGAAAACAATATATCCCTTATCAGCATTAACGAAATCAAGAATATATCCCGTATGAGTAATAATTATTGCACTGCGTTTTTTATCTTTCACTTTGTCTTTGCCTAACAATGAATTTATTGCTTCACCAACCAATGCTATATTTTCTATATCAACACCTGACTCTGGTTCATCTATCAGCACAAGATCAGGTCTCTGCACCATTAACTGAAGCAATTCAGAGCGCTTCATTTCACCCCCGGAAAAGCCATCATTCAAACCTCTTTGCATATGTCGGGAAAGATTTAATTTCTCAATTATGGAATCAAGATATTCTTTGCTCCGACCATTTGTATTAATAATTCCTATTAATTTTTCGAGGCTTACACCTTTAACCGTAGGCGGTCTTTGAAAAGATATTCCGAGCCCAAGTCTTGCTCTCTCATATAAATCAAGATGTGTTATATCCTCACCTTTAAAATATATTTTTCCCTGTTCAACCCTATATTTTGGGAAGCCCATTAATGTCATCATCAAAGTTGTTTTGCCAGCACCGTTTGGACCGAAAAGCACATTTATTTCTCCGTAGTTCATCGAAAAATAAACGCCTTTCAATACCTGACGCTCTCCTATTGAAACCCAGAGGTCTTCGGTTCTTAACATTTCTTCCATCCTAAACTTCCTCCTTTCAAAACAACACTTATTGCCAAAACTTAATCGCAGAGAACACAGGGAAAAACTCTGTGCCCTCTGTGTCTCATATTCTTTCCTCTTTTTATTAAACTATTGTCATTACCATAAAACAGGGAAGATTATTTTTATCCTTGCAATATTGTTAAATGACAAATTGCTTTATTAACGTGTTGTTTTTAGTATATAATTAAATTAACCTTTTTATAAAGAAAATAATTTATAAATTAATCTGGTCTTTCTTGTCGGGCTATTGACAAATTATTTAATATTTTAGTATTTTATGAAAAGAACATTCTACTTTAAATAAATGTATAAACCTTCCTGGATAGGCAAAGTCCTACCGGGTTACAAAACCACCAGAATATAAATCCAATAGGAGTTAATTAATTATGGATAATCCAAAGAAAAACATTATGACAGAAAACATGCCTATTTCTGCACTCAAGGAAAAAACAATTGACGAATTGACAGAAGTTGCCCGTGAACTAAATGTCGAGGGCGCAAGCAGCATGCGCAAGCAGGACCTTATATTTGCGATATTACAAGCTCAAACAGAAAAAACAGGATATGTGTTTTCAGAAGGAGTGCTTGAAATTCTGCCTGATGGGTTTGGTTTCCTGAGGTCTCCTGACTATAGTTATTTACCGGGACCAGATGATATATATGTTTCACCATCACAGATAAGAAGATTTAATCTCAGGACAGGAGATCTTGTCTCGGGTCAGATAAGGCCGCCGAAAGAAAGCGAGCGTTATTTTGCTTTACTCAAAGTTGAAGCAATAAACCATGAATCTCCTGATGAAAACATAAAGAGACCCTTGTTTGACAATCTGATTCCTTATTATCCCACCGAAAAAATAAAGCTTGATTATGATCCGAATGATTACTGCACAAGAGTTATGGATTTAATTACTCCAATAGGCATGGGACAAAGAGGCATGATAGTTGCTGCTCCAAGAACAGGTAAAACAATGCTTCTGCAATCTATAGCAAAAGCGATAAAGAAAAATCACCGCGATATTCATTTGATAATACTCCTGATCGATGAAAGACCCGAGGAAGTTACTGACTGGAAGAGGCAGGTGCCTACTGCTGAAATTATCAGTTCTACATTTGATGAGCCACCCCAGCGTCATTGCCAGGTCTCTGAAATGGTTGTTGAAAGAGCAAAACGCCTTGTAGAATGCAAAAGGAATGTGGTGATACTTCTTGACAGTATAACAAGACTGGCGAGAGCATATAACTCAGTTATTCCAGCAAGCGGAAAAGTACTGTCAGGAGGTCTTGATTCCAATGCATTGCAAAGACCCAAGAGGTTTTTTGGTACAGCAAGAAATATCGAAGATGGAGGCAGCCTTACAATTCTTGCTACAGCGCTTGTTGATACTGGAAGCAGAATGGATGACGTTATCTTTGAAGAATTCAAAGGCACGGGCAATATGGAATTGCATCTTGACAGAAAGCTCGTTGACAAGAGAATATTCCCGAGCATTGATATTAATGCATCTGGAACACGTAAAGAAGAACTGCTTGTTGATAAAGATGTTCTTAATAAGATGTGGATTCTCAGAAAAGTTCTAACGCCTCTAAGCACTGTTGAAAGCATGGAGTTTTTACTTGGGAAGCTTATGGGAACGAAAAATAATAAAGAATTCCTCGAAAAAATGAATAAATAAATTTTTGAGCAATGTCTGCATTAATTGTGTCAATCTAAAATGACCTCGAAAAATATTATTCTTGAAGATGACTATCATTGTTTCATTTGCGGAAAAAACAATCCTTTCGGGCTGCAGCTTGAATTTTCATTTCATAACGGAAAAGTTATAAGTGAATTTGTTTTAAAAAAAGCGCATCAGGGTTATAAGGATATAATTCATGGCGGTATCATATCTGCAATTCTTGATGAGGCAATGGTCAAAACAGCTTTATTGCAAAATATGCCTGCTGTCACTGCTGAGATCACTATTAGATTCCGTAATCCTTTAATGGTCGATGAACATGCTTTGGTTGAGGCATTTATAGAAAAAAACAAAAAGAAAATAATCGAGACGCGTTCAGAAATAAGAAAAACCGACAACACAATTATTGCAGAAGGTTATGCAAAATTAATCAGGGTTTAAAAGCTGTAAAACAATTATATTTCTTTTAATATCAGTCAAAGGTAAAGAAACAGTTATAATTTTACTCTTTATATTCTTAAGTTCTTTAATTTCTTCCTTAAATTTTGGCCCTTTGTTTAGAACCAGCAAGCCATTTTTTTTGATTATATGGGAGGTCTTCTTTAAAAAATCTTCAGTGCTGAACAAAGCTCTTGTAACAGCAACATCAACATGCTGTTCTATATCATAATTGACTCTTACTTTTTCGATTCGATTTTGTATTACACTTATGTCTTTAAGTCTGAGTTCCCATATAACATGTTTCAGAAAAACTGTTTTTTTAACAGAGGGCTCTATTAAAAACATCTTTATTTCGGGTCTTAAAAGCTTTATTGGTATTCCGGGGAGCCCTGCACCGCTACCAATATCAGCAACCTTAATTTCTTCTTGGGGGAGTGCTTTAAGATAAAGTAATGAATCAAGGAAATGTTTAATAATTATCTCTCTGTCGTCTAATATTGCAGTAAGATTATATGTTTTATTCCATTTTTTAAGTTCGCCAAGATAAAAAATAAAATTCTGTATCTGTTCCCCGGACAGAGAAAAATTTAATTCTGAAACTCCCTTTTTTAAAAGTTCAACAACATTTTCTTTAAACATTCATTATATATGATTCTGTATTAAACTACTTGCCTTTCATTGATTCCTTGCCTTTTCTTTTATCCCATCTTCCAGTAATTGTATTAATGACAGACAGGAACATTAATTTTATATCAAGCCATAAAGACATTTTCTCTATATATTCAAGATCATATTTTATTTTCAAAACCGGATCATCCTCTGGATTATAGACCTGCGCCAGTCCTGTAAGTCCTGGTCTTACACGCAGTCTTTTTGCAAAATCAGGAATTTTGGTTTCGAGAATCTTTTGTTCATCTATTGCAAGAGCTCTTGGCCCAACAAAGCTCATATCACCCCTGAAAATACTCAATAGACTCGGCAATTCATCAAGTGCTGTTTTCCTTAAAATTTTTCCAACTTTTGTAAGTCTCGGATCATCTTCCATTGTCCATGAAGGTCCTATTTTATCAGCTTCCTTGACCATTGTCCGAAACTTATATACAAAAAATTCTTTTCTGCCCATCCCAGCCCTTTTCTGTCCATAAAAAATAGGGAAGCCATCTTCAAGAAAAATCAAGAGCGGAATAATTATCCAGAGGACAATCCAGAGAGGAAATAAAATCACATGCGCTAAAATCAGAATGCTAAGATCAAATATACGTTTATATAAAGGAGATTTCAATTCCATATTTTTGGTGCCGGTGGTGGGAGTCGAACCCACACGGAGTTGCCCCCACCGGATTTTGAGTCCGGCGCGTCTGCCAATTCCACCACACCGGCTAACAAATGATTTTAAAGGATTTCCAGACTTTTGGTCAAATAGCTTCTATAACATGTAATTGCATTTTTTGGCTTAAGCTGTTTTTAGTTCACCTTTTAAAAATTCTCCTGTTTTTTATCCAAATGTATTGTAATTATCAAAATCACATGGAAAGTATTGTTTAAAGAGATTAAAACTTAATATCATCCCAATTAACCTCAACATTTTTCTGGGTTCTTATCCTTACCCGAGAAATGGGATTCTAAAATTGGATTACGAATTCATCTTAATTTTTAAGAAATATGGGAATCCCCCCAAGGTTACCAAAGAAATTAAAGATCAATCAAAATTAACAGATGAGGAATGGAATCAATATGTTACAGGACATTGGAACTTCCCAGGAGAAAAACAAGATAAACACCTTGCGATGTTTCCTGAAGAGTTGCCAAAACGGCTTATCAAGATGTTCAGTTTTGTTGGTGATACGGTCCTTGACCCATTTATTGGAAGTGGCACAACCTCTTTAGCCGCAAAAAATCTTAATAGAAATTCTATTGGCTACGAGATAAACGGGGATTTCTTACCAGTTATAAAAGAGAAGCTTGGAATTAAACAGGGCAGTATCTTTCAGGATGTAACTTTTGAAATTATTAAGCAAGAAGAATTAAAAATAGATTTTAAAGAAGAGATAAAAAAATTGCCATATATTTTTAAAGACCCTATAAAATTTGATAAGAAAATTGACCCAAAGAGATTGAGATTTGGTTCCAAAATAGATAACCTCAACTATGAAAAGGGAAAATATCACAAAGTAAAAGAAATATTATCTCCGGAATTCATAGTCATAGATAACGGGTTAAAAATAAGACTGATTGGGGTAAAACCAAAGCCAGAGAAGAATGGTGAAGCAGTTCAATTTTTGAAAGAGAAACTGAAAGGGCAAGGGGTATTTTTAAAGTTTGACAATGTAAAATACGATGAGAAAAACCACTTGCTTTGCTATCTTTATTTATGGAACAAAACTTTCATAAATGCCCATTTGATTAAAAATGATTTGGTAGATGTGGATACTTCTTTTGATTATAAATATAAGGTTAGATTTTTAAGCTTAATCAAATAGGTTTACTATGAAAGTAAAAATCACTATTGAGGAAATCAGAAAATATCTAGATATTGAAACGCCAGAATTTCCAAAGTATGTGGCACCGCTTATCAATTTAGCAAATCAGTATGCACAGGGAACAAGACCAAAAGTAGTGGGTCAAATGAGCGAGCTTATTAAGGAATTTGAGGGGAAAACATTAACTGAGTGGGAAGAGTGGTACTTGAAGAAAAACCCGATGCAATAAGGAATGCCACAGAAAAGATATTACTGAAACTGAAAGAACTTAAAAATGCCTTAAATAAAATTAATCGGGCAACTGTTGAACAATGGGCAAGAGATTTAGTAATTGTGAAAACCTATGCTGGGCTGAGATTTCAAGAAGCAATCTTGAAGAAAGGTGCAGAAATTAAAGGAACAAATTATAGACTCGCCGAGCCAGATGAAGAATCAAAAGGAATAGATGGTTACATTGGAGACATTCCAGTATCTATAAAGCCACATACCTATGAACTGAAATCCGCATTACCAGAGCACATAGAGAATAAAATTGTCTATTATAGAAAGATTGATGATGGAATCGAGGTTGATTATGGAGAGATTTTGTAATTAGCCACCTTATCTCCAAAAGGTTCGTGACTTATAGCACTCAACCAAATCCCGACTTCGTCGAGAATTTTTTATGCTAGGAACGTTAGCTGAACAAATAACTATTAACAGATAACGAATATAAAATGGCACACTAAAGTATCGAAAAATTTTTTACAACATATGAATTATTTCAATAGAATTTTGGGGTTTAAACGGTTTACATTATTCTGGATAACCAGTTGATATTAACTTTTATGCTATTTCAGGATTGTTCAGGTTATTCGAGAAATTGAATTTTGGTCGGGGCGAGAGGATTTGAACCTCCGACCCCCTGCTCCCAAGGCAGGTGCGCTAAACCAGGCTGCGCTACGCCCCGATTTGTAATTAATATTTAAGTATTTCAAGATAATCTGAAATATCTTTTTCTTCGAGCCCTTGCGCTCTTATTTTCCTCTCAAGAAGATCATCTGTTGCCTTTTGTTTGTTACCCTGATATAGAGGGTCAAACTCAATTGCTTTAGTAATTGCTATTGAGGCTTCACCATACTGAGCTTTTGCATTATAGGCAAGAGCCAGTCCATAATAAGGCAAGTGAAAGGTAGAAAACCTTTTTATTGATTCCTTGAAAGAATCAAGGGCATCATCATATCTTCCAAGTCTATAATATACCATACCGAGATTATTTAATGCCATAGCAGCATTTTTATATTGAGGATTTAATATTGCTTTTTTATACGCATCTATTGCTTCGCTGTATTTACCGAGTTTTGCATATGCATTGCCGAGATTATTTGAAGCTTCAGAGAAGCTTTTATCTATATCAAGAGCTTCTTGAAAGTGTTCAATTGCCTTTGGATAATTTTCAAGTTTTACAAGATAAATTACGCCTAATGCATTGTGAATATCCTTATTGTATTTATTGAATTGTAGCGCTTTCTGAAATTCAACAAAAGCAGGTTGTATATTATTGTCATTCAGATACGAAACTCCTATCTGGTAATGGTAATTTGCTTTTTGTGCTGCTTCCTCAGATACAGTGCCTGCACATGAAGAAAGAAGAAATATAACCAATATTAAAAATAAATTGTTTTTTCTCATATTTTTTGCCCTTTCTTTTAGACCTTATTTTAACAGAAAAACAATAATACAAAAATATACATTAATTAATTTTAAATTGTCTTGACAAAAAATAAAAATAAATTTTATAATTGTTTCAAATTGTTTCAAAAGGTTTAGAATGCTTACAGAAAAAGAAATTTTAAGTGAATTAAAAATTTCAAGAACAACTTTGTGGCGTTTGAAAAAAAAAGGGTTGCCATGTATAAAAGTAGGCTCTTCTTATCGTTATAATAAGTCTGATGTATTAGAGTGGGTATCAAATAATCAAGCTGATGAGTATTTACTTGATTATTTTGAAACACAACAAATATCAGAGAACCTTGAACTACAATTTTCATATCCAATAAATAATCAAGTAAAAAATACTTCTCCTTCCCAAAAAATAAAAAACAATTATCAAATAACAATTCCATATCTTTTAAGACATAATAAAGAGTATTTAGATAAATTACTTACCCAACACGAACTTCATGAATTACAAACACTACTTTCTAAATATAGTAAAGATATTCAGAATGAAGAAGCAGTAAGAATATTTTCTGACTCTTATTGTGCCATTCTTAAAAAAAGATACCAATCTGAATATGAATATGATATTAAATTTGATAAATTTTTAAACAATAGTAACAACTTGAAAATAATATGGGGAGATTGCTATAAAGCTCTTAAAAAGATGAAATCAGAATCAATACACCTTATGGTCACTTCACCGCCTTATTATAATGCGAGGGAATATTCGAAATGGGAAAATCTAAATAATTATCTCGAAGATATGAGATTGATTATTAGGGAATCATATCGTGTTTTGGACAACCATAGAGTTTGGGTATTTAATGTTGGAGATGTATTCGATAATGACAATCTTAAGACAAAGTCAGTTTGGGGTAAAAGAAGACTACCATTAGGTTCTTATTTCATAAAAATATTTGAAGAAGAAGGTTTTGAATTTGTAGATGACATTATATGGGATAAAGGCGAAGTTGAAAGCCAAAGACATAAAAACGGAGGGGTAAATTATCCATTTTATCAATATCCTATAAACTGTTATGAACATATCTTAATTTTTCATAAACATAGATTAGACATAAATAAGATACCCTGTCCTATTTGTGGTTCTCTAAATGTTAATGGTAATACTCAATCAGAAATCGGGGTGCAAAGCTGGGAATGTAAAAACGATAAATGCTTAGAAAGAAGTCCTCATAATAGAGGTAAAAGATTTTCTTTAAGATCAAATATGATGCAGGATATTTTTAAAAGAAAAACAGAAAATATTATTGATGAATTTACATTATTTAAATGGAGAAGGGATATTGTAAAATTTCCACCTGTAATTAAAATTGATCAAAATGGTAATAACAGACTTGGACATTCTGCACCATTTCCTAAAGATATACCTGAAATGGCAATAAAGTTTTTTTCTTACGATGGGGAAAAGGTTCTTGATCCATTTGCTGGAAGTTTTACAACAGCAATTGTTGCTAAAAAACTAGGGCGTATTGGTATCGGTATAGAAATAAATAAAAATTTTGAGTCTGTTATTAAAAACCATATCATTACGGAATTAAACGGGATAATATTAGAAGAATATTTTGTTTAGTCCTTAGATAATTTCTTATCTAATATTCTGAAACGATCAATGACTTGCAATTTATCATATAATTCTTTTAATGTCTTAATATTTCCAGATTGTTTTACTCTCTCTATTTCATCCCAAAGTTTGTTTGAAGCAACTTCATCATATAAATATTTTTTTAATCTCTCACGATGAAAATGGCATCTATCATTTTGATAAATTTTAAATGCTGTTGTTTCCAAATTTTTTATGGATTTAAAATCCTCGACATTTAATATCCAATAAAAATGCTTTTCCTTATTTTCAACAATTTCACGATTATAAATAATCAAAAAGTGACGTTCGTCATCCAATAAATCCTGAAATTTAAAATTAAATCCTAAGTTCTTACCATTATCAACAAGATGAGTTGATTTTACCTGAATAGTTCTAAAAATTATTTTATATTTTGTACTGTTGCAATCGGGCATTGTACATTTATTTCTTTTAATGTCAACAACTGATTTACAAACATAACAACAAGCAACTTCCTCAAGTTCACCATTTTTGCATGATGGACATTTTGATATTTGGGAAGATACCTCTTTTCTTAAAAATAATTTTCCACAGTTTAAACATCTTTTACTTTTTAAAATTTTGCTCTTAATAATAACTTTATTGTAAAGATCACATTTTATGTTTGTGCAAGTAAGCATATGTGTTGTATCCCAAAAAGCATTACATTTTTCGCAAATAAATTTTAATGCCACAATATCTATTCTTTCATCATATGGAGGGAAAAAGACAATCCACCCTCTTTTAGAAAGTTCAAAGCCAACCATATGTTCTCCAATTTTCCCAAATTGCCCTTCTTTCATTTCCATAATTATTAATTAAAAAATAAAACGAGTCAAAATATTTTATTTATAAGTTATACAGAAAATAAAAATATTCACAAGCAATCAAGCTTACAAACTATAAGCAAAGAGCAAGAGCATACAAATTTATAACTCTTTATAGATTGAAAAGCTAACAAGTTATTTAGGACAAAAAATCTTAGATGTCGCTATAAAATTATTACTCGCTCTTTAGACTTGTTTAAGCTGTTCGAACGGATTAAATAATCTGACAGTTTACAGTTTCACTTTTTATTTTTAATAATGAGAGAGTGACATCTGCACTATTCGGGGCAACTTTCAACATTAACAGAATCTGATAAACATCTAAAAAGTTCAGAGATAATATTATACTTTTCTTCCCAGGAGCTTCCGTCTGTAGCAATTTCAAAACCATCAGGTAAAAATTTCAGTCTTTTATCAACTTTTTCCTTAAGCATAAATATATCTTCAGGTTGAACTTTTGTATTGTTTGAAAAGTGTATGCTTATTATACCCTTTGATTCATTTATTTTCTTTATTAATAATTCTCTCGATAATATTTTAAGTTTCATTATATCAAGCAAACATCTGACCTCAAAAGGTATTTTTCCAAAACGATCCTCTATTTCTGAAGCTATAGAATATAATGCATCAGGAGATTTTGAAGCTGCTATTTTCCTGTATAAACTCAATCTTATAGTTATATCTTCAACATAATTTTCAGGGATAAATGCATTGACTTTCATGTTAATGGAAGGCTCAAATTCTTCTTCAATTTTTACTCCCTTTAATTCAGCAACTGCTTTCTCAAGCATTTCCATATAAAGATCAAATCCTACGGCATGAATATGCCCTGACTGTTCTGCTCCGAGAAGATTGCCAGAACCTCTGATCTCAAGATCTTTTAATGCAAGTCTGAATCCTGCTCCAAGATAACTCATTTCCTGTATTGCCTGAAGTCTTTTTTTTGCTTCAATTGTGATAATATCTTCACCTGGAATCAGAAAATAGGCATACGCGCGCAAATTGCCTCTTCCTACGCGTCCTCTCAATTGATACAAATCCGCCAGTCCCATTGTATCCGCTCTGTTTATTATTATAGTATTGGCTGATGGTATATCAAGCCCCGAACCTATTATTGCTGTTGAAACAAGAACATCAACTTTTTTCTCATAGAAGTTAAACATAACTTTTTCGAGATCTTTTTCATTCATCTGACCGTGAGCTACCGCTATTTTGATTTCCGGTATCAAATTCACAAGATAATCTGCAATTCTATATATATCCTTGATCCTGTTATGTACAAAAAAGACCTGACCTTTTCTATCCAATTCATGCGTGATTGCGTTCTTTATGATATTTTCATTAAAAACCGATACAATGCTTTTTACTGCAAGTCTTTCCTCCGGCGGAGTTTCGATTATACTCATGTCCCTGATATCCGAGAGAGCCATGGATAAGGTTCTTGGAATCGGAGTTGCTGTCAGTGTCAATACATCAATACCTTTCTTTAATTCTTTTATCTTTTCCTTCTGGCTAACTCCAAATCTGTGCTCTTCATCTATTATTAGAAGTCCGAGATTATAAAATTTTATATTCTTACCGAGTAATGCATGGGTTCCTATAACAATATCAATATCTCCATTGTTAATGGCTTTTATAGTTTTTTTCTTATCCGATGTTGATTTAAATCTGCTTAGAAAATCAATATTAACAGGGAATCCTGAAAATCTTGTCTTAAATGTTCTGTAATGCTGTTCGCAGAGTATAGTTGTCGGAACGAGCACAGCTACCTGCATCCCGTCATACACAGCTTTGAAAGCAGCCCTAACCGCAACTTCTGTCTTGCCATATCCAACATCCCCACAGATAAGTCTATCCATTGGTTTGTCAGACTCCATATCCTTTTTTATGTCTTCAACAGCATTTAATTGGTCTGGTGTCTCTTCATATGGGAAAAAACTATCGAACTCTCTGTGTAGTTCAGTGTTTGCACTAAATGAATGACCTTTTTGAATTTTTCTTTGTGCGTAAAGAGCAAGAAGTTTCTCAGCCATTTCATGAATTTTTCTCTTCACCCTTTCTCTGGTTTTAATCCATGATTTTCCGCCGAGTTTATCGATTCTTGGGATCACACCTTCTTCCGCATGGTATTTTCTGATTTTATTTATTGCATGTAAAGGAACATATAATCTTCCTCCATCATATTCAATGAGTATTAAATCTTCCTTGATACCTTCAGTAATTTGCTGGATTAGTCCAATAAATTTTCCGATTCCGTGTTCTGTATGTACAATAAAGTCTCCCGGACGCAAATCATCAAGGGAAGTCAGAAGTCCCGAGACTTTTGACTTGCGCAAAGGTCTGTAAGCCGGCCTTTCCCCAAAAAGTTCTTTTTCGGTAAGAATAAGGAGCCCGGGAAGATATAATCCTGAAGAGAGACCGCCAATTACCGCTATTATATTTCCCTTATAGCTGAAAATCTCTTCCTTATTAATTAAAGGCGCAATTATATCACCTGCTCTGAGAATATCTCTTAGCCTTTCAGCCTGACCACTGGAAGATGAGACAAGAATTATACGATTGTCATCCATTAAGTTTTTTAATTTACACGGGAGTTCATCTATACTCTTTCGCTCCTGATAGGTTATCCCTAACCCTTTTATATTTAAGACACCCGAATCGATACCATCTCCTGCGATGGAAAATCTTGAAAGGATTATCGAACCTTCAGGCATATTTTCTTTTTCTTTAATTGAATCAAAAACAAACCAGATTTTATCGGAGAAAGTCTCCAAAAGACTTTTCCCATTTGAAGACTCAATCGCAGGGTAAAAGTATAATTCGCTGATACTATCTTTTGAACGCTGGGTATTTACATCAAAATATTTTATATTCTCAATTTCATCACCAAAAAACTCTATTCTTATCGGATCTTCAAAAGTTGTAGGAAATATATCCATAATCCAGCCTCGCCTGCTGAATTCGCCTTTTTCAGAAACAAGCGGCACAGAAGTATAGCCAAGCTTTTGAAGTATATTTTCAATTTCCTCTCTTCTTATTTCGAGCCCTTTTTTAATAAATAATATCCTTTCTTCTAATTCTTTTTTTGACCAAATGGATGAATTAAAATTGATGCTCGAAGAAGTCAGGGAGTCGTTATCATTGATTGTTAAGATTATTTCTGCTCTTTTACCAGAAATTTCCGGGCCATCAGGTTCAGGCAGGTAAAATACTTTATTTTTCTTTAATGCGCTACGATAGAAATTTATATCCTCGCATAATTCTGCTGCAAGAGACTCGTCACCATCAACAGCAAAAAATGGTTCATCGCACATAGCAAGCAGGAGGGCAGAAGACGAGCCTGTCAGATTGTATATCCTCGAAATTTCTGATTTTCTTCTTAGAATATCCTGGAAATATGAAAGACTTATTTGCATAAGAGAATAATTTATGTGTTAAAATAAAAATTCATTATTAAATTATATCATTTTACCTATAGACAGAAGAAAGAAAGGAAATTATTATGAGCAAAATTCTTCGTATCGGATTACCGAAAGGCAGTCTTCAGGAATCTACATTAAAACTTTTCAGAAAAGCTGGCTATCATATTTCTGTATCGAGCCGTTCTTATTATCCGTCTTTTGATGATCCTGAAATCGAGGCAATGCTTATCAGAGCACAGGAAATGGCTGGTTATGTCGAAAATGGTATTATAGACTGTGGGCTTACAGGTAAAGACTGGATAATGGAACAGAATGCCGATGTTCATGAAGTTGCTGAACTTATTTATGCTAAAGAAGGACTCAGACCTGTAAGATGGGTTATAGCTGTTCCAAATGATTCAAAAATTAAAACAGTAAAAGACCTCAATGGAAAAAGGATAGCAACAGAACTTGTTGGGTTCACAAAAAGGTACTTAAAAAAGAATGGAGTAACCGCTGAAGTAGATTTTTCATGGGGTGCTACAGAAGTAAAACCACCTCATCTTGCTGACGCCATCGTTGAACTTACCGAAACCGGCACTTCCTTGCGGGCAAATAATCTCAGAATAGTTGAGACAATACTCGAATCGAGCACACGTTTTATATCAAACAAGAAAGCGTGGCAGGATAAATGGAAAAGACAGAAAATGGAAAATATAGTGATGTTATTAAAAGGAGCTCTCGCTGCCGAAGAAAAAGTCGGGCTTAAGATGAATGTGGAATCAAAATCACTTAAACGTGTAATGAGTCTCCTTTCAGCAATGCACTCACCAACAATTTCTTCATTATCAGAAGAAGGCTGGTTTGCACTTGAAGTTATAATTAATGAAAAGAGCGTAAGGGATATTATTCCTAAATTAAAAATGGCAGGCGCAACTGGAATAGTTGAGTATCCCTTAAACAAAGTAATACCTTAAAATTACCTGATAGGAGAAGATAAAAATGTTTAAGGAGCGCAGGAAATTAAATTATAGTTTTGGCAGCCTTTTAATTCTTGGCATATTTTTGATGTACTTTACTTTATATCTTAACAGCACATCACATGCTTTATCTTTGAACGATGAAATTGCGAGAATTCAAAAGACTTATGAAGATATTACTGACATGAGCGGCAATTTTGTTCAGAAAAGCCATTTAAAGGATCTTAAACGTACCGATACTTACAAGGGTCAATTTTTCATAAAAAAACCACAGAAAGTAAAAGTTATTTATAAAGGAGAACATCCAGCCGAAATTACAGTTAATAAAGACATTGTCTTAATCTATCAAAAAAACGAAAATCAGGTTATAAAAGGAAAATTTGATACCAGCACATATGGTCAAACACCTGTTATATTATTGAGTGGTCTGGGAAAAATGGAAGAAGAATTTAACATATCTGAAAAGAATGGTCTGTTGCTTTTAAAACCAAAAAAAAGTATGGGAGCGATTGTCTCAATTGAACTTAAATTATCAGAAAATGACTTTCCAATACAGTCTTTTACAATTTATGATACATATTCAAACAGAACAGAAATTACACTCAGCAATATGAAAATAAATAAAAATATTGATGATAAAATTTTCAATTTTACACCTCCAAAGAATGCAACAGTTTTAGAACATAACCCTTGAGATTTTTTTCATGCTTATACTTGGAATTGATACTTCATGTGATGATACCTCTGCTTCGGTAGTTGAAAACGGCACAAAGATAATATCTAATATTGTTTCAAGTCAGTCTGAGATACATAAAAAATATGGCGGAATTGTCCCTGAACTCGCATCACGCAAGCATGTTGAAATGATAATACCTGTTGTTGAAGAGGCTCTTAAGACCGCTGGAATTGAACTTAAGGATATAAATGGTATCGCAGTATGTCATGGTCCGGGACTTATAGGTTCGCTTCTTGTCGGTTGTTCTTTCGCAAAAGCAATATGCTATACAACAAAAATCCCTTTGCTTTCAGTAAATCATCTCGAAGGACATATTTTTGCCTCATTCCTTGAAGAGCCGGTGCCAGAATTTCCATTTATCGCACTCATAGTTTCAGGCGGTCATACATCTCTTTACAGAGTCGAGGGATTTAGCCAGTATAAAGAACTCGGCAGGACAAGAGATGATGCTGCAGGAGAAGCTTATGACAAGGTTTCTAAACTTCTCGGGCTTGGGTATCCCGGAGGTCCAGTTATTGACAGACTTTCAAAAAAAGGCAACCCAAAAGCAATAGATTTTCCGAGAGCATATTTGCCTGAATCCTTTGATTTCAGTTTTAGCGGAATTAAAACCGCTGTTCTGAATTTCGTCAAAGCGACTAAATCTGAAAATTCTGAAATCAAAACTCAAAAACCTGAATTATTATCTGATATAGCCGCGTCCTTTCAGGCAGCTGTTTTAGATGTGCTTATTAGAAAAACAGAATGGGCAATTAAAAGAACATGGATAAAAAGAGTTGTGCTATCTGGTGGTGTTGCGGCAAACAGCGAGTTAAGAAGTAGAATGAAAGAAATGGGTGAGGAAAGAAACGCAGAAATATTTATTCCTTCTGTTTCATTATGTACTGACAATGCTGCTATGATAGCTGCTGCAGGTTACCACCATTTAAAATCTGGCAGATTAGCTGACCTTACTTTAAACCCGAAAGCTTATCTCCCTTTATAATTTATTTACATTATTGAGTTAATTATTTTCATTGTAATGTTTGATAATCTGCTCTGCAAGATAAACAGCTTCTTCATGTTTTTTTATTTCTCCCCTATCCTGAGCCTCCCTGATTTTACGAATAATCCTACCGATTTCAGGCCCCTGCTCTATTCCTAATTTTATAATATCATCCCCGGTTATAAGATTAGGTGCACTTATTTTTGCTTTAATCCAGTCGAAATAATCAAAAATAATCTTCTTTAAAGAAAGAATTAGACCATCCCTGATTTCTGAAGCAGAATTTTTACCCTGCGAACTCATAACATCGGCTATTGAGAGAATAAGAACAGCGATTGAATTATCATTCATCTTTCGGAACCATTTTAGTTTTGACAATTTTTTCACACGCCTGACAGTTAAATTAAGGGCATTAATATGTTCTGCTATCATTTTAAAAATAAACTCCGTATCAGCTCTTGAAAGTTTGAGACGCCTGGCAATATTTAAAAATATTTTTGCTCCTTCTTTATCATGTCCATAAAAAGTTATTTTATCTTTATTTGAATCGAATGCTTTTGTTGAAGGCTTACCAATATCATGTAATAAAGCAGAAAGTTTTAATAATTGTCTTTTTTTAGTATCTATTATCTTTGATACCATATCTCCATATGCACCAAAGAATACTGATAGATTATTCAAAATGCCTTCTGTATTTTCCATCGTAAACAATGAATGTTCCCAGACATCAAGATGATGAAATCCATCTTGCCCGCACTTTTTCATTGGTACTATTTCAGGAAATATAATGTCCAGAATTCCTAACTTGTCCATTTCCCTGAAAGCAGAGTTGCTTCTGGTAGTAGCTAAAATAAGATAGATTTCGGACATTATTCTTTCCGGCGAAACGTTTGGAAGTAAATGTATGGAACTGGTTAAATGTTTTAGAGTTGAATTTTCTATTTTGAGTTCAAAAACAGAAGAAAAACGAAATGCCCTTAGAATTCGCAGGGGATCATCAGAAAAACATTTGCTATAGGTCATACGAATTATTTTTTCTTTTAAATCTTTCTCGGATTGAAAGGGATCAATTATTTTCCCCGATGATACTTCGATTGCTCCTGAATTTATAGTGAAATCTCTTTTTGAAAGGTCTTCCTCAATTGTTTTCCCACGCATTTCTGATATATCAATAAAACTTGAAATGTCATTTCTGTCAACTACTCTGTAGCAGGGTTCATCAGGCTTTTTCTCGAGCGGCACAAAAGCAGCGTTTTTTTTCTTTGAAATTTCAAGAGCTATTTCTTTAGCATTTCTGCAGGTAATATCAATATCTTTTGGTTTTTCCCCTGATAGAATATCCCTGACAGTGCCACCGACAAGATAGAACTCTGTCTTCCCAATCATATCCCTGTCAAGCCATTTTCCAACTATATGCTCTATTTTTATCATATTTTCCATATTATATTGTAATGGTGTATTATATTATGTGAATTTATAAAAATATATTTAAACCAGAATAATGCAGACATTGCTCAAAAATTCATTTTATGAAAATAAAATATATAGCAATAACTCAATTTGTGAAACAAAATAACTACCTTAGTATAGGGAAATGGCTTTATTTTGTATTGTAATGTATTTACATCTTTTTTCACTGAGGCTTACGCTTCGTCTCCAGCCTCAGTATTAAAAGACACGTGATTTTGTTTCATAAATCGAGTTATTGCTATTTAATTATGTTATTAAATGTTTACATTATTTCAATTTTATTTTTATGTAAACATATTTGAAAATACAGATGATAGATAAGAAAATAAAAGAAGAAATAGAAAAACTCGTCAGAGAACTTAATTATCATTGTTACCGTTATTATGTGCTGGACTCTCCTGTTATTTCCGATGAAGAGTACGACAGGATGTATTTTAGGCTTAAGGAGCTTGAAGAAAAATATAATTATGTTCTTCCTGATTCACCAACTCAGAGGATTGGCGCACCTCCGCTTGATAAGTTTGAAAAGGTTAAACATACAGAACCTATGCTCTCGCTCGACAATGCCTTCTCTTACGAAGATTTAATAGAATTCGATAAAAGAACAAAAAGACTTTTGAAATCAGAACAAGAGATAGAATATACAGTTGAACCAAAATATGATGGACTGGCTATAGAATTAACTTATGTTAATGGCTTTCTCTCTAAGGCATCTACAAGAGGTGATGGGTATGAAGGAGAGGATGTCACACAGAATATTAAAACAATAAAATCTGTTCCTTTAAAAATCACAGATACAGCCCATATCCCTGAAATTATTGACATTCGCGGTGAAGTTTATATGGATATAGCTGACTTCGAGTTACTAAATAAAGAAAGAGAAAAAAAAGGTGAGCAACTTTTTGCAAATCCAAGGAATGCTGCTGCTGGTTCTGTAAGGCAGCTTGATCCAAATATAACTGCTGCAAGAAAGCTTCATCTTGCATGTTATGGAATAGGTTCTGTAAAAGGCATAGATTTTAATAGTCAATCAGAATTTATGGAATGGCTTAAAAGTGCAAGGTTTCCTGTACCAGCTTTTTTTAATAAAGCAATAGGTATAAAGAATGTTATAACCACAATAAAGGAAATAGAGGATAAAAGACATTCCCTGCCATTTGAAACTGATGGTGCGGTCGTAAAAATAAATTCTTTCAACTTGCAAAAAGCACTCGGCATTAAAACACGCGAACCAAGATGGGCAATTGCTTATAAATTTCCTGCCCATCAGGGAATTACAAAGATAATTGACATACAGGGTAGCGTGGGAAGGACAGGAGTAATTACTCCTTTTGCAATTTTTGAACCGGTAAAAATAGGAGGGGTTACGGTATCGCGTTCTACATTGCATAACTGGGACGAGATGAAAAGAAAGGATATAAGGATTGGTGACACTGTTGTAGTAGAAAGAGCAGGGGATGTGATTCCTCATGTTATTTCCGTGATTAAAGACAAAAGGACAGGGAAAGAAAAACTTTTCCCCATACCATCGCAATGTCCTGTATGCGGTTCAAAGGTCATTAGAGAAGAAGGAGAAGTTGCTGTTAGATGCATCGGATTAAATTGCCCTGCACAGGTTCAGGAAAAGATAATACATTTCGCATCAAGAGGTGCGCTCGACATTGAGGGACTCGGTGAAAAAAATGTCGAATTATTTTATTCAAGAGGGCTTGTACATAATTTTGTGGATATTTTCAGGCTTAAAAAAGAAGATTTGTTGAAACTCCCGAGATTTGCGGAGAAATCCGCTCAGAATCTTATTAATGCCATTGAAAAAGCAAAACATACAACACTTGCAAGATTTCTTTATGCTCTTGGAATTCTTCATGTAGGTGAATATGCTTCAAAGCTTATTGCAAAAAATTTCCGCAATCTTGAGGATCTTTATCACGTTAAACCCGAACAGATATTAAAGATAAAACAAATGGGCGAGAAAATTGCTAATTCAATATCAGAATTTTTTAATGATTCTAAAAATATTCAAACTTTAAACGAATTGAAATCACTCGGGCTGGTTATAACTAATCCTGATTTTGAAGGAAAAGAAAGTCATAAAAAGCCGTTAAGCGGACTAAATTTTGTAATAACAGGCACTTTACCAAAGCCAAGAAACGAGGTTGAAGAAATGATAGAAAAACAAGGCGGACATTCTTCATCTTCTGTATCAAAAAATACTTCTTATTTGGTCGCGGGAAAAGAACCCGGCTCTAAATTGCAGAAAGCCATGTCTTTAGGTGTAAAAATAATTTCTTATGATGAATTGTTAGGTATAATAGATAGTCACCAGAAAAATCTAAATAATAAATAAAGGAGGTGGATTTAAAATGAAAGCTTCAATGTCGGGTCTGGTTTTAATTTTTGTATTAATTTTGGCAGCTTCAGGATGTGCTTCCAGGGGAACTGCTCATATTGAAAGTATCGCAAGCGCTGAACTCGGAATTAAAATAGCCAAAGACAGCAATGCAACAATTAACGCACCTCTTGAACTCAAGTTTGCTGAAGACAAGCTGTCTGCTGCGAGAGCAGCTGCAACCAGAGAAGATTTTGTAACCGCAAAACGTCTTGCTGACGAAGCACTGGTTGATGCCAAACTCGCCGAGTCCAAATCAATTACAATCAAAGCAAAAAAACAGGCACAGGAAATGCGTGATGCTATTGATACATTACGCAAAGAAATTGACCGCACACAAATGCAGAAATAACAAACATGGAGAAAATATTATGAAAAATTATTCATATTTATACAATTCGATCAAAAAAGTATTTTTACTCCTTTTTATCGCTTCATTTTTTGCTGCAGGATGTGCAACTGTACCTGAGAGAAATGTTGCACTCGAAAATGCACGCACAGTATATGAAAAGGCTCAGGCAAACCCTGAAGTCTCAAAAAATGCTCCTGTAGCTTTGCACGAAGCCGCACAGGCTTTAAGCAGAGCAGAAAGAGCAAAAGATAATGAGGAGAAAACACATCTTGCTTATATAGCCGAAAAAATGGCTCAGATAGCTGTTTCTCTTGCCGAACAAAAAACCTCAGAAAAAGAAGCTGAAGAATTAAGTCAGGAAAAAAATAAGATAGTTCTTCAAGCTCGAGAGATTGAACTTAAAAAAGCGCTTAATTTAGCTGAAACAAGATTGATGGATGCAGAACGTGCAAGAAAGCAGGCTGAAACAAAAGCCCTTGAACTTGAAAAATCAAAAGGAGAAGCTGAACTTCTTGCAAGACAGGCCGAAGCTGCTAAAAAAGAGATAGAAGCAAGAATTATTGAACTTGAAAGAGCAAAAAAGGAAGCTGAAATTCTTGCGCAACAAAGGGAAGAAGCAAGAAAAGCTGCTGAAAATTCCGCGGTTCAAGCTGAACTTGCGAGAAAAGAAGCCGAGGCAAAAGCACTCGAACTTGAAAAAGCTAAACAACTGGCTGAAACAAGAGCTATTGAGATTCAAAGAGCCAAAGAACAGGTTGAGTCTCTCGCAAGGATAAACGAAATAGCAAGAAAAGAAGCCGAGGCAAAAGCTCTCGAAATAGAACGTACAAAAGGTCAGGTGGACTCTCTTTTAAAACAAAATGAAGCCGCTAAAAAAGAACTTGAAGCAAGAGAAATAGAAATTGAGAGAGCTAAAAAATTAGCTGAAGCATTATCCCAGCAGAATGAAGCTGCAAGAAAAGAAGCTGAAGCAAGAGCACTCGAGATAGAGAGAGCTAAAAAATTAGCTGAAACATTGGCTCAGCAAAATGAGGCTGCTAAAAAAGAACTTGAGGCAAGAGAAATTGAGCTTAAAAAAATAAGGGGTGAAGCAGAAGCAAAAACTATTGAAGCTGAAAAGGCAAAAAAAGAAGCCGAGAAAAAAGCTCTTGAGCTTGCGAAAGCGAGAGAAGAGACAGAAATCAGAAAACTTGAAGCTGAAATGGCGCGCAGCAAGATTGAAGAAACAATGGCTCAAAGGAAGCTTCTCGAAAAAGAATTGAGCGAACTAAAAGCTAAACAGACCGATAGAGGAGTTGTTCTTACACTTGGTGATATTCTTTTTGAGACAGGAAAATCCAATCTAATGCCAGGCGCCAGAAGAACAATAAACACAATCGCGGATTTTTTAAAAAAATATCCAAAACGTAACATTGTTATTGAAGGGTTCACAGATAATGTCGGAAGCGACAAATTCAATATTAAGCTTTCCCAGCGCAGAGCAAGCGCTGTAAGAACAGCTTTAATGAATAAAGGCATATCATCTGACAGAATTGCGGTTAAAGGATATGGCAAGAAATATCCTGTTGCTACAAACAAAACAGCAGAGGGAAGGCAACAAAACAGAAGAGTTGAAATAGTAATACTTGATGAAGGAGTTCTACCAGAAAAAATGCTGCGTTAAGAAATAAACGGGGTCTGTGTATAAACACCTTTTTAATTTTTTGGTTCAATAAGGATTTATAATGGGAATCCGGCGAATATACACAGACTCTACTTTATAATCTACCTTCTTCTTTTAACCTGTTAACGATTTTTTGTATTTCCGGCAAAGCTGAAATCGCTGCTTTTTCTCCCTCGAGCACTGCTTCATGTCTTTTTGAGAAATCTGCCGAACCTATATATCCAACTTTTGGTTTTATAACCACATCAGCTTTTGCAAGTTGTATTGAAGATAATTTTGAATACATTATATTTATTGAATGCATAATTGTTTCGATTGTTCCTTTAGGTATAGAGGATGAGGTATCGCCTGAAATATCCACTGCAATTACAACATCTGCTCCCATTTTTCTTGCTGCATCTACTGCAACAGGACTGACAACCCCGCCATCAACATACATCCTTCCTGAAATTACAGGCGGCATAAAAACTCCAGGTATAGAACAGCTTGCTCTGACAGCAGTGCCCGTATTCCCTGTCCCAAATATTATTTCATTGCCTGTTTGCACATCTGTTGCCACTGCATAAAAGGGTATTCTTAGTTTCTCCATAGGAGTGTTTCTGAGCATGAAATTAATATATTTTTCAAGCTTCTCACCTTTGATAAATCCATTATCAGGAATCCCAAGATCTATTAAATCATCTTTTTGAAGCTCAAATGAAAATTTCTGGAGTTCGAATGCATTAAATCCATAAGCATACAGAGAACCCACAAAACTTCCCGCACTTGTTCCCACAATCATATGTATAGGAATCTTATTAGTTTCAAGGACTTTTAAAACTCCGATATGCGCAAAACCTTTTGAAGCGCCGGCTCCAAGAACTACAGCAATTTTTGCAGGTTTTACAGGTGGTTTTGTTTCTACAGGAGCACAGGAGAATGAATAAAATACTAATACTAAAAAGGTAAGAAATAGTATTTTCTTTGTAAAATGTAGAATTTCAATATTTTTTATATCAAGTAATAAAGACATTGACTTAAATATTCACCTCCTTGTAAAGAGTCTAATAATTATATATATCAAAAACATTATAACCAACGAAACTATGAAGATATTATAATCCATAAAATGAGCTTCTCAATTCTTAATTCATAAATTTGATATCATTAATTTTTCAGAGTCAATTACCTGATTATCTTTAAAAATTATATTGTTATTTAATAACTCGGGATACTATTTTTACAACAAATATTGCGGCTTTAATAGCTTCCTGGGCGTCCTTAAAGTCATACTCATCTGTGGGAATAAAATCCTCATCTCCATAAAAAGCGAGTTCTCTTTCTTTGCGAAGTTTTTTAGAGATTTTTATAATCTTATCGAGTTCTTTTAAAACAAATATAGGTAATAAAGATTTGTTTTCTTTTAATATAGGGCTCACGTCATGCCATTTTGGTGGTTCAATTCCAACATATCTAAGTAATCCTTTCAGAGCAAGTTCAACAATTTCTTGAGATTCTCTTACAACATCAGAATAAGCTTCTTCTTGAAGAAGCACATCAAGTATTTTTAATCTTTTTGTTGCTTTAATTAGATAACTCTTTGCAAGGCTATTTGTTGTCATATTTCTATTATTTCACCTAACTTTAAATCAGGCTTTAAAATCCAATACCATTTTGTTCCTTTTAAAACTTTTTTTGATCCAAGTTCTTTAAACCTTATTTTTAAATTTTCGATTATTCTCTGAAAAAAATCGTTTTTATCATAAACAATAATTGAATCGGTAACCATGTCGAAAAGAATAGGACTTCCGTAAGAGATTTCTTCGGGCGTTTTAATAATAGGTGATATATAATGCGGAATATTTTTAATTTTTACTTCTACATTATCTATAAACTCTTCGATCCTTTTCATCTTTCTTTTAGGAAGTCTGTCAACTATTAAAAGCAAATCAATATCTGATTCTGGTGTATATGTACCTCTTGAAAAAGACCCAAAAATTATCAAACTAACAAGTCTTTCTTTGTAATAGTTAAGGACAGATTTTTTTATTTCTTTAATATATTTGTTTGAATCTCTTTTCATAGAAAAACTATACCAAAATGTCCTTGGAACTTCAAATTATTATTTAGGGTATGGAAATTAGAAATAAACCTGTTGGTATTTATTCTTTCCCCATAGAAGTTGAAAGTTTTCTAAGCTGTTCTTTAGTAAGTGGTGAGCCATAGCCAGCGTAATGCAACCCTGTATTTGAAATTTTTTCAAAAGGTTCCCATTTGCCATTTATATAATTAAACGGAACAAAATTGTATTGAACTCCTTCAGCTACAGGGATGACACCCTTTGATTGCTTTAATTCACCATTTTCAAGCCATGTAAGAATAAACGAACCGCTCTGTGCTTTTTTAGCATTATCTGAGCCATGACAGTCAGCGCACTTTCTTCCTTCTTTCATGATTGAATGGCTGTTCTGAGGCGCAAACATAAGAAATGTTTTGTTATCCTTTAAAACATATGTCTGCATCGTTCCTGCTGTTACCTGTCCATTATAATTAATTAAAAATGTCCAGCCAGAAAGCTTCATATCAACACGTTTTTTATCATTTACAAGTGTTTCAAAGTGACAATTTGAGCAGCTTACAACATGTCTTACATGACATGCGTTGCAGTCGAGTCTGCCATTATGTATTTTATGAGCTGTGGTTTCAGTAATCACTTGATGACAGTTTTCACATTTTGCGTCAATTGCTCCTGTCTGTTTCATTGAATTGTATTCCTTACCATCTCCATGAACATCGCGAGCAGTATGGCAGTCCATGCATTGCATACCTTTTGAAAAATGTACATCTTGCTGTTTATTATCTGAATCTATTTTCATTATAGTTCTTTCCCTTTTGTGGCAATTCAAACAGACATCCTGATTCCTCGCTGCTTTTACAGTATATACTGCCTTGTTTCCATCAATAGTCTTATGGCAAACATCACATGATCCAATATGACAATTTACACAATCCAGTTTTCCGCTTAAATACGGCAATCCAGTATGAGTCTCGAGTCCGCCGTTTTCTTTATCATACCAGTATGCCATACCTCTTGTTGTATAATGAAGGCTGGAATTAAAAAAAGAACTTTGGTTTTTTGTTTCAGCTGCTATTGAAATTCCTGAGATAAAAAATATAAAAAAGCCTATTAAAAATATTTGCTTTATTATTTTATCGGACATAAATGCCTCCTTTTCAGGAAATATCATAATCAAATAAATAGATTCAGATAATTATAAGTTTATTTTAGAAAATTCAACTAATGAAATAACTTATACTCTATCGCACGGTCTGCAGGCTATTTTTTCAAGACTTTGCTCGTCGATTTCATTGATATATTCTTTCAAAGAAAATTTCTTGCCACATTCCATGCAGTTGCAGGTAACCATCCTGCAAGAAATAATTACTTTTACATTACCACCACATATTTTACATTGCATAACGCAATAGTATAACTCTATTTTATTTTCAAATCCAGAAAAAAATTAATTCGAAAAGTGAAATTGAAATAATACAGATTTTGCGAAAAAATTTATTTTAAAGATATCAAACAGTTAGTATCTGTATTCAATAAAGAGCATTTATGGGTTATTGGTAGAAATTATTTATTGAAATTATTGAGACTAAATATGTATATGATATTTTATTCTTAGAAATTAGGTTTAAGTTACATTTTTACATTACATTTCAAATCAATTAAAGATAAAATCTTTTTATCAATCTCTTCAGGACTAACTACCATTCCGCCTGTCCTTCCATAGAATAATACTTCGGCTCTGCCATTTATTGCTAATTTAACATCTTCAAGCATCTGACCTGCATTCATTTCAACAACAAGGAATCTTTTGTTTTCATCGGAAATTAAAAAAAGTTCATTTTCAGGGAAAGGGAATAAAGTAACAGGTCTGAATAGCCCGACTTTAATACCCTTCCGTCTAAGTTTGATCACAGAAGAAAGAGCTATTCTCGCTGCTATACCGAACGCAACTACAATTAATTCCGCATCATCTATAAAATGACCTTCTGAAATTACCTCTTTATTTTTAATATTTTTATATTTCTTTTGTAATTTATTATTCATCATTTCAAGTTCACCGTCTCCCATATATAATGTTTTAATAACATGTGGGAGACGTCCCTCGCACCCATCAATTATCCAGTCTTTGTCAGGGAGTTCAGGTTTTTTGTAATCTGTCGGATAAAAAGGCTCCATCATCTGGCCAATTATTGCATCTCCGAGTATCATTACCGGTGTCCTGTACTCATCGGCTTTATCAAAAGCGAGGATTGTAAGATCCCACAATTCTTGCACGCTGTATGGTGCATACACAATTATTTTATAATCACCATGACCTCCGCCTTTTACCGCCTGAAAATAATCAGCCTGGCTTGCTGAAATATTTCCAAGACCCGGTCCGCCTCTCTGCATGTTTACAATTACACAAGGAAGTTCAGCTCCTGCAAGAAATGATATTGCTTCCTGTTTGAGGCTGATGCCCGGACTGCTCGATGAAGTCATAGCTCTAATGCCAGCCGCAGACGCGCCATAAACCATATTAATAGCAGCGAGTTCGCTCTCTGCCTGTATAAAAACCCCACCAACTTCAAGCATTCTCCATGATAGATATTCGGGTATTTCATTCTGTGGAGTTATAGGATAACCGGCATAAAATCTACATCCTGCGCGCACAGCAGCTTCAGCGATAGCTTCATTTCCTTTCATTAATATTCTTGTTTTCATTATCAAAATTATACCATATTTATACTCACCAGAATAAATAACTGTTTTATCTTCAACTATAACAAAATCTCAGAATTTAGATTATAATAAATAAAAAACTCTTATGTCTGGTCAAATAGAAAAATATTCTATAATACTTCAGTGTGAAGGCATGGGGGATTGTCTTTATGCGATACCAGTTATAAAAAAACTTCATTCAATTGTTGGAGCAAATGTACAATTGTCTATTTTTACTCATCATCCTGAATTATTTAGAAAATGTCCTTATGTAAACAAAGTCCATCATATTACCGAAAAATCCGAATACTCTAAATATGCAAAACATATTATATTATTTGATACTACAAAATTACCTCACTTTCTGGTAGATACATATGATTTTATAAGTATTCCAGCAGGCATTGGAGAACTAAGCTTTAGAGAAAAGCAACTTGAATACTTTCCTGTTGAAGAAGATAAATCAGAGCATTTTGATGTTGTCATAAACACATCTGAAACATGGCCTAGTAGAAGCTGGCCTATTGAAAACTGGCAGAAGCTTGCTGATTATATACTTTCATCAGGATATTCTGTAGCTGTTGTAGGGAAAGACACTTACAGCAAACACGACCAGATGTGGAAACGAAGCCTTCCCTTAAAAGGATGCACAAATTTGACTAATAAACTAAGCCTTGACCAGACATATTACACTATAAAAAATTGTGGACTTTTTATAACGTGTCAGAATGGACTTTCTGTGCTTAGCGGAGCAACAGATACGGAAGTAATTGTTCTTGACATGTCAATTGAATGGAGTAAAAGAGCAATTTACAGGAATGAAGATCCGCATTATAAAGTGACGTATGTAAAAGGAAACTGCCAGCTTTACTGCTGTTCAAGTTTTGAGTGCCCTGTGTATGGGGAATTCAGATGTATACCAACTGTGGAACAGGTGATAGAGGTCGTTAAAAGAAAACTAAATTTTAAAGATTTAAAAATCTATCAAAAAAGCAATATTAATTGGCTTTCTTTAATTGGCAAAACAATAAGTTTAGAAAGTCAAATACATCCGCATTGTGAAGAAGAAAAAGCATATTTATATCATGCTTTCGATGGTGGAGGAACGGAAATAGAGATACTCGATTTGTTACGTTCATTGATAAAAGTTTTCAAACCAAAGATGGTTATAGAAACTGGGACATGGCAGGGAGATGGTACAATTGCAATAGGCAGCGCATTAAAAGAAAATGGAATAGGAAAATTAATTTCCCTTGAAATAAATCCTACATTAGCAAAAAAAGCAACTGAAAAAATAAAAAATTTAAGCTTAAATGATTTTGTTGAAATTATTAATCAATCATCATTAGATTTTATCGAACAAATAGATACAAATAAGCTAAAATTTGACTTTGCTTTTTTTGATAGCGCAACAAATATACGTCCTTTGGAATTTTATAAATTATATGAAAAAGGTGCCTTAACTGACCTTATTTCATTTCATGATACATCAAGACTTAGAGAAAAAACAATGATTATTCCTGATGAACCACAAGATAAATATGTGGAAGAGCTCGATAAAATTGAACAAAAATATTGCAGAGGAGGAATAGAATTTTGTTTTTCAAGAGGGTTAAGAATAATGCAATTAAGACAAGATATAAACCCTGCTAATAGAAAATTATAGTATTTCTCACCTAATGTAATTAATAACAAATTATAATAGATCATTATTACAGGAACATTTTACATTTTTAACTGAAATCATCCAAATCTACATTATTTCAATTTCACCATATACCAATTCGAATTCCCCAACAATTTGTCCGCCTTTGGTTTCGCCTCTTGAATGTTCTTGTAGTCGTCGCATTGAATTGTTGGTAATCCCAATATAATGCTTCCCGCTGGCTGTTCCTTTGATAATATAGAGCTTGACTTTCATTAAAATTTAATTGGCGGTCCCAACGGGATTCGAACCCGTGTTTTAGCCTTGAGAGGGCCACGTCCTAGGCCTCTAGACGATGGGACCGTAAAAGACAGTCAATAGTGACTTGTCATTAGTGAATAGTAAAAAAACTAATCACGCTTTAGGAATTAAAAACTGTTCACTATTTACTTTTTACTGATAATTGTTTGGCTGGGGAGAGAGGATTCGAACCCCTGTAAGCAGATCCAGAGTCTGCCGTCCTGCCGCTGGACGACTCCCCAGTAATTTTAGAAATAATATTATACCATATCATTGTTAAAAGTGGCTTTTATTGTTCTATTATGACTTTATCAGTAAGTTCATTAATATCGTCGGGCTTAATTGGGAAATAAAGAGCAAGTAATTCTCCTGCTTCGAAGATAGCTTCGCAAAGAGCATCGCATGCGCGTTTTTCTTTTATGCCTTTTGTAACTTTTTGCGCAAAGTTGTCTAATTTCCCCTGTTGAATTTTTTCGTATATTCCTTTGTCAGCAAGAACCCATACTTTATGTTCAAATAAAGATATGAAGAAAAGCACCCCGGTATTTTGTCTCGTTTTATAAAGTCCTTTTTCATAGAAAGCTCTGACAGCTCTCTGCAATACCGCTTTTTCCTGTCTATTCTTACTAATAAATGCCTTTTTCAATTCCGGAATTTTGTGGAATAATAACCGTGCTGGAAAGTATATGGTAAAACTTAACGGTATGTACCACCAGAGTGAGGAATGAAAAAAATAAAAAGTTATCACAAAAGAAAGAAAACTGCCCAATGTTATACCACCTAAAACCTCTGCTTCAGGATATTTGTCACTGCTGTCAACTACCATTACCGCAACTTCGCCGATGGTTTTTTTCTCTACTGATTTTATCGCATCGCTAATTCGATTCTTCTCATATTCTGAAAAAAATTTTTCTGCAATCATTACCAATCTCCTGATGCTCCTCCACCTCCAAAACTCCCACCCCCGCCAGAGAATCCTCCGCCAAAGTCTATTCCTGAGGAACCGCCACCCCAATAGAAACCTCCACCATGGAAAAATCCTCTGCTTCCATGATGCCTTGTTGATGAGAAAATTGATGGGAGAATAAAACCAGCCAATGCACCAAAAATAGCAAAAATTATTATTGTAAATATTCCAAAAGAGGTAAAAGTCAAAAATGCAAACAAAGGCAAACCAACAGCACCTGCAAGAATACTTAATATCCTTGAAATACTTCCTGTAACTATCAATATAATTGTTCCAAAAATAATCATTGTTAAAAGTTTCGAAGCTCTTTCATCTCTTTTTTCATATTGAATCTTATCTGCTGTGAATTCACCCCTTGTAGCATCTATTAAGGCATGAACTCCTGCAATAAACCCGCCGTCAAAATCGCCTCTTTTGAATTTTGGTTTTATTACAAGATCTATTATTCTACCTGATAGAAGGTCTGTTAATTTACCTTCAAGTCCTCTCCCAACCTCTATTCTTATTTTCCTCTCTTGTTTTGCAACGAGAAAAATCACGCCGTTATCTTTTTCCTTCTGTCCTATTTTCCATGCATCAGCAACTTTAATACTAAAATCCTCAAGATTTTCTCCTTCAAGTGAAGGGATTGTAAGAATAACAATTTGTGTGGAGTCAGATTGCTCAAATGCCCTCAGTTCTGCTTCTATTTGTGACTTGGCCTGTGGAGATAACATCCCTGCATAATCATTTACATACCCCTGTAGTACAGGCACATCCAGGGCATGAGCAGGAACAATAATAAAAATCAGGCAGAAAGCAAAAAAAATACTCGCTATTATACTTTTGTTGTTATTTAAAAACATTATTTCTTTTGTCCCTTAATAATTAATTCCACGCCTGTATTTGTATTTTTTATCTTTTTTCAGAATTTTACCTGCGGAGCTTTTTCCGCTCCAGCTTCAGCTTTGAATGGCTCTTTCATTTTTAATTTGAGCAACAATGAGTTAGTAATATTATTTGGAAAGATTCTGATTGAAGTATTAAAAGTCTCAACAGCTTTATTATATCTTACACGTGCTACATTTATCCTGTTTTCCGTACCTTCTAACTGGTGCTGAAGATCTAAAAAATTCTGATTCGCTTTGAGTTCAGGGTATCTTTCAACAACCAGCATTAATCTTGAAAGCGCGCTACTCATTGCTCCCTGTGCTTCCTGAAATTGCGCAAAGCTCTGAGGGTCTTCGATAATGTTTTTTGACATCTGAATCGAACCAACCTTTGCCCTTGCTTCTGTAACTGCAAGTAAAGTTTCTTTTTCGTGCTTTGCATATGCTTTAACAACCTCTACAAGATTGGGTATTAAATCATTTCTTCTCTGATATGCTGCTTCAACATCAGCCCATGCAGCTTTTACCGCCTCTTCATTTGCCTGAATTGTGTTATAACCACAGCCTGATACAATTAAAAGCAAAAACATTAAAATACAAAAATATGTCTTTCTCATTTCTCCTCCAAATTCATTTATTATTTTCATAAATTAAACTATTTGCCTTTATATCCTGGGCAACCTTCAAAACCTCTGCACCCTGCTTTCCTTAATTTACATGATGCATTCATGCAAATGTTCTCAACCTTATCTGCAGATTCGAGAGCCTTTTTCTTATTCACTCTGGAATTTAATGGTACAACATTACGGGGTATCTTTTTCATATCCTGTAATAATTTTATCATTAGCAGTGCTTTGAGATAAAGCATATTATCTTTTATTCAATTTTGGGGTTGGTTTAAATTAACCCGACCCTGCTACTTACAACACCCCATGCATCAAATTGTGACGGGACAATGAGGGTCCTTTATTGACTTTGAATACTTAAAAACATTATTATTTAAAAAAAGAGGTAATAATGTTTGAGAAATTTACCGAACGCGGTCGCAAGGTTATTATATACGCAAAAGAAGAAGCCGAAAAAAGGCAGAATGATTATCTTGGAACAGAGCATTTATTGCTTGCAGTTTTAAAAGAGGATGACGGACTTCCTGTTGCCATTCTAAAAAGAATGGGCATTATGCCCGATGAAATTCGCATGGAAGTAGAAAGAAACCTCCCACAGGGCACAAACCTGATGACTTTTGGAGATATTCCTTTTACTCCCCGCGCAAAGAAAGTACTCGAACTCGCGGTAGAAGAAGCGAGACTCCTTGGACACAATTATATCGGCAGTGAACATATTTTTCTGGGGCTCATTAGAGAAGAAGAAGGCATAGGAGGGAAAATTTTAAGAAGTTTTGGTGCTAATCTACTTGGAGCCCGTCAGCTTACAATAAACTTTTCAATTAGGGCTCACTCACATATCAGGGAGAGAAGGAGCACTACTCCTGCACTCGATGAATTTGGGAGAGATTTGACAATGCTTGCAAGAGAAGGCAAGCTTGATCCTGTTATTTGCAGGGAAGATGAAATTGAAAGGCTCGTTCAGATACTCGGTAGAAGGATTAAAAATAATCCTGTCATAATTGGAGAACCAGGAGTTGGTAAAACAGCTATTGTCGAAGGACTTGCCCAGAAAATAATATCAGGAAGTATTCCCGACATTCTTCTTAATAAACGTATCATCTCGCTTGATCTCGGAGCTCTAATCGCTGGCACAAAATATCGCGGGCAATTCGAAGAGCGTTTGAAGATAGTTATGAAAGAAATTACGCAATCCGATAATATTATTCTCTTTGTTGACGAACTTCACACATTGATTGGAGCAGGCGCTGCTGAAGGTTCTGTAGATGCTTCAAGCATGCTTAAACCCGCATTATCAAGGGGTGAGATACAATGTATAGGCGCAACAACTCCGGATGAATACAGAAAATACATTGAAAGGGATGGCGCTCTCGAAAGAAGATTTCAACCTATTTATATAAATCCACCTGATGTTGAAGATGCAATTATTATTTTAAAAGGGCTTAAATCAAGATACGAGGCGTTTCATAAAGTGAAAATAAGCGATGTTGCTGTCGAAAGCGCTGTCAGACTTTCAGACAGATATGTATCAGACAGGTATCTTCCTGATAAGGCTATAGATGTTATTGATGAAACTGCCTCAAGGATAAAACTTAAAAGATATACCCCGCCTCACGAACTAAAAGAGATAGAAGAAGATATAAAGAGATGTTCAAAAGAGAAAAATCTCTATATAAAACTTCATGATCTCGAAAAAGCATCTTCTATAAAGCTTGAAGAAGAACGTCTGAAACGCCTGCATGAACAATTGCATAGGCAATGGATAGATAATCTTAACAAAGAAATCCCTGTTGTCAGAGAAGAGGATATCGAATATACTCTGTCAAAAATGACCGGCATCCCGCTTTCGAAGCTTGAGGAAAAAGAATTCGAGAAACTTATCAGAATGGAAGAAAATCTGCATAAGAGAATAATAGGACAGGAAGAAGCCATTAAAGCAGTTTCAAGAGCAATAAGAAGGTCACGTGCAGGGCTAAAGTCAAGCAAAAAGCCTATTGGTTCTTTCTTCTTTTTAGGTCCGACAGGAGTTGGAAAAACAGAACTCGCCAAAGCTCTTGCAGCTTTTCTGTTCAATGATGAAACTTCTCTAATAAAAATAGACATGTCAGAATACATGGAAAGATTCAATGTTTCAAGGCTTACAGGTGCACCTCCGGGCTATGTAGGTTATGAAGAGGGTGGTCAATTAACAGAACGTATCCGGAAAAAACCTTATTCTGTTGTATTATTCGATGAAATAGAAAAAGCTCATCCCGATGTCTTCAACATACTTCTTCAGGTTCTTGATGAAGGTGTATTGACAGATAGTTTTGGAAGAAAAGTTGACTTCAAAAATACAGTGATAATTATGACATCAAATCTCGGAGCAAGGTTAATCGAGAAAGCAACCCCGCTGGGTTTCCAGAAAAATGTAAGCGGAATAGTTTATGAAAAAATAAAAGAAAATGTGCTCAATGAACTTAAAAAGACTTTTAATCCGGAATTTCTCAATCGTGTTGATGAAACAGTTGTATTTCATCCTCTCGAAAAAGAGCACCTGCTATTAATCATAGATCTTCTAATCTCTGAAACCAATAAAATGCTTCTCGAACAGGAAATAGTCATTGATGTATCTCAGGAAGTTAAAGAATGGTTAATCGCACATTATTATCAACCTACTTATGGAGCAAGACCAATGCGAAGAGCTATTCAAAAAGAGATAGAGGACCCGCTGTCTGAAGAAATCCTCAGAGGAAAATTCAGAGGAATAAACCATATTTCCGTTGTTTTAGAAGATAACAGACCTGCCTTTGTTGAGGCGATGGAACCAGTTGCAGTATCGTGAAAAATAAAGGAATATTTCTTTTAATACTTATTTCCATTGCTGTTTTGACAGTATTTTTATTTATCAAAACCCCGGAAACTCCAAAAAAGGCGGTTGAAGGTAACCCAATACCCGATTTTATCCTTGTAGATGTTGATAACAATAAAGTGAATCTTTCTGATTTGAGGGGTTCTGTTGTTTTCATAAATTTCTGGGCAACATGGTGTGATTCATGCATTGAAGAAATGCCTTCGATGGAACGTCTTTACAGACGTTTATCCGGAAATCCTAATTTTAAAATGGCAACCATAATAGTCAAAGATGATCTTAATAATGCTCTTTCTTTTTTAAAAAAAAATGGATACACATTTCCTGTATATCTGAATCCCGATGAAAGTGCTTCCCGTATTTTCAGAATTACAGGTATCCCCGAAACATTTATTCTTGATAAAAAAGGCATATTGAGAGCAAAAGCCATAGGGCCTGAAAACTGGGATTCTCCTCAAATATTTGCAAATATTCAAGAATTGATAAACGAACTTTGAGAATCAATAAAAATGGGCAGAATAACGCCTCCAGAACGTGTAATGCTTTTTGCTGGCTTTCTTTTTAATGATACATCAATTCTCGAAAAATCCCTTGAACTTCTCACAAAACTCTATGGTGATATTCTCTTTAAAAGTCAACAAATAAACTGGAATTATTCGGAATATTATAATAATGAACTTGGCAAAAATATTTTGAGGCAATTCGTTTTTTTTAAAAATCTCATAGACCCTGCAAATATTGTTGACATTAAAATTCAGACGAACAAATTCGAGGAAATGTTTTTAGATAATAATAGAAGAAGAATTAACATAGATCCAGGTTATATCTCTTTAGCCAAAATTGTGCTTGCTACCACCAAAAACTATTCTCATAGAATATATCTCGGCAGGGGTATTTATGCCGAAGTAACTCTTATTTACAAAAATAACACCTTTATTCCTTTTTTCTATACATATAAAGATTACAGGGGAAAAGAATATATAGATATTTTTTTGAAAGCCCGCAACGAACTAAAGAATATTTTGAAAAATTAATCCGCTGGAATTTAAATTTCTTAATAGTTATTAACTTTTTAGGAGTTATTTGTTATCTTAAATTAAATACCTGAATAAGATATGGAGACACTTTGTTAATAAATTTAAGAAAATATATTAAATTAAAATTGACCCTCATTAGTCTTATCGAAAAATACCATCCATTCAATCTAAGGTATTTTAAAGCAATTATTAGCGTAAGCATGACCATACTTCTTGGAACGGTTTTAGTTCTCGGATGGATGTCCTCGAAAAAAGTCAGAGAAACTGTTACAGATGATTTTAATCAGCAACAGCTTGTTCTTGCAAGACATGCTGCCCGTCAGATAGAAAATAGCCTTGAGTCGATAAAAAGGGAATTATTTCTTTTAAGTCTTTCTCCCTCTATACAATATAAAGAATCGGCTTTTATGGGTGACCGTATGAAAATCGCTTTTTCAAGAATTAAACACGAAGGTACTATAGAAATGCGTTTTACTGATACTGATAACAAAACTTATATTGTTTCGGACAAAATAAAATTCACTACAAATAAAGCAGACAGTAATGATATAGAATGCCTAAACCGGGCGAAAGATGAGAATCTAAAAGGAACTTTATTTATGACCAAGGTTACAATCATTCCTTACAATAACAATGGTGGTAAACCCTTTATGAAAATGGCAATACCTATATGGCAGGTATCTGTTGATGATTCACATCCTGTTGCGTTGAATAAATTTTCTGGCGTTATGGTCTTTGTTATTGACATCAGCAGTTTGATTGAGTCTGTTGTTAATGAACTTCGCTCCGGGAAAACAGGCTATGCATGGGTAATAGATAAAGATGGAACTTTCCTGTATCATGAGGAAAAATCATTCATTGGTAAAAATGCATTTGAGGCACGTAAAAGGAAAAAACCAACAATATCTTTTTCAAGAATTAATGAAATACAAAAGGAAAAAATGCTAAAAGGTCAAGAAGGAAAAAGCTGGTATATTTCCGGTTGGCACAGAGGAATTGAAGGCGAGATAAAGAAACTAATTGCATATACACCAATTAAAATAGATGAAAAAAATCCTGACAGGATATGGTCTGTTGCGGTAGTTGCGCCTATAAGCGAAGTTGAAGGTGCAATTCATTCTATCCATCTTCAGCAGTTTATACTTCAGGCAATAATTATATCTGTAATACTTTTTGGCGGGCTTTTCATAAACTTTATGATACTTTCATGGTCCAATATTCTTGAACAGGAAGTTGCAAGAAAAACAAATGAATTAAAGAAATCAGAGCAAAGATATAGATCTCTCATTGAAAATGCGGAGGATTTAATATACACGGTTGATTACAATGGTAATTTTCTTTCAATTAATAAATACGGTGCAAAATTTTTAAATAAAAACAGGTCTGAAATTATCGGTAAAAATATTACCGAAATATTTACATGGCCGAGTTCTGAAGTACTTATCGTTATGATACAAACTGTATTTAATACAAAAGAAAGCAAGCAGCTTATACATATGGTTATTATAGGAGAAAATGAATACTGGTTCAGTACAAATTTGAGAAGGCTATGGGATGAAACAGGTAATATATACGCAGTGCTCGGCATTTCAAGAGATATAACCGACAGGAAAAAGATTGAAGAACATAGTTACTATACAGAAAAACTTGCTTCTATGGGAACTCTTGCAGCAGGTGTAGCACATGAGATTAACAATCCTCTCGGTATAATACTCGGCTTTACAGAACTTCTCTTAGAGAAATATCCTGAAGGTTCCGAAGAATACGAAATGCTAAAAACAATAGAAAAACAGGGTCTTAATGCAAAAAGAGTTGTTGAAAATCTACTTAATTTTGCTCGTCATAAAGATCATAAAGAAGAACTTGTTGATATTAACAAGAGCCTCCGAACAGTTATTTCGGTTATGGGCAATACAATACGTTTAAATAAAATCGAAGTAAAAGAAAATTTACAGGAAGCCCTTCCGCCGGTTTTAGCCGATGAGGGAGAAATTCAACAGGTTTTCTTTAATATTATCAATAATGCCATTTACGCTATGTCTCAGAAGGGCGGTGGCATTTTAACAATTACAACATCATATTTAAACTCAGATACAGTGGATATTCGCATATCCGATACCGGTGACGGAATAAAAAAAGAGCACAGGAAAAGAATATTCGATCCATTATTCACAACAAAAGAAGTGGGTAAAGGTACAGGTCTCGGACTTTCTATTTCCTATGGCATAGTAACGAAACATGGTGGCTCTATTACTTTCAAGACAAAAACACGTGATGAATCCCCGGATACAGGGACAACTTTTATAATCAATTTACCAGCAGCAAGGGTTGCTACCAAAGAAATTTAAAATTATAATAAAGTATTAAGAACCCCGGAGGTTAAAATGGCAGAAAAGATTTTAATAGTAGACGACGAACCTGACATGCTAAAACTTTTAAGTATGACTTTGCAAAAGAAAACTCCCTATCAGGTTACAATTACAAATAATCCTGTCGAGGCTTTAACTCTTGCAAAAAGCGGGGAGTTCGAACTTGTGATCACCGACCTAAAAATGCCAGGACTCGACGGGATGGAACTTCTTGATGCTGTAAAAAAAATCAATCCAGATACGCCTGTTATAATGATTACCGCCTATGGAACCATCGAGTCTGCTTCTGAAGCAATGGCTAAAGGTGGATTCGATTTTATAACAAAACCATTCAGAATCGAACAAATACTTTTTACAATAGAAAAAGCGATCAAATGGCTAAATCTTCAGAAAGAGAATAGACTTCTTAAGGAACAACTCAGCAAGAAGGAAAATAATCTTTAATAAATTTTTCAAAATGTCTTGCGGTAGAACCTTCATCATGCATGACTACATCAAGTTGCTTTGTATAAGCTGTCAATTTACCAATTATATCGAGTTTATTCAATAATGATTCTTTATTATCTTTTGTCAAAATGGCATTAATGATATCTTCTGTAATACGAACATTAAAATCGAGTTTTTTTAAGACCCTTGCGATTAAATCCACTCTTCTTATCCTTCTCTGAAAATTTGCACCTCCACCTTTAAAATAAAATCTTATATAATTGTCAATTATATTATTACCTGTAAGTGCTTCAATCACGGAAAGATGATACCCGAGATTAATCGAAAAATTCATATAATCTTTCGAAATAAAAGCAAAACTCTTTTCGGACATTTGAGCCATTTCAGACTCAGACATAGAAGCTGTACGGGCAATCATCCCCATTATACCGCTGAAATCTGGAAGTCGAGGTTCTGGCCATTCTATCGAAGCAAGTCCATTAATAAAAGCGGATAGAGGCATAGATAATATATCCTGCTTTGATGATATTTTCTTAAGTGAACCCTGGCCTGAAATACCATCCCCTAAATCTATAATGTATATTGCAAGTGGTACAATTCCTGTTAATTTTACGGTTTTTATGCCTGCTGGAAATTCATTGGTAATTCCAAAAATTTCTTCCATGACTTTTTGATGGGTATATCTTGCTATATCATGGAGGGTTTTACAATTCTCAGCGCAAAAATCTTTGTCTTCAGAGCTGGTCAAATTAAGAGGCATTATATTTTTCCATAGAAGCTCAAGCTCTTTATCGAAATCTGTTGTTAGTTTTTCATGTTCCTGTTCAACTATAATTTTCTCAAGTTCCTGGATTTTCCCATCATAAATAATTCCATTTATTGCATCTACTGTTATTTCCATTCCGTCTTTTATAATTTCAGTCGCATTTTCTGTATTAACAATCATCGGCACGCCAGCCTCTCTTGCAATAGCTGCCAGATGAACAGTTACAGCACCGACATCAGTTACAACAGCGCTCGCATTTTTTAAAACAGGTGAATATCTTGATGAAGAATATTTTGTTATTAAAACCGCGCCTGCCGGAAAAATATTTAAGTTATCTTCGGATTTCAATATAAATGCCTTTCCAATACCGATTCCTTTTGATGCAACCCTACCTTTTTCGATGATTATTTTATGCTGTCTGTAAAAAGGCACTTTAATATCAAGTGTTTTTTTCGAGGTTTGTGCAAGTGTGTTTTGTTTCACTGAAGACTTGTTTTCATGCAATACAAAAAAAATCTTTTTGAAACACTCCTCAAGATTCTCATTTATTTGCGTGAGTTTCAACAATAAATCAGAATACTTGCCACCTGATATTTGATTTAGTTTGATCACCATTTCTTTAACTTCCTCTGACATTAAAACTATTTCCTTATGGAAATTATCAATTTCATCCGGTTCAACAAAAGGCAGTTTCTCTTCAATAACCATCATCGATTCAAGGAATTTATTATTGTGTGAAAGCACTTCTCTGAAAGTATTATATTTATAAATATAAATATCTTTTACGTTTTTGAGATCTACAGAAGATGGTCTCTTTTCGAGAATTTCTGATATGCGTTTTAAGATTTTCATTGCTTAAAATAAATATTTTGATCCCAAAATACATTACGCAGGTTAATATAACACTTGCTTAATAACATTATATCAACTATATCAGGATTATGCATTCATTTAAAATTAGTACTTTTATAGAATAATTATTTATGATCTGACCAAATATGTTATTTTATAAACAATGAATAAAATAATTTCTGAACATATTATTAAAGTTCACAATATTTTTAAGGAGAAAAAAATTACATTATCTATTGCCGAATCGTGCACCGGCGGTTTGATTAGCCATTATATTACTTCTTTCCCCGGGTCAAGCGAATTTTTTGTTGCCGGATTGGTAGTTTATTCTGCAGAAATGAAAAAAAAGATTCTGCGCATACCTTCCAGAATAATAGAAAATTTTGGGGTTGTAAGTAGTCAAACTGCGATAGAAATGGCAGATAGAATCAGGAAACTAACCTCAACTGACTTTTCTGTTTCAACTACAGGGAATCTTGGTCCAGATGTGCTTGAAGGTAAAGAAAGAGGACTTATATATATTGCTGTAAGCAGAAAAAATCATACCTCTGTAAAAGAATATAAATTTAAAGGTAACAGACAACAAAACAAAGAAAAAGCAGCACTTAAAGCATTAGAGTTTTTAATAGAAATCGTATCTTCTTGATTTTTCCGATTTTTCTCCAAATTAGTTGCTAATTTTTAATTTTGCAACATCTGAATTATTTCAATTGCATCATTTGGGTTAAATACTATTATTATGTTGACTTTATATTTTATTGATTGATAGACTTTAAATATGATAGATACGCTTGAATTCTATGAAGAATTAAAAGAAGCTCTTGAACCAGCTGCTGCAAAGAAAATAGCCGAACTTCTCGGAAAACTTTACAGAGATTTGAAAAATACTGTAACAAAAGCTGAATTTGAGAGACTTACGGATGTTGTATCAGAACTGGTTCAAAGCCAGAAACAACTGGTAGAAGCTCAGAAAAGAACTGAACAGAGACTTGACTCTCTTGCTTTGAAGATGGAAGAGCTTGCGGAAGCGCAAAAGAAGACAGAGCAAAGGTTGGATTCTCTTACATTAAGGGTTGAAGAGCTTGCAGAAGCGCAAAAGAAGACAGAGCAAAGGTTGGATTCTCTTACATTAAGGGTTGAAGAACTTGCGGAAGCGCAAAAGAAGACAGAAGAGGAGTTAAAGATTCTTATACAAGAACATAAAAAAACACGTGAAATGGTTGCTGGATTATCTGACACTGTTGGTTATGGTCTTGAAGATAAGATAATGCCTTATATTATTGAATTTGCCAGGAAAGAATACAAAATAGAGGTATCTTTAATAGATAGAAAGAATATGCTTTATCCTGATGGCAGATATGATGAAATAAATATATATGTAGAAGGCAGAAAAAACGGTGAAAAAGTATACATGGTTGGAGAATGCAAAGCAAGACCCAGCAAAAAAGATATTGAGAGGTTTTCAAACCTTCTTAAACGTTTAAGTAATTATATTGGTGGTTCAATATATCCTTTTGTTGTAGGGTATTATTATTCACCAGATGTTGAAAAATATTTAAAAGAAAAGCATCCTGATATTAAAGCTTTGAAGAGTTTTGAGTTTGAAATGAAATACTCAAAACAAAATTAAATCATTTAAATTTTACGGAGGATATTGTGCTTAAGAAAATTACAGTAGTCTTTTTTCTAATTTTATTTGCCTCTTCAACCGTATTTGCTCTTGAATTTTCAGCAGATTCAATAACAACACAGAAAGGTGGGTATCAGATAAAAGGAAAGTTGTTTTATAAAGCTGACAAATTCAGAATGGAAACTCAAGCTCATCGCGATATGAGTATGATTACGATTACAAGGATTGATAAAAAGGTTGCATGGAATCTTATGCCTGATACCAAAACATATATAGAAATGCCTTTGAATATGCAAAATACTCCAAAGGTTCAAGAAAAATATGAAGGCGAGATAGAAAGAAAACAGTTAGGAAGTGAAACAATAGATGGACATCCTACGAAAAAATATCTCATTACTTATAAAACAAACAATGAAACCCACCAGGTTTATCAATGGCTTGCGACTGATATAAATATGCCTGTTAAGACTTCGGCTATTGATGGTTCATGGTCGCATGAACTGAGAAACATAAAAATTGGAACACAGCCCGATAGCCTCTTCGAAATACCTGCAGGTTATCAGAAAATGCAAATGCCACAATTTCCGGGCATGCCCAGTGGAATTAATATGATGAAAAAGGCAAGATAAAACTAAACCCAATTTTTAGTAGTGATTAAATAAAAAATTCGCTCCGTACAGTAGTGCTTTCTTCATAAAAAAATTTGGGTTAACTTTTATCGCACTCCGTGTTCTTTGTAAGCCGTGCCTTCTTCTACAAACATTGATTTTGCAGCCCCGCATGCTGGACATACCCAGTCATCCGGCAGGTTTTCAAAAGGAGTGCCTGGTGCTATTCCCGAATCAGGATCCCCTACCGCAGGATCATAAATATAACCGCAAGCAGTGCATACATATTTTTTCATTTTCGAACCTCCCAAACTTTAATGGATAATTTATAAAGTAAATTATTATAATATTTTTAAAAAGAATAATTCAAACAAAAAATAACATCCTGTTAAGACAATTTAAAATATAATTATTAGATTATGAACTATTATAAAATCTATTATAAATAGAATGAAGGGAATTTAAAGTTAAATGGATAATTCAGTTATTAATATGAAAAATGTCTCATGGAAAAATGGTTATCGTTATATCCTTAAAAAAATAAACTGGACTGTTAAGCAGAAGGAGCACTGGGCAATATTGGGGCTTAATGGCTCGGGGAAAACTTCTTTGTTGAATCTTATAAATGGTTATATATGGCCATCAAAAGGCACAATCAGTGTTCTCGGGAAAACCTTTGGCGAATATGATATAAGACAATTAAGGAAATCTATCGGCATGGTAAGTTCTTATTTGCAGGAAAAATTCTACACAACCGAGACCGCTGAAGAAATTATTTTAAGTGGAAAATTTGCAACTATCGGTTTATATGACCGAATTTCTTCGAAGGATTATAAAGATGTTAAAAAGATTATGGAATCTTTAGATTGTATTACAGTATTGAGAAAACCATATTGCATACTATCTCAAGGAGAAAAACAGAAGGTTCTGATAGCACGTGCGCTAATTAATATGCCTGAAATACTTGTTTTTGATGAGCCATTGAGCGGGCTTGATATTTTCGGACGGGAAAATCTTCTCTCTTATATCGAACAGTTAGGCAGAAAAGATAATGCGCCGACTATTATTTATGTTACCCACAGAATTGAGGAAATACTTCCTGTTTTTACCCACATTCTATTATTGAAAAATGGCGAAATATATTTGCAGGGAAAGAAAAAAGATATTCTTACAAATAAAAATTTATCCTACTTCTTTGAAACACCTGTAAAAATAAGCCTGCATAAAAACAGATTCGGATTGAACTTTATTTCTTAGCCGAATGCTACATCAAGAACCATCATTATAGCGAAACCAATCATTGCACCGGCTGTTGCTAAATCAGTATTGCCCCCGCGCTGTGATTCCGGGATTAATTCCTCAACTACAACAAAAATCATTGCACCAGCAGCAAAAGAAAGCGCGTATGGAAGTATTGGTTGAGCAATAATTACAGCTGCAGCGCCGATGATACCGGCAACAGGCTCAACAACTGCAGATAACTGACCATACCAGAAACTTTTCAGACTTGATAATCCTTCGCGACGCAAAGGTAATGAGACAGCAAGACCTTCAGGAAAATTTTGAATGCCTATTCCAATAGCCAGTGCAATAGCTCCGGTTAATGAAGCTGTAGGAATATTGGCAGCAACAGCGCCGAAAGCTACTCCGACCGCAAGTCCCTCAGGAATGTTGTGCAAAGTTATTGCAAGAATAAGGAGTGTGCTGCGCTTCCATCCTGTTTTTATTCCTTCTGCTTCCTCGATTGGCAAACCAAGATGCAAATGAGGAAGTAAAATATCAATGAACCGCAAACACATTCCACCGAGAATAAAACCAACCGCAGCAGGAACCCATGAAGGAATTGTTTTCCCTTCAGCCATTTCAATGGCGGGTGAAAGTAACGACCAGAAACTTGCTGCAATCATTACACCCGCGGCAAATCCGAGCATGCCGTCAAGAAGTTTTTTATTTATTTCTTTCGTAAGAAAAACTCCAGCAGAACCCAACGCAGTTAGCGCCCATGTAAAACATGTGGCAACAAAAGCCTGTAAAATAGGATGAAAGTTCTCAAATGATTCAATCATATTATTATTCAAGCAGCCCTACAATAATTTCTCCTCTACTTTTTTTTATGTTTTTTGAGTATATTTTTTGCCATGATACTCTATTCAGGAAAAAATTCTTTTCTTTCTTTTCCATACGTTTCATGTATTCTGTATCAAAAATAAAGCAGACTTTTCTATTTTGCATCTTAATATTCTCGAGCTCTGAAAAATAATCGAGCTGTAATACTTTTTTGTCAATATAACTGGTAATACCAAGAAACCTTCTGTATCCGATTTCATATACAGTATCAACATCTGCAGGCAAAATAAGATTTATTTCACGGGCAACAGTTCTCTGATTTGTTTCATCTATATTTTTATATTGTATTTCTGCATTTGTATAAATAAGAAATAAAAGTACTGTTATTAAAACTATAAAAAACGGAGTTTGTTTTAAAGATATAGAATTAGCTTTAATAAAAACAGGCAAGCTAATGCAATATACTAATAATAAAAGGAATATTAAAGGCAGGGTAAAACTTAACTTTAGGGCAATTACAACCGGTACAACTGCAATTGATACAATAATTCCGAAGGCAGAAATAATTTTTAAAAGTCTTCTTTTGAAAGTTTCGATTACAGAGAAATTTGTATAATTTTTTAAGTACCACTCAAAAATCACACCTGCTGAAATTGCAAAAAAAGGACCTGCCGGTAAAAAATATCTGAAACGCATATTCGGGAGCAGCCAGTACAAAGGAAAATTTGCAAGCAACAGAACAACACAAAAAACAAATAATTCATTAGAAATGCTTTTCCTAAATTCATGCCACAGTCCTTTATTGAATAAAGGAAAGAAAAAAAGAATACATGGCATGAAGGAAGCTATTCCTTCAAAAGGATATTCAATCAAATGGGTAAAAAATGAAATGGTTTCTTTGCTTTCTGCCCTCGTCATTCCCTCATTTATCCACCTATTTATATAATAATCCAGAGTCGTCCATTGGAGAACAGACAATATGTAAACAGATAAAACCATTAAAAGAACTACCAACCCAAAGAGATGACCTTTGGAGAAGAGTAAAGATATATTTTTCCTGTATATAAGATACGGAATAACGGTCATATAAAAGAACATAAGAACCTGTGGTCCTTTTGAAAGAAAACCAATACCTGCAAGAAATAACGATAACCCCCATAATAAAGCAGGCTTCCATTGTCTTAAATAGCCGTTAATCCAGACAAGTAATATTGATGTAATAACAAATATGTGAAGGCTTTCTATTTCAGCTTCCCGACCTTTTTTTAGCATCCCTATCATTGCAAGAGTCATAATAGCAGCAAAAATACGTGCTTCTCTGCTCAACCATTTTTGAGTACCGGAATATACTAAAACACCTGTCAGAAACATCGTAATCACAGAAGGAAGACGGCTTGTCCACTCATTGACTGAGCCGAACAAACTACCGCTTGCAGCAATAAGCCAGTTCATCAGGGGTGGTTTGGCAAAATATAGTTTGCCGTGCAGAATTGGTATTGTCCAATTGCCAGTCTGCAACATATCTTTTGCAATAATTACCCTTATTGTTTCGTTGCCTTCCCATGCTGGCAATCCGAGAAAAGGGAAGTAAGCAATCAATATGATAAAGATTAAAAGTCCGATATCTCTAAAAGCTGAATTTTTATATGTAAATATATTTACTGACATTATATAATGATAAATTATTCTCTAATAAAAAGACTACATAAAGAAATATTTAAAGGAGTTTTATATATACTTTGAAAAAGTTTCTGGTTATTCTTTTTTTTGCGTCTTTTATTTTTCTTTTCAATCTCGATGGAAGGACTCTTGAAAATCAGGATAATATGCGATTTGCAGAGGTTGGAAGAGAAATCCTTGAAACAGGCGACTGGATAATGATGCATCTATCAGGCGAAATATACGTTGATAAGCCGCCACTTCATTTCTGGAACATGGCTATATCATATAAAATATTCGGAATTAATACGTTCGGGGCAAGATTCCCTTCAGCTTTTTATGCAATCATTGGAGTTGCGGGTATTTTATTTTTTAGTTATATCGCTGATAAAGGCAATCAGAAAACAGCTATTTATTCTGCTTTTTTCCTTCTTTCGAATTATGCATATATTATTTATGCAAGGACAGCCCGCATTGACATAGAATTTTCAGTTTTATTTTCTTTGTCGTTAATATCATTTTATGGAGGATTCATTTACAGAAAGGGGAAAAGGATATTACTATATTCATTGTTCTGGTTTTTTAATGGAATGGCTTTTCTCGATAAAGGTCCTGTAGCATTTATTGCTTTACTTATAATAATTCTATTTCTTTTAATAAACAGAAAAGCGGCAGATGCTGGTTTGAAAATTCTTGTTTTTACTTTTACAGTATTTATTTTGACAGTAATTCCATGGATTTTACTTCTTCTAAGCCACAACAAGTTCGATGAATACATCTATATGTTAAAAACATCAAAAATCATGACAAGGCGCGAAAACTTCCTCTATTATTTTTATGCTTTTCCATTAAATTTTTTCCCTGTTATTATTTTTACCTCTATTACTATCCCGTTTCTATGGAAATCAAGAAAAGAAATATATGGAAATAGTGGTTTAGTCTTCTCAATTATATGGTTCATTGTTTACTTTTTTGTCATACATTTAACTTCAGCAAAAAATGCCCGTTATCTTTTACCGATTTTTATTCCATGTGCTTTTATTACAGCATGGGCAATACAAAAAATCTCATTCAGGAATATTTATCATAAAACCGAAACATATTGTTCTTTAATTGCTTTTATTTTTGGTGTATTGATCAGTATCACTCCATTAATCTGGATTATTTATAAAAAAGAATTTTTACCAAATGCCGTTATCTTAACTTTTATTGGTCTCATCTCAGTTCTTTATCTGCATACAAGATTGAAAGACTTTATTATTTTTACATGTATTTTATGTATAATCGGTTTTCTTTCAGCCGATATTATAAGAACATCATTTAATTCACAATTGTCTTATAATCTTAAGCTCTATAATCTGCTGAAAGACAAGAATATAAAAGCAGATGAAATCCTTCTTTATAAAACTGACCCTGAAGTTAGAAAAAAACTTAGTTTTTATTTCAACAAATTACTCACCCAGAGAGATGAAATTCCATCACTTTCTGCTAATACAAAAGTAATAATTACATCACCTGCTTTTCTTGATAATATTCTCAAAATAGCAGGGGATAAAAGCAGTTACTTTAAAATTAAAAATAGAGAAGGGCAGGAAGAACTTGATGTATACGCTGTGTTTATTAAATAAGGGCACGCTATTACGTGCCCTTATAGAAACAATTCATATATCATGCAGCAGGAATAATCATCGTTTATTAAACCCACAAAAATCTTTCAGTTTTTACATTCGTTACTTTCATGTAAAATAAAAGAGGTAATTCAAAAAAATAAAGCATGTTCCTGAAAATAGATTATTCAGGATAGCCAATGTCGCCGATTGCATATTGAATTATTGAAATAGCCGAGATAGCTGCGGTTTCTGCTCTTAATATTCTTTTGCCAAGAGAAGTTACGATTAATCCATTTTCATTTGCAAGCAAAATTTCATCTCTTGTAAACCCACCCTCAGGACCGATAGCTAAAAATAATGGTGAGTTTTTTAAATATTTAACCGCTTCTTTCAAATGCATGCCTTCTTCTTCCCAGAATATTAATCCTGTCATACCACTATTTCTGCCCGCCTCTCTGTTTTCTGGAGTCCAAACATCCCCGCATTTTAGTTCTTTATCCATCGCCTGCACCGGAACTAATTTGTCTCCTGTTTCTTTTAAAAAAACAGGAAAATTTACAGGTTCACGAATTACCGGAACAATAATTCTTTCCGACTGTCTTGAAGCCTCTTCAGCTATTTTTCTCCACCTGTCTATTTTCCTTGTTGACTTTATTTGGCTTCTTTCGGTAATTATCGGTATTATTTCTTTAACACCAAGTTCTGTAGCTTTCTGGATTACAAAATCCATTTTTTCGCCTTTTAAGATTCCCTGAAGAAGAATTATATCTGCATTAGATTCCGTATCAACAGGAATACTTTCAATAATATTGGCAAGCACCTGTTTCTTATCAATTTTAATTATCTCTGTCCTGAAGTAATTTCCTTTACCATCAAAAACCATAAGTGTATCACCTGTTTTACAACGAAGCACAACAGAGATATAGCGGGCTTTTTCTCCTTCGATAATAATTTGATTCTGCTTTTCTGATATGGACGGAAGAAATAACCTAAACATTGTTTAACTTAAAAACAGGCTGAAGGCGAATGGCAAATAGCAAATAAAAATAATACATAACTTTTGGTAAATAGCTCATGGCTCATAATTAACAACCAATAATCGATAGCTCAATTAATGAAACAAAATCACAGGTCTTTTTTAATGTGAGCGAAGTTCATTCTTCAGCCTTTATCCTTTTTTCAATTTCGGAACATCTGCATTATTTCAATTGCATTTTCGGGCAATTTACTTTTCAGCTCCTGTAAACAGGTCTTTTAGTTTATTCTTGAAAGATTTTGAGACCTCGTCTCCGCTTATTTTTGCAAATTCTTCAAGGAGTTCTCTTTGTCTTGGGGTTAAAGTCTTTGGTACGTCTATAAAAACTCTGACTATCTGATCTCCTTTATAATTACTACCAAGTTTTTGTATGCCTTTTCCTTTTAGATGAAAGATTCTACCCGATGAGGTGCCTGCTGGTATTTTCAACTTTTCATTACCATAAAGTGTGGGCACTTCAATTTCAGAACCAAGAGCTGCTTGCGGGAATGAAAGTGGAACATCGCAATAAATATCATTTCCGTCCCTCTTAAAGAGAGGATGTTCCTGAACATTAATATATATATATAAGTCTCCGCGAGGACCTCCGTTAAACCCCATTTCGCCTTCGCCTGAAAGCCTTAATCTTGAACCTGTATCAACACCTGCTGGTATTTTCAGATTGACTGTTTTATATATTTTTACTTTGCCATGCCCCTGACATTCTTTACAGGGATGAGTGATTATCCTGCCTTCACCGTTACATTTTCCGCATGTCTTTGCAATACTGAAAAATCCCTGCTGGATTCTAATCTGACCTGTTCCCTTGCAGGAAGGACAGACTGACGGAGATTTCCCGGGAGCAGAACCAGAACCTCTACATGCAACACAATCCTCCCATCTCGGTATTTCTATATTCTTTTCTACACCGAATGCAGCCTCCATTAGAGTTATTTCAAGATCATAACGGAGATCATTTCCTTTTGTTGGTCTTGGTCTTCTTCTTCCAGTAAATGTTCCAAAAAAGTCTCCGAATATATCTTCAAATACATCGCCGAACCCGGTTCCAAATGGACTGCCAAAGCCCTGACCTATTCCTTCGGTTGTCCCGAATCTATCGTAATGCTCTCTTTTTTCTTTATCAGAAAGACAGGAATAAGCTTCATTAATCTCTTTGAATTTTTCTTCATATTCTTTATTCCCAGGGTTTCTGTCAGGATGGTATTTCATCGCAAGCTGTCTGTAAGCTTTTTTAATATCAGCTTCAGTTGCATCTCTCGAAACACCTAATATCTCGTAATAATCTTTCATAGTTTAAATTATAAATTTTGTGATAATAAAAAAGATATTATATATTAGCATTTCTCAAAAAATTCCCCCTTTTTGAGGGGGAATTTTTTAAACCTGAATCTTTTTTATTAGAATTTATTTTTTATCTTTATCAACATCCTCAAATTCAGCTTCAACCACTTCTTCTTCTGGACCTTTTGCTCCTGCCTGCGCTCCTGAACTGCTTTGTCCTGTTCCTGCGCCTGCCTGAGCGCCTGCGCCTGCACCTTTATACATATGTTCTGCGAGTTTGTGAGATTTTGTCATTAATGCTTCAACAGCTGATTTTATTTCCGCAGGGTCAGAACTTGAATCCTTCAATTTCTTTGCCTTTTCAATAGCTTCCTGAATTTCAGCTTTTTCTGAATCAGTCAATTTATCGCCATAATCCTTAAGTGATTTCTCAACAGTATATATCATTGTATCAGCTTCATTTTTAGCCTCTGCAAGTTGCTTCTTTTTCTTATCTTCTTCTGAATGAGCTTCAGCTTCTCTCATCATCTTCTTTATTTCTTCTTCAGTTAATCCACTTGAAGCAGTTATTCTGATGGATTGCTCTTTTCCAGTGCCTAAGTCTTTTGCCGAAACATGAAGAATACCATTTGCATCTATATCAAAAGTAACTTCTATTTGAGGCACTCCTCTTGGAGCCGGCGGAATTCCAATAAGTTCAAAGTTTCCGAGCAATTTATTGTCTGCTGCCATCTCGCGTTCACCCTGAAAAATTTTAATGGAAACCGCTGGTTGATTATCAGTTGCGGTAGAAAATATCTGACTCTTTTTAGTGGGTATCGTTGTATTTCTTTCTATAATCTTTGTAAAGATTCCACCGAGTGTCTCGATGCCAAGTGATAACGGTGTTACATCAAGAAGTAGAACTTCTTTTACATCGCCTTTGAGAACCGCTGCCTGAATCGCAGCTCCAACAGCAACAACCTCATCGGGGTTAACAGTTTTATTAGGTTCTTTTCCAAAGAATGTTTGAACAGTCTGTTGAACTTTTGGTGTTCTTGTCTGTCCACCAACAAGAAGAACCTCATCAATCTGAGAAGGTGTCAAATTTGCATCAGAAAGAGCATTTTTGCATGGACCTATTGAATCCTCGATCAAATCTCCGACAAGCTGTTCAAATTTAGCTCTTGTAAGTTTCATTAAAAGATGCTTTGGGCCAGTTGCATCCGCAGTTATGAATGGCAGATTGATTTCTGTTTCTGTTGCTGTTGAAAGTTCTATTTTCGCTTTTTCAGCAGCTTCCTTGAGCCTCTGTAATGCCATTCTATCATTCTTGAGGTCAATGCCTTGATCTTTCTTAAATTCTTCAACAAGCCAGTCCATAATTCTCAGATCAAAGTCGTCACCACCAAGATATGTATTACCATTGGTAGATTTTACTTCTATAACTCCTTCTCCAATCTCAAGTATTGATATATCGAAGGTGCCACCGCCGAGATCATAGACTCCGATTTTTTCCTCTTTCTTTTTATCCATTCCATAAGCCAGAGCTGCTGCGGTTGGCTCATTTATTATTCTGAGCACATTAAGGCCCGCTATTCTTCCAGCATCTTTCGTAGCCTGTCTCTGGCTATCATCAAAATATGCAGGAACTGTAATTACAGCTTCAGTAACCGGCTCGCCGAGATAGTCTTCTGCAGCCTGTTTCAATTTTTGAAGTATCATGGCTGATATTTCAGGAGGAGAATAAACTTTACCCCTGATTTCAACATGAGCATCACCATTCGGCGCTTGAACAATTTTATAAGGCAACCTTTTTTTTGCATGTTCGACTTCTGGTGAATTGTACTTCCTTCCCATCAGTCTCTTTATTGAAAAAATAGTGTTTTCAGGATTTGTTATAGCCTGCCTTTTTGCGATCTGGCCTACAAGTCTCTCTCCTTTTTCTGTTATTGCAACAACGGACGGTGTTGTTCTTGAACCCTCCTGGTTAGGTATTACAATAGGGTCTCCTCCCTGCACAACAGCTACTACCGAATTTGTTGTACCAAGATCTATTCCAACTGCTTTACCCATTTTATGATTCCTCCTCTGTATTATTTATTTCTTTTTCTGCTGTTTCTTCTGCTTGAATCCTGGAAGTTTTCTTAGAAACAGCCACTAATGAAGGTCTGATGACTTTATCTTTAAGTTTATATCCTTTTCTATATTCCTCGACGATTATATTTTCGTCAATATCATCGCGTTCTACCTGTGACATCGCATGGTGTACTGATGGATCAAAATGTTTTCCATCAGCTTCAATAACTGAAAGCCCGAATTTTTCAAGAGTCTTCATCAATTCCTTATATGTTATTTCAACTCCCTGAACAAGTCCCGAGGATGAATTTCCTGCTGCGTGTTTTAAAGCCATTTCAAGATTGTCAATAACAGTAAGAAGTTCGTATATCAGACTTTCATTCCCATACTTTATAAGTTCTTCCTTATCTCTGTTTGTTCTTTTCTTATAATTTTCAAACTCAGCATAAAGCCGCAGGTACTTATTATTAGCTTCGTTAAGCTCCTGTTGAAGTTTATCAATTTCTTCAACAGAAACAGCTTCAGATGGCTTTATTTCTGTTGACTCCTGTTCTGGTGCGATAATCTGCTGTTCTTCTCCTGTCTGATTATCTTCCATTGATAAAACCCCTATCTTTCTGTAAGCATTTTTGTGATGAATCTTGCTGTGTTTTCAACAATATACATTGCCTTGGCGTAATTCATTCTTGTAGGTCCGATTAAACCTACAACCCCTACCTGACGGTCGCCTTCTTTACATGGAGATACAATAAGGCTAATATCTTTTAAACTGGATACAGTATTTTCAGAACCTATTATTACCTTAAGTCCTTCTGTTTCAGATAATTTATCAAGAAGTTTTATTATCATATGTTTATCTTCAATAGCTTTTGACAATTCACGAATCTTATTTAAATCAGCGAAATCTGGCAATTCAAGAACCTCTGATAAACCTGAAACAAAAAGCTCATTGAATGTAAAATAAAGAGCTTCCCTGCATAAATTCAGTGCTCTTGAAATAAGTGTATCACACTTTGTTTTATCCTTTGATATTTCCTTTAATAATCTCATCCTTATCTCATCAAAAGTAAGACCTGCAAATTCACTGTTGAGATATTGTGCTATCCTGTTGAGATCTTTCTGTGATATCTCGGGACTAACCTGCAATGTCTTATTTTTAATTCTTCCATCATCAGTAAAAAGTACAACAGCTACTTTGTCGGACTGATATTTCAGAAGATTAATTTTGCCAAACACTGTTACATCAGGCGCAGGAGACATTGCTACACCAAGATAATGTGAAAGGGCTGAAAGACTTTTTGTTGTCTCGCTCAGTAATAGTTCTATATTGTTTTTTAAAACCTGAAGCCTGTTATACAGGCCATGCAATATTTCAATTTCAATATTAGCTGAAACATCTCCTTTTGAAGAGATAGAATCAACATAAAATCTGTATCCAAGGTCTGTTGGTATTCTTCCAGCAGAAGTATGAGGTTGTGTTAAGAAACCCATATCCTCAAGGTCTGCCATAATGTTGCGAATAGTGGCTGGTGAAAGTCCAAAAGAATATCTTTTTGTCACTATCCGAGAACCAACAGGGTCAGGATAATTAATATAACTCTGAACCACTGCATAAAGTACTTTTTTGCTTCTTTCACTTAATTTATACATCTTTAGCACTCTCAACCCTTAAGTGCTAATAATTTAGCAAGTATTGATATATTCTGTCAAGTGTTTTTATAAGTTATTGTTTTTATTTAGCTTTTTATTTCATTCCAAACAACGCATCTGTTCCTTCCGCTGCTTTTTGCTTTGTAAAGAGCCTTATCCGCTCTATCTAAAAAATCAACTGTTGAGCTAATTTCCTTGCTCCATGCCGCAATACCTATACTTATAGTTACATGAAATATATTTCCATCAGCCTTGAATTTTAAATCTGATATGGCTTTTCTTAGTCTCTCAGCCATATTCTTTGCTCCGTTAATGTCAGTGCCGGGCAATATAACAGCAAATTCCTCCCCTCCGTATCTTGCAGCAATATCAATATTTCTTATTGTTTTTCCTATAATCCCCGAAACTCCCTTAAGAACTAAATCACCCACCGGATGCCCATAAGTATCATTGACTTTCTTAAAATAGTCTATATCAATGAGAAGCAAAGACATTGGATCAGTAAATCTCTCAAGTCTTTTGAATTCCTGTAAAAGTCTTTCCTGAAAATGTCTGTGGTTAAAAAGTCCTGTAAGACCATCGGTTATAGCAATTTTTTCAATCTCCGAATGGAATCTTGCATTAGCCATCGAAACTGAAGCTTGATTGCCAAGAACCGAAAGAATTTCCGCCTGATAAGAATTGAAAGCTCCGGTTTTTTCCGAGACAATAACAAGGAGTCCGATAATGTCTTTTTCATAAATAAGCGGCAGCGCAAGAACTGACCCTGTATCTCCTGAATTAAAAGGTAAAACAGGCAGCCTGTATTTTTTTGCATCTGAAATAACCATAGGGGTTCTGTTTTTAAGAGACATTTCAATTAATGTTCCTCTTAAACTAAAAATGTTTTTCCCGGGCATCTGCATTTCTTTTGAATTAATCAATTCAAAGTTTCTGCCTTTCGAAAGAAAAAATGCGATTGAACCAGATGTGATTTTCGAAGCGCTATCTATCAGATTTTGCACTATTACCTCAATCTTGAGAGAAGACAGAAGTTTCGAGCTTTCTTCGTTTAGAATTTTTAATGTATTAAAAGAACGATTAATCTGGGGATAGACACGCTCTCTCTGTAATATTTTCATAATCTGATTCGAAAATACTTTTAATGTATCGAGATCAGCAGAGGAAAATGCTCTGATACGTGAACTATCAGCTGCAACAACTCCAAGGATAAAATTTCCGTCTGCAACAGGAACAGCTATTAATGATGAAATATGTTCTTTCCTTACATAGCCGGCTTCGATTTTTTTACCCTCCATATCTGTAGCAATAATATTTTTTCTTTCTTTGTAGCACTGTGTTATTAATCCCTCGTCAATGGTAATGATTCCCTTTGTCCCATCAGTTGAACATCTTAACTTTAATTCTTCACCATATCCGGTAAACAGATTCACAGAATCAGCGAAGATTGTCTTTTTTGAAATTTCCAGAATTTCCTTCATTTCATCATCTGGATTGAATGTTGATTCAAAATAATCAGAAACAAGTTTGTCGCTATCCAGTGCTTTATTTTCATTTAAGAAATCATCGATTCTTTGATTTTGTTCGTTTTTCTTGCTTTCCTTTACATCTTTACGCTCCGGACTTTTAAGCAAAAATACAGATATTGATGCTGTTATAAACAGAGTCAAGAAAAATGCTGTATTCTCCAGAATGGTCTGACTATCAATAAATTTATTTGCTTCGAGAAAAGGCATGAGAATTGCCAGCGGTATTATTGTTTTTCTTCCATAGAAAACACTAAGGATAATTATAAAAGGAAAGTATAGAATTTTTATCCATTGAATATTTAAAACCTGAATGGCAGCAGCAAGCATTATTGACAATGAAAACAGGAATTCTACAGAATATTGCTTTTCCTCACTCCGTAAATGGAAAAAACCACAAATTATAACGGTTAAAATCCCGAGTATAAACCAGAAGCTTTTGTGACTGATGGGGTATCCGGAAAGAAGTCCAAGATATGCCAGGAACAAAAAAAGGTAAGGAAAAATAGCTTTTAGTTCGAAGCCATGCCTCTCTTTACTTCTTCTTCCTTGTAAAATTTTTTGTAGAGTATTTCCCACTCAGGGCTTCCCTCGACTATTTTTCTTGCAAAAGACTGAAGTTTCTTCCTTACTGCTGAATCAATTTCTTCTCCAATTTTCAGTTCCGCAATAATTGTACGTTTTATTTCATTCCGTACCTTTGTTTCCTCATCAAGAGGTTCAATAAGTTTTTTCTTGATAAGCCCATTATAAAGCATGTGAGTCATATGGGATATTTTTTCATCTGAAAGCATCATAATACAAGATTTCTTTCTTTGACAAGCTTCTGCTTGGTAAGTTCAAAAAGTCTTCTATAATCAAGTTTACCTTTTTCAATTTCTAAAGAATGTGACTTTAGCAATTCTCTTACTTCTTCATTTAGCCTGTCTTCCACAGTAAGTTCCTCAAACAAAAGAGCTTCTGTTTCATTTAAAAGCTTTTCATTGGGAACCAATGGCTTTATAAGATTTTTTGTGGTTAAATTATAAATAATTTTGCGTGATATTAGCGGAACCCAGCTTTTTGGAATCCTCATCCTACTTTTCAGCATAGGCAAGCAAAGCAATGCTTCTTGCCCTGTTAATAGATTCTGTAAGCTCTCTCTGATGTTTTGCACAGGTGCCTGTCATTCTGCGCGGAAGAATTTTACCTCTCTCGGTAAGATAATTCCTGAGGAGTTTGATATTCTTGTAATCAATATACTCCACCTTTTCTGAACAAAATCTACAAAATTTTCTTCTCTGAAATCTTTTTTGTTGCAAAGTAACTCCTTTCTAAAATTTTATTTTAAAATGGTTCCAAATCAGTTGTTTCATCGGGCATTGTAAAATCACCTTCCAAATCGCTTCCCGATGTCTGATCAGTAGAAGTTCCCCTCTTAGAGAGGAATCTTACATTCTGCACTATAACCTCAAATTTGCTTTTCTGCTGTCCGTTGCTCTCCCATCTTCTTTCCTGAAGTCTTCCTTCAACAAGAACTGCACTTCCTTTATTGAGGTATTTGTTCACATTCTCAGCCTGTTTGCCAAAAACGATATTATCAATAAAAAGCGTATCCTGTTTCATTTCATCCGATTGTTTATATCTTGTATTAACAGCAAGTCTGAATGAGGTTACAGGTGTGCCCTGCGGAGTATATCTTAGTTCAGGGTCTTTTGTAAGATTACCGATCAAAATTACTTTATTAAACACTTATACTTCACTCTTTTGTTCTGTTGATTGTTCGGTAGCCTCACGTTTTTCAAGAGCCTGAATCTGTTTTTTCTCGAGCTTGATTATCATATATTTAATTATAACATCGAATACTTTATAGAATTCTTCTAATTTTTTTATGGTTTTAGCCGGTGTCTTATAAAGGAGAAGCACAAACAACCCCTTTTTCTGTTTCTTTATTTCATAGGCAAGTTTTCTACGTCCCCATATATCAACTTTTAATACTTCCCCGCCCTGTCCTGTAATAATTTCTTTAATTTTTGCTATTGCAGATTCAGCTTCCTCATCAGATATTCCTGCATTAAGAATAACCATGTTTTCATATATATTCATTAAACTTCTCCTTATAAATTATTTTCATTATATGTTAAAGAAATCTAATTTTTATAACATAGAGAAGACAATAAAATCAACCATACTTTACAGATTTGTTATTAACCCGATAATACAGATATTGTTCATATCTCATAAAAAAGGCTGAAGGCAAAAAGCGAATAGCGTTTATAGCGTTCATTGCGTTTATAGCGTTATAGCGTTTATTGCGTTCGTTGCGTTCATCAAATTTAATGCTACGCATTGGAAGTGAGACCCGCTTTTGCGGGTCTGGAATTGAGTGCCGAAAAACGGCACTGGAAGTTAGTCGCTGTGGCGACTGGAATTTATCAAACTGTTTATTGCGTTAATAGCGTTATAGCGTTTATTGCGTTTATAGCGTTATAGCGTTTATTGCGTTCGTTGCGTTTATCAAATTTAATGC
>Ga0078972_1001566_pt1 | contig 84636 bp, 76 predicted proteins | sample YelNatPaOPGAMG01_FD_67568 | JGI IMG/M metagenome (GOLD analysis project Ga0078972, IMG submission 67568) | Hot spring thermophilic microbial communities from Obsidian Pool, Yellowstone National Park, USA - OP-RAMG-01 (SPADES assembly) (version 2) | ecosystem: Environmental > Aquatic > Thermal...
GTTCGCCATCGCAGACGGTCGGTGCTATCGTGCGCGGTTTCAAATCGGCGTCCGCCCGCCGTATCAACGAACGTCGCGGCACACCTGGTATGCCCGTTTGGCAACGCAACTACTACGAACACATCATCCGTACCGACGAATCCCTGAACCGCATCCGGGAATATATATTCCAAAATCCGCTGCGATGGCATCTGGACCAGGAAAATCCCCTACACACAGGGTCAGATGACCTGCGGGACACAGTATTTTCCAATGAGGCAGGTTTTCGGCCAGACCATTCTTTTTAGAGAGACATCTCTCCCCCGTCCATTGCCAACACACGCGCAAAGCATGTAAAATAGGTTCAATTCCAAGCATGCGTAAGCCGGTGCAATTGATTATCGAACTGGCATTGAACCTGCAGGAGGAACTTTTGAAAACAGAGACCCATCGTGAACAGTGCAAACTTGAAAACCTAATACAGGACAGATCGCCCAATATCATAGTCCGCAAAGAAAAACTTTCACCGATACTCACACTTCTGGAAATCAAGGCGCCTTTGATTGCACGTGCAGCGAGGCCGGGACAGTTTGTCATGCTCTGGATCTCTGAGCACAGCGAACGCCTGCCGCTTACCATCTCGGATTGGAACGCCGACCAAGGCACCATTACAGTCATTTTCCAAGAAGTCGGACGCACAACAATGGAACTCGCCCAACTGGAGGTCGGGGACACCATCGCAAGCCTAGCCGGTCCGCTTGGAAGACCCACAGAAATAACATTGTATGGTACCGCAGTTGTTATTGGTGGCGGCGTTGGCACAGCAATCGCATTCCCAGTGGCAAAGGCGCTCAAAGAGGCAGGTAACCACTTGTTAGCGATAATCGGCGCAAGGGAGAGATCACTCATAATCCTAGAGGACAAAATCCGGGAGTTGGCAGATGAAATAGTGGTCACGACGGATGACGGTTCCTATGGCCGGAAAGGTGTAGTCACAGAGCCCTTGAGCGAGATTCTCAGTTCTCGCAAGGTTGATGTCGTCTTCGCAACAGGTCCACTCCCTATGATGAAGGCGGTCGCCGATGTGACAAAGCCCTACGGCATTAAGACAATCGCCAGCCTCGACCCCATAATGATTGACGGCACGGGCATGTGTGGTGGCTGCAGAGTCACCGTCGGCGGTAAGACAATGTTCACATGTGTTGACGGTCCAGACTTCGACGCCCACCAGGTGGACTGGGAAGAACTCAGGATGCGCAAGGCGTTTTACTCAGAAGAAGAAAAGAAGTCTAAAGAACGATTGCTAAGGGGAGGCAAGTGAACGCTAAGATCAAACCTCGTAACCCAATGCCGCAGCAAGATCCGGCAGTTAGGGTTACTAATTTTGAAGAAGTTGCACTTGGCTACAGCGAAGAACTTGCGCTGGCTGAAGCAGAACGTTGCCTGAATTGTCCCAAAAAGCCTTGCGTCGCTGGCTGTCCTGTAAATATCGATATTCCGAAGTTCATTGCACTCATCAAGCAGAAGGACTACATAGGGGCGGCTCGTGAGATAAAGAAAACGAATTCACTACCAGCGATATGTGGCAGAGTCTGCCCTCAGGAACAGCAATGTGAAAAAGTATGTGTCCTCGCCAAAAAGTCTGAGCCGGTTGCCATCGGACGCCTGGAGCGCTTTGTAGCCGATTATGAAGCAGCGAACAGCCCGCAGTTGCATACTCCCGACCCTGAAAACCCTGACCTGGCAAAATATCGAGTAGCCGTCGTGGGCAGTGGTCCGGCGGGCCTAACCGTGGCAGGTGATCTCGCCAAGATGGGCTATCAAGTAACCATCTTTGAGGCCTTACATAAGCCCGGGGGAGTATTGCGCTATGGCATACCTGAGTTCAGGCTACCGCGGGCTGTCCTGGACCGCGAGATCGAGTATGTAAAATCACTCGGCGTCAAAATACTCACGGATGTTGTGGTTGGACGGACATTCAAGGTGAGTGACCTACTGCAAGAAGGCTTTGAAGCGGTTTTCATAGGAACAGGTGCCGGTACTCCAAAGTTCCTCAAAATACCAGGTGAAAACCTTGCAGGCATATACTCTGGAAATGAGTGGCTCACCAGGATAAACCTGATGAGGGCGCACCGAGATGAGTATGCCACTCCGCTGAAGATTCCCAATATAGCATGCGTCATTGGCGCAGGTAATACAGCGATGGACTGCTGTCGGACGGCATTGAGAGTTGGGGCAAAAAAGGTGATCTGTGTGTACAGAAGGAGCAGGTCGGAAATGCCTGCGCGCGCCGAGGAAATCGAAAACGCTGAAAAAGAAGGCGTCGAGTTCCAACTGCTTACCAATCCAAAGAGGTTCATAGGCAACCAGTCCGGAGCAGTAAGAGCCATAGAGTGCATACGCATGGACCTTGGCGAACCGGACGAGTCAGGCAGACCTCGACCCATCCCTATCCCCGGCTCAGAGTTTCAAATCGAATGCGATACTGTCATCGTGGCGCTCGGGCAAAATCCCAACCCGCTGATTCGCCAGACCACTGACGGCTTGGCAACGGAGACTTGGGGCGGGATCATAGTTGACCCTGATACTGGCATGACATCAATACCAGGCGTGTTTGCAGGCGGGGACGCAGTCACTGGCGAGGCAACCGTGATTTCGGCAATGGGCGCAGGTAAGATTGCTGCAGTCGGTATTGATAAGTACATACGCAATAAGCACGGCCTGAGTTGAAAGCCTGCACCAAGCCAGCACAGAAGGCACGAAACTTGCCGATAACCCACTATGGCGACATGGCGCGACAACATCTAGGAATGAGCGCGGGAACATGAACATGACGGTATCTCCAACACTGCCACTGCAGCCACTCCACGCACTCCTAGTCCGCGGTACAGGAGTTGACAAATATGCGGCGATGTAGTATAAGAGTATTGTAGTTCGATAGGCGATGGAGGACCGCCTTCTCCGGCTTTCGAAGCCTCGGAGAGAACAGTCCAAGGGAGAGGGACTAATGGCTCCTGATTCAGCCATGTCCGCTTAGCGGGCAGTACTGAACCAGGAGTTTTTTTATGATAACCACTATGCTCAATGATTACGGAACGACTCGCAACGAGATAATCGAACTGATGGAAAAACTCGCGAGCCTTGCCTCGAGGCTATTGCCCAATCGCTCGCTAGACTCGTTCCGAGACTCCGAAGAGCGATTGAGAAATAACAAGTTCAACCTAGTCGTTCTTGGAGAGTTCAAGCGGGGCAAGAGCACGTTCATAAACTCTCTACTGGGGCGCGATATCCTCCCCACAGCGGTTGTCCCGCTCACCTCCGTCGTCACCATCCTACGATATGGGGAATCCGAAGAAGCGGTCGTGGTCTTCCAAGATGGTCAAACGAAGAAGATACAACTTGAGGAACTTTCGACATATGTAACTGAATCCAAGAATGCGAAGAACTGGAGGGGCGTTCTCAAGGTCGAGGTCCTCTACCCTTCGCCCCTATTGAGGGACGGCGTTCAAATCATAGACACGCCGGGCGTTGGCTCCGTCTATGAGCACAATACTCGGGTTGCGCATGAGTTCCTGCCCAACGCTGATGCCGCCATCTTTATTGTCGCAGCCGACCCACCAATAAGCGAGGCAGAACGCGAGTTCCTCCGAACCATCAAGAAGTTCGTGCCAAAAGTCTTTTTCGTTCAAAATAAGGCTGACCGGTTGACTGAAGATGAACTCCAGGAATCACTCAGTTTCAATAAACAGGTCATTGAGGAAGAGTTCGGCGACGACTCGATAACCATTTTCCCAATAGCGGCTAAACTTGCTCTCGAGGGCAGGCTCCAAGGCGACGAGTGGGCTGTACAGGAGAGTGGCATCACCCGACTCGAACGAGTACTGAGCGACTTCCTCCTTAAGGAGCGAGGTGCTATCGCTCTTTTGTCCTCGCTAAATGCGTCTATCAAAATCGCGTCCGAATTACGGCTGGGTATTGACCTCGAAATGAGGGCGATACAAACACCATTAGAGGAATTGCAGCGGAAACTCGATTTATTCGACCAGCGCATGGCAGCCATCCATAGGCAGAAACAACAAGATCTCTACCTGGTGCGCGAATTACTTGCAAAATTGGTAACCCAGCAGTTGGACGATGATCTTGCCAAACTGCGCGCAGAACAAAGACCTTGTTTATACGAGCAACTAGCATCTGTCTGTGCGAGGTCGGCGGCGCAGCGAGCAAAAGGGATGCTCGACGACATCAACGAATTTATGCCTGCGTTGGTCGAAGACGTACTCTCCAACTGGCAGGCACAGGAAGCACAAAAAATATCCGACCTCTTGGGAAAAGAACTCCAGCCATACACAGAAAAAGTAAACAATCTAATAGACCAGACAATGGCGATATGCGAGGACATTTTTGAGGTCAGGTTAGAACACCTCAGCCCAGGGCAAAATTTAGGCGGGCTCAGCAGGTTTTTCGTCCATTCCTGGAACATTCAGGTAGCTTTCGATATCGCGGTTCTTCCTCTGCTGTACCTATTGCCGGCTCGTTGGGTTCGCAAACCAATCCAAAGGGCGGCATGGAAAAGACTGTGGGAAGAATTCGACATTCACTGTGGTCAGGCACGATATGACCTATACCAGCGACTCGAAACAAGTATCCGCGAATATACAAAGACACTCGAGGCGAAGATAGACGACACTGTGCAAACTATCCAGTCCGCCGTGCGCAAGGCGATCGATGAAAAAGCGAAGGGGCAAACGTTTGTAGAGGCGAGGACGCAGGAACTCAACGCGAAAAGACACGAAATTGAGGAAATTCTGGCTCGCCTTGTTGCAATCCGGGCTCCTTTGGGCGTGAATAACAGACCAGAAACATGCCTCGCCGATGAGCAAGTAGACGAGATCCAGAAGGGTCGTGCAATCCTGGAGGGATAAGACAAGCATGAGTCATCCGATTAAACTAAGCGCAAATCACCGGCGAGTGCTGGCGGTTCGTTTCTCCCAGTTGGAGGAACGCTTAATTGAAATCGAAAGCCTGCTAAATATAGGTTCTGAAAAAACGGTCTTCTTGCGAAGAGTTGACAAAATCACGAGTGATGAAAAGGAAAGAATTTACAAACTTTTGAACCGTACACGCGAAGAAATTAGGAAATTGGGCGAAAGCCTTAGTCTCGATGTCTCTGAGGAAAGCAATCGCGCCCACATACAGTCACTCCTAGCGCTCATGTGGAGTGACCTCCAGGATACACGCCCGGAAAAACTTACCGGATACGGCAACATGTCTCAGGAAGCATTTTCGCTCCTGACTGCACCTATTCAAAAACTAATCAACCTCATACAGGAAATGAGCCTGGTGCTTTCCGGAAAAGCAGGCGTGGCTGACGAAGTTCAAGGCTGCGAAGACGACCCACAATCCACGTGACCCATTGAGACACGGGAACAGGACGCCGCAGACCTTCATGCACATGCAGTAGATTATCCGCTGATTTAGGAAATATCAATGAAAATCGAAAAGGAGCCGGACACATGAGCAGGATTCACGCCCCATATCTTGGAGCCGCCTACTACCCAGAGGATTGGCCCCTCGAACAAATTGACGAAGACATCGAATTAATGAAGAATGCCGGATTGAATGTCATGCGCGTCGGCGAGTTTGCGTGGAGCCGGATGGAACCCGAGGAGGGAGTCTTTGACTTCGAATGGCTGCACCTCGTTGTTGAGAAACTAGATGCAGCGGGAATCGCCACAATCATGGGGACACCCACATGCACACCCCCTGTGTGGCTAATCCAGCGGTATCCGGAAGTGCTCTTCGTGCGAGACGACTCAGTATCAGTAATGCATGGCTCCCGCCGGCATACCTGTCCCAATAGCCCAGTCTATCGTGAACTATGCGAAAGGATAGTAACTCGCATGGCCGAGGAATTTGGAAAGGATGACCGGGTCATCGGGTGGCAAATTGACAACGAGGTCTATCCTTATGGGGGACGTTCGTGTGTCTGTTCAGTATGTGTAAGGAAATTCCGCCAAGCAATGCGAGAAAAGTTTGGCACGATCGAAGCCTTGAACGCCGCGTGGGGAACCAATCTCTGGAGCATGACGTATCAGTCATTCGACCAACTCCCGATCCCACATCGGTACACGTGGCATCATCCATCGCTCCTGACTGCATGGGCAGAGTTTACCAGTGATTCATACGTGGATTTTGTCAGGCACCAGGCGGATATTTTGCACAGACTTGCCATCCAGCCCGTAGGGACTGACATGATGCCGGTGCCAGGAATAGATTACGGCGACATCCACAAGGCACTAGACCTGGTTGAATTCAACCATTATCACAACATGTCCAACCTGTGGCAGGCAGCATTCTGGTTCGATTTTTGCAGATCAATAAAAGAGCACGCGTTCTGGAACACGGAGACGGCCACCTGCTGGAATGGATCAACAACCGCGAATGGCTACAGGGAACCTGGATTTTGCCGAGCAAATAGTTGGCTACCGTTTGCAATGGGCGGTGAAGCAAACCTGTACTGGCTCTGGCGGCAACACTGGAGCGGACAGGAACTAATGCATGGAGCAGTCGTGTCAAGTGCAGGAAGACCTCTCCATATTTTTGGCGAAGTTCAGGAAATCTCCCAAGGGCTCCGAACCGCCGGCGACTTCCTCAGAAACACAAGACCGGTGAACACAGGACTCGCCATTCATTACTCCCATAAGGCAGCGTGGATGTTCGAATACCAACCACTTCTCAACGGATTTGACTACCAATCTTTCCTGCTGGAAAAGGTCTATCGCCCGTTAATTCAGTCCCAATTGCGACCCGATGTGATTCTACCGATGGCTGATCTTGGCAAATACCGAGTGATAATCTCACCTTTTCTGCCTGCGTTGGATGAGGGAAACCTTCGGGAACGGATCAAGTCCTGGGTTGAATCGGGGGGCATCTGGATCGTAGGTCCGATGTCCGACATCCGCACGATCCATGCCACAAAGTTCAGGCATGCGCCATACGGCAGCCTTGAAGAATGGGCAGGAGTGCGTTGCCGGTACGAGATCCCAGGAGAGCCACGAGACTTTGGTATTCGCTGGTGGGACGGACGGACATCAGCAGGGTCTGTCTGGTACGACGGGCTTGAGGTGCGTACCGCTGAGCCTATTGCCTTGTATACAGAGTATCCATTTGAAGGGCTTGCGGCTGTCACCAGAACGACAATGGGAAGAGGGCAGATTATAATGCTCGGTACCCTGCCCCGCCCCGATGACTTTAAAGCACTGGTGACCACCGCCGCAAAAGAAGCAGGAATAGTCCCTGTGGCCGACGCATCACCGAATCTAATCGTCATCCCAAGAGAAGGGACTGGCGGTCGCGGATACGTCTGCGTCGAAGTCGAAAACCAGCCCGGAAACATCAATTTGACAAAACCCATGGTTGACTTGCTCACCGGCAAGAAAAGGCAAGGCAATACGCAGGTTGACCCCTACGGAGTCATGGTCCTTGCTGAATAACTTGCCACCTGCCATCCGGTGTGTAATAAAGGCATGTCCTGGGTACAAAGAGTTAGGTCATTTTGACTTCGACACAATACTTAAGAAGTGAGGGTAAGCGAATGAACCAGGCATTGCCAGAAAATCCGCGAGAAATAGCCGATCTCGCAATTGAATACGAGAAGGAAGGGCGTCGGTTATTACTGAGTGCCAGAGATGATGCTTGCGACCCGCTCACGAAGGCAACCTTTCATTTCCTGGCAGACCAAGAGTCTCAACACATTCACGCAATCGAGTCCTACCTAGATGCTCTGATCCACAAAGGCGCATTCGACCCATCCGAGTATGAGCCACTAACACTTCAGGGCGCCGGCAGAGAAGTTACCAAACTATTCGAGGACTTCCGGCAAAAATATGAGGAGACTGCATGCACCGAGGAAGAAAGACTGAAGGTCTACCAGGCCGCTATGGAGATGGAACGCCGCGGCTATGAACTTTACTCCTCTGCAGCAAGCAAAGTAAATGATGAAACCAGCCGGCAATTCTATGAGTTCCTGGCCTCGGAGGAAGACCGCCACTTCCAGATTCTTCAAGACACTTATACCTTCCTGAAGCAACCCGATGCCGTCATGGCAATAGAAGAACGCTGGATGCAAATCTAGCCAGGACAACTGCCTTTACAAACTGGATTTACTGGTAAACAACGATATCTGACTGATTGCGTACTCGCACAAGCCGGTATATAACATCACCGGACTTGAAACAGCACGATATGCCAGTCACCCTTACATAACTGTCCTCCGGGGGACTGGTGAGACCAGAACTGTGTATCTTCACCCCTCTGTAGCCCGAATCATCCCGAGCTCCAGAGCCATCGTCAATGTAAAAGTAACCAGAACCCGAATATGTCACTCGACCTGTCGTGCTAATCAATAACCCTATATTATTCAAACCTGGCACATCCTCTACGCCAGTCAGACCTATATTCTTAACCCCACACTGCCCCATACCCGTGATCGGCTCGTATTCCCAGTCATCACCACCTATACCACGGTTTATGACCACCAGCGGCTCTATTAGCCCTCCACTCGCCGTCCTAGAAACACTCGTCGCCTGTATGTATTTCTCTCCATTGGAATTTGTACTCACCGTGCCAACTATGTCCACAATATCACCAACAGTCACCCCATGCAACGTCTTCGATACCGCAATCCCAGCGCTCTTGTCAGACGCCTCCACATAGAACGACGAACTCCCCAAAACAAGACTAACCACTACCTGGTCAACAGCAACTGGAGCATTGTTCGCGTGCTTCTTCGCCTCCGCAATCGTTATGTGGTGAACCCCAGGCAGCGCATTCACAGTAAGTGCAACCTGCCTCGTCGTGTTACCTAAACCATTCGTCACATTGGTGAAACTAAGAGTATCTGTGTACGTACCAGGACCAAGATAATTGGCAACGCCAGTCACCTCCACAGTTACCGATGTATTGCCTCCAGGCGGCAGTGTGCCACTCGTCGGGTAAACGCTAATCCATGGCTGTGACTTAGTGACCGCCCAATCAATGGGAGAAGCCCCAGTATTATAAACCGTGTACTGGCAACTTGATGGCACGAATGGACCGCCGTCGGGGCCAGTCGTGGAAAATCCATCGCTTGGACTCACCAGTAAGCGACCCATCTCCGCAACGAATGCCTTTATGCATACGTTTCCTTTCGAACTCACCGACGTAAAGTCGGTCCAGGAACTGCCATTCGAACTGATATAACTTTGACCCGGGCTAGCATTAGCGCCGCTACTGTAGCCGGAAATCGCAGTCTCCGCGGGAATCGGATAGTTATACCCCGGAGTCGTCAACTTAACAACTACGGAAAAGACTTGTCCTGCCGTAACATCAACTGGAGAGTCAAGACCCACAGTCTGATACCCCGCCGAGGCCAGGGTTCCTGTCTTTGTTGCTGCAAGAGTCCCGCTGGTAGGAGATGACCCGGGATTCAAGTAGATACGCAATTCATATGTGGACGACGGAGACGCCGCGTACCAACTAGCCGCCACTATTTTTCCATTCGCGACTGCGGTAAACTTGTTGGCGAACCAGGCGGTATTTGAACTATAACCCCAACTACTCACCCAGCCGAGGGGATCATATTGGTAGACTCGGTCATAATTGGAGGTTGGTTCCGCGCCTCTGAATACAACGAAATCCCCCATGCTCGAGTCATAATAAGATATATAGAAATACCCTGACTGACCCCAACTTGTGCCCCAACTATTCTTGCAAATAAAAGCACCGTTGCCTGGGGGTGTCTTTGCGAAATTGCTTTTGTCATAATTGTCATTCCAGCCAACGATGCATATGGCGTGGTTGGATTCTTGGGGTCCGTTGTAATAGTATGCTGCTGTCGCCGATTTATAACTCTTGTCCTCCCAGTAAAAGTCAAAGTACACAGCACCGTAAGTCATAAGCGCTTGCTTGATGTTATCATTGTCCGTGGGACCCGACCTTTCTGGTAAGAAGTCAACGGCCTGCATGTGCTTCTGCGCTACCAAGCCCCCAGGGGATGAACAACTCGCAGGATTGTAAGGATCATCACTCTCTGTCACTGGCCCACTCCAGCGAGCGAGGTAGGCAGTAGATATAAAGTGATTCCCCCCCTCGCAACATGACCAATCAAACCCATGTGTATTCTTGAGGTGATTCTCAGACCAGTCTGTTGACTCGCCCGGCAAGAGACACGACTCAAGTGACCCATACGTACCGAATGACCAACAACTCCCGCAGTTCCCCTGATTTTTCACAGGAGTCACTTTCCCCAAAGACCTAAGGTCATACGACGATGGAAAACTGAGGACGCGCACTCCGCCCTCTGGTAACCTGACTTTCATGCCCTTCATGTGAGATAGATCAACAGGTGGTGGGATGACCCCCGATACACGTGGGTAACCAGAATCACTCTGGACAAAGACGCGGTCAAGGTAATCAATGAATCGTGGATTTATTGGCGCCGCATCCGGATACGGCGAATCTGCCCACCCTTGTGCCAGAGCGACGACGAGCCCAAGTATGACGAGCCACCCGATGCCAAATCTAAGCACGGCTTCCTCCTTGCACCCGTGGAGATGAAAACACCTAGGGAAGTCTCACGACTGCTCAATCTAAGTATGCCCCCAAATCGCCCCCATGTCAATGCTTTGGCGCGAATTCAGGTATTCTTGCTGGCGCAAGGCTAACTCTTTCTTCTGTTGCCGACATACCGGGTAGGATCAAGCGCCAATGCCTTTGTAAACGACACCTTTTCTCGGTTCCGCCATCCAGTCTGCCACTACCTCTCGCCACTTGAGATAGTGAGGTGTGTTCTTGTGAGCAGCGGAGTCTTCAGCCGTACGATATGCCTCATAAAGTATAAAACGCGTCGGGTCTTCTTCCATTTGAAGAATATCGAATCTCACGTTTCCAGGCTCCTTCACAGACTCCCGTGCGTTCTCAAGAGACGCCTCAATGAACTCCTGAACATTCTCCGGCTTTACATGAACGTGAACAAGAGTAACGTACATGCTAAAACCTCCCAATTCTGATATTGCCCCTGTGCAGCAGTCACAAGCCGCCAGAGTGTTCATTAACCAACCTTTGATAGCATTCCTGCCATTGACTAAGAAGCCGTGGTTCCCTAGAATGCGTGTGTAAGACTCTTCGATGCAGTCGAGAGGAGAGATAATTTCTCGTCTCTGTGTCAACGACAACACAGTAGTGGAGTCCATCGTTGGGACATTCGTTGGGAGTGTTTCATGAAGTGCCTTGTGATTGCTACCATGTTTGCTGTCACATTGCCTGCCGGGGCCGCGCTTTCAAAGCCGGTATATGACCTAGAACTTGCCGGCGAGCCCCCTTTTAGACGGCTGTTTCTCGACGCCATGGTCGTCGAGGAATCGTACGGGCTGGAACGTGTGTTTCACCAGGCGGAAAAGTACCGCGACAACCCCATAATTCGAAAGGATAAGCATTGGGAGGACTGGGGCCCATACCTTTATGGCACAGTGATGTGGGACGATGGAAAACTCAAGATGTGGTATCAAGCAATTGGTAACCAGTATGGACCCATCCGCGGAATAGTCGGATATGCCGAGTCGCACGACGGCATACACTGGGTAAAGCCAAGCCTTGGAATCTTCGAATATCAAGGTTCCCGAGAGAACAACATTGTAGAGACGAACGAAAATTTCCATATCCCGAGTGTATTCAAGATCTCCCCTTCCAGTTGGATAATGTATGGTTACGGGCGTGACATCGGTCCACACCTGGCGTACTCAAACGATGGTCTCCGTTGGACCGGCTCCACGGACAAGCCGCTTTTTGAATCCTCGGATGTCGTCAATTTCTTCTATGACCCTTATGATGCACGATGGGTTGCCATGTACAAGACTGTTAATCGGCGGCATCGGGCAGTCGGGGTCGCTTTCTCCGAAGACGGAATTACGTGGAGGAAGCCGATTGAGTCTGCTGTATTTGGGGCAGATGACCTCGACCCAGACGCCACGCAGATCTACGGCATGCCAGTCTTCCCATACCAGGGCATGTATATAGGGCTGCCGTGGATATACCACGCCAGATATATAAAGTACGGCAGGTATGACTCACCGAAAGTCATGTATGAGGCGCAGGAAGGAAGTCCATGCACTACAGATGTCCAACTCGCCTGGAGTTGGGACTTGATATGCTGGACACGGACTTCCAAGCGAGAGCCTTTTATTTCCCTCGGGAAAGAAGGCGATTTCGATTCCAAGCAGATTTACACCGCACGTGCTCCTGTTATCGTTGGGGACCGCCTTTACTTCTATTACGGTGGTTATGACAAGACACATGACGACTACGAGAATACACACGCGGCAATCGGGCTGGCGACCCTGCGACTCGATGGATTCTGCTCGATGCATGCAGGTGACAAAGAAGGATGGCTCATAAGTAGACGAGAGGTCTTCAGGACGCCCAAAGTCATAATCAACGCAAGCGTGGGAAAAGGTGGGTACGTCAGCGCCGAAATCCTTGACCGGCATAACCGGGTAATCCCCGGGTTCTCTCGAAACGAATGCGTACCGTTCAAGGGCGACTCGGTTCGTCACGTGCTTCAGTGGAACACAAAGAGTTTCCCAAATGAAGTGGCAAACGCGGACAAAAAGATTCGATTCTTTCTTAAGAACGCGGACCTTTACTCATACCTTCCCACTGACATAGATACCACCAGGGACTGGGAAAACAGAAAGTTGCACTAGTCCCAGACATTAGGTGAGGTTAGGAGGAATAATGGACACTAGGCTCACAAGGTCTGACGCCGTGGAGGACGCACTTGCAGGACCCCAGCCATGGAGGCGGTTGTTCCTCGATGCAATGGTCGTCGAAGAGTCGAAAGCATTGAAGCGTGTGTTTCATAGCGCTGAAAAGCACCCAGATAACCCGATACTGAGATACGAAAAACCATGGGAAGGCATCGGCGTTTGCGTATCCGGGACAGTCATGTGGATGGGCGACAAACTGACCATGCGCTATCGTTGCTGGGGGAAAGGGGCGGCGAAAGCATGCTATGCCGAATCATACGACGGCATACACTGGGAGAAACCGACACTTGGATTTGTCGAATGGGACGGCTCTTGCGACAACAACATTACCATTGGTGGCACAGGGTCTATTGTAAAAATACGCCACCCGAAGTCAGAGCGAGATCGTTGGGCTTTGTTCTCATACCAGTCAGAAAAAGGTGCTACCGTCGTCTTTTCAGAAGACACGTTTAATTGGCGTTGGGAGGAACAAAGAACCAACTTGTTCGAAACGTCGGACGTAGTAAAGTTCTTTTATGATCCGTACGAAGACCGGTATGTGGCGACATATAAAACTCCCAACCGAAGGCACCGAGCAGTCGGAATCGCCCTATCCAAAGATGGTCTTGAGTGGTATAAGCCTTACAGCGGCGCTGTGGTGGGAGCCGACGACTTGGATCCCGACGCTACCCAATTCTACGGAATGCCGGTGTTCCCATACCAGGGCATGTACATTGGTTTACCGTGGATTTACCATGCGCGCTGGATGAAGTATGGCAACTATGAATCACCAAAGCAGATGTACGAAGCCCAGGAAGGCAGCCCACGTACTGTGGATGTCCAACTTGCCTGGAGTTGGAACCTAATTCAGTGGACTCGGACCCCAGACCGAAAGCCCTTCATCAATCTTGGACCAAAGGGAACCTGGGACTGGGGCATGATATATACTGCACGCAACCCGGTAATTGTTGATGACAAACTCTATTTCTATTATTACGGCTGTGACAACGTGCACGACATCATTGACGATGTCCGCTGCAACATCGGCTTAGCCACCTTACGAATGGATGGATTCTGCTCAATGCGGGCAGGAAACCGTGAAGGATGGTTCATCAGCCGCCGCGAAGTATTCAAGACGCCAAGGGTCACAATCAATGCAAAAGTTATGACAGACGGTTACATAATTGCCGAACTCCTTGATCGCTGGAACAAAGTGATTCCGGGATTCTCGCGCTCGGAATGCATCCCTTTCACAGGCGACTCCATCGAACATGTAATGGAGTGGAAAACCAAAGCATTCCCCGCTGAATTTCTGGATGCCGACAAGAAGATACGCTTCTACCTGAAGAATGCTGATATCTATTCCTACCTACCCGTGGATATTGACACCACACGCGACCAAGGGAACAGGAAAGAACAATAGGGAGAGTTATATGATGACTAATCGCAAGCAAGGAATCACTCGCAGGGAGTTTCTCAAGACATCAGTGCTTGGCGCGACATGTTTGGGACTGGGCACAATGTGCACTCCGGTCGAAGCACAAGCACCGCCGCCTAACTTCATTATCATCCTCGCAGATGACCTCGGGTACCAAGACTTGAGTTGCTACGGTGCCCCATTGATCAACACGCCTCGACTCGACAACATGGCCATCGAAGGAATGAAGTTTACCGATTTCCACACAAGTGCCCCTGTGTGCACCCCTACCCGCGCCTCGCTCATGACGGGCTGTTATCCACTGCGGGTAGGGCTGCCTGCCGTCTTGAACTACAAGAGCAAAATAGGCATTAACTCGAATGAGGTAACCCTAGCCGAACTCTTGAAGTCACGCGGCTATGCAACTGCATGCATTGGCAAGTGGCATCTTGGCTGGCAAAAACAGTTCCTCCCAACAAGACACGGATTCGATTATTACTATGGTCTTCCATACAGTAACGACATGAACTATGAAAACTTCCCCGTTCCGCTTTTTAGAAACGAGAGGATTATCGAGCAACCAGTAAACCAGGAAACTTTAACCGAGCGGTACACCGCTGAAGCAATCAGATTTATCACCGAAAACAGGCATAAGCCATTTCTGCTCTACCTACCACATACTTTCCCACACGTACCCCTGCACGTCTCCGAGCGTTTCAAGGGCAGGTCGAAGGGCGGACTATATGGAGATGTGGTAGAGACAATTGACTGGAGCACCGGCGAAATCTTGGATACATTGAAAAAGTTAGGACTGGACGGTAATACCCTGGTTGTATTCACTTCTGACAACGGACCTTGGCTTCAGAAAAAGGAGCAAGGCGGGAGTGCACTCCCTCTAAGAAATGGCAAAGGTTCGACATGGGAGGGTGGTTTCCGCGTCCCCTGCATCATGCGCTGGCCAGGACGGATACCAGCCGGCGCCGTGTGTGACCAGTTTGCAAGTGTAATGGACTTCCTCCCGACGTTTGCTCGTCTTGCCGGGACATCCGCCCCGACAGACCGAATCATAGATGGAAAGAATATCTGGCCCCTTATGTCGGGACAGAAAGGCGCCGTTTCTCCATACGAGGTATTCTTCATGTACCGCGGGGAGCGCCTCGAGGCTGTACGCATGGGCAAGTGGAAACTGGCTCTCCCGCGCGAAGAAGTAGGCACCAGAGAACCGGTGCCTCTCTCGCTCTACAATCTTGAAGAAGATATCGGTGAAACCACAGATGTGTCAAAACATTATCCAAGTATCGTGAAGCGTCTCCTAGCCGAAGCGGAAAAGTGTCGTGAGGACCTCGGTGATGCCTTGACCGGCGCACCAGGGAAAAACCGAAGACCGCCTGGTACGGTAGTTTGACCAAGCCAATCAGACTTCTGGACGAGTGACAGTCCGTAGCATCTACTTGTTCGACACAGGCTGTGCCAGTGCAGGCGAGCCAATTAATTGCTGCAAGCGCCTCTGCCAAGACTTGATTATAGATGCCACGGTCGGATCCTCCGGAAGCGACTTGTCAATCCGTACCAGATCGCCTTTGCAACTCATCAGTGTATATTTACCAGAGGAAGGGTCCCGCCGGAAAATAAGCGTCGTTCTTCCCACGTCAATACCATACTGCCACGCCTGGACCACGGGCACCGCGCCGACCCAAAAGGCAGTCGGTTGCCCAACGCTTACCATCTGTGGAGTCGGGATACGGCTGTGGCTATGCCCACCTAGAATTAGGTCAATCCCAGGGACGGTTTTTGCGAGAAGCACATCTGCGCCACGCCCGAGATGACTGAGCAAAACCACAATGTCGGCCTTCTCCCTGAGTTTCGGAACGATCTTCTGAGCGACTTCGGTGGGATTCAAGACCTTTAGCCCGATCTCCGGTCCTGAGACATATATCCTCGGCTGGGTTTCGAGCAGATTGTTGGTCAGCCCAAAGATTGCCACGCGGACGCCGCCTACCTCCTTGATGATGTAGGGCTGGGTAAACAATTTGCCGGTATCCCTGTACACTACATTTGCGCAGACCCAGGGAAACCTTGATGCATTCAAATTTCTAAGAAGTTCGCCGGAATGCCATTGAAACTCATGGTTGCCCGGAACCATTGCATCATACCCCATGGCGTTCATCACAGCGACTATCGAACCGCCGCGAAATGCACGAGCCAGATCTCCGGTTCCATACGTAGTATCGCCCGAATCCATGAGCATTACAGGGCACCTAGACTCAGCACGCAGGCGGTTTACAAGCCCAGCGATGCGAGCCATGCCGCCGACATCTGGCATCTCAGGTCTATTTACTCTAGGGTCGGCAGGCATTGTAAATGGCAATTCGTGAAGATGCAGGTCATTTGTGGATAGGAACTCTATCTTTACATACTTTGGTTGCTCAGCCGATACCGGCAGGAGCGAAACAATGAAAAGAAAAACCACACAAAGCAGGATGTTACGTTTAAGAGTCAATCTCATCTCCTCACATCTTTTGTCTGAAATCTCAGACTGATATTGAACAGATATCCAAGTCTACTGGGATGATAAACGATTCGTTGTATTCGACGCAAGCACTACACAGGTGAGGCTTTGTTTCGTGGAAGTTGTATGTCTGCATTTAAACTATGCTACCGCAGATTGGTCCTATTCGATTACAAAAGGATACAATGTTTCATCCAGATGGCGTGGGGTAATAGGAGTGAGCGCTCGGACAAAATATGATGGGTAGGCTGTCATCACCGTGTTAAGGTCGCGTACTGTGGTCTCCCTTGGCTGTCCGGGTATCTGCGCGCTATACATCAGGTCCTCTGGGTAAGGACTATGCCCATTGATCCCCAGGGCATGACCTAACTCGTGCGCAATAGTAGCACGCGCATCACCTGCCGCAATCACTCCCCACGGGGTGTCCAATGCTATTTTGATGTTCGCAGATTTCATGACGCCGTTCGAGTCATGAACTGCCTCTGTTCTGCCTCGGGTTGTGCCGCCTAGGTCCGCCTGCCGCACAAAAGTCACGGCTGCATCGGATGGTGAACCAGGGGCAACGATTGCAATAAGCGCCTGCTTACCCTCTTGATTCCATTCATTCACTGCTTCGATGTAGAGGTCTCGATCCGATGGATAAAGTTCCTGCCAGTTGCTAGGCAAGTAGAATACAACCCTCATAGGAAGGTGATCCCAGTGATACAATCCTTCGAGGAAGGTGACGTAGTTTGGCACAAAGAGTTGGTCGTTTACCGTGGGTGTCGGTCCGCCGCTTCCGCCGCACCCATACCAAGAGAGAATCAAAGCAACTAGTGATATCCAGCCAATTCCCCGAAAAGTTTGGATTGTCATCAATCTACCCATGATTCCATCGGAGTCTGAGTCTACCGATGATCGGCTCTCTCATCAATACGCTGAGCCCAACTAGTCATGATTTCGGTAACGAATCCATAGCGACACGTCAGATGCCACAAGTAGGGCATTCAATACATAGAGTGCTAAGACTATGTCAAGATTGTACACGATTTTGTGGGTTATGCCCGCAAGATAGCCCAGGAGGACATGCACTAGAAATATGCCACTTTTGCCCTCGACATTCTTGGTCTTCCACGACTTGTAGACAGAAAATGGCCAACTTGCACCAAAGCACACAAGCATGATCGCTTCAAACACACTCATCTATTGCCAATCCTCGAGTTCTCGCATCACTATGCGTCTAAATACTTCTCAAAGAAAGGGCGAGCCGCTCGGCCCGCCCTCTTGGTTCTCCCGCTTCAATCGAGACAAAATTCACTGACACCTATTTGTCTCTGGCTTCCGCTGCGCCCCGCTCTTCGATGACCGCCTGAGCCGCAGCCAGGCGCGCAACGGGAATACGCCTGGGTGAACATGACACATAGTTAAGCCCTATGCGGTGGCAGAACTTAACGCTTTCGGGCTCTCCGCCATGTTCTCCACAGATCCCCAACTTGATCTTAGGGTTGACTGCACGAGCATCCTCCACGCAAATCTTCATCATGCGCCCTATCCCCTTTTGGTCAATCGTCTCAGTGGGATCTGCTTTGAAGATTCCCTCCTTCAGATACACCGGAAGGAACCGCCCTGCATCGTCCCTTGAGATACCATAACCCATCTGCGTAAGGTCATTGGTACCAAAACTGAAGAAAGCAGCTTCCTTCGCTATTTCGTCCGCAGTCAGGGCAGCACGCGGGATCTCGATCATGGTGCCAAAAGAATAGTCTACCTCAACGCCTTCCTTCGCCATTGTCTCCTTCGCCACTTTGTCAAGGCGTTCTTTGATCCAGGTCAACTCGGTCACCACACCAACGAGTGGAATCATGATCTCAGGATGAACATCCATGCCAGACTTTTTCACCTGGCATGCGGCGCCAATGATTGCCGCCGTCTGCATAGTCACGATCCCAGGGAAGTAGATTGAGAGCCGGCATCCCCTCAATCCCAGCATGGGATTTGCCTCGTGCATCTCCTGGACCTTGCGCAACAATCTTTCTTTCGCAGGTAGTTCGGGACTCTGCGGGTTCGTGCAGCGAAGTTCCGTCACCTCGACAAGGAGTTCTTCTAGCGAAGGCAGGAACTCATGCAGTGGCGGGTCAATAAGGCGAATTGTGACAGGGCGCCCGCCCATTGCCTTGAATATACCCACAAAATCCTCACGCTGCAATGGAAGGAGTTTGTCCAATGCAGCCTGACGGGTTTCTTCGTCCTCAGCGAGTATCATTTCTTGCACGAGAGGCACCCTATCGCCAAGGAACATATGCTCCGTTCGACAAAGCCCAATACCTTCAGCTCCCAGTGCGACTGCCTCTGCGGCATGTTCGGGTGTATCGGCATTGGCACGCACACCAAGCCTCCTGGTTTCATCCACCCAAGTCATAAACGTACCAAACTCACCAGTCATGCTCGCGGGCTCGGTCTCCAGGGGCACGTTGTAAACTTCTCCAAGAGTCCCGTCAATCGTGATAATGTCACCCTCTTTGATGACCGTGCCATCCACGTGAACCTCCCGCTTTGCTTCGTCAATCCTCAAGGCACTGCACCCACAAATTGTGGGGATACCATATTGGCGTGCAACGAGTGCAGCATGGCTTGTTCTGCCTCCACGCGCAGTTAATACGCCTACTGAGGCAAGCATGCCACCAAGGTCATCAGGGTTTGTCTCCTCCCGAACGAGGATAACCTTCTCGCCGGCTTCAGCCATCTTAATCGCCGTTTGGGAATCAAGTGCCACCTTGCCCGATGCACCCCCAGGACCAGCATTCAGCCCTCTGGCAAGGGGTTTCGGTCTTTCGCTGGGCGACGCCTTGATTCTTGGATTGAGGAGTTGTTCGAGTGCTTCCGGAGCAACTCTAGTCAGCGCCTGCTCTTTCGTAATCAAGCCTTCGTTCACCATGTCCACGGCTATCTTCACAGCAGCGACTCCAGTTCGCTTGCCGGCGCGGCACTGCAAGATGAACAAGCGCCCTTTTTCAATCGTAAACTCGATGTCCTGCATGTCGCGATAATGTCTTTCCAGGGTTTTGGCTATTTCTTGGAATTGCCCATGAATATCTGGAAACTCCCTTTCCATCTCCTCAATAGACTCAGGCGTACGCACGCCGGCAACAACGTCTTCGCCCTGAGCATTCTTGAGGAATTCCCCAAAGAGTTTGTTTTCTCCAGTGGCTGGGTTGCGTGTAAATGCGACACCAGTGCCGCTGTCATCGCCCATATTGCCGAATACCATCGTCTGTACATTTACTGCTGTGCCAAGGTCATGCGGTATCTTTTCGCGGTTGCGGTAGATGACCGCGCGCTCGTTATTCCAACTCTTGAATACCGCTATGATGGCGAGCCTCAGTTGCTCATATGGGTCAGTCGGAAAGTCCTTTCCGGTCACCTCTCTGAAGTACGCTTTGAATCGCGCAACAACTTCTCGGAGTCCTGCGGCATCGACATCGGTGTCATACTGTGCACCCAATTCTGACTTTAGTTCGCTGAAGATCTTCTCAAAGTGTTCCTTTTTCAACTTTGGATACTCATCAGACAAAACGATGTCTGAAAACATCATAAGAAAGCGCCGGTAGGCATCATATGCAAACCGCTCATTGCCGGTTAACCTGATCAAACCTTGCAAAGTCTCATCGTTCAGCCCGAGGTTCAAAACCGTGTCCATCATGCCAGGCATCGAAAATTTCGCGCCTGATCGAACAGAAACAAGGAGCGGATTCTGAGGATCGCCAAACTTCTTGCCCATGTCCTTTTCGACGTCCCTCAGTGCCGCCAAAACTTCTTCCCACAAGCCGTCCGGCAGACGACCCAGTTTCACGAACTCATTACATGTTTCAGTGGTTATTACGAAACCTGGCGGAACCGGTAAGCCAATGTTGGTCATCTCACACAGGTTCGCACCCTTACCACCGAGCAAGTCTCTCATTTGTGCGTTCCCTTCACGGAACAAGTAAACGCGTTTCTTGTCAGACATACCCTGTATCCTCCTTATGCTCATCCACTGGCAACCCTCTGTCTCAGCACTTGTCATCGAGTGCCAGTTGGACAAAATCTAAGCATTAATATGCCCTGCGAATGTTCGCAGGGCCTCAGAAACCTGAAGGCTATGCCGCATGTCTATTACACAGCGGCTTGCTATCGGAAACAAATCATTTGCACAGGTGCAGAATGCCGACCTTCGGCACCCTGCTCCGTTTCCTATTTGATTTTGATCCTCAATGGCCCAACTGTCGGCTTCGTTGGAGACCCCAAGGTCAGGTAGGCGGTAACTGTATATTCACCTTCTGGTACTGATTTCCCACTGCTAGTCGTCTGTCGCCAAACCTCTTTAAAGACCTTCGACTCCCCAGGTTTCAAAGTAAGCGAGGTAAACGCCTGAATGAAGGCCTTACCCCGTGACCATCGCCACAGTTCCTTGTTGTCCCCAGAAATCACAATGTCGTAATGCTGGCCGGACGAAAACTTGTAAACGAGATCTTCCTTTCCGGTATTCGACAAAGTCAGTGTGAGTGTCACAGACTCACCTCGTCGGTAACTCTCCGCGTCCGCCTCTAGCACAAGAAGCAGATTACCATATGTACTTGTGACTTTTGGCATTATCCCAGGTGTCGGTGGAACAACCGCTCCTCGCCGGCTTATACCGTACACATACCACGCAGATCCAGAAGTTCCAGCCACACCAGCGAATAGTTTAGCACGTATCTCATCGCCTGGCAACAGGTAATAGGCTGCAACTGAACCAATATTGCGGACATCAGCCCAATCAACATTCCCGCCAACTGTCCAAATGTAATTTTCTGCTGTAATGACTCCTGGGCTGAGTTTATGGATACTCGGACCTTCGATCACCTGTAAGTCTATCTTTACACGCGGAAAGCCAATCTGCCGTACGTTGAGCACCCTCGCTGTGATGTCTATACCAGCGCTTGCAGGAAGCGCAGATGAACCGCTGGTCTGGCAAAACGCTTGTACAGCAGAAACAAAAATCGCCACCATCACCATAAAATGTACAATCATTGAAATCCCTCGCATCGCTCTGACTTTGCTCGGTCCCAGATGGCATCCATTTCCTGGATGCTCATATCCTCAAGTGACCTGCCCGACGTTCGTGCAGTTTCTTCAATTTGACGAAAGCGAGAGCAGAATCGGTCAATCATCTTACGCAGAGCATCTTCTGCGTCTACCTTCGCCCACCTAGCCACGTTTACAACCGTAAACAAGAGATCACCGATTTCTTGCGATATTCTCTCCCTATCGCCCGCATCTAGTTCCCTACGGAGTTCAGCAACCTCCTCCTGGACTTTATCCAGCACTGCTTGGATGTCAGACCATTCAAATCCGGCTCCTGCTGCTCGCTTCGAGACATCCATTGCTCGTGCAAGTGCGGGAAGCGCGCGCGGTATCCCATCCAGTATAGACGTCCGACTCTCGTATCCTGGTTCCTCCGCCTTTATTCGCTCCCAGCGATGGAGTACCTCCTCCGCCGAAGCAACTGATGCCTCCCCAAAGACATGTGGATGGCGATGGATGAGTTTTGCCGATATGCACTCGATCACATCCTTGATCGTGAACATTCCTTGCTCTGACGCTAGTTGGGCGTGGAAAAGAATCTGAAGTAGCAGGTCACCAAGTTCCGACTTGAGTTCGTCCGCATCCCCTTGATCAATTGCCTCCAGAACCTCATATGTTTCCTCCAACATGTACTTCTTGAGGGATTCATGAGTCTGCTCTCGATCCCAGGGGCAACCTTCTGGAGATCTCAGGCGCGACATAATGCCCACCAGTTTTTCAAATGCTTCCCCAACCTCAGTCATGGCTCCTCCCAGGAAATATCTCCTTCCGACAGGTCACGAGGTCACACCCTGCGCCGGTATCTTCAGCCCCCTAGCGACCCCTTTTCAAGTGGCGGAACAAAAAGAGTTGTCAAGTGATTTATATCCTGTCGGTCTAACTCATAAAGTGGTATCTCGGTTACGGACTGCTCCGGCGTCCCAGCATCTTTGATCAACTTGACCTGTTGGTCATCCGGATAGTACTGCATCAACTTCAACTTTACCTCGGACGCCACAAGTCGGTCGTAGATTTGGTACACAAGATTACCCACGTCAGGGTCAAGACGAACTCTCTCTAATGACAGAGCATCTACTATTTTGAGCCCAGTCGTTACCGGAATCACGAGAGCCTCGACACACGCTTCAATGAAACTCGCAGATCCCATGATTTGGACTGGCACGTCATGTACGCGTGCACGTTCCATGATAATTCGGACTGTTTCCTCCCCAACGAGTGGATGCCCAGGAACTGCATATACAACGTCGCCATTTTTAGCCTGGTCGAGCACGGCCTGAGCAATTCGGGAGTAGACTTCCTCGAAATCATTAGAACTCTCATACAAGTGGTCAAAAGAGGACACAGGGATGCCCTCCTGCATAATGTCGCTGACAGCGGGGTGTTTCAGGGTACGTACAAGCACAGTGGGTGCAGACCGGAGCAGTCTCCGCGCACCCACTGACATATTCTCACAGCCGGAAGGTCCAAGACCAACGATAGTTATCACGGCCTGACCTTCGCGTTACCTCTGCGGCGGCGCTGCCGGTTTGGCTTTCGGCGGCGCAAGTATTGGCCTGTACCTCTCAATGTTTACCTCAATCTTAGCATTTTCACCAAATTTCTGGAGTGCCTCATCAAGGTTATTCTTCTTCATACCGCGCTCAACCATGAGTTGCGACCATATGCCAAATTTTACGTCCTCAAATCTCCTGACTCGCTTAGGCTTTTTCTCGAGGACTTTAAAGATAACGTAGCCAGTGTCCGCCTTAATGGGACCTGTTATCTCACCTTTCTTCCTACTAAGCACAGCATCCTGTACCTCTTTCGGGATGTCAGGATCACCGCGCACGATTAGCCTCTTTATTTGTCCGCCAACTGCGGCAGATGTCCGGTCTGACGACTTTTGCATTGCGACGGTGCCAAAATCAACGCCTTTCTTCAAAAGGTTCATTGCTTCATCTGCAGTCTTCTTGTCATCCGCAAAGATTGCTGCTACCCGTGCGTACTCATTTTCGGTGTAAAGTTTGTCTTTGTTCTTTTCGTAAAAGTCCCGGACCTCTGCATCTGTCACCTTCACTCCACGGGTGACCAGATTGAAGTGCGCCTGTTGCACACGAGTAATCTGCCGAGCTTGCTCCTGGGTTAGACCGGCCTGGCGGAGTCTCATCGCAAACATTGGCTGCTTCTTGGCGTACTCATATCGCTCCTCCACCTGCTTATCAGTTGGCGGCACGCCTTCTTTTTCCGCCAGACCCAAGAGCAGTTGCTCGTTGATCATATCACGCAATACTAGTAGACCAACTTCCTGCTGGCCCCCGCCCGTGTCTATTAAAGTGCGCTCAAGTCGGTTGTAGAATTCTTGCCGAGTGATCTTATGACCATTCACAACTGCTACAGCCGAACGACCGCATCCCGCAACAATCGAAGCGATGATCCCAGCGACTACCACGAACAATAGTGCTTTCTTCCTGGCACAACTCATAGTTCCCTCTTATTCTCCTCTCGGTTATCGTCACTGAACATCCCTTTAGGGAGTGAAGTGACCAATCATTTAATGAAATAGTGCAATGTCCTTGGCAAGATATCCCCTCAGCCTCAGCACTGCCTGTGTATGCAACTGATAAACACGCGATTCGGAAACCGATAATACTTTTCCGATCTCCTTGAAGGTCAAGCCCTCGTAATAATACAGGGCTATCACAAGTCTCTCGCGCTCCGGCAATCTATCTATCGAATTCGCCAATGACCGGCGCATTTCCTTCAACTCGACTTCCGCCAGCGGGCTGACTGACTCGTCGTTGATGACGTCTGCCAAATGTATGCGCTCATTCCCATCGGCACCGACAATAACGTCATCAAGAGACATAAGCGTGGCTCGACCTGTGTCTCCAAGAAGTGAATAGAGTTCGTCGAGTCCAATGTCGAGGGCTTTCGCTACCTCTTCCTCACTCGCCGGGCGCCCCAGACTCATTTCCAACTGAAGATAGGTTCGCTCCAGGTTCTTGACTCGTTCTCTGACCGACCGCGGTACCCAGTCCTCTTCTCGGAGCATTTCGAGAATCGCCCCGCGAATCAGAGCAATTGCATAGGTCTCAAACTTAACCTGCCTATCTACGTCAAACTGGTCAACCGCCTTTATGAGACCGACAACGCCGGCGCTCACCAGGTCATCCCTATCCACGTTTGGAGGCAGACTTGTGACGACCCTACCTGCTGTTATTTTGACAAGGTACGCATACTGGTTTATCAGCGCATCGCGAGCCTTAAGGTCGCCGTAACGCTTAAACCTTTCCCAGAGATCCCTCACGCCGGGAGCTGTGGTTGTCTTGCCACTTTTATTACGCATTTAGCCTGCGAGTGGGTTCCATTCAATTAAAATGCTTCACTCGGCTTCAAACTCTATTTTAGCCGTAGTCTCTATTGACTGGCAAACGCATGCTGGACAAGCCCTCACACGCATTGCCAGCGCCCACTTCGCAACATTCTATACCACAACTGAGGGCACTGTCAACAATAAAAGATGAGTCTCCAGAGGAATTCTTCTCGTGGCACATTACCCGAGATACAACCTCTGGTGGCACACAAGATAATGCAGACGCTGCATAACAGCCCACGGTTTACGCCGCAGACCGAATATTCCCCTGGTCCCTCCTCAGCGAGACGGCTTCCCGATAGAGGCTTGCGTATTTTGAGGCTGATGTCGCCCAGGAGAAGTCACTCATCAGCGCGCGCCTGACCAAAGCATCCCAAGCAGTTTTGTTCGAATATACACTTAGTGCTTGCTTTACCGCTGATAGAAAAGCAGCTGGCGTGTACTCAGTAAATCCAAAACCGTTGCACTCAGGGTCATCCTGGCAGTAGCACTTGATCGTGTCCGCAAGACCACCCGTCAACCGCACAATTGGAATGGTACCATAACGAAGGCTGATTAACTGCCCCAATCCACATGGCTCAAATCGTGATGGCATGAGGAACATATCACATCCTGCGTATATCCGCTGAGCCAACTTGACGTCGAAGCCAATATTTGCCCTCACTTGCGCCGGGTACCTTTCCTCAAGCCGCATAAAGAACTTTTCATACTTTGCGTCGCCTGTGCCGAGCACAACGAACTGAATCCCGAGTTTCATGAGTTTCGACGCTGCAGACCGGATCAAATCCAGCCCCTTCTGGTCAGCAAGGCGCGAAACAAGACCAAATACAGGAACATTTGGCTCCACTGGAAGTCCCATCTCTGACTGGAGCGCAGCCTTGTTCTTCGCCTTGCCCTCGGGATTTTGCTCACTGTAGTTGTATGGTATGCGTTCGTCCGTCGCCGGGTTAAACTCCTCATAGTCAATGCCGTTCAACACACCGCGGAGTCGTCCGAGAGAATTCAGATATCTAAGTAGCCCATCTAGCCGACAGCCATATTCCGGTGTCTGAATCTCCTGTGCATAGGTTGGGCTTACTGTGGTCACCAAATCCGAGAATACCATGCCTGCCTTCAGAAAGTTGACTTTACCATAGCACTCAAGTTTGTCCATAGTAAACAAAGAATCAGGCAGACCGTAGTCTGGAAGGATCGACGCATCAAACTCGCCCTGATAAGCAAGATTGTGGATAGTAAACATAAATGCTGTATTGCCCAAAATAGGGTCTCCCCCATAATAGACGTCACGATAAACGGGAAGAAAGCCGGTATGCCAATCGTTGCAATGAATCACGTCAGGTGACCACTTCATCGCCCTGAGAGTATCAACGACTGCCTTCGCGAAAAACGCATACGGTTCCGACCCGGGAACATAAACGGTCTTGGAGTCAATTGAACATTCGAAGTAGGGAGCACATATCAGATATACAGGCACACCACCGTTGATGACAGTTTGTTTCACCGAGGCGTTGACATGTCTCCAGCCCAATGTCACAACCAGATCACTGATTAGGTCTTTGACCTCGGTAGTGGAGCCTCCTGTCACCATCCTGTAACCAGGCATAGCGATTCGGACATCGTGTCCCATGAGTCGAAGCGCCTTGGGAAGTGCACCTGCTACGTCTGCTAAGCCACCTACCTTGGCTAACGGCGATACCTCGGCTGAAACAAATAGTACCTTCAGTTTCTTCGTCATTCAGATTGCTCCTTTTGATGAGTATTAGAACCTAAGAACAATGTGGAGTCGGCACAAGACGGAAGCAGATTTCAACCTGATTCGGTCGGGAGACTCTGTCTTATGAGCAGGTTTATTGCTCTCATTAGTTGCCTCGGCTTGAAAGGCTTCGTGACGAAGTCTTTTGCACCGGCGTGAAGCGATTCTATTGCAAGTGACCGCTGCCCGTGACCAGCAGCGACAAGCACGACCGCTTCCGGGTGGTCCCACATCAGCGTGCGCACTGTGGAAGGTCCGTCCATTTCCTTCATCGCGGCATCCAGTATGACAAGGTCTGGCTTAACCTCATCGTACATCTCGATGAGTTCCTTGCCGCTCTTCGCCTCTCCCACCACGTGATACCCGAACGAAATCAACAGATCTTTAAGGATCATCCTGTCCCCATAGGAATCGTCAACAATGAGCACCCTTCTACCCATGGCGAGCCTCCCAATAGCCGCTGGTATGGTGTACAGAAACCATACAACGCGGTTATTGCGGTTTGTACGACACCCGGGACCTCGTATCTGTACACAAGCGCTACCGCCCTGGTGCAACCATCAGCGAATAGATGTATGCCGGCGACTGTCGTGTTATCAAGCGGCATTGGTTTATATTATGACAGCCGCCGGCGAGCATTCCCGCACGGCGTGATACCCGCGCCGGTTTACACTTCGATTATCGGCACAATGTGTGAGGTTTTTGACCACAAAACGGATGAAAAAGTAGATAGCAGATTGAAGAGGGCTGTTATCGACCCACACAAGCCGGGCTTTCAAAATCCGCCTTCATCGTGACGGGGAGAACACACACCTTATCCCCCGTCTTGTTTGTAAAGTAAAGCCGAGACTCCGAGGGCTGGAAGGCGTGACCATCTGCCCAAAGAGCATAGAAATCAGGGCTGGCATTTAGGGGACGGCGGACATATGAATGATTATATTTGCTATTTCTGGTCACGTTGCGAACTTTTACCCAGGTTTTCCCTTGATTGCGACTTACCCACATGCCTACCTCGCCGCCTGTGCTCCACGGCTGCGGACCCGTAGTTGGAGCAATAATCCTCCACGTTCCATCTTCCTCGATGTAGATGGAGCCCATGTCGTAATTGTGGTCGGTGGTCGCCACCTTGTGAAACACCCAGTTCCCATCGCTCCAATGGGCGACCATCATAATCCGTTCGCCAAACTTCGGACCCGATTCGTATCCCTTGCTAAGATTGTAGAATATTACCGGTCGTCCTTTGTCGTCGAAGTTCACGTCATTGATATACACAAGCCAACCATCTTTATGATAATCGTGGACAAGTGCTTCGTTTTGCTCGGAACTCAGGGGAACATCAAGTTGCTTGCCAGCCGCATTGACCCAGGTTTTTCCATAGTCACTCGTCTCCATATAATAAAGATTCGTCCTGGCATTCAGGTTACCGTTCGGGTGCCAGTTGAACGACGTACCCACCTTATTTCCCCATTTCCAACTCGATTGATAGTGACCGCCAAATCCCGCGTATTTGCGATCCTCCGTCCAGGTCAAGCCGTCTTTGCTTGTGCTAATATACAATTCACGTCCTCGGGTATACTTCGTGAAAATGAACACAAACCCAAAGTCGCCAAAGTACCATACTTGAGGATAGGAGAACTCCCGCTGGCTCACACACTCAAATCCCTCAATAGAATAAGGGGCGATACTCCTATAGATAAACGCGTCCTTCCCACCATGTGACGCGCAAAACACCCAAAGGTAACCATGCTTGTCAATAGCAAGTGCAGGATTGTGATGCGCGTCGCCTGTACCCTTCTCCATGATAATGGTAGGCTTCGGCACCTTCCCTGTTGTGTGGTCATAATAAGAAATCATTTCGAGGAGCGGTTTTGGGTCCCCCAAGCCCTTCGAACCGCCGTACACAAAAAAAGTCTTGTTGACCTCTGGAGCATACACAGCGATCGGCACATGATTTGCCGTGTACGTCGCCAAGCCGCCGCTGTACTTGAAAGCGTACTCATCACCCGAAGGTTGGTTCGAATACCAAATGCCCCGATACCCGTCTGCTTTTTGTGCACCGAGAACAACCGTTGCCAGTGCAAGAATCGAGCAAACACATCCAATCCGAACAAGACTTTCCAAGTGGCTCCTCCTTACAGCCGGAGATCCCATTTGGGAAATCCAGAATCAGGCCGGCAACGTGGCACAGCATGTGCCCAAAGACCAGGGGGCTGCTCCCGATTGCCTAGATAAACTTTGTCAGCCGCTCAAGTACTTCATTGGCAAACCGATTGATGTAACCCGCAACGTAGTCTTTGATACTCAATGAAGGGTCTTTTACAAGGGGAGTCAGATCCATTGCGAAGTTCATTTGGGTAGTAACATCAGTGCCATGCGAGGCATAGTACGTCGCATTAGCCCGCCTTCGCCCGATAGTTGCCAAGTCATATCTCTTGCCACCACAAATCTGTGAATCAAAAACCCCAAGAAGTGCAGCCGCGAGATTTTCGTGTCTAGCAAGGTCGAAAGCCACTTTGTCCTCGTCAACCATCCAGTCCAGGTCACGCCAGACTTCGCAACCGTATACTGCTTTTGGTTTTGCATCCGCTGGCAGTTCCCGAAGTGCCGCGAGCGTTCGGAGCGCCACTGATACATGCGTATCGTGTTTGTCGGCTAGATTATGTGTGTAGAGAATTTCAGGGCGGGCGGCAAGAATAAGCGCCTTGATATCTTCGACTACACTACGATTTGAAGGATCCTTGACAGCCGAACTGCTGTAATCGAGGAGTGCACATGCTGCGTATTCGCCTACCACTGCCGCCTTCTTTTGCTCGACACGGCGAACCTTCTGCATTTCTTCATCAGTGTAGTTTGCGTAGAGATCATCCCGAGGGCTACCTGCCCCATTTGTGACCACAATACCTGTGTACCAGTTGTCCTCACTTCCAAAACATTTAAGGATGCCGTCGTAGGACATGATTTCCAGATCATCCTGATGACATCCCACTGCCATGTGGGTAGTACGCCTGAGTGCCTCCTCGACGGGTTTACCATCCGGCACGAATATCTCCGAGTTTGGATTTGTAAGACGCATTTGCTTCCTCCTGATTACGTTTTCAAATACGAACTCCCATGGGCGAGCCTATTCTGAGGATTCTTCTAATGAAAGGCAATCCCTATTTGATTTCCGGCAGGCTCGCAGCAGCGACTGCTTGACCAACCCTACGCGTGGCTTCATCCTCTGGCAAGTGTAGCGACATCTTGTCAGCCAACTCAGGAAACTCCGCAGACAGAACCTCTTTTGCCTTCGACAAGATAATCGGTCCGCCGCTTCCTGAGGTCACCCTGCCGAGCACCAACATATGGCGAATCTCATAGAAATCGGCATAATGAGCGATAGCGTATCCCACGTAAACACCAATTGTTTCCCAGATCTTGACTGCACGCTGATCGCCTGCTTCGAGCAAGTTTTGCACAGCCTTCAGCCTCTCTGCGAGGCTTGCATTGTCATCGAGTGGAATGCCTGCTGACGCTGCGAGCCTAAATACCCCCTGTTGAGACAAGTACTGCACACCGCAGCCCGAGTCCCCAGACCACTCATCAACAGGCGCATCCGGGTGATAGTCAATCGGCGCAAAAGCAAGTTCGTTCAGCCAACCCGTAATATTACCCTCAGGATTGACGTATCCAGCCGCCTCGCTCGAACCCATTGCAATGCCGAGAACGGAATTGTCATTTAGCGACATTGCGCCTGCAAGAGCAGTTACGTCACCGTCATTCACAACTACAAACGGCACGCCCCATTCCTCACCCATGCGGTTGAAGATAGACTTCACCTTGGTTTCGAACAGGTCCTTCGGCACACCGCGGAAAAGTGAAGCCACCATGGGACGGTTATTTATAATCACTCCCGCCGAACTCCCGCCGATTGCGTCCACGCGCGGCATATGAGCTGCTGCCGCCTTCAATCCTGCCATAATCTCGCGATAATGATACTCAGGGTCACTGTTGCTACGCGGGTCCCAGACGACTTCTTCGCTGTAAACCGGCTCACCGTCAATTACAGCCGCAGATTTCCGGTCACTTGCCCCCAGGTCAAATCCAATCCGACAACCCTCTAAGTGGCGACCCAGTGCAGCACTCACCTCATGAGATGGCGCCACCTTCTCTGGCTCCGTAATTTCTACCACGAAGGGCTTCTCGTACACAGTCGGACCCATGAAGTCATTGTCGAAAGAACGTGCGCCGTCCTCAGCATATGTCTCCTGGATATATTGACCAATCTCACGTGGGCCGCCTATGGTTACCTTCCATGCACCTTTCTGCCACAGGAAGAACTTTACTAACCGCTCGACGTATGGAAAGTTCAGATCAGCGTCTCTGTGTGTGGCTGGGAGCACATGTGTCTCGTATCGGGACCGAGTTCCATCTCCTCGCTCCAGCCCGATTACAAGTGGAGACCCTTTCCCTGACTCCTCCACCAAACGTCGGAACTCACGGTTCGCCAAAACCGCAGGTCTAAACATATCATCCAGTGGAGGTTTGACCTTAGGCTGCGCCAGGTCGGCAAGTTTGCGCAATCCGTCGCTCATTTCTACCCCTCTTTACCTGCGAGAACAGCCAGACCTAAGAAAGTGTGTATTAGGTAACTGAATTAGGTCAATCTGCACTCGCGATTACAAATGTAAACGTATGCATTCTCATGATACGCATACCACCCGACCTTGTCAAGGCTTATAGATCCTGTATAAGCCCTGACCCGCGGCGACGATAGACAGTTCTGGACTTCGGCACCCAGCCGACCGGTCCCCGAAGACCCTTGGGCCTCGCCTCACAGCCAAATCGGACATCAACAAAGCGTTAGCGAGTGGAAGGTTGACCATGGCGAACAGAGAAGATAAAATAGTCCATTAAGAGCCTACTTAGGCAGTTCTTATCCCGAAGCATGCGACGGAAAATCAATCGTAGATTTCAGCAGATGAAAGCAAGCGCAAAAATTACACCCTGGACAAGAGAACACGACGACTACCTCCATGACGAATCACGGCTGATAGGAACAGCCGAGTCAATTTCTTTCCCCGGAAGCGAAGCCGAAATCGTTGAAGTCATCCGCGAAATCGGTTTTCATAACACTACTATAACGACGCAGGGCGCTCGAACCGGCATCGTAGGTGGTGCTGTACCTTGCGGTGGACTCGTGTTGAACTTGAGTCGAATGAAGCGAATTACAGAACCGTGCGACTCGAGTATCACCGTCGAGCCTGGGGTGATTCTCTCGGACCTCCGGCAGGTGTTGGAGAGAAAAGGCCTATTCTTTCCACCTGACCCAACCGAGACGACTTGTTCGATCGGAGGTATGGTGGCTTGCAATGCATCGGGGGCACTTACATTCCACTATGGATCCACCAGGGATTGGGTGACTGCACTCCGTGTGGTACTGAGCGACGGAGACATCCTCACCCTTAGGCGCAGTGAGAATTACGCACGGGGACGCAGTTTTTCGTTGAAGACCGAGGGCGGACGAATCATCTCTGGTAGCCTTCCGTCATATACCTTCCCCAAGGTAAAGTCTGTTGCTGGGTACTATGTTGAATCAAACATGGACATGCTCGACCTGTTTATAGGCATGGAGGGAACGCTGGGCATCATATCCGAGATTACACTTCGACTCATCTCAAAGCCGGAAGCCATTAACGGCCTGATGATATTCTTTCCAGAAGAAGAATCGGCAATCAAAGCAGTGAGAATCCTTAGAGGCGAGAAGTTGCCGGGCTACTGCGACCTAGGCACCTTGCCTGTAGCCATCGAGTTCTTCAATCACGATGCACTGATTTTACTGCGAAATATGAAAAGTGAATCCTCAGCATTTGAAAAGATCCCCGCGCTTAAGCCGCATTATCATACTGCGGTGTACATAGAGTTTCATGAGAGAAGCAATGACGCTTGTGAAGAGGCAGTCCTCGCCGCCATGGAAGCAATCGCGGCTCTCGGCATCAGCGAAGATGATACATGGTACGCTACCAGTGACCGCGAGATTGAACCTCTCAAGTCATTTCGGCATGCTGTTCCCGAAGCGGTCAACATGCTCATTGACCGCAAGAGAATCGAATACCCAGGCATTACGAAACTAGGCACAGATATGTCTGTGCCCAGCGAACGGCTAGAACAAGCACTAGAAATGTACAACAACGGCTTGAGCAAGAATGGGCTTGATTCGGTGATGTTTGGACACATTGGAAACAACCATATCCATGTGAATATTCTCCCTCGCAATCCAGAGGAATACCAGAGAGGCAAGAATCTCTATCTTGAGTGGGCACATCAGATAGTCGAGTGGGGCGGTTCGGTCGCAGCCGAGCATGGTATTGGCAAACTAAAGACTGGATTCCTTGAACTTATGTACGGCGCCCAAGGAATAGCCGAGATGCGAGCACTGAAAAGAATATTTGACCCCGCAGGTATCCTAAACCCAGGAAATCTTTTCAAATTGGAGGGAAACTGACGATTGGAGTTCATCAGGTTAGGACGAACGGAACTACTTGTCACGAAGACTTCGTTTGGAGCACTGCCGATTCAGCGTGTTGATATGGACGAAGCAGTACGAATACTACGGCGGGCGTACGACGCCGGCATAAACTTCTACGATACCGCAAGGGGCTACACAGATAGCGAAGAGAAAATCGGACGTGCACTTTCAGACGTGCGACAATCCATCATTATCGCAACAAAAGCATGGGCACGAAGCAAAGTTGAATTGCTCTCGGCGCTGGAAACCAGCCTCAAAGCCATGCGCACTGACTATGTGGACATCCTGCAGATCCATAATCCGCGAGAACTCCCCGACGCCGCGGATCCAGAATCTGCCTACGCAGGGCTTATTGAGGCGCGCGAGAAGGGATTGACTCGTTTTATTGGCATCTCAAATCACCGCCTCGATCTTGCCATCTCAGCGGTAAGGTCAGGACTTTACGACACACTCCAGTTCCCCATCTGCCACATATCATCAGAAGAGGACCTAGGATTAATCAACGTCTGCCGCGAAGCCGACGTCGGGCTGATTGCTATGAAGCCGCTTTCAGGAGGTCTCATAACCAGCGCACGGGCAGCATTTGCATTCTTTCGCCAGTATGAGAACGTTGTCCCAATTTGGGGTGTCCAACGTATGGAGGAATTGGAGGAAATCATCCGCCTGGAAGATGCTCCACCAAGAATGGATGATGTGAAAGAAGAAATCGAACGCGACCGACGGGAACTCGCCGGTGAATTTTGCAGAGCATGTGGCTACTGCCAGCCGTGCCCCGTAGGCATTCCAATCTCCATGGCTGCAAGAATGCCATTACTTCTCCGGCGAATGCCGTGGCAGGGATTCATGAGCAACCAATGGCATGAGAAGATGCACTTGATAGAGAAGTGCACAGACTGCGGACAATGCAAAGAACAATGCCCTTATAACCTAGATACACCGACGTTGCTAAAAAAGGCGCTTGCAGACTACGAGGTCTTCTACGCGGAACACGCGCCGCTTCTATGAGTCCAATGACGCGAATGTGCCTCTCCAATCGGAACGGTCACAGGCTTCAAGCAATCAACCCTTGCGCCGCTCAAAGTCTTTCATGAAAGACACAAGCGCATCAACTGCATCTTGTCCTACCGCGTTGTAAATACTAGCGCGCAAACCTCCTACTGAACGGTGACCCTTGAGCCCGACCATCCCAGCCTGCTTTGCCTCGTTCACGAAGGTTTCTTCTAGTTCTTCGCTTGGCAGGCGCCAAACCACATTCATGATCGAGCGGCTCTCTTTATCTGCTGGTGCTGTCCAAAACTCGCTAGAGTCCAGCACATCGTATATTGCTTTTGCCTTAGCCTCATTTATTTTCTGTATAGTCGGTATGCCGCCCAAGGAATCCATCCAATCAGTTACCAGTTTCAGAATATAAACCGCCCAAGTATTCGGCGTATTATATAGGCTCTTTTCCTCGGCATGCGTGCTGTACCTAAGAAAAATAGGAACGTCTTCTCCGGCACGCTCCATCAGGTCCTTGCGAATAATCACGAGTGCAAGACCCGACGGACCCAGGTTTTTTTGTGCCCCAGCATAGATTAGCCCAAACTGGTTAACGTCAATCACCCGTGACATTATCTCACTGGACATGTCGGCGACCAGTGGTGCTTCTGTTTTCGGAAACGCCGGATAGCGAATCCCACCAATTGTTTCATTTGAACAAATGTGGACGTATTCAGCACCCGGGCTCAGGTTAATCTCGCTCTGCTTCGGCACACGCATGTAATTGTCATCTTTGCCATCCCAGGCAACATTCACGTCGCCAGTCACTTTTGCTTCCTTGATGGCTTTTGACGACCAACTCCCAGTGTGGATGTAATCCGCTGTCTTTCCTGCCCGCCGCAGGTTCATTGGCACCATCGCGAATTGCAAACTTGCTCCACCCTGAAGGAAAAGGACAGCATAGTCGTCAGAGATCCCCATAAGTCGGCGCACGTTCGCTTCGGCCGCATCGTTAAGAGCCGAATAGAACTTGGACCGGTGTGACATTTCCATTACAGACATGCCTTCGCCGCCGCAGTCAAGCATCTCCGCCTGAGCCCTCTCCAGGACGGGGAGCGGTAGAGCCGCAGGCCCCGGATTAAAATTGTATACTCTTGCCATTGGTTGCTCCTCTCATAAGATTCACGAGGATAATGTACACGATATCCACTCATTTTTGCAAGCGCTTGCAAGACCCAAACTACTTGACGTAGAACAACCTATTTTGCGCCCACTTGCGCAATCGAAACGGAGTAAACAACCTTTTGCATGGTCGAATTGCTGGAATTATCAAGAAATTTAGGTAAATTTACCTGTTGATAATGCGCTCAGAAGGTGATACATTATTAAGGAAGACGGACGCGGGCTAGAACAAAGACGACAAAAGAGCGAATGTCTTCAAAATCAATAGGCGCTTGACATATTTAGCCAGCTGGCATAAAATTCTTTTCGGGAGGGTTGAGCAACCATGAAGGGACTGCACCTACTTCTCGTACTGCTGCTGGGCATGCAGGTATTAGGTCCAGTTACTGCAGGCATTGTCACCATTACTTCCCCCAGCCCTGGAAACCCAGATGCTCTTTGGCCAGGTTGGAACGTGATAGCAATGCCTGGCATCCCACTGGATCCTAACCCGCCGTCTGTCTTCGGAGAACTGCCAATCGATAATGTCCTATGCCGGTGGAGTAATTTGGACCAGAGTTGGAAGTTTTACGATCCATGGTCGCCCCAAGAATTCGGGAATGTACTGCTAACCGACGGCTACTATTACTACTACCAGCCTGGTGGTCCGACGCAGATCTCATATTCAGGTCTGAACGACGCGGACACGATGGACGTATGGGTGAGCCTACCAAAGACAGGGTGGCACCTGATCGGGAATCCATTCAATCATAGTTACCAGTGGCCAGGAACGAAGTTAACCGACGGCAATGTCACTGTGAGTCTAGAAACAGCAGCACGCACACCCGGTTATGAATGGTTAGATTCCATAGGATGGTGGTGGGAAGCATCTTCCCAGAGTCTCAAAACAATTGGACTTGAGGACGATTTCCCGGACACGACCCAAATGGAACACTGGCATGGGTACTGGGTACAGACTCGAGTTGACAAGATTGCGATGATTTTCCAGCAGTAGCAGACTCTCTCGAGAAGTAAACAAATCGAATGAAAACAAGCCCTCTTGCGCCTCCGCAGGACTCGCAAAAGGGCTTGCTTCGTTTAAATCTATTGACTCGGCGGCACTTTCTCTGACAAATGTGCAAGCCTTTGATTCAAAGCCGCCTCTGCGCTCGGATTACTCAGTATTGCCGTGATTATATTTAGCAGTTCAAGGCGTGCCTCGACTCTGGGCTTGAGGTATGAGCAGAGGTTGCTAATAGCGATAGGTACCAGCCTGCGGTCAGCTGCTCTAATCTTATTTAACTCCGCTTCGATCTCGGACCGAATTTTTTCGAGCTCGGATTCGTGCTCCTTTTCCAACTGTTTCTTCGCTTTTTCAAGTTCATCATCTTTCAAACCCGCTAGTTTTTCTTTGTCACTCTTGCTCCATTCGTACTCCTTGTCAATTCTCTTGGTTTCGAGCAGTTGGTCTGTTAATTCTTTCAACTTTGCCGCCCACTCAACATCAGAGGCAGAGCGAATCACTGATACCATTTCCGCTGCGCGTTGTTTCGTTGCGGGATCCCTGATCAACTTTGAAATCTGCTTCTCGGTCATAAGTTGACTCACAGCACTTGCCGCCGAAAGAATCTCCTTTTGCAATTCCGCCCGGATGGTCTGCATCTCTTCGAGTTTTGCTTGGGTCACATTCGAGATAGACTCTGGCACTGGTTCACCTGCCGCAAGTTTATCTCTAAGTTGCTTCAACGGTTCCTTGATCTGCTCGAGTATGGCATCTTCACGCTTTTGCGCTTCATCCTGCTTTTGTCGTATTGCCGCCGCCTTCGCAGCAAGCACCCTGATCTGGTCCTTGTCCAGGTCAAGATTTGTCACCGCTTGGAGGACATCCACTTGTTGTCCGATTTGCCTCGCTGTAAGCGTCTCCTCCTCAGCGAAGAGTCTTAGGCATAACAGAAAAACTACAAACATAATTAAAAGCAACCGAAAACGCCGCATCATTATCTCACTTCCTCAAAGGATAATATTACCAACAACGAGATTATAGCACACACAGGATTTCCAATCATTCCAAGCAACTTTTCCAAACCACGATGCGAAGAAGGTATAAAATCGTAGATTGCAGAAAGTTTGGAGGGAAAGCAACATTTCGATTCCCTGAACACAACATAATCAATGCTGGTGAACCGTTTATGAAGAACGTCAAAATTGCATTGATCGGCGTAGGAAGCGCTTCGTTTGGGCTAGGGTCGCTTTGCGACCTGGTAAACACCGAGTGTCTCCACGGAAGCACGGTCTGCCTTGTGGATACCAATCCTGACGCTCTCAGGACAATGACAGTTCTAGCGCAAAAATTGAATGAGGAATCCGGCGCCCAACTGACCATTGAAAGTACAACTGATCGAACGACAGCCTTGCCAGATGCAGATTTCGTAGTTATCTCAGTTGCCATTCAGCGCAATGAACTCTGGAAATACGACTTTGAAATTCCCCTAAGGTATGGTGTCAAGCAGGTGCTGGGCGAGAATGGTGGACCAGGTGGACTCTTCCACGCCATGCGCAACATTCCGATTATTCTCGACATCTGCCGCGATGTCGAGCGGCTCAGCCCAAAAGCACTTGTGCTCAGTTTTACAAACCCAGTCACACGTATTGCGATGGCAGTCGCCAGGTACACGTCGGTTTCCTTTATCGGACTTTGCCATGGTATCGGCGGTCAATTGTGGCGACTGTCGAAAGTGATGGAAGTGAGTGACGCCAACCTGGATTGCAAGGCCGCAGGACTAAACCATTTCACTTGGATACTCGACCTAAGGTTTAAAGATACGGGCGAAGATGCATATCCTCTTTTGCGAGATAAAATCTCAGATTACGATCCGGGATTTCAGCCGCTGTCACGCATGCTTTTTCGTACTTTCGGCTACTACCCTTCTCCAGGAGACGACCATATTGGCGAATACCTGCCTTTTGCATCGGAGTACTGTGGGCTGAAGGGTTACGACTTTGCATCGGCTGAACAATATAAGAAAAGCACGAATGAGCGGATCCGCCGTCTGGTCGCTGGCGAAGAACCTGTCACGACATTAATTGGACAACGCTCCGGCGAACGTGCCTTCAACATCATTGAGGGAATTCTCACCAATAGCAACCACGTTGAATTGGCTGTAAACATCCCAAACGAAGGAATCATAGCCAACCTACCTGCTGACGCCATTGTCGAAGTGCCAGCGGTAATCAGTGGCTCCGGCGTACAGGGACTTCACATCGGGAGCCTTCCCACGGGTATTGCCGCATTGTGTAACACGCAGATAGGCGTACAAGAACTCGTGGTTGAGGCAGCGGTCAGCGGCTCTCGGAAAGCAGTCCTTCAAGCATTACTTGCGGACCCTGTTGTACACACAGTGGATGCCGCCGAGAAAATACTCGATGAACTACTTGCCATAAATGCTCCGTATCTTCCCCAATTTAGCGGCAAAAACTAAAATCATCCGAGCGATAAACGGAGTCCCGATAGGTCAACGTGCCTAAGTCAACCCAATTACGTCAAGGATTGCAAGTTCAATCCGACCCAAACTCCTGCCCTTTCCGGGGAGTTCAAGAGTAATTACAGGCAATTCCCGTTCCCAACCATAATACGTACCCATTGACCCAGGGCAAGGATAGCCGATGTCGCCCTTCACCTCGAGCCCACAAATTTCTGACATCCGTTCGGCAATGCTAAGAGCCGATTCACCATTGTAATTCACACACGATAGCGAAGAATGGACTGAAATTATGAGAGATGGCTGGAAACGCTGCACAACGTCCATGACAGCCTGAGTTTCTGGTTCCGATGCAGGCGAGAGTCCCCCAGGGTGTCCTTGCTCTCCGACGAAATCCTTTGTCGGAAAATTGCGGTTGATGTCTATCCCTCGCGCATTTTGCCTAGTCCCTGCCCTGTAGCCATCGGGATTCACAAGTGGCATGACGACAATTCGGTTCGGCACTGACTCAGGCGCGCAGGTTCTAATCCTTCTTACAATCCGGCGAACAAGGCGAACACCGCTCTTTTCATCGCCGTGTACGCCTGCCATTAGTAAAATGGTTTTCTCGCCATTCCCGAAGCGGAGCACCTTGATTGGGCGCCCCTGCACCGAGAAGTATGATGTTTCTTGACCGTTTCTATCCATCTCCAGTGAGGTAAATGTTCATCAATCTGGATCATCCCTTGCCACGCACCAGGAGAGGCTAATGACACCTCCGCAAGGTCGAAGGCTACTCTCCGTATCGCTACTCGATGGCGTTTGCACGCCATAAGATACCTACGTCAATACCCCATCACCAAGGTAACGTAGTAGTAGAAAAGAGGTGCGACAAACAAGAGACCATCAAAGCGATCCAGGATGCCACCGTGCCCTGGAAGCAAACTACCAAAATCTTTGATTCCTATTTCACGCTTCATCGAAGATTCCGCAAGGTCACCCACAAGGCTAATCAAGGCAATCCCGATACCAAGAATGATTATGTGAACCCAGGGCATTGCAATGAGCGACCCCATTACCACGCTCATCGCCAGAGACCACACGATGCCCGCAACAGTACCTTCCCAAGTCTTGCCAGGGCTCAAGACAGGAGCAATCCTTCGACTTCCCCACTTGCGACCGATCAAGTACGCACCCGTGTCTGCTGCCCACGCAGCAAAAACCACAAAAAGCACAAGCCACGCGCCTATCGGAACCATCCTGTTCAGGCAAACCACTCGTATGTCGCCGCTGACGCTTCGGAGTGCCACCAGATAACTGAACAGCCAACCACAATACACGACACCCAGAAATGTTGCACCAAGATTCTGAAGCGGTGCTCGATCCGGCCGCAGAAGTTCAATGGCGAGGCTAGTCAAAACAAGAACAGTAAGAACAGCAGGGATCGCTAAGACTGAAGTCTGGTACCTCTCATGCGCTGAAAACATGAACACAAGAGTGCATGCGTAGCCCAGCCACTCTTGAGGTCTGCTACCAATCTTCCGAGCACCGCGATAAAACTCATTCAGACCAAGGATGGCTAGCGCCCACACCCCAAGCACAAATGGCAAGCCATGACCCACGAGGAGCAGGACAATTAGTAGGGGAATCCCGATTATCCCGCTGACAAAGCGCATTATCACGGAGGGATTATAGCATGCGGTGTGCTGGCAGGCAAGCAGGTGACTCACGTGCCCTCCCAGGAACCGCAGGTAAGGACTGCGCTTAGGCAAGGGATTTGACACCAGTCATCGTGTGTGCTACCATGCCGAGCGTGCCGCGATAACTTTGCGAACAGCCACCCAAGACAAATAAGTGCGGAGCCAGCCCGTAGAATAGGAGCCTGAACATGAAGATCTTTTATAATCCCCTGGCGGTCCTCGGGAATTCCATCGGTCTATACGGAGCAATAGTGATCGTTGCCGCTCTAATCATCGCTGCATACACCGGCGGAATTCACCTCGATGGAGCACTCGACATGCACATAATCGACTTCCCACGCTCAGTAATTCCTGCCGAGATCATCATTTCATGGTTGTGCCTAGCGCTGGTGCTTTTTGTAACTTCAAAAGTTACCCGCGGGAACGGTGGCATAATCGCTCACCTTGCGGCTACTGGTCTGGCACGATTCCCTTACCTAATCGCAGTGATTATTGCAGCACAGCCTTTTTTCAAAGGAGCGATTGAAAAAGCACTAACGGTCACCGATGGCAAGGTAGTTCTTGCCCCCCAGGGATTAATGGATGCATCCTTTATAATTGCGCTCTTTGCCATAATCGCACTGATGATATGGGGGATCATCATGCTATACTACGGGTATAAGCAAGCCGCCCGGGTCGCAGGTAACCGTGTGGGGATATCGTTTGTGATTGGGTTGATCATCGCCGAAGCCATAAGTAAAATCTTACTCCTCCGGATCTACCGGATTTAATCGAGGCGTGCACACCTCCATGCCTATACTCGGCGATACCAGCGTCCGCATTATATAGACTGGCTCGCCCGCCTCAGAACCAAGAGCACGGCAAGGGAAGAGGCTACGGTAGTACCTTGATGGTCACTACATGCTCATTTTCTTTGGATGAAAAAGGAATCGACACCACAATGCGCCCCTCCTGAACGGTCGCATGCCCATCCTTGCGATATGGATTATGCGGCAACACAGGCCAGAGCACACTTGATCCCGGTGGGAGCGAAACCGTCCAGCCGCCGTGTGCTATCCATCCCCCTGCCTCCTCTGCAGAAATGTTGATTTCATCTTCTCCGAGGGTTATCTCAGCCATATTCTGTGTGCTAACCGGTTTACCCACATGAGGTATGAAGGTAAGGTGAGCCGCCACTGGCATCCCAGACTTATGTGTGGCAGTCAGTCGGATATTTACAGTATTACTATCTTTGATTTGCACCTCCAGCGAGCACTTCTCTGGACCGTACACAAGCGCAAGTTTAGGTGGATCCGTCTTGCCAATACCGACCGAAGAAGGAACATGGAAAAGACCATCCGCCGGCACAAACGTCGGGTTTTCATCACCGGGCGTATGCTTGAGTAAGGACACATTGCCCACTGTAAAAGTACTCCAGAGTGGTTGAAGTTTCGTATTGCCGCCGCCCAGTACTAGACCGCAGCGCTCGTGGAATATACTCAGAAAATTCTGGCGGTCCTGGATCCACCGACTCTGATTAATCGGGCAATGATATGCAGAAAGGCAAATAAACCACGGACCTTTTCGCTGAATCAATGCCTTTCCGTCATCTAAGCGAAACACAAAGTCATTTTCGTCAGGCTGTTCTTCGACGACGCCCTCCTCGCCGTAAAGCAAGTAGTTTGCGCAAAAATCAGGCGATATCTTACCTCCGTGACTATTTACCCTTTGAATTTGCCTTAGGACGTGTCGCCGCCCCTCTGGGGTAAGCGTAAATGCTGTATTCGGGAAGCGGACACCAGCGTGATATGGATTCCTTTCGTCAACCGTCTCCACAGATGAACCGTCTGGATAGGTGAACATCGAATAGAAACGAACCGCCTTCTCAATTGCAGGTAGTACAGATTCATCGTGAGAAACAGCGTAGTATATGCCTAAAGCGTCTGTATAGACATACCCGTATCCAATGACGGGACCATGATTCTCTGACCAGAATCCTGCGGGATCTTGTTCTGCAACCACACGAGCCATAAAGGATTTTGCCTGGTCACACCATTGGGGTCTCTGGAACACCTGCCCGGCGATGTAGAGTGCCATCGCATGATTCGTCGGGATATTGTGTACACGCTTAAGGCTGTTCTCCGAAATACCGCTGAACCCATGGATGAGCGCTTCATCCCAGCGTTTCCGCTGTTTCTCCGAAATCGATTGGCGAATGAGGGAGTATGTCTTGATCCAGGCTGCGTAGGTCCATGGCATATATATGTCGCCCCATGTTGAGCCATCCTTCTTTCGAAACTCCCAGCGCCCATCTGGTTTCATGTCGGCGATGAGAGCATCACCAGCCTTGACTATAGCGTCCAGGACTCTAGAGTCACGATAGTATGGGTTCTGTGGTGATTTATACGACCAGGCGACCGCCAAAGGAAACATTACTTCTTGATCATTTACAATCCACACGCCTGTGCCGAATCGCCCCGTCTCAGGATCCTGCTGTTTCAGAATCTCCGGTACCCAAGCAACCAATCGGCTAAGGAAGTCTTCTTTGAAACGCAGTTCCGCCGAGTCGCATTTTGGTAAAGCGACCCCAAATGCCAAAATCATTGCAAGAATAATGATTTTATCCAATTGTTTCTCTCCTCTACTTAGCATTGATGCCAAATTCCGCGGCGACTTGTTTCATTTCGCTGATCATATTTTTCATTACTTCGATTGGGTGGTCAGTGAAAGTAAGGTTGTCATTCTTCGGCACAAGAGCCTCCCATTTAGGCAGTGTATCAATTACCTGCTGGAGACTCTCCTCATACACTCCAAAGTACTCGGCTGCCTTCTTCTTGTTTTCGGGTGCTATGCCATTCGGATGAACTATCTTTCTGAGTTCCCATAAAGCCTTTAAGGATCTGATATATCCTCGCACAATTTGGCTTTCGTAATAAAACTCAGGGATGCCCATTTCCTCAGCCAGTTTCAGAGCCTCATCTGCTGCCGCCACATCGTCATCAAGTTGTTTTTCCGACTTAATGTCACCCCATGGAAGGTTATACGCGTCCCAAAGGACAAACCCGAGTTCAGGCAGTGTACCTTCCTTCAGCCTCTTTGCAGACGGTCCTGGGGTACCACGCTGTTCACCCGAAGGCCAGTGTGAGCCATACACATCCCACGCGACTTTTCCAAGGGTGCTAGACCACTTCGCGAATTTTGGCGGATCGGGAAGGCGGTTCCGTACTGCCCAAGATAGCGCAAACTCCTCTGGCGTCCGACCCTGCATATTCCACGACCATTCAGCCGCCGCTTCCACTAAGTACCTATAATACAGCACTCTTGGCGTCGTGTACCCGAGCAGCCCACGCACTCCTTTCTTATGAAACTCTTGCAAGCGGTAGTATACGAAGTCCGCACAAGTAAACGGCGATGCCCAGTGCACGGTGGCACAAATGCTAGGACAGACACCCAGCCAACCGTCATTCTTGGCGAAGTCCGCCAGGTATTGCCTGAGTATTGGTCGCTCGCTGGCGTCGTAAGTAAGTAGGCTATGATAGTACCAAACTTTGACCTCTCTCGGCAGTTCCTTAAACACTAATTCGTTGCCGTCCTCGGTCTCTTCGCTGGTAAGTATACGCAACCCCAGGTTTGGCAGGGTCTTCCTCGCTTTCCTCCACCCAGCAAGAATCGCCCGCGCCTCCAAAACGTCACGGTCGGTCTTACTACACTCAGGACAGGTGCAACCACCCTTTTGGTGAAGGTTTTCCGACATCCAGACGTCAACCTCCGAGACGCCCGGATAGGACCCAAACTGGACGAGCCAGTCTGCCAAGACATCTACAATCTCCGGTCTGGAGTAGCAAATAGCCCCTTCAGCACCTCCCTGCGCCTTAAGCATCGGGTAACTCGGGAATATGCGCGGCCCCACCTGTTCTAGGTGCAAGACAACAGGGACAAAATTGATTCCGTATCTGCAGGCGTTCATCAACAGGGGCATGTGTGAAGGTTTTATCTGTGCGAGCGGCTTGCCTGCTTTATCCAGCCCGACGCTAGATATCTGCTCGATATAATTCATCTTACGGTCGGCAAGCCACGGATAAACAATAAATGCATCAGTACCCCATAGACCTCTGTCTTCCATGTCGGGCCAGTCAATCACATTGAGTAAGGGAATCTCCGCTGTCGAAGCCGTGGATCGCGCTTTGATCAACTGCTGGAGCGTTTTGGATGCGTAGTAAAGTCCCCTGGACGTAAGACCTATCAGTTTTAACCCCGCCTCCTCGGAACGGATTTCATAGGACTGGTCGGAGTTCTTGAGACTTTTTAGCGCTTGTGCCTCAGGACCGTTCAATACAAAGGTTATTGCAAACTTATCCCGTGCACTCGTTTTATTGCCCTGCGAAAATCCAATCTCCAGAAGTTCCTTTACTGCTTGCCGCAGAGTAACATCTGCATCAAGCGGTGCGAAAACCTCCACCTGACTTGGAGAGACCCTAACCTTGCCTGTGATTTTCATCTCTTTTGGAAGCGGGACCGTATACATTGCCCACGTACGGGCCTCTGTGGATGACACCGGCAGGACCTCCGGCATAGCAAGCCCGGTCTTAGAGAGTGTGATCAGTACCAAAAAAGTAACACCTAAGAAAATACGCACTTCCTCGCCACCTTTCCAGTGTATTTGTTGCTCTAAGTCCTTCCGCATACACCATGATGCGCATAAATGCAGGAGTTGCGCTTCCATCATTATTATACATTCGATGTGCCGGCGCGGTTTTCATTCACGTAATGGCAAAACTAGGGAGACGTGCTTGTAACATCTAATCTGGATCGGTGGGGCTGGTCTTTAGACTCGACGTCTAATTTCCAATCGGAGTCAACTGTGAGAACTCAGTTAAGAGAGAAATGAAAAGTTTCCCGCTTGCGGTAATTGCGAGGGATACCACCTTGTACCGCAGGTTTGTATTTGCGGCTTTGAACACATTCCATCGCAGCACGGTCGAGGTCTCGGCTGCCAGATGACTTGGTTACTTTGACGCCGACAACGTTGCCCTCGGTGTCAATAGTGTATTCGAGGGTGACAGAACCCTCAATACCCTGATCACGAGCGGAAACCGGGTATTTGGGACACTTTGAACCACCTACCAACTCAGGTTCCGACCTGTCGGCAAGAGTAGAAACATGCTTTGGTTTGCACAATGTACACTTTTCAGTGGGCTCCTTGCCTGCACGAAAAGATCGAGTCACCACATGCTCACAATAAGGACCGGGCAGTAGGCCCGACTCTGCACATACCCTGACGTCCACGTCCGGGGGCGGGGGTGGTGACGGAGGTGGAGCAGGACTCGGTTCTAATCCAGGACCAGGCTTTGCGTCTGGAACAGGCTCAGGTTTGCCTACCCCCTCGCCGGTTCCGGAACCGACACCCCTACCGGGAGTTTCAGCGGGCACCCATCCCACCGGCGTGCGCCCACCAGTGCCCACCTCGATATCACCATGTGCGCTTGGGCTTCCGAGGTTGAGTTCCCCACCAGGGTTGCCGGCAGGCTTGTTCCAAGCAACCGCAGACATTGGCTTCGTTGCAGGTGTGGTGATCGCTCCCCGTGCCACCTTGTTCTGCGGCTCAATCTTACGACGTGGCTTTGCTGTAGCCGTGGGGATGTGCTCCGGCGGCGGGATGGAAACACGTGCAGGCTCCGTCTCCGGCTCTGGCCTGGGCACTGGCTTACTCTCAACCGTGCTCACCCGTTCAGGCACATCTACCACCTCAACCCGCACAAGTTTGAGTTCTTCGACTTCAATCGGGCGAGCAGCAGACGTCTTTCCGACGACACCCAGGATCACGATATGAACGCCAACCGAAATGGCGATCGCCCAGGTCAGTATTCTGTCACACATGCTATCCTTTATCGGTCTTCGGCTCAGTAGCGATGGTTATAATCTCGGCACCTGCCTTCTTTGCTTCATCCATTACTTCAATGCCATCACCCCAGTTGCGGCTCTTGTCGCAATTGATTACGACCACCATCTTGGGATTTTCCTTCAATTTTTCTTTCAGAATAGGTTGAATCAATGCGAAGGAGACTGGACGTTTGTCAACGTAAAGTTTGCCCGTCGCTGTAATGGTGACTACGGTCTTGACCATAGAACGGTCCTGGGCGGTTGACGATTTTGGTAGATTAACCGGCATGCCCTTCATGGTCGTCATCGCTAGGGAAGCAATCATGAAGAACACGAGCAGGAAAAAGATCGTGTCAATCATCGGGACGATCTCGATACGCGCCTTTCTAGGCTCGAAGTGCTTGAGCCTCATTTTGTGCCTCCTCACCGGCTACCAGGATGTTCACAAGGCGGGTTCCATAAATCTCCATGTCGCTAATAAGTCTCTTCGCCCGTTCGGTCAGGTAATTGTAGCCAACAAGTGTTACGATTGCGATGGCAAGGCCGGTAGCAGTAGCAATTAACGCTTCGGCTACACCGCCAGTAATGGCTGTCGGAGCACCCAGCCCGGACTTTGTAGAAATCACATGGAATGAACGAATCATTCCAGTCACCGTACCCAAGAGACCAAGTAGCGGAGCGATTGTGACAATCGTGTCTAGAATACTCAATCGCATAAAAAGGTCGGGGGTAACTTTCAGAGCGTGTTCTTCCATGCATCGCTGGGCATAGTCGGAGCCGAGATTCCGGCATTCAAGACCGCGTGCAAGCATCCCCGCCAGTGGCGTATCCACCGACTTGCACAAATTGACTGCGTCTTCGCCCTTGCCCAGCACTAGGCTTTTCTCGATGCGCTCCATCAATTCTGAAGGATTCCCGGTAGCCTGCCTGAGACGAATATACCGCTCAATCATCACCGCTACCGAGATTAGAGAGCAGACCGTGAGAGGAACCATCACCGGTCCACCCTTGGAGAGGAAGTTAAATGCATTGCCAAACCAGGTCATAAACCTTGTCCTCCGTCCAGACGAGCAAATTCCGAGCCCAAAGCCCGTCTTTCACAATTTACACAATCGCGCATAGATAATACGCAACATCCCTTATATGAAATTATCGGCTGGAATTTTGAGAAACCACATTCGCCAGCATAATGCATGCAGATGACAAGAGCCGAGTGTTCCATCTGAAGCAAAGTTTATTTGGAACTCCAGTCATTTATAATTCTCGGAATTATCCGGAGATGTATTCAGCCCAGGACCCAATTTGAACAATTGACAAAGCCGCTCAAAAGCCACAAAATTGCGTGGTATCTCTCGTTTTAAAAAAGTAAGATCCAGCGGGCAAACGCCACAGACCAAAGGAGGAAGACCATTATGGGAGGTCAAGCAGTTTTTACAACGGAGTTCTGGCAGGAAGTACTACGACAGGCGATAATTGCGGCTTGGGCTATACTCCGAATCCTGATAGTATTTGTGATTCTTCGCTTTCTCGCAAACCGAGTGGTAGACCGTGTGATTCACTCGATAGAACGACGAGAATCTGTAAAGGCAATTCCACTCTCCCCGGCTCGCGCCAAAACGCTCGGTACGCTGATTAAGAGCGTCATTTTCTACGTCCTAATCTTTGTAGCCGGGATAATGGTGCTCCGAGTGTTCAAAGTAGATGTAGCGCCCGTGCTAACCGCCGCAGGCGTTGTTGGTCTTGCCGTCGGCTTTGGTGCGCAGAAACTTGTTCGCGACATAGTATCAGGCTTCTTTGTTGTGTTGGAGAACCAATATGTGGTCGGCGAGCAGGTCACAATCGGTGGGGTTACAGGTAAGGTCGAAGAAATAGGAATGCGGACAACACAACTTCGCGACGAAAAAGGAAATCTGATCATCGTCCCTAACGGTGATGTCAGCAATGTGGTCAACCATTCTCGCACTCCTACCTAGGTCGAGGTCCGGCGCGCTACTCCTGTAGCCCACAGCCCACCCGGGCGCCTCACCGACCGCCTCATTCCTTCGAATTGACAACGCAATGCTGATTCACCTAGAATAACGCCCGGAGGCGAATTAGCAATGCGGTACTCGGCGCCGCGGGGCACCCAGGATATCCTTCCCGAGGAAAGTTCCCGCTGGCAATACCTGGAAGGCAAGTTTCGCGAAACCTGCCGGTTATATGGATACAACGAGCTCCGTACGCCCACCTTTGAGGAAACGGAGCTTTTTACGCGCAGCATCGGCGAACACACAGACATAGTAAGCAAGGAAATGTACACCTTCCTTGACCGAGCGAATCGGAGCATGACTCTACGCGCCGAGGGCACTGCACCAGTAGTTCGAGCGTATCTTCAGCACAACCTCTTCGCTCAAGCGCCAGTATCAAAGTTTTACTACATTACAAGCGTATTTCGGTATGAGAGACCTCAGGCTGGGCGACTGCGAGAGCACCACCAGGTAGGTGTCGAAGCAATCGGTTCAAAGGACCCGGCAATTGACGCCGAAGTTATATCGCTTCTAATCCACTATCTCGATTCTCTGGGCATTCGAGGCTTCGAACTGCGGATCAACTCTGTGGGCTGTGCAGAATGCCGCCCGGCGTATCGCGACGCCCTAAAAAAGACTGTGGCGCCCGTATTGCGTGAACTCTGTGAGACATGCCGCACGCGATACGAAACGAATCCCCTCAGAATGCTCGACTGCAAGACGCCCCGCTGTAAAGAATTGATGGCGAATGTGCCGGGTTTGACCACCTACCTCTGTCAGGAATGTGATGAACATCTGGCGGGGGTTTTGCAATATCTCCAAATACTTGGAACGCCATATGTGGTGGATCCAAAACTGGTTCGTGGCTTCGATTATTATACAAAGACAGCCTTCGAGGTTGTGAGCACAGCGCTTGGCGCTCAGAACGCCCTTGGCGGCGGAGGACGCTATGACCGACTGGTGGAAGAGATGGGTGGTCCGCCAACACCCGCTGTGGGCTTTGGAGCAGGAATCGAGCGCATCCTGATGACTATGAGCGCTCAGGGCATCAGCGTACCTTCCGACAACTACCCATCGGTCTTCGTAACCACTATAGGAGATCAATCACGCGAGGCAGGAATCAAGTTGCTTGCAGATTTGCGTCATGCAGGCATATCCGCGGACACAGACTACTCCGGCAAGAGTCTGAAAGCACAAATGAAAGCGGCGGACCGATTGCGTGCCCGACTTACCGTGATCATCGGCGAGGACGAACTTGCGCGCGGGCTGATCAAGATCAGGAACATGGGGACGGGAACGGAGTCGGAAGTTCGAGTCGCCGATGCCGTCACAGAAATCACAAAAGCGCTTGAGCACATGCCGACGTGAACAATCAATAAGGTACCAGAGGATATAATCCATAACTTGGAGGAAGAATGGACTGGCGACGTACGCGAAAATGTGGTGAACTTGGGGTCGCTGACATCGGGCAAGAAGTGAGACTAAACGGCTGGGTTCAGAGAAGACGCGACCATGGCGGTGTCATCTTCATTGACTTACGCGACCGATGGGGCATTGTGCAGGTTGTTTTCGATCCAGCAACTGCCCCGCAGGCGCATGCCGTGGCTGAGACCGTCCGCAGTGAATACGTGCTAAGCGTCCACGGCACAGTGCGCCACAGACCTGAGGGGACCGAGAATCCCAAACTGGAAACAGGAGAGATCGAAGTAGCCGCTGACGATATATACATACTGAATCCCTCGAAAACGCCGCCATTCCCGATATCAGACGAAGCAGACGTAGATGAGTTGACACGGCTCAAATATCGCTACCTCGACCTTCGGCGTCCGTCAATGCAGAAGAAATTGATCCTACGCCACAAGGTAGTAAAACTAATCCGTGACTTTCTAAGCGAACGGGATTTCGTGGAGGTCGAAACTCCGATTCTAATAAAAAGCACACCAGAAGGCGCACGTGACTACCTAGTACCAAGCCGTCTCTATCCGGGTCACTTCTACGCCCTACCCCAGTCACCCCAACAACTCAAGCAATTGCTCATGGTTGCGGGCATAGAGCGCTATTTCCAGATAGCCAAATGTTTCCGAGATGAAGACCCAAGAGCCGACCGCCAACCAGAGTTCACCCAACTTGACCTCGAAATGTCGTTTGTCAAACAAGAAGATGTACTCGAGGTTATTGAAGCACTCATGATCGAAATCGTTGAGAAACTCAGCGATAAGAAAATAATCAAACCATTCCCCAGACTGAGTTATGCCGAAGCAATGGAAAAATATGGGTGTGACAAACCGGACCTCCGATTTGGGCTCGAACTTGTAGACCTATCTGACTTGCTTAGACAAAGCGAGTACCAAGTATTTCGCGGAGCGCTGGACCAGGGTGGCCAGGTGAAAGCGGTACTCGGACCCGGATTAGCCCATTATAGCCGGAAGGAGATTGATGATCTCACCAATCTCGCGAAAACTTTCGGTGCGAAAGGACTGCTCACTATCCAGGTAACTCCACAAGGCATCAAGTCACCCAGCGCCAAGTATCTGACCGACCAGGAAATGTCGAGCATTGTCAATCGGACGGGCGCAAAGATTGGCGATCTGATAATGATAGTCGCGGACCAATCCCCTGCAGTAGTTGCAAAGGCTCTCGCCGGTCTCAGGCTAGAAATGGGTAAACGGCTTGGACTGCAGGATCCCAACGTGTTGTATTTCCTCTGGGTACTCGACTTCCCTCTGTTTGAATGGAACGAAGAAGAGCAGCGATGGGATTCCTCCCACCACCCCTTCACCGCACCAAACGAGGAGGACATTCATCTCTTGGATACAGATCCTGGCAAAGTTCGTTCGTACGCCTACGACCTGGTATGCAACGGCGCAGAGACAGCAAGTGGCAGTGTCAGAATACACCGCCGAGACATCCAGGAGAAGGTGTTCAACCTTTTGAATATCTCCCATGAGGAACAGATGGCTCGCTTTGGTCACATGCTTGAAGCATTCGAGTATGGAGCACCACCCCACGCCGGCATCGCCCCCGGAATAGACCGCCTGGTCATGCTAATGCTCGATGAAGAAAACATCCGTGAAGTAATTGCCTTCCCGAAGACTGCGACTGCATATGATCCTATGACTGGAGCACCCTCCCCGGTAACCGAAGAGCAACTCAAGGAACTTCACATCAAATTGCGGGAGGGAGTAGTCAGTGAGATAAGAACAACCTGACGCAGGATTATTAGACCTAATGGCGGAACATAGAGGAAACCAGCAGGACTTAAATAGGAGGACGAAACATGACGCAGCCAGGCGAAAGGATACCGTGCCCTAATTGCCAGGCCGCTAACTTTCCTTCCAGTGAAATATGTTGGCGTTGTGGACGACCTTTGAAAACTCAGTCCCAACCTACATCCACGCCTGCCGGACAAGGGCCGCAGCAGGACCAGTGGGCGGGCGGTCCATCCGCCCAGCCTCCACGACCGTCGAGCGACATGACCACTTTGGTCATCATTGGATTTATTCTGGCTGTGTGTTCTGTATCGTGCTGCTTTCTGTCAGGTATTCTGGCTGTTGTCCTGGGTGGCATAGCCTATGGAAAAGGTGACCGTAGAGGCATCTGGGTAATGGTAGCCGGCGCCGCAGGGACAATCCTTGGCACAGTGATTAGCGGACTAATGTTAAGTTTCATGAATAAAGTACAGTCGCCACCGCGTCTATGGCCGGGAATGTAGGTAAATGCGTTTCCTTGATTTCTGGCGGCGTCTATGGTATACTCGTCAGGCGTGGCTTCAAACGCCACATATCACACACCCTCTCGGACTTTGGACCGGGTGCCACGTCGCAAGTGGCTGGACCAAAGGAAGATGAGAGGGGAGGACTAAAACCGAAAGGAGAACTGAATGAGTGCGTTGACAATGAAAGAACTCCTGGAGGCAGGAGTTCATTTCGGTCATCAAACCCGCAAGTGGAACCCCAAGATGAAGCGGTACATATATGGTGGCCGAAATGGAATTTATATCATTGACCTACACCAAACCCTCAAACTCTTCGAAGAAGCAAGGCAGTTTGTCCAAGATACAGTGGCCGAGGGCAAGCACGTGCTCTTTGTGGGCACTAAGAAACAAGCGCAGGAGGCTGTCGAGGAAGCTGCCCGCAGGTGTGGAATGTACTGGGTCAACCAAAGATGGCTGGGCGGAATGCTTACCAACTTCAAAACCATCCAGACGCGTATTGCTCGCCTCAACGAACTGCGGACCATGGAGACCGACGGAACGTTTGAACAACTGCCGAAGAAGGAGACAGCAAGACTCCGCGATGAGATGGAGAAGTTGGAACGCTTCCTCGGAGGCATTAAGGACATGCCAGGGCTACCCGGTGCAGTGTATATCGTGGATCTGAAAAAAGAACGAATTGCCCTGCAAGAAGCCCGAAAACTTGAGATCCCTGTGATAGCAATTGTTGACACGAATTGCGACCCTGATGAGGTGGACTATCCAATTCCCGGAAATGACGACGCCATTCGGGCCATCAAGCTCATAACAGGTAAGATCGCTGAGGCAATTGCCGAGGTCCGCCAGATAGAAACCGAGGGCGAAGAGGCTGAACTTGAAGCGGCCAGTGAGACGGAGGAACTCGAGGAGATTGAGGAAGAAGAGAAACCACAGGTAATCTCAGACGAAGACCTCATCATGGCTGCGGCAGCCGAGGAAGAAATCGAGGAAGAACTAGTAGAGGACGCCGAAACAATTGCCAAGAAATATGGCATCGAATTAGACGAGGAAGAGGAGTAACAACAGCAAGAGGTAACCAGATGGCAATAACAGCAGAACAAGTAAAGGAATTAAGAGAAAAGACACAGGCTGGCATGATGGAGTGCAAACGAGCACTCGAGGAAGCCGGTGGCGACATGGAAAAAGCGTGCAAGATTCTGCGAGAACGAGGCGCAGCCACGCTCTCAAAGCGGGACGCCAAGGCTACTTCCGAGGGCACAATCGCCTGCTATGTCCACACCGGTGGCAAAATCGGAGTAATGGTAGAATTGGACTGCGAGACCGACTTTGTCGCAAAGACAGAGGAGTTTCAGAATCTTGCACATGACATTGCAATGCAAATCGCCTGGAGCCAGCCAGAATATGTTTCCAGACAGGATATTCCCGCTGAGAGACTCGAACAGGAACGTGAAATTCACAGGCAGTGGGCTCTAAACCAGGGAAAACCAGAGGCGGCCATCCCTAAAATCGTCGAAGGAAGAATGGAGAAGTTCTACGCGACGGTAACCCTGATGGATCAGCCCTTCATAAAGGACGAGGAAAAAACGATTGCCGACTTGATAAATGAGAAAGTGGCAAAATTCAAGGAAAAAATCGTTGTTCGACGCTTTGTGCGTTACCGGGTGGGCGAACTCGGATAGTCCTGGGACTTCCTGACTGGTTAGCCGCGGCTCCGTTTGTGATTGGGAATAAGGATTTGCTTGTGCATAAGTACCGCCGGGGCTCGTTCCATAAAACGATACACAAGGGCGCAACATGACAGAGAAAGAGTCAAATTGGAAAAGAGTACTTTTGAAGTTGAGCGGTGAAGCATTTGCCGGAAAGAGCCACCGGGGAATCGAAACCAAAGCAATCGAGCACATTGCATCTGAAATTAAAGCAGCACATGACACAGGTGTTGAACTGGCTGTGGTGGTAGGCGGCGGAAACATCGTTCGCGGTGGCGAAATGTCGGAGAACGGCATGGATCGAGCAACCGCCGACTATATGGGCATGCTTGCAACAGTGATAAATGCGCTTGCACTCCAGGAGGCATTGGAAGACATTGGCGAAGTGACAAGAGTTCAGACCGCCATCGAAATGCGGGCTGTTGCAGAACCATTCATACGAAGGCGGGCAATTCGGCACCTGGAAAAAGAACGCATCGTGATATTTGCCGCTGGAACAGGCAACCCATACTTTACTACCGATACGGCAGCAGTTCTTCGGGCACTAGAAATCCGCGCAGAAGCCGTTCTTAAAGCCACAAACGTTGACGGTGTGTACGACAAAGACCCCCACATCCACAAAGATGCAAAGAAATTCGAGAGACTGGACTTCTCGGAAGCAATCAGGCTGGGACTGGGTGTCATGGACCTCACTGCGTTTACATTATGCAGAGAGTACAACCTTCCTATAGTAGTGTTTGATCTGGCGCAACCAGGGGCTGTCAAACAAGCCGCCACTGGAAAGCCAATTGGCACTTTCGTCGGGAGGATATCAGATGATTGAGGACATAGTTAGCGAAGCCGAGAAAAGAATGCACGGCGCTGTAGAAGCAGCTCAGCGTGAGTTTGCAACTATCCGAACGGGCAGGGCAAACCCTGGTTTGCTCGAACGCATTACCGTTGATTACTATGGAACACCTATGCCAATCAACCAATTGGCTACGATTTCCGTACCGGAGCCAAGACTCCTTGTAATTTCGCCGTGGGATAAGAATGCACTCCCACTGATCGAGCGTGCAATCACCAAGTCAGACCTGGGGCTCACACCCACAAGCGATGGACATGTGATTCGCTTGAATATCCCACATCTCACGGAAGAGCGGCGCAAGGAAATGATCAAGTTGCTCCACAAGAAGGCAGAAGAAGCAAGAGTAGCCGTCCGCAACGTGCGTCGCGACGCCAACGAACATCTAAAACAGGCTGAGAAATCCGGTGAGATATCCGAAGACGAAGTCCACCGGACTCAAGAGCGGATACAGAAGATTACAGACAAGTTCATCGAACAGATTGACCATCTTACCGCTGCCAAAGAGGCTGAATTAATGGAAGTATAAGCGGCGGTCAGGTCGGTCATATTTATAGGACCCCCTTTGTCTGCCGTAGACGAAGGGGGTCTTCGCCTTAAGGCAACTCCGTTCTCTTAGCCAGGGGACTGAGAATGACAATCACTGAGACAGAAAGAATTGCACACGAGATGGGAATCGAATTGGACCCGCAGCGAATGCCCCAGCATGTTGCAATCATAATGGACGGTAATGGTCGTTGGGCAAGCCAACGAGGTTTGCCGCGTGTTTTCGGTCATCGCCAAGGATACGAGACAGTCCGTGAAATCGTACGCGCCTGTGGCGAGTTGCGCATCAAAGTCTTGACGCTGTACACCTTTTCAACGGAGAACTGGCGGCGCCCCCGGGAAGAAATAGATGCTATCATGCAGTTAATTGAAGACGCCACCCGCGCCGAACTGCCAACCTTAATGCAAAACAACGTACGTTTGCGGATCTCCGGTCGCCTCGGGGAGCTTCCTGCGTCGCTCCAGGAAGTCTTAAACACCGTCGTTGAACAAACCAAGAATAATACGGGCTTGATTCTCAACCTGGCAATCAACTACGGCGGGCGACAGGAGATAGTTGATGCCGCGCGCGAAGCGTGCCGTAGAACTGCCCAGGGCTTGATTGTCCCTGAAGACCTCACTGAGGAATACTTCTCCGGTCTGCTCTATACCGCCGGGCTCCCCGACCCTGACCTCCTAGTCAGAACGGCAAACGAACTTCGCGTAAGCAATTACCTTTTGTGGCAGATCGCATACGCTGAAATATGGGTCACAACTACTCTCTGGCCAGACTTTACCCGACGCGATCTTATACAGGCGATCGCTGACTACCAAAAGCGAACCCGTAAGTTTGGTGGAGTGCCTCAATCTTCTACGTCCAATAACTACTCGGTGCAATGAGAAGACTATCTCTCCTTGGCTCTACAGGTTCTATTGGCAGGCAGACCCTCGATGTCGTTTCGAGGCTACCGAATAGGCTCAAAGTCGTCTCATTGGCAGCTAGGAAAAACGTTGATCTCCTCGCAAAGCAAGTACAAGAATACAAACCCTCTTTTGTCTCAGTTGACACAGAGTACGAGGCTGGGCAACTCCGTCGCAAATTACACAATCAATCAAAAGTCGAAATTGGGTGGGGTCCTGAAGGCATAAAACAAGCAGCAGCACACCCAGAAGCAGACATCACACTAGTGGCTGTCGCGGGAACTGTGGGGCTCGCGCCGACCCTTGCGGCAATTTCAGCAGGCAAAGACATTGCACTTGCCAGCAAAGAGGTACTGGTTGCCGCTGGAAATCTGGTCACGAATCTGATAGCAGAAAAAGGCGTACGCTTGCTCCCGGTTGATAGCGAACACTCTGCTATCTTCCAGTGTTTGCAAGGTCACGACCGTTCGAAGGTCAGGCGCATAATACTCACCGCATCCGGTGGACCATTCAAAGACTTGCCGCTTGAGGAAATGAAACATGCCACAGTCGAGCAAGCCCTTGCGCACCCTACGTGGACGATGGGGCGTAAGATTACCATTGACTCTGCTACCATGATGAACAAAGGGCTCGAGATTGTTGAGGCAAGATGGTTATTCGGATTAGATCCATCGCAAATCGAAGTTGTTATTCACCCGCAAAGTATAGTACACTCAATGGTGGAGTTCGAAGACGGTTCAGTTCTCGCGCAAATGGGTATGCCTGACATGCGGCTGCCAATACAGTATGCGCTCATTTATCCTGACCGCTTGGACACAGGGCTGCCAAGATTGGAAATAACCTGCCAGAGGGAACTGACGTTTGCCCGCCCTGATCTGGCTCGATACCCAGCCCTGACGCTTGCCTATCGGGCGGCACAACGGGGCGGAACAATGCCAGCGGTGATGAATGCCGCAAACGAGGTAGCGGTGGAACTTTTCCTTGAGCGACAAATTGGGTTCTTGGATATAGTGCGAATCGTAGACATGGTCATGCAAGAGCATGTCACGATTCCTCAGCCCAATCTTAGCCAGATTCTAGAGGCAGACTCCTGGGCAAGAAAGACAGCGATAGAAAAGAGGAGACATATTGCCTGAATACCTTCTTGCGATCGCACAGCCTGTTACTAATATCCTGGTAACTGCAGGCACGCTGATAATCATACTTGGCGTACTGATATTCTTTCACGAGGCTGGTCACTTTGCTGCGGCCAAGATATTTGGAATTCGTGTAGAGGAATTTGCTTTCGGCTTCGGACCGAAACTTATTCGCCTATTCAAACGCCGCGAGACAGAATACACTATACACCCTATACCGCTGGGCGGGTTTGTGAAACTCGCAGGGATGGAACCAGGGCAGGAGAACGTCCCAAACGGATTTCAAAGCAAACCAGTGCGCCAGCGAGCCCTAGTCATCCTCGCCGGACCTTTGATGAGCCTAGCCCTGGCGTATATGATCTTCAGCGTACTTGGCTTTGTCGTCGGGATGCCGACTGGCGACATTTTGAATAAAGTTGACCTCGTTGCCCCAGACAGCGAAGCGGAACGGATCGGACTCAAGACAGGAGATATGATTATCGCCATAAACGGCGAGAAGATTGACTCAGGACAAGAAATGATCAAACTGATCCATTCTAGTCCCGGAAAGACCCTCGTCCTGGTTATCAAGCGCGATGAAGAAAAACTGACGCTTGTCGGTACACCGAAACCCGAGAAAGAAAAAGGTGGCAGAATCGTTGGGCGGCTTGGATTCATTCCGGCACCAGTACTTCGACGCGTAGGTCTGCGGGAATCCATCTCAAACGGGACTATAACAACGATTGCCTTTCTGGGCAGCATACTGACATCTCTGTTCAGCCGAGAAGTGACCGAGAACATAGGTGGTCCATTGGCGATAGCAGATGCTGCTCAGACCAGCGTAAAACGTGGCTTGCATGGCGTGCTCCAACTCGCAGCGATCCTCAGCCTGAGCCTTGCCATTCTTAACTTGCTTCCTATTCCTGTACTGGACGGCGGGCACATTTTGCTCCTCCTCGCGGAAGCACTCAGAGGACGGCGCCTTTCACCTTCAACTGTAGAAATGGCGCACCGAATAGGTTTTACCATAATCGCCATTCTCTTCTTGTTTATCATGTATCTGGATTTGAACCGCCTGGCTGCGAATAGGTTATTTAGATAAGAGGATGCGCGAACGACGTCAGACAAAACAAGTCAGGGTTGGAAACCTTGCTATTGGCGGCGGTGCGCCGATATCCGTCCAGTCAATGACAAATACCCCTACAGAAGATGTAAATTCGACCGTCAAGCAGATCCTTGATTTGGAGGAAGCAGGGTGTGACCTTGTCCGCGTGGCTGTACCAGACGAAAAGGCCGCGCAGGCAATCGGCGAAATCAAGAAGCAGATTCACATCCCCTTGGTCGCCGATATCCAGTTTGACTACCGCCCGGCGCTTGTGGCAATCGAGCAGGGCATTGATAAACTTCGTCTGAACCCAGGCAACATAAAAGATCCTGCAAAAGTCGAATTGATAGCAGACAGGGCAAATGAGCGTGGCATCCCAATCCGGATTGGAGTAAACGCCGGCTCAATCGACCGGAGACGCTACGGGGCACCAACCCCTGAAGCCCTCGTTCAGAGTGCAATTGACGAAATTGAACTTCTGGAATCCAGGGGCTTTTCGAATATTGTAGTCTCGCTGAAATCCTTCGATGTCCCGACAACAATTAGGGCGTATGAATTGATTTCCGAAAAGGTGGATTATCCGCTACATTTGGGTGTTACCGAGGCTGGTTTGATACGCCAGGGGACTGTGCGTTCCGCGGTAGGGATTGGTGCGCTCCTCGCCGATGGAATCGGTGACACGCTCAGAGTCTCCTTGACTGCCGATCCAATAGAGGAAGTGAAAGTAGGCATAGAAATCCTAAAGGCCCTAAATTTGCGAAAAGGGTTCACGCTCATATCGTGCCCGACCTGCGCACGTTGCACATTTGACGTGGTAAAAGTAGCCCAGGAGGTAGAACGACGGCTCTCGGAGATCAAGAAGATACCACCGATCAAAGTTGCCGTGATGGGGTGCGCCGTCAACGGACCGGGTGAAGCGCGAGATGCCGATGTGGGACTTGCAGGCGCACCGAATGGCGGAGTAATCTTTGCAGAGGGACGAGCCTTGCGCAAGGTGCCAGTTGAGCGCATGGTCGAAGAACTCTTAAGCGAAGTCTACAGAGTCACCAAAGAAGGATTACACGTCGCCCAGAATTCATGTCAACGATAACATATGCCGAAAGGAGCCCAATTTCTTGATAATACGGAAAGCCACAATCCATGACGTTCCAGAGATGCAGAGGCTAATCAATTTCTTCGCCGATCGCGGTGATTTGCTGCCTCGGTCACTAAACGAACTTTACGAAAACCTACGCGACTTCTTTATCGTGGAAGACAACCGACGAGTTGTCGGCACATGCGCGCTGCACGTAAACTGGGGTGATCTTGCAGAAATCAAAGCCCTGGTTGTAGACGAATCTTACCAGGGTCAAGGAGTCGGCAAACAACTGGTGAAAGCCTGCCTTGACGACGCCAGACAACTTGGCATTTCCAGAGTGTTTGCCCTAACCTTCAAGCCGGAGTTTTTCCTCAAACTGGGCTTTCGCAATATTGACAAGTCCGACCTCCCACATAAAGTGTGGTCCGAGTGTATTCACTGCGTCAAGTTCCCCGATTGTGGAGAAGTCGCCGTCATCTACGATTTTGTACCCGATGGCTAAAGTAGCGCGGTGCTGAAGTAGCGCTCGATGCGGTCTGGAAGCACAGTTGCAATATTGCCACTGACTTTCTTGGCAAGTTGACGTGCAGCCCAAACGTTTGCCCCGGAGGAAATACCAACTAGAAGACCAAAGTCACGGCTGAGTTCTCTCGTTGTTTCGATGGCATCTTCGTCTGAAACCTCAACAACCTCATCAATCATTGACACATCCAATATCTGAGGGATGAACCCGTCGCCGATTCCCTGAATCTGATGAAGCCCTGGTTCGTGACCCAAAAGAGCAGAGACATTCTTGGGCTCGACTGCCACAATCCGACAGCCTGGTTTGTGCTCTCGCAGAAACTTGCCCACTCCCTGCAGTGTTCCGCCGCTGCCAACTCCCGCCACAAAACAGGAGATGTCACCGCTCATCTGTCGCCACAGTTCGCGCGCTGTCTCCTCATAGTGTACCCTGGGGTTATCCGGATTCTCGAATTGCTGAGGCACATAAATCCGAGGATCCTCAGCGGCGAGGCTTTCGACTGTCTTGACTGCGCCTGCTATTCCATTTTCATCCGGCGTAAGGATTAGTTCTGCGCCAAGAGCCCTGATTAGTTTTTTTCGCTCTTCGCTCATACCTTCCGGCATGACAATGCGAACTTTGTACCCCTTGAGGCGTCCAACTAGAGCGATCCCAATGCCTGTGTTGCCGGAAGTAGGCTCCATTATTATAGAGTCCGGCTTTAGTCTACCGTCCCGCTCTGCCCCTTCCAACATAGCCAAAGCCACACGGTCCTTAATGCTACCCCCAGGATTTAAGAACTCAGCCTTTGCAAAAACCCTTTCGCCTTTGAGTTGTACAAGCGGTGTATTGCCGATCAGGTCTAGAACGTTATCTGTCTTCATGACGTGGCACTCTGCAAGCAAGCACTGCGTTCAATGTTACACATGATAAATATGATAGTCAAGTGCAGGGCTTAGCAACCCCCGGAAGCGTGTCTCACACTGCTGAACTCAGCCGAACACGGAAACGGTGAAAGGCATGAGGCTGATTGCCGAACTACTTCCGACTCAATTCACAGTAGGCGACTTTCTGCATGCTTCCGCTGACTTCACACGCCACAGCATTTTGATACTACCGAACGTGCCAAAACAAAAGCCTCTACCATATGCCGTTCGATTACTGGCTTATCTGCCCTGCTCACCCTCGCCATGTACGCTGGGTGGTATGTAGCCACTGCAGGAATGCCGAATTTACTACTGCGCAAGATTGGCGAAGTACCAAGCAGGTCGAAGCAGTTTGAAATAAGCGCCCTCCCCGCAACTAGACCAACACAAACGATGACCTCAGGTACAATGCACTCGACCTCTGCTGCCATCCAGGGATCACACGCTTTGATCTCGGACGCGCGCGGAGCACGATTATAGACGAAAGCGTCACGCATTACGGTCGGTCTACAGCGCACAACGTTTGTAACCCAGACACGCTCTCGCGCCAGCCCCGCCATTTCAAGAACTCTGTTGAGTCCCCTGCCGGCAAGTCCCACGAATGGCTTGCCTGATTTATCCTCGTCGCGCCCGGGTGCTTCACCAACTATCATGATGCGGGAAACTGGCGAGCCGTCACCGAAAACCACTTGTGTGCGACTGCTGGACAGGCCACACTTATTACACCGAAGGACCTCCAAACGTAGGTCTTCGATACTGGTCCATGTACGCCCTGAAGCCGATTGGTTGTTCACTTCGTTCGACTGTCAAGCAAGACTTTCCGCGCTCACCTACCTGTACATTCCGGCGAACGCTTCAGTTCTAGGTCCTCTTAGATTCCGTATCTCGTTCCGAGCATGACGTGATGGTCAGAGGCCCCGCAGAAACTGTCAATATCATGCAAAAATTCATATCTTGCAAACGCTGTGATGCCACCGCGCATCCGGATACCGACCTCAGCCGCATAATCTGTGAAACTATCGCGGTCGAGAGCATTGCTGTCTTCAACAACATAATGTAGCCAAACGTGCCCATACAACGGTTTGTCATGCACGCTACCCAGGACATGAGTCAAAGAGACCGCAAAATCCCAATCATAATCCACAACTCTATTATTCAAGTACCTACCAAAGGAAAAACTCTTCTTGTCCTCGCCTTCCAAAGTAAAATTGACGCCATACAGTTCATAGGATTCCGTAAACTCGTCAAACACATCCACATCGTGGAAAGATTGATGCTTCACGAAAAAGCGATATCTTCTTTCCCCACGCTTGACAGTATATCCAGGCTCTATAGTGTAGACTATCTTCTTGGGTCTGAACTCAGTGGTATTCACATTGTCAATCCACGTGAAGATATCTGCAAATAGGTAGAGCCGACCATCGCCTACTTTCTTTTCCTTAAAGGTACCTCCAAGACTGCCAGCGGTGTCGTAGAGATGGCTTCCAGGCACAAGCGCAAACAGTGCACTCGCTTCTGTGGGACAAGCATCACTCCCAAAAACCGGCTCAGACATCTCTATTTGTGCACTCATCGCATACAAACTGGTAGCACATCCTATTACGCAGGACAACGCAACTAGCAAGAATCCAAATTGCTTTTCCAAGTTCATTGCACAGCCGCCCCCTTGAGGCAAACGGTGAAGGTGCACCTTTGCCCAACCATTCAAGCGCATCGAACGTTGAGCATCTTGCTATTATTAATACCCACCCGGCCTCATTTAAAAAACTGAGGAGGTTGACAACGCCATTTTCTGGTATATATCCATGTGTGATGAGGAGCGGGTAAGTCCATTTGACCTGATGAACAAATCGAGCAAGTGTACAAGGCAAAACAAAATGATGAATAATGTCAGGAAAATACAGGCGTTCATAAAAGAAGTTCTGCTCGAGTATTCGCGCAACAAAGGATCGCTATTCGCTGCTGCAACTTCTTTTTATGGTCTGATTTCCCTTGTCCCACTCCTTCTACTCGGGATTTCAGTGTTTGGGCATCTGGTCGGATCGGAAGCAGCACGCCGGGAGGTCACCGACGCAGTTCGTCAATTCATACCGGTGGGCACACACGAGTTAGAAGTTCGCCTTGCTGAACTGAGCAAGCAATCAAGGATTTTTGGAGGGCTCGGGATCATTGCCCTCGCATGGGCTGCAAGCCAGGTCTTTGCAATACTCCACCAGGTAATAAACATCGCCTTCGAGGTCGAAGAGGGACCAGGATTGATTCGCACCAAAATTGTCTCGTTTGCTATGCTCCTGTTTGCCGGGCTGCTATTTGGACTATCTATCGGCGTCACTACGCTTCTGACCGCGGTCAGGAGATTTGATATTAGCATCTGGGGACTCACTTCCCAGAGCCTTGATCCGATATGGGGATTAGCCAGCGTCACGCTTACTTTCTTGCTATCTGTGCTTGCCTTCATTCTAATATATAGGTTTCTGCCTGGCGGGAATGTGGGAAGGCTCGGTCCCGTTGTAGGCGGAATTGCGGCGGGTGTGCTTTTCGAGTTTGCGAAATATGCTTTCCGGTGGTACGTAACAAATATTGCCAATTACAATGCCGTTTATGGATCGCTGGGCAGTATCGTCGCGCTTGTCCTGTGGATATACTATGTAGCAGTCATAACCGTCTTGTGCGCAGAAGTTGCCTCTGTCTACTCCCGATACGAGCGCGAGCACTGATCTAAGAACAATCACCGTATACATGGTCGGCGCCCGTGTCACGCAACAGAACAACAAAAGGACTTCTTCGGATTCAAACCTGGGGGCTCAGACAGCGGAACCGCGCAAGACAAAGAGGCGTTGACCTTCACCCATCCAAATCACTCGGCAAATCGCCAAAGACCTTCGGACTGAGCGATTTGTAATGCTTCTATGTACTCTTCACTGGTGATGCGACGACCAATTTTCGCGTGACCGATTGCCTTGTAGGCTGGGCGATACTGGTCCATGATATTCACGTAAGTATCTCGGCTCAATTCTGTGGCTATGAAATGCATCACTTCGCGCGTACCTGCGAGGTTATTGGGCAGGACGAGGTGTCTGATAATCATGCCGCGCTGTGCAATTCCTCTTTCATCCACAACAAGGTCACCAACCTGCCGATGCATCTCACGAAGAGCGTCGCGATTGCGGTCCCAATAATCTGCAACCGCAGAAAACTCCTCACCTACTTCATTGGTCCCATATTTCGCATCCGGCATGTAAATATCTATGATCCCGTCAAGCAAGCGCAGCAATTTCACCGACTCGTAGCCACCACAGTTGTAGACTACGGGCAAGTCAAGCCCAGCCTCAGCCGCAACCTCAAGGGCTGAAAGTATTTGAGGAACTTGGTGGGTCGGCGTGACCAGGTTTATATTGTGGCACCCGCGTCTTGCAAGATTCAACATCATCTCGGCTAAGTCCTGGATGTCCACCTCACGCCCAATTCCTTCCTGGCTAATCTCATAGTTCTGGCAAAAAATGCAACGCAAATTGCAATTTGTGAAGAATATAGTACCCGACCCATTGTAACCAACAAGCGGAGGCTCTTCTCCGAAATGCGGACCGTAACTTGACACGATGGGATTCTTACCCGTGCGGCAAACCCCTAATTGCCCTGCAAGCCGATCAACCTTGCATCGCCTCGGGCAAAGCTCACAACGCGGAGACATCAGCCTATAGGCCGCCTCGATTCGCTCATGCAACTCACCACTTTGGTGGAGTTTTCTGTATCCGGCCTCGAACACAGTAGTTCACTTGCCTGAAAATGGAATTTCGACTCCCGTGAATCCAAGCACCTCATATTCACACTGCTTTGAACAACCTCTAGTGGAAACTACAACCTCTCGCGAATAAGCAAATCAAGGGTGCACGTCAGACGGCTTATCACGCGGTCTCTCCCAAGCACATACAATGTTTCAAAAAGCCCAGGTCCCGCGGTCCGACCTGTCGTCGCCATTCTGATTGGGTGAATCACCTCGCCTCCACCTAGCCCCAGTTCCTCACCCACACTTCGGATAGTGCTTTCGATTGTTTCAGGAGTCCACTGCGGTAACTCACGGAGCGCAGGAAGCAGTTTTCGCAAAAGTTCACGCACGTACTCCCGGTGCAGCCATTTTCGCACTCCATGCTCGTCGTAATTGAGTTCTGCCAAGAAGAAAAAGTCGGCAATCTCGCAAATCTGTGCAAGAAACTTCAATCGGTCTCGTTCGAGCCGAACTACTTCACGTACGTATGCCCTCTCCTGTTCAGAAACGTTATCCGAAAGCAAATGAGATTTCTGGAGGAAGGGGATACATAAATCCGTAATGCGGTCTAGGTCCGCCTGTCGAATGTATACGCCGTTCATCCACTCAAGTTTTTCGAGATCAAAGATTGCCGGGTTGCGGACGATACCTTCAAGCGAAAAGCGCTCAATTAACTCCTCAACGGTGAAGAGTTCCCGGTCTTCGCCGGGCGACCACCCAAGCAAGGCCATAAAGTTCACCATAGCCTCCGGCAAGAAACCTTTCTCCCTGTATTCGAGAAAGCGGACGGCTCCATGTCTCTTGCTCAACCTTGTCTTGTCTGTCCCAAGAATCGAGGTCGTGTGTGCAAATTTCGGCAACTCCCATGAAAAGGCTTCGTACAGCAACACATGCTTTGGGGTGCTAGATATCCACTCCTCGCCGCGAATTACGTGGGTGATTTCCATCAGGTGGTCATCCACTACACTGGCAAAGTGATAAGTGGGATAGCCATCCGACTTAAGGATGACAAAATCATCCAGAAGGGCGTTTTCGAAAGTTATCTCGCCGCGCACTTCGTCGTAGAAGGTCGTCTCTCCGGTGTCGGGTGTCTTGAATCTGATTACAGCCGGCACACCGTCTTTGAGTCTCGACTCTACCTCAGAACCCGACAGCCCAAGGCACAGACGATCATAGCCCGTGGGTTGCTTGGCTGCCTCCTGGTCCTTTCGCAGTTGCTCGAGACGATCAGGAGTACAGAAGCAATAGTAAGCAGCGTTCTTCGCAACCAGTTCACCCGCATACTTACGATAGATATCAAGCCTCTGCGACTGAATATACGGACCGAACGGTCCCCCCACTGTGGGGCCTTCATCCCAGTCAATACCAACCCACCGCAGCGCTTCGTATATCTCTTCCTCGGCGCCTTGGACAAGCCGCGTCCTATCCGTATCCTCGATTCTAAGAATGAACTTCCCGCCAGTGTGCCTCGCAAAAAGCCAATTGAAAAGCGCAGTTCTGACATTCCCGATGTGCGCAAACCCTGTCGGGCTCGGCGGAAATCGGACCCTGACTTTCTCCATTTAAGCCTCCCACTCTACCTCTTTGCTACGCTGATACTGCAGGCGCTGGTGATTCTAGCCCTCCTTCCGGATATACTTTTTCTTTGCCTTCTTGAATCCTTGGTCTTTCTTCTTTTCGTCGAAGAACCAAAGGGGTGAATCATGCTTCTGGTAAAACGCGTAGTACGAACTGAGAATGCTTGCGACTAGTCGCCGCCTCACTCTCCTCACCACATTAAGTTCCGTGAATAGAGTCACGAATTCGACGCCCTTCTTGTGGTGCGCCATCACTCTCGCCAAAACATCAAAAGTCGAAAGGTTTTGGTCAGCGATTTCATCCCTGAGCGCGTGGAGTTCTTGCATCCTTTGTGAAGATATGAATACAAGCGGCTCCAACTTCTCTTCGTAAACGAACCTAAACTCATCCGGCTTCGCAGTCCTGAAAAGTTCGAACACTGCGCCAGATTCTGCCATTTCCTCTGTGTAGAACGGCGCCATGCCATAGATGATACCGGTATTCCTATTCACCCACACATCAGAGCGTTTGCTTTCGTCAAACAGAGTCACCAGCGCGAGTGATGGACCAACCGGGAAGAAGCCCCTTGGTATCTGGCAGAGTGGGAACGTTCCGGCATGGCGATGGTGGTATTTGAGGACGCACCTAGCATACTCTTCTACCGCTGATTCATCCTGATCTGTGACGGGCTCCTCGTCGCCAACGTCTTGGACAAGAGGATTCTTGATTTCGACCGCCAACGTGCCCTCAAGTCCTTCGTCTTCCAACTCGAATTCTGCGACCTCGCCCTCCGCTTCGGTATGCACTGGCGGTATTACGAGTGAAGGCGGTACAACCGTAACTTCTTGAGGGACTTTGTTAGCCATCATCCAGCGGTCAGCGCCAAGCCAGACAAATCTCTGGTCTGAACGCATAGCCTCGGCCAGCCCCTGCGCCGCTATTGCATACCCTTCGTCGGCAGGCGAAATCTCAAACACCTTCTGCATGATCGACTCCATCCGCGCCTGACCAGCCTTGGAGACGATTTGTGCTACCTCATCGAGATCACGCTCAGAAATTGTCAACGCAAGCGTCGGAGCCACCGCTTCTTCAACCTTTGGTTGCTTCTGGGCCTTAGGTCGGACCTCCTCGACTACTTCATCCTTAATGCGCTGAGCCATCGTCAAAAGAAGTTCACTGTATTTCTCGATCATCTTCTTGGTAGCCCAACGGCAATCAGACAACGGTGTCAGCCCTTTGTCGGACCACAACTGGTCGTAGAACTTCGCAGGGTCAAATGACCACCTGACCGCCCGCCACCTGAAAAAGGAAACCACCTTATTGCCAACAGGTGAACCCACTGCATCAATGAATTTCATCACCTGCGCGGCAATTTCATCCGCTGCCCAATCTACCTTGCTAGCCTGCTTCTCGAGGGCACGTATCTCATCTTCTGAGAGGTCGTTTTCGTAGATAATGTCTTCTTCTAAATCAGACGTGACCTCCAAAAGCCAATCCCGTAAACCGTATTCGCCAGATGAAAGCCGGAAGTATTTTTCTTCGTTACCCAACAGTCGTGCCAACAAAGTCTCATAGTATTCAGCGGGACGTTCGTAGACCTGCGACAATTCGTTTGCAATAGTCTTGAGAGTGATAGGCTGACCGTACCACTCCATGACTTCGCGTAGGACACGCTCCATCGGGCGCTGTTTGTCTTCATAGCGGACCTCAAGATCCCAGCGCTGATCAATCCTAGCAAATCTCCTGCTCCCCTCAAGCACATGGCGAATCAACTTTGCCGGGTATTTTCCGCCCTGAATAGCACTGGCAATTTCCGCAGCAGCCACAGGTTCGCTATAAGCCAAAAGAACAGTATATGCCTGGTCTTCCAAAAAGCGTATAGCATCCTGTTCTGTCGCAGCCTCAATGTCAACTTTTGTCAATTGGTCACCTCCAAAGGCTTTTTATTTTCACTCTGCGCCTTTACCGGGCGCGCAATAAGGTCGTATTCTTCTGCCATTGTCACCTCGACTTGGACAAACGTTCCCGGACTCGCCGAGCAGTCAAGCACTCTAACAATACCATCTATCTCGGGCGCATCGCGATATGAACGACCCACACAAGAATTGCCATCCTGGGACTCGATCAATACTTCGAGACGCTTCCCGATCAAGTTGCGATTCTTTTCCAAAGAAATCTGTTGCTGAATGGTCATCAATCGGTCCAACCGACGTTTGGCCTCAGGATAGCCTACCGTGCGCCTGAGTTTCGCAGCCGGCGTTCCTTCTTCGGGTGAGTATATGAACGCACCAAGCCTGTCAAACCTCACCTCGCGAACAAAGTCCAACAATTCTTCAAAGTCTGCATCCGACTCGCCTGCAAATCCCACCATGAGCGTAGTTCTCAGCGCAATACCCGGACATTCTTCCCGAATGCGACTGAGCAAAGATACATACTCTTTCCTACTCCCTCGCCTTCCCATGCGAGCAAGAATCCGCTCAGAGCAGTGCTGGAGCGGGATGTCAAGATATTTGCACACCTTATTGTTCGTGGCTATGACGTGGATAAGATCGTCAGTCACGCGGTTCGGGTAGCAGTATAAAAGGCGTATCCAGTGCACGTCCACAGCAGACAGGCGCTCAATAAGATCGCTCAGGCAAAGCCGTCCGTGTGTGTCAAGTCCGAAACGCGTGGTATCCTGTGCTACCAGAATAAGTTCCTTTACACCCAGTTCTGCCAAACCGTATGCTTCTTCAAGGATGGTTTCCTCGCTTCGGCTCCGAAAACTACCGCGGATGCTCGGAATTGTACAATAAGTACATCTGTTGTCACACCCGTCAGCAATCCTCAGATATGCTGTCCAGAGAGGCGTGGAGAGTACGCGATTCCTGGAATCCAACCACCAATGCTTGCGCGATGAGAAGTCTAGTACACGCTCACCAGCCAGTGTCCGCGAAATTATAACTGGGAGTTCACCTGATCGTCCCAATCCTACTATGGCATCAACCTTCGGAAGTCGTACGCTCAAGTCAGCACCACACCTCTGCGCTAGGCAGCCCGTTACTATAACAGAACGGCAAGCGCCGTTCGTCTTGTAACGAACGGCGTCATGTATCGCAGACATAGACTCATCTATTGCATCCTGGATGAAGCCACATGTATTGACGATAAGAACATCAGCCTGGCGTAGGTCCGTTTCTATGCCATACCCGGCTTGGCACAATTCACCTAAAATCTCTTCGGCGTCAACTCTGTTCTTGGGACAGCCGAGGCTTATCACCCCAATCCGCGTCATATTTAAACCCAGTTCATGCTCAATGCAGACTATCCGTCGTTATCGGTGTAATCGCTATCTTCGTGACCGAATATTGTTTTTCCGACTATGCGCTCCAGGTCATCACCTGTAATCAGAACCTCACGTGGGCGAGCGCCGTCGGGAGGACCGACAATACCCTGCGTCTCCATTGCGTCCACAATTCTCGCGGCACGGGTATAGCCGATCTTAAACCGCCGCTGAATCATTGACGTGGAAGCGTAACCCTGCGCAACCACCAGACGCACAGCCGGTTCGTAGAATTCATCTTTGATACCATCGTCGGCAGCACCGCCTATGTCACCGACTTGCAGCGGCTCCATTGTGTACACAGGAGACTCCTGATCCTTAAGGAACTTAACCAGAGATTCGATTTCTTTCTCAGTTATCAAGCATCCTTGTATGCGAACCGGTTTGGCTGCGTCGATCGGTTTGAACAGCATATCGCCACGACCTATTAGCCTCTCGGCACCTCCCATATCAAGGATTGTGCGGCTGTCCACCTGCGAGTTTACTGCAAAGGCTATCCGCGACGAGATGTTTGCCTTGATGGTACCAGTTACGATATCAACCGAAGGACGCTGAGTAGCAATTACAAGGTGTATGCCCGTCGCCCGTGCCAACTGCGCCAACCTGCATATGGAAAACTCCACTTCAGGTCCGCATTGCATCATGAGATCAGCAAGTTCGTCAACGATCACCACCAGATAAGGAAGCCGCTCATGCTCATTGACCTTCGCATTATAGCCGTCGAAATTGCGCGTCCCTGCCTGCACAAAGAGGTCGTATCTCCGCTCCATTTCTTTCAAAGTTGCGCGGAGTATCCCAGCAGCCTGCCTCACATCTCTCACCACTGGCGCAGCAAGGTGGGGTATGCCATCGAACAGGCTCAGTTCAACTCGCTTGGGATCAATGAGTATGAACTTGACTTCCCTCGGGGTTGCCCGGAAAAGTAAACTGGCAATCATCGAGTTCAGGCAGACACTCTTTCCTGCGTTCGTTGCGCCTGCTACTAGCATATGAGGCATCTTTGTCAGGTCGGCATATCGTGGCTCACCCGCAACATCCTTTCCTAGCGCAAAGGTCAATTTCGAAGTTGCGTTCCAGAACTCCTCTGTGTCTATAACTTCCCGCAAACCCACTATCGCAGGATTGCTGTTGGGCACTTCGACACCAATTGCAGACTTACCTGGGATTGGTGCTTCGACGCGAACATCAATTGCCGCAAGCGCCATTGCCAGGTTGTCGGCAAGACTCACGATTTTGTTCACCTTGATACCAGGCGCAAGTTGGATCTCGTACCGCGTAACCGTTGGTCCGTGCGCAACCTCTACGACATCTGCCTCGATATTGAACTCCTCCAAGGTGCGTTCAATTATGTCAATCTTGTAATTGAGTTCGGCCTGTATCCGCTTGGGTGGTGGGGATGGCTCATTAAGGAGAGTAATCGGTGGAAGTTGAAACTCAGCATCACCACGATGACGAAGCGGCGTTACTGAAGCAGACGTGGATGGCTTCTTTACACCCGTCGTGACTACGACTCCATCCTCGATTTTTTCCTTATCTCCATTTTCCGGCACCCGCCGCTTGAAGATTGAGGCTATCTCTGGACGCTTCTTTTCTGTTTCTTCGGTTCGGTCGTATCCCACTGACTGTCGCACATCATATCCGCGTCCTCTGCGCCTGCGTCCGAGGCTACCACCTAGCCTCTCAGCAAGACCGCCGAGTATCGCAAGCAGTGGAACGCCAGTTGTTAGGACAATGCACAAGACCAGCGTGCCGGCAAGCACAATATGTGTGGCAATGACACCAAAAATGCGCTCTAGGGCGTACCCCATCCCTAGACCAATGTAACCGCCGCCTTGTTCAATCTTCGGCGTCTCCAGGCTACCTGTTGCAAGGAATCCAACTATACTTGGCGTTCTGGCAAACTGCGCCCATGTTACGAAGACAACGAAGAGGAGAACAAACCCGATGATCCTAACAGACGCTCTAGGCGGAGAAGTACCCGCGATCAATGCTCCACCAATGAATATCAGAAGAAAAGGTAAGACATACGCGCCAATCCCTGCGATCATCCGGGCAGCGGTGCCAAGAACCCGCACAAGAGGTCCGCTTTGTGGGGCTATGATTCCGACAAAAAGGATACCGCCGAGTACCACAGCGGCAATGCCGACCATATCGTGGATAAGGAGATCATTGTCGGTCTTGCGGCGCGTCCGCCTCATTCTCCCTTTGCCCCTGCGACAAGTATAACAGACACGACCGTGGTGGTCAAGGGAAACTCATCTATATGAAGGAGTCTGGAAGTGATCTAGGTGATCCACTCATGCCAATCCGCAGACAGATCGCCCCTCAGCCTGTATCGGTCCATTAAGTGAGGACAATTGCATGTGCGCTCTTCATTCGCCAGTAGAGTCACTACCTCATGGATTATCTCAGGAAACCGAACGACGGCGTCTTGGACGGCTTGCTTCTCATCCGGCGACAGCAGTCCCTCGAAGAGTTGTCCCGACACAAAATCTGCTTCTCGCACTCCTTCTGCGTAATTACTGACGTAGCAAATCGGCAGGTAGCACATCTCCAATTCTTTCGCGAGGAAAACCTCAGGGACTAATGTCATGCCGACTAAATCCGCCCGATAGAGTCTGAACTTGCGTATTTCTGCGGGTGTTTCAAGACGGGGACCCTCGGTGCATACATAAGTGCCACCTTGGTTGACAGACAAACCAAGCCTCTCAAAAGCTCTCACTGCAACCTGTGTCATCTGTGGGCAAAAAACCGGACTCTGCCGTACGAACCCTACTCCCTTCCCTTCGAAAAAGGTGTAAGTTCGCCGCCTAGTTTCGTCAATCAAGTCATCTGGGACGACGAAATCCCCCGGTCTGAGATTGTGATTAATCGCACCAGGACCTGACCAGGCAATAACCCGTTCGACGCCCAACTCCTTCAGCGCCCAGATGTTCGCACGGTAGTTAACGAATGGCGCCGAGATGGAGTATCCTGCTTCACCATGGCGCGACAGAAAAATATACTCCAAAGAATCACAATTCACGCGGATTATCGGTTGAGAATCTCCAAAAGGTGTCTGGATAGAGCCAAGTCGCTTCCCCGCTATGCGACCTGAACTGAGTAAATCATAAGCCTGACTACCGCCGATTACTCCGATCATAACCGACCTGGCTCCTCTAGAAGGTTGTAATAAGTATCTCTTCGGCAAGGGATATAGCCCGCTTCCGCAATCGTTAACCTTATTTCATCCTCTGTCATGCGAAAGTTAGCACCAGCCGCTGCCACAACGTTCTCCTCAATCATCGTTCCTCCAAGGTCATTCGCCCCAAAGAAGAGTGCGACCTGCCCGACCTTGGCACCTTGGGTCACCCAAGAAGCCTGAATATTGCGAACATTATCCAGAAAAAGCCGGCATATCGCTAGAGTGCGCAAATACTCGTAGCCACCGACACCCATTCCGCCGATGGCAGTATTTTCTGGCTGGAATGTCCAGGGGATGAATGCCGTGAAGCCTCCTGTTTCATCCTGCAAATCGCGGATACGGCTTAGGTGTTCGATACGGTCCGAATACGTCTCTCCGTACCCAAACATCATAGTTGCAGTCGTAGGCATATCGAGGTGATGGGCTGCACGCATTACATCAATCCATTCGTCGCTCGTACATTTACGAGGACTTACCCTACGGCGGATACCCTGAGCGAGTATCTCCGCGCCCCCGCCTGGCAGGGAATCAAGACCAGCATCTCTAAGGCGACGAAGTGTCTGCTCGACTGTGAGCCCAGATATACGCGCAATATGTACCACTTCGGGCGGGGAAAATGAGTGCAAGTGAACCTGAAACCGCTCTTTGATACTGCGGATCATCTTCTCATGATAATCAATGGCCAATTCCGGATGGAGGCCCCCCTGCATCAGAATTTGGGTAGCACCCAGACCAATGGCTTCCTCAATCTTATTGAAAATTTCCTCTTCTGAAAGGACGTAAGCGTCTGGTGCACCTGGCTCACGATAAAATGCACAAAACTGACAGCCTGATACACAGACGTTCGTGTAGTTGATATTTCGGTCCACGACATATGTGCGGATCATCGTAGGATGAATTCGGCGGCAAAACTCGTCAGCAGCTACTCCCAGGTCAGTCAGCGATGCGTCCTGGAACAAAGCCAAGCCCTCTTCGCAAGTGACTCGATGTCCATCCGTGGCCCTTTTCAAGATCTCAATTGTCGACTTCATAACTTCTCAGTGGTTCGAAAAACCGCAATTCGAAGGCATCGGATATGAACCCATGCATCAGTGCCTTTCGTCGAAATAGATCAAGTCCGGCTATATGCTCCTCAGTCAGGTCATAGTTCATTACTTCCGATAGATACTTATAACACAACTCGTAGTCTAGGCCGAGGCGCTTTGACTCAACTTTGCTAATACTAGCAAGGTTTAACAAACCACGTTTCTTGGCGTTGAGGAGTAAGTCCAGAATCTCCGCTGGCGCATTAGGTCTTGCGGCCCAAACGGCAAACGTAAATGGAAGACCTGTGAGGTCGTGCCAGACTTCTCCCAAATCCACGTAAGGCCACTTTCCTTCTGGAACAGACATTGCCGTATCGCCAATCAGCACAGCCGCATCACACCTACCTAGCATCTGATCTACCGACGGCGGCATGCTTATGAACTGAGGACATACGTGATAGCACTCTTTTAACACGATTTGAGCGAGCAACACAGAAGTTAATGAACTCGTATCCAGCGCTACCGTCGTTGCGTACTCCAACCTGTCCTTGAAAAACATCTTAACACTCTGCGCAGGACCCCTTGACGAGATACTTATCTCCGGCACTATCTCAAGATGCGGATTTGTGAAAGTTGCTGCAGAGGATACCAGACCCACGTCGAGTTCCTCATCTTTCAACATCTGAGCAAGCCGCGACGGAACTGCCTTTATCAGTCGCACATCTGATATGTCTTCCAAGCCATAAACCAGCGGAGCACCATTGGTATATGGCACGGCACCAACTCTAATCACGGGATACTTCATTGTATAATGTGTCGCGTTCGACTGGCGTCGTCCCAGTCTCGGATATGATATGCCTAATCTGCGCCACAGTAAGACCCTCCGGAGTATCTGCTCCTGCGGCATGTGTGATCTTTTCTTCAACAACAGTGCCATCAAAATCATCTGCACCAAAATGAAGCGCCACCTGAGCCAACTTTGGTCCAACCATTATCCAAAAAACCTTTATGTGGGGGAAATTGTCTAGCATCAGCCGCGAGACAGATATCATCTTCAGGTCCTCGACCCCAGATGACAAGTGCCCATTTAGGCGTGTCCGTTCCGGGTGAAACGCTAGCGGGATAAACGCCAAGAAGCCGCCAGTTTCGTCCTGGAGTTCACGCAAACGCAGAAGGTGCTCTATTGACTCCTCAGGAGTTTCCACGTGGTGGTAAAGCATGGTCGCATTGCTTTTGATACCCAGCCTATGAGCAGTCCGCATGACGTCGAGCCATCCGTCTGGAGGCAATTTTTCCGGACAGAGTGCACGCCGGACTCGTGCGGAGAATACTTCAGCACCGCCGCCTGGAATCGAACCAAGCCCAGCCGCCTTGAGTTTTACCAACGTCTCCTCAATGCTCAATCTCCCCATAGTTGCGATGTGCTCAATTTCTACGGCTGTGAAAGCCTGAAGGTGAACACTCGGCATTCTTCGCTTGAGTTCGGAAAGCATCATCACGTAGTACTCAAAGGGCAGTGTCGGGTGGCATCCGCCTACAATATGAAGTTCCGTGAAATCCACCTCTCGACGCGCGGACTCCGCCTTCTCTACAATCTCGTCCACCGTCATCGTATATGCGCCCGGCTCATTTTCACTCTTTGAAAACGCACAGAAGCGGCACCTATTCTTACATACATTGGTATAGTTTATGTGGCGATTGACCACATACCACGTACGGTCGCCATTTAGGCGCCTACGCACCAGATTGGCTGCCCACCCAAGAACAGGTAAGTTCTTCGATTTCAACAGCCGAACGCCATCCTCATACGTCAGCCTTATCCCGCTGGCGACTTTTTCTACTATATCTCCAATATCAGACTTAAGAGCAAACTCTTTCAAGACAGCGCCTTCCTAACGCAGAGGTCAGCCAACGCGAAAATGAATAAGCCCATGCTAACAAAGCCATTTGTGTTAAAAAACGCAATGTCCACTTTGCTCAGATCATCGGGCTTTACGAGACTCTGCTCATACGCAAGCAGCACAGCCGCCAATACCACCCCAACAAAATAGACTGCACCGAGGTTCATCAATAGTCCGAATACCGCAAACAATACCACCGCTATGGAATGAAAACATCTCGATGCGAAGAGCGCATTGCGAGGACCAAGTGCACGAGGTAGCGAAAACAGGTGAAACTCGCGATCGAAATCAAGATCTTGCAGTGCATATATCACATCGAAGCCGGCAGTCCAGAACATCACTCCAGCAGCCAAGACCACGGGTGGGAGGTCGAATGTTCCCCGAACCGCAATCCACGCACCCACGGGGGCAATCCCAAGTGCTAGTCCCAAAACCAAGTGCGTCAGAGACGTAAACCTCTTCGTATAGGAGTACCCGAGGATTATAAAAAGTGCGACAGGTGACAAGGCAAATGCTAATGGGTTCAACATCCAGGCAGCAAAGACAAATGCGACAATTGACGTTATCGTGAATGCCCATACTTCAGCAAGGCTCAACAGCCCCCTAGGAAGCGCCCTGTCTCGAGTGCGTGGGTTCAACCTGTCATATGTCAGATCAGCGATACGGTTGAACGCCATCGCCGCGCTTCGTGCCCCAACCATTGCAACAATGATCCAGAGTATTACAGAGAGTCTTGGCAATCCGTTTGCAGCCAGCATGCAACTCATCAAGGCAAATGGCATGGCAAATATCGTGTGTTCGAACCGGATCATGTCGAGAATGGTCATCAGTTTTTTCAATCCGCGGACTGCACCCGATGTCATTCCGTCACCATCTCCCACTCTGGAATGACAGTTTGGCGAATACCCAGTTGCTCCATTACGCGCGAGACCACGAACAACACCAAATCTTCGACAGTCTTCGGACGGCAATAAAAGGCAGGAGCAGCTGGCAGGATTATTGCGCCAGCTTCACTTAGCGCAGTTAGGTTGCGAAGATGAATCAGGCTAAGGGGTGTTTCTCGAATGACCAGCACGAGCCGTCTCTGCTCCTTCAGGCAAACGTCAGCAACCCGAGTTACCAAGTCATTCGATATGCCGCTGGCAATCCGCCCTGCCGTTCCCATTGAACAAGGAATTACAACCATGCCCTGATAGTGCACCGAACCACTCGCTGGTGGAGCAGATAAGTCGTCAGGTGCCAAAACATGAATCTTTTCCGCATATCCGCCAAGAATCGCCTCGGCGCCCTTGATCCCGGTGGGGAGGGTGATGCCTAGTTCCTGCTTGATGATCGAGACAGCATTCTCAGTTACAGTGAGAAAGATACGGTCGTAGTGCTCAACGACTGCTTCTAGGAAACGAAAGGCGTATATTGCTCCGCTTGCGCCCGTGATTGCCACCACCAACCTCTTCTCCTCTTTCACAGCCCCAGTTCCTCCCACAATTGGTTGATCTTTGCGATCACGCCGCTATCCATTCGGATCTCCTCGGGCCACTCGCGTTCGAATCCCTCGCCCCGCAATTTCTTCGTCGCATCTATACCCATCTTGCTCCCATAGCCAGGTAAGCGCGACGCATGGTCAAGAATGTCAAGCGGACCATGTGAGAATTCGATATCGCGCTCCGGATCAATATTGTTGCCCACACGCCAGATGACCTCATGAAGGTCATGCACATTTACACCTTCATCAACCACAATGATTATTTTCGTGGAAGACATCTGACCTAGTCCCCAAAGCGCGTGGATGACCTTTCGCGCATGTCCCGGGTATTGTTTGCGGATGGATACAATGGCGAGGTTGTGGAAAACACCCTCAATGGGAAGGTTAATGTCAATAATCTCCGGGAACTGCAGGCGGATGAGAGGCAAAAAGATACGCTCAGTCGCCTTTGCCATGAAACAGTCTTCCTTAGGCGGACGACCAACAATGGTCGCAGGATATATAGGATCTTTCCTGGAAGTAATACACGTCACATGGAAGACTGGGAAATCTGATGGCAGCGAATAGTAGCCCGTGTGATCACCAAATGGTCCCTCCATGCGCCGCTCGCCCGGGTCCACATACCCCTCGATAACAATCTCACAGTCTGCAGGCACCTGGAGATCAATCGTCTTGCATGGCACCATGTCAACCGCCCTCTTGCGTAGGAAACCCGCAAATAACATCTCGTCAAAATCATCGGGCAGAGGAGCAGAGGCGGCATACGTGAGCGCCGGATCACCGCCGAGCGCAACCGCAATCTCCATTCGCCTGCCAAGGCGCTCATATTCACGATAATGGCGTGCCCCTACCTTGTTGGGGTGCCAATGCATACCTGTGGTCCTGGCATCATACACCTGCATCCGGTACATCCCAACATTCCTAATGCCGGTATGTGGGTCTTTCGAAAACACCATCGGAAGGGTGATAAATCGCCCGCCATCCTCGGGCCAACACTTCAGGATTGGCAAATCCTCAAGAGAAGCATCCGACATATGCACTACTTCCTGACACTTTCCTCGACTCACCAACCTCGGACCATATGTCGCAAGCCTACCATAGCGCGGAATCATGGAAATCTTGCCAAAGAGCGTGTCAGGAACTTCGATACGAAGGATCTCGGCGATCTCACGCTCAATTTCACCCAGGTCCTGGACCCCAAGAGCCAAACTCATCCGTCGTAGCGAACCCATTGCATTGATCAAGACAGGGATATCGTACCCGCACGGTTTTTCGAACAACAGCGCTGGACCAGCCTGCCTCATGACGCGGTCGGCAATTTCGGTGATCTCAAGTTCCGGGCTAACAGGGACCTGAATTCGTCTTAACTCGCCCTCTTCCTCAAGTTTCTGGATGAAATCTCGCAGATCTCTGTAAGCCATCGCAAAGGGGTTCCTTTCCTCGGCTCAGTCTAGCACTGGCCAAACACACTGTCAATGCACGCTGCGGTGCCGCGCTCACCCCCAAGCATGTGTGTTCAGGGTGTTTCAAGCAATTATGCGCCATGCATAAAGAGTATTCTGGCAGGACATTGACAGTTGCTATCTATAAACTATCAACAATCTCGCATGACGGTCCGTGATTAGCATTCGAGGAGGTTCGGAATGCCAACCGGCAGATCTTCGCAGACCTCAGGTAAACACGCAGACAATACAAGCACTGCATCAGGTGCCGACCACTTCATGGTATATCTCCGTGACCCGACGCGCCATCTTTTCCCAGGAAAAGGTTCTGGCTCTTGCCAAACCCCTTGCCGACATCTCAGCACTGAAAGAAGCGTCGCGGAGTAATCGAGCCATCGCATCGGCGAATGCTTCCGGACTTCGTGGGCAAACCGTGATCCCGGCATCACCGACAACTTCGGGAAGTGAACTTTCGTTTCCCGTAATTACCGGCGTTCCACATGCCATCGCTTCAAGAACAGGAAGACCGAAGCCCTCATAAAGCGACGGATACACACAAATATCTGCGCAAGCATATAATGCCGGAAGGTCTTCGTCCGGAACATATCCCAACAAGTAAACGTCCTCACTCACCGCAAGCCGCGACATGAGGTCGCGTAGACTAGCCTCCTCATTGCCAAGTTTGCCTACTATCACCAATTTGTGCTCGACTGCTTCTGTCTGCTTGAGGCACGCAAATGCCTGGATTAGACAGGGGATATTCTTCCGGGGAGGCAAAACTCCCACAGAGATTACATATGGATATGCCATGCCGTATTTCTGCCGAACCAACTCTTTCGACTTTTCTTTGTCCAAAGGACGGAATTTTTCATCCACTCCCGGGTACACCACTTCTACCTTCTGATCCGAAACGCGGTAGGCACTCACAATCTCGCTCTTGGTGAACTCCGAAATTGCCAAGATTTTTGCGGAATACTTCGCCGCGTACCTCATACCCTTGTCAAGAAGGAACCTGTCCTTAAAGCGGAAAAACTCAGGACGTACACGAAACGATATATCATGCACCGATGTAATCACAGGACACGGAGCAAAAGGAGGAATGGAATACTGCACGTGGCAGACGTCAACTCCGTCGGCTTTAAGCGCACGCGGAAACGCCCAGAGGCTCCAATCGCGCCAGGTAAATGCTTTGACCGGTCTTATCTGAAATCCATGCGTTTCGGCGGGCTGTGCCGGCGGCATCTTCGGAAAGGTGTACAGAATATACTCGTCCAAACTCCCCGTGCATACTTCCTGGCGAAGTTTCGATAGCCCGCACAAGAGTCCCCTCCAATACGTGCGGTCTCCCGTGAACCTTCCCTGCAAAAGGCGGGCATCAATGGCAACCTTCATGACTAGCGCTTCGTCTCGTCCTCACTCTGCCTGCAGGATTCAAGGTAGGCGGCAAGAACTTCCTCAACACCGTTATCCGCTCGCACCTCGCCTCTATCCAGCCACACTGCTCGATGTGCCACGGCGCGAATTGCCTCCATGTCATGAGAAACGAACACTATTGTTTTCCCCACTTTCTGAAACTCCTGCACCTTGCGATAGCATTTCTGTTGGAATGCCTCGTCACCAACCGCCAACACCTCGTCAATGAGCAAGATGTCTGGATCAACCTGAACGGCTATGGCAAATCCGAGCCGCATTACCATGCCCGACGAATAGGTCCGAATAGGGGCGTCAATCCATTCGCCAAGTTCTGCAAATTCGACTATGTCTCCCATGCGCCGACGGACTTCCTTCCGTGAAAGGCCCAAAATTGAGGCGTTCAGGTATATGTTTTCGATGCCCGTCAGGTCTGGATGAAAACCCGCACCAAGTTCCAACAGCGCAGACACACGCCCGTTTATGATGACTTCCCCACTTGTCGGTCGGTACACTTTGGAAAGAATGCCAAGCAATGTGCTCTTGCCAGCGCCGTTTTGCCCCACAATTGCGACAGTCTGACCTGCCTCAACGCTAAGATTGACATTTCTCAAACTGCAAATGTCCTCATATCGCGCTCGCCGAAATGACAACAGCAAGCCTTTCAGTGTCCCGTATCTTTCGTGATAAACGCGGAAAGTCTTATTTAGGTTCCTTACTATGATGGCTTCCATAACCAAAAACCAGCCCGGTGCAGGCATACTTTGCCAAATATTTCTCTGCCCCGCCTACTTATACCAACTCCGCAAACTGCCACTTCTTGCTATTAAAGAAGGCATAACCTGCAAGGAAGATGATAAGAGATGTGAAGGCTGCAATCCCTAGATATCCCCATCGCAGACCAAGATCGGTGATCCCGACCGCGTTGAAAGGCGGTAACAACAACTTTCTATATGCAATCATCAGCATCGAAAGTGGATTCAGGTAGAAAAACTTGAGAATGAATCCCTGGTACGCCATCGGGATCCTGTCCGAATAGTATATTTGCTCCACAAGGAATATAATCGGCGTACAGTAGAACACCACCGTAAGCAATACCGTCATCATGTATTTGATATCCTCATAGAAGACATTGAGGCATGAGATGAAAAACGATATGCCCAATGTGAGCAGAAGTTGAATAATGACCACAAAGGGTAACAAGAGCCACGTGACGAGAATAGGTGTACCCAGCACAAGTAGGTAAACGAAGAACAACATCATCGCCAGGATGAAATGCACAAAGTTCGAGATTACAATGGAAACGGGCAGCACTTCTCGAGGAAAATATGTCTTTTTAACCAGATCCCCGTGCATGAGTATAGACATACTCGAGTCAAGCAAAGACATTTGAAAGAAAGTCCATGGAAGAAACGCGCTGAGCAGGTATGCAGAATAATTCGGTATTTTGACGTTCATTATGAACTTGAACACAACTGTGATTGTAGCAACCTGAAGGAGTGGGTTCAGGAGTGACCAGAAGAAACCAAGAACCGAGTTCTTATATCGAACCTTAATATCACGAATCACCAGATTTAAGACCAACTCGCGGTAACGCCAGAGTTCGGCGAAGTCTCTAAGCATTCACGCCTCCCTCCCAATTTGGCATAGCCGTAGGAACAACCATTTGGTTGTCAGGATGCGAATGCCCAGCAACATCTTTCGCCAGCGTCTGGAGATTGCTATTGTCTCTTGTAAGGTCATCCATGAGAATGAGAAACCAAAGATATTCGGAACCGCCCGTCAGGACTACTCGAGCCGCAATGCGAGTATCATTCACCTGTTTCGAATTGAGCCCGTTCCGATGCGTTCCGTGGCAAGTATATGCAAACGGACTGGCTACGTCAATGGCGAACACAAACCGGATCCGCCTGAAAAATATTTCCTGTAAACTGCGTATGGAGGAACATAACGGGGCATCACGTAGGGTCCCGGACAATCTTGAAACACATTTTGCCAGGACGGCAACTACCGCTCTGGCAGTGTGTAAAACATGGATGCTTTGACCTGCCCAAATCTCATTGCATCAACATGTCCATCAACAAAGACAATGCTAGCCTTGTCCAAGTGGGTGGGATTCATTGGACTCGGAATCCTGTCTGCCGGGTATGTCGCTGGGTCATATACAGGGATAGGCGTATCATCTGGGGCATTGCCTATTCGGAAGCAGGCATCTTTCACAGGTGCTTCGATGAGAAGTACGACAGAAGAAGGACACTCGACGGCCCCCATGGGAAATCCTCCCAATTCTCCATTCATTCGATAACTAAGCCCGGTCCTGAATCCCTCAGGGTCAGATTTGCAGCGATATAATTCCGCGCTCTTTGCATACGAAAACAAAGCACCACTTTCTACCCTGAATGCATCGTTAGGAAGTTCCATTGCAGGAACCCAATCGGCACCTGCGGAACCAACAGCCCCAGCCAGGGGATATCTTTCATCGTAATCGTGGGCATACATGTTCAGAGCAAGCCCCAATTGGCGCAAATTCGAGAGACACTGCGTCTGCCTTCCCCGCTCCCGCGCCGACCCAAAAACTGGAAAGAGGATAGCCGCAAGAACTGAGATAATTGCCACCACTGTGAGCATCTCAATGAGGGTGAAGCCGCGTTGTCTGCTACGTTGCACCTAGATTGCCTCTTGATTTAGTCCTTCGACTCTTTTCAAACATTGGGTAGGATGATTCGTTTATTTTGACGATTTGACCCGTAGAAAGTTCCTTTGCCCAAGCATCGCCGCAAAAGGAAACCACCATCTTTCCCAGTCTCGGAGCCAAGGTCACGTTTCGACAGGCGCCCGGACACCTGCAATGACAAAATGATACCCAAACATTCTCGGTATTGTGAAAAGAATCCGAGGTAGGCGACGGAACATTGCGGTAAGCCATCGAGACCCAGGGTACTCAAGGCAAATGGGGCGATCCAAGCATTCTATCCCAAACCGACGGAGCAGTGAGATCAACTGCCCAGCAGATAACGGAGACTCATGAGGTGCTGGCCCAACCGGTCTGTTTGATAGTCTCATTTTCACATTCCGAAGAAAGAGCCTCATGCGATGTGGAACCCAGCATATCGGTAACCTGAGTAATGCATATTTATTCGGCTCTTGGATTACGATGACACCTTGTTTGCGCAAAACTCCTGCTAGCCTGGCAATGATTTGCGGCAAGTCGTCGGCAAACAGGTGATGCAAAATGTCAATGCAAAGAATCATGTCAAATGAATCCTCAACAAACGGTAAGTCACGGGCGTCACAGCATACACAGTAACGAGCTCCCTGTGCATGAAGTTCGTCAAGCGCTTCGAATACGATATCTACGTTCACAAATTTTGTTTCGCGACTGTCAAATGCCAAATGCAAATCGTCCCTCCCAGAACCAAGATAAAGGATCGTTTTGCAGGCCATATCTTTCGCATACCTAAGAATGATCGAGCGCGTTCGCTCCTTGGAAGCATTCCAGATTTCGAGTGATGGGGAACTAGACGCCAAGTGCATTCGTTGGTAAAGTTCCCGCTCGGATGCCACACGTTTGGCAACCTGCGGGGAATCACCTATAAGGAGATTCGGAATTCCCTTGATTATCGGGTACGCCCGATTGCACGCTGTGCAGTCAATCGAGCCTTTTTGCACACGGGTTCTACCACGGCACTGGGGACATACGAGTATGTCAAACCACTTTTCTTCAACAATCCCAACTCCCATCATCCTCCCCCTCACGCAACCCTGACGCCTAGGTGGAGTTGGCCTCGGGTCTATTCTGCAAGGCACCAATGGTTTCGTGCTAAGAGTCTTGTAGTTTCCCTGAAAAAGGGAAACCAATACAACTGAGCAGTTTTATATACCCATTTTGGGTTAGAACTTAAGATTAGATAGCAGTCCAGACATGTAAAAAGCCTCCGAACTCATAAGAATTCGGAGGCTTCTCGTTTGAAGCTGGCAACGACCTATTCTTCCGCCGGGTTGCCCCGGAAGTACCGTCGGCCCTGGAGGGCTTAACTACCGTGTTCGGGATGGGAACGGGTGTACCCCCTCCGGCATAGTCACCAGCAAAACCGATTATATATTTCGGGCTACCGTCGTCGGCTTTCCGTCTGAGACAAAACGCACATTGAGAACTGCATAGAGCGGGTAAACTATGTTTCCTGGGCACATTGGCCAGAGAATATTAATGGTCAAGCCGCTCGACTGATTAGTACAGCTAGGCTGAACACATTGCTGTGCTTACACCTGCTGCCTATCAACCAGGTAATCTACCTGGAGTCTTACTCCCACTAGGGGAAGAGAAGCCTAATCTTGGGGTGTGTTTCGCGCTTATATGCTTTCAGCGCTTATCACGACCAGACATAGCTACCCAGCGTCTGCTCCTGGCGGAACAACTGGTACACCAGAGGTCTGTCCATCCCGGTCCTCTCGTACTAGGGACAGCTCCCCTCAAGCTTCTTACGCCCGCAACGGATAGGGACCGAACTGTCTCACGACGTTCTGAACCCAGCTCGCGTACCGCTTTAATGTGCGAACAGCACAACCCTTGG
>Ga0078972_1001567_pt1 | contig 84583 bp, 83 predicted proteins | sample YelNatPaOPGAMG01_FD_67568 | JGI IMG/M metagenome (GOLD analysis project Ga0078972, IMG submission 67568) | Hot spring thermophilic microbial communities from Obsidian Pool, Yellowstone National Park, USA - OP-RAMG-01 (SPADES assembly) (version 2) | ecosystem: Environmental > Aquatic > Thermal...
CTCGCCGGAGAGCTCGGCCAAGTACGCATCCACCTCGGCCTCGAGGGCCGCCGCGAGCATCGTGCGCGCTCTGTCGGCAGATCTCGTCCAGCATCGATCGCCCGTCCGCTCGGGCGGCCTCATCGTTCACTACGCTCAGCATCGGCGTTCCTTCCTCGCCGACGTTCCACCGTCGGCAGCTCGTTCTGGACTTCAACGAGGAAGGTACGCCGCGTCCCGACGCAAGTGGGTGATCCACAACTTCAGGTCATACCTCTCGGCACACTCCTGGGCGTTCGACTGCCTCCCATCTGCGCAAGCCCCGCCCATCGCGCACGATGTTTGGCGTTCATCGCGACGGGACATAGTTCCATAGCGTAGATCTGCATCCTGGTCGCGAGCACTCTATGAGCAGCACACACGCCAGCATGGATGGTCCATGCCGGTGGGACAACGAGAGGTGGCTGGTATGCAACCGCTGACCCGACGAGGGTTTCTGGCAGGAACGGCGGCAGGTGTCGCAGCAGCCGGTGTAGCGGTAGTGCTTCCCGGTGGTGCAGCATCCGCTGCGACACGCGCAGGGGCACTTGCCGGTGGTGGCTTGCTCCCAAGCATGGCAGAGACAGCCGACGAGTCGCTCGGCGAGCCAGTCATCGCGCACATCCGTGATCTCTCCTCGGGCGAGATTGTCCTCTTCAGGGGAGAGAACGAGACGATCGTCCACGATCGACGACTAGCGTCCCGCCTCGCGAGCGCTTCGAGGAGCCGCTAAGTCATGTCCTCACACCGCGAAGCACCAGAAGTCTCCATGGACCCGACCGCCGATAGCTCCGACCTCTATGCGTTCATGAGCCCCGACCGGCACGGCACGGTTACCATTATTGCAAACTATGTCCCGCTTCAAGCGCCAGCGGGGGGACCGAACTTCTACGAGTTCAGCCCGGATGTTCTCTACGCGATCCATGTGAGCAACTCCGGCAACGCCGAACCGGACGTCACTTACCAGATCCAATTTGACAGCGTCCTCACGAACCCGAAGAGCTTCCTCTACAATTCCGGGCCGATCACAAGCCTCGAAAGCGCCACGTGGAACCGGCGGCAGTTCTACAGCGTCACCCGTATCGTAGGTGGCGTCTCAACGGTAATCGGACGTGATCTTGCGTGCCCTCCATGCAACATCGGGCCGCTCTCGACACCGGATTACGCAAGTCTCGCTGCCGACGCAGTCCACGTGTTGCCAGATTTAACCGTGTTTGCGGGTCAGCGTGCCGAAGCCTTCTACGTGGATCTCGGCGCCATCTTTGATCTCGGTGATCTCCGACCCATCGAAGAGCTGCACACGACGTTTGGGATTCCCGGGCTCAAGCTAAAGCCTGCACCCGGTGTAAACAGCACGGCAGCGGTTAACGTCCATTCGATCGCGATCCGTGTGCCCGTGAGCGACCTAACCGCAGGTGGATATGTCGGTGGCGATGTCCTCGATCCCCGCTCGACCATCGGTATCTGGACTACGGCCAGCAGACGCAAGGCAGTCATCCGGCACACCGGCCCCACGGAGATGATTGTGAGCGGCCCATTCGTCCAGGAATCGAGGCTTGGTAATCCATTGTTCAACGAGGTGCTCGTACCACTCGGGCGCAAGGACTACTGGAATCGTCAGGCGCCGGCGGGCGACGCGCAGTTCTCGACAGGAGTCACGACGCCAGAGCTCGCGCAGCTCCTGCCAGCCCTCTACCCAGGTGCGTTTCCCAACCTCGCTGCGTTCAACGCAACCGGTGCTCCACGAGCCGACCTGGCGGCCATCCTGCTCACCGGAATACCAGCGGGTGTCGTCTCGCCAAGGTTCCAGAATAACACTGGCACAGTGATGGCGGACATGCTCCGGCTGAACGTCTCAGTTCCTGTCTCTTTACAGCCCAATCCGCTCGGTGTAGTCGGTGGAGACCTTGCCGGCTATCCCAACGGCCGACGGGTTGCCGACGATGTCGTAACCATCGAACTACGCGCGATTGCTGGTGCGACCCTTTCGCTTGTCGACAAGAGTTTCGTAGCGGACAAGGCCATTACAGACGTGAGCGACGGGCTCAACGGAGCAGGTGTCCCTCGGCTCAACTCCTTCCCCTACCTCGGTACGCCCTACAGCGGCTACGCCGTGTCGACGGCGCCGAACGGGCAGTGACAAATTGGAAAGCAGCGGATCTCAACATTCGCACTCGCTGAGCCGCAGAGGAAGTGCCATCCTCGAGATTGGCGAGGGCTTGGGAGCGCTCATCGTCCACGCGCCCTCGACGATGCTCGGGACCGAGCCGGAGGTCATCGCTCTTAGCACCGGAGCGCGTGTTCATAGCTCCGTACGTGAACACGCCGTGGAGGGCGACGTTACCTACGCTGCCCTCTACCCGCGGCTCGCTGCGGGAATCTACCGAATCGACGGCACGGATCAGGTCGCCAGGGTCGTAAGCGGGCACGTTGCCGAGATCTACTGGTTAGCAGATGGGAATCAGTCTCGACCTTCAGAAAGTTAAGTTGTACGCGGTAACTGTTCAGGTGTCGTGAGGGCACCTGAACAGTTACGATTATTCCTCCAACCCCGACGCGTTTGCCACTTCAGCTTTACCACGGGGACATGACGCCGGAAAGAGAATCTCGGGCCGCAAGTACTTCGGTGTTGTCGACACGATCGGCCTGCTCGTTGCCGTGGTGCGTCTCGCGGCGTCGACGACCGACAACACCGGCGGAGCGCTCGTCATGGGTCGGGCGCGGGACAAATCTTCCGGCCTCGTCAGGGCCTTTTGTGATCAAGGCTTCAAAGTGGCCTTCGCTGCCGCGTGCACGGGCCTCGGGATTGCCAGGGAGGTGGTGAGCCGCATCGCGTCCAGTCGCTTCGAGGTGCTGCCTCGACGCTGGGTCGTCGAGCGCACCTGGTCGTGGCTCATGAGCAACCGCCGGCTCCAGGTTGATTACGAGCGAGATCCGATTGTTTCCCGGGGGCTTTGTCTGGGCAGCGCACAGACGACAGCTCCTGCGCCGCCTGACGAGCTGATGGCGCAGGTCAACGCGCTGGGAGAACATGCGCGACAGCCTTTGAGTATCCCGACTATCGATGACCAGCAACACCATCTCCTTTATCCATATGTTATTGATTAATTGGTATTCCTGCATTAGTATTCACATGCCAACTGTAGTCAGAGCTAGATCTTGGCTACCTGGCTGCTGAAGGGAGTCCACGTTGTTCATCATTGTTGGCCTTGTCGTCCTCGTGGCGGCAGTCGTGGTCGGCGTGTCCGGTGTCGTCGAGAGCCGCGGAAGCGCCCATCTGTTGACCCACGGCTTCGCCGTGCTCGGCTACCACGTGACAGGTTCAACCGGCACGCTGTTCCTCTACGGCACCGTCGTTGGTGCCGTGGGGCTGCTCGGGCTGACAGTCGTCCTCGCCGGGGCACGGCGCACCTCGCGGCGTGGCCGTCTGGCTCGGCGTGGACTCGCGCAGTCTCGTGGTGAGGTTGCAGCGATCCGCGAGGACCGCAACGTCCTCATTGAGCAGCGATCGGCTGCGCGGAGCGAGGTGGCTCGAGTCGAGCAGCCACGCGCCACGCCGGGCGACGGAGCAGGAGAGGTGCGCCGGTCGGAGCCTCGCCGGAGCGTCTTGCATCCTTTCGCCCGTCGGGGAGCTGTGCGAACCACGACCTGACGGACTGGCCCAGGACCACGTGCACGTCGGAGGCGGTGAGGGTTTAGCCTCGATCCTCGGTAGGAAAATCCCCTTGAGGTCTCCACCCGAGGAAGTCAACGCGGCAGGAAGCCGAAGCGAATGGTGCGCCCGCCCCACCATGGCACGGGGATGTCGAGCTCGGGGAAGCCGGCGTCGATGAGCACCGGGGTGTAGGTCCGTAGCGCCAGGTCGACCCGCACGTGGTCGTCGAAGACCTCGACCGACCCTGAGTTGTCGAGGAAGTGCCGCCAGATCCGGTCCGGTGTGGCGAGCTCGTAGCGGGGCAGGGTGCGTGCGAGGAGCCGGTAGCAGTTTCCGGCCAGCACCGTGAGGGTGGTGTCGAGGTCGACGTTGAGCGGTAGCCCCGAGGACAAGGCGTTCAGGTGGAACCCGGTGATGTCGGCGTCGAGCTCGTTCTCGATGATCATGGGCTCGGCGTAGCGGGCGAAGAGGTCCTTGGCTGCGGTGGCCGCTAGGTCGTTGGTGATGAGCAGGGTCGGCTCTTCGCGTCCGATGTTTCGGATGGCGATCTGGCGCAACGGATGGTCCACCCCCTTCAAGCGCACGACCTCCTCGTGGATCTGGGGCCGGCGGAAGCGCCCCGTGCGCTTGATGGTGTGCGTCGTCCACGCGGATGCCGGCAGCTTGGCCAGGGCGTCGAGCACGTTCTTGCCCCGCTGGCGCAGCGTCAAGAACGTGATCCCCCGGGCGCACAGCTCGTGGAGCACGGCGTAGGTGGTGAGCTGGGAGTCGAAGCACAACAGCCCCGGGTCCGCCCCCGAGACCCGCCGCCAGTACTCGGCGAAGGCGACCACCTCGTGGGCCTGCTCGGCCTTGGTGATGTCCGCGTTGGCGTAGACCATCTCGGTCGAGGCGTGGTCCTGGGCAAAGAACGTGAGCACTGACCGCGTCCGCTGTGAGCGGGTGGGCACGTAGTGCTTCTCGAGGGGGACCTGCTCGCCGTGGTGGCGCACGGCGTGGAAGTCCAGGTTGAACCCGGCCTCGCCCGAGTAGAGCCCCGCCTCCATGCACCGCTTGGCCAAGCCCTCCAAGAGCGCCACGTTCGAGAAGCGTTTCACCCGGTAGGAGTAGCTGGTGAGATGCGTGGCCTTGGGGATGGCGCTGAGCCCCGCCAGGAGCCCGAGGCCGGGGTCAGCCCCGAGCGGGAAGGCGTTGGAGACGCGGCCGCGTCTCGAGCACTTGAGCAGCAGGTGCGAGCAGATGGAGTGGAACGAGGAGAGCGCGGAGGTGCCCGGATAGCGCGCCGCTGAGACGAGCTGGTCGAGACCGATCTCGGCCATGGCCGGCACCAGGAGGTAGAGCCCGGCGTGGGCGCAGTCGAAGGAGGACCCCGCCGGCCAGCTGGCCAACGCGTGCGCCCGCACGGGATCGAGGCGCGGCGCCGGGCCGCCCGGCCGGCGGCCCAGGCGCTCGAGGCCCTCGGCGTGCAGGATCGCCCACACCGTCTGGGCCGAGGCTGGCGAGCCTTCGACGTTGAGCGCGGCGGCGATCTCGGTGACCGAACGGTCCTCGGCCCGCAGCTTCAGCACTCGGTCGCGGATCGTGTGGGACTTGCGCGGGCCCTTGGGGCCGGGCTTCGACGAGCGGAAGAAGTCGGTGCGCCCGGCCCGCAGCTCCGCCGCGAGCTGCTGCAGCGTCGCCGTCGAGTAGCCGAAGCGCGCCGCGGCCGACGCCGTCGGCGTGCCCTCGACGAGGTAGGCCCGCAACGCCTCGTAGCGGCGCTGGGCGGGCGTCGACGGCTCGAGGAAGTACTCGGCGCCGGGCCTCATGGCTGTAGGTGATCTCCTTGAACCACTGCTCACTAGAATAGAGCTGTAGTCACCGCAACGGGTGGATCCTCGGAGCCTATGACGCGCAGAACGCCCAAAACACGCAGTATTCTGCGCCGCCAGCCGTAACATGACACTCTGAGCTGTTGATTACAGCGAGGACGAGTGCCACCGCTGATTCAAATAGATCACTACACATCAACGACGACCGCCACAGCGCAGGCGTTTGAACAGGGCTTCTTCACCGGTCCAAGGAGGAGAAGCGCTCCAACTCACCGTTCGGCAGCTTCCCGAGGATCGAGGCTAGGGAGGTCACGTATATGGCTCGAACGGAAGCGGTAGGAGACCCTCAGATCCGCTCGATGCGGACGGCGTCGGCATGGGACGCGAGTGCCCCCAGATCTTCGATGTCGCCGGCGAGCACGACGCCGCCCGGTTCCGCACTGGCAACGACGACGGCGTCCACCGCGGAGCCGCGCTCGGCAAGGTGGCGCAGCTCGCCCGCGCGACGAGCAAGCGAGGCCGGCAGGTCCTCCCGAACGTCGCAAGTCTTGAGCAGACGATTCACTGCCGCGTCATTGTGCTGGCAGCCCGTGGTCGACTCGGCGAGGACCACAGAAGGAACCAGCGGTGGCCAGGTGCCAACCCGAACCAGCGCGCGGATGGCGGCGACGGCATCCTGGTCTCGCTTGGCGAGGAAGCTCACTCCCCCGGAGTCCAAGATGAGCATCGTCAGCTCGCCTTCGGCGCCTCTACATCCGTCCCCTGCACGCGCCGGGCGAGCCGCTCGGCTCGGGCCACCGACGCCGGGGACGGTTCACCCACCTCGTCGACGAGCTCGGAGAGATACCGGTCCGTCGCCTCGAGGAGCTCCAAACGCCGCAGCTCGGCACGGACGGCGCTTTGGAGGAGCTCCGAGGCAGGTAGCTCCCGCTCTTTGACGAGGCGGTACAGCTCGTCGGGAAGGTAAACCTGCAACCGAGGCATACGCCTATCTATACGCCTACTCGTCAGCAGAGGCAACAGGGCCCCAGTATCCCGACGACCGAGCAGTCCGGAGGGTGCCCCCGGGGTGCCGATCGGGGACAGCGCAGAACGGGCGAGCGATAAGGCGGCGGGCCGAGCCTCGGGAGGAGCGCCGAACGGCACATCAGGAACGTACAAGGCAATAGGACCGACCACCTTGTAGAGTGGTGGTCGTGACGAACGTCGGCGATCTACGAGTGTCCTCCCGAGGCCAGATGAGCCTTCCGGCAGTGCCTCGGCACCGCTGGGGTCTCGACGCCGGCGGTGAGGTCGGATTTGTCGACCTCGGCGATGCGCTGGTCATCGTTCCGAGCGGGGTGCATGCCCTACGGCGTGCGCTGTTGGAGCAGCTGGACGAGAGCGACTGGCTGGCCGCACGCAAGGGCTTCGGAGATGCGGACCTGGCCAGCGAGTGAGACCGGCACTTCTCGACGATGGCCACCTGAGTGCCGTCCTGCGCGGCACCGGGCTGGCAGACCTGGACGGTCGAGACCTGTTCACCACCGGCTACTGGTACGTCCGACTCTGCCAAGCCGTGCTCGGCGGGCGAAGTGCCTCTGGCATGCTTTCCGGCCCCTTCGCCAGCCTCCCCGATGGCCTTCGTTCGCGGGCGTCGGCTGCCGTCATGCGGTTACCCGATGCCATCGGTCTCGTCAGCCTGCGCGAGCTTGCCCCCGTCATGGGACAGTTGCGCCAGAATCACTCCTTGAACGTCTTGGGCATGGAGGCCCTCGCGGCGGCAAGGTATCTCCATGCCGACGTCTTTCTCAGGGCCGAGTCGCCGAAGCTGCAGGAAGCCCTAGCGCTCGAACACCTGGCAGTCCAGGTCCACGAGTAGACGGACGCCGCACGGCGCGCCAGAACGACGCCGACCGCCCGCCAGAGAGCAACGCAGAACGGCACGCCTGGGCTGCAGTCCTGCACTTCGCCAAACGCTGGGCCGGCCACGCTCCGCGTTAGCGCACAGCCCATCGGCAACCTTCTCGCACTCCAGTCCCCTGCCGGCAGGACGCGGCGTCAGTCTTCGACCGCGCTCTCGATCTCGTGCTCCTGGCGCCGTGCGACATCGGCTACGACGAAGGACTCCCACTCCTCGGTCGCGATGGGCCGTGGTCGAGCTGTCTGCTCCTCGTGTGCGCGAGCACAGGAGAGCTCTGCGGTGAAGGTGCGCAGCAACGCGGTCGCGTCACGAAAGGCGCGGAAGAAGTCGATCGGCGCGGTCGCAGGTGCTGACGAAGAGAAGCTCGAGCGCTCGTGGTCACGGAGCGCGACGAGCAGCTCGACGTGACCGTTGTGGCGCCACGAGCAGTGCGGGACGACGTGGTGGTCGAGATGGGTGAAGCGCTCCTGCAGTGCAGTGACCCAGGCGAGGAGCTCGTCCCACGCGAGTCGTGCATCTGTCGAGGTGATCGCCGGCCAGGACGTCGCCGCAGGGATGTCTGCGAGGTCATCACCGAAGCCGTCGCTGTCGAACGCCCCGTTCTCGAACCCGTGGTCACCTGATGTGCCGGCGGCGCCGATCAGCTGCTGGAGCCGGTCGCGGTGTCGATGCTCGGGCGCATCTTCGGTTCTGCCATGTCCGGGATCGTCGTCTCTCGTGTGATCGCCTCGCCGGCCATGTTCGCTTCTCATCGCCTCTCCTCTCGGTGTCTTCGGCGCAGGCGTGCGATCACGACGTCGGTCGCCTGGGCACGGCTCATCCGTCGCCACGCGGGACTCGACTCGATGACCTCGTGCACCGTGTCGTGACAGGATCGACAGAGTGGGACGAGGTCCGGTCGACATCTGTCCACCCGATCACAGGTCGCTCCCACGACCGCCGAGACGAACGACGCGCTGCCAGACAGGGACGACGTGCTCCGCCGACACAGGGAGCTCGCAGATCTCCGCGTGGACGCACGAGGCGACCGTCCTCCGGGGTCACCAAGGTCGGTCACCAGCGTGGATGCCCATGGAGCCGTCACCACGCACGTCACCACAGCTGCCCGCGCCGGGAGTCCCCGTTCGAGCGTGCAGCGACGAGGTCGTCGAACCCGGGCAGCACTCTCGGATCTGGGTCGGGCCGCATCTCGCCGTCAGCCGTGGAGCAGTAGGTCCAGCGGGGACCCTCCTGAACGATCTCGATCAGGGCCTTGCTCAGCCTGGCGATGTCCTCGAGGCTGGTGCCGACGCCGATGCTCGCACGTACCGCACCCGGCAGACGCACGGCATCACCTATCTCCACTCGGTGCGCTGCATCCGTGGCGTCGCGGCGGGAGACGTGGAGCAGATCCCGTACGAGCAGATGCGCACAGAAGCAACCATGCCGGACGGCGATTCCGTGCTCCGCACCGAGCACCGCTGCCACGAGGCCGTGCTCGACCGACGCCACCTCGAAGCACGCGACGCCGACGTGCGGACCGTCGAGACCCCACATCGTCAGGCGGCTCAAGGTCGGGACAAGTTCGAGCGCAGCGTCCAACTCCGCGCTCAGGATGCTCTCCAGCTCCTCGACGACGTCCATCCCGACGCCCGAGAGGGCCCGGCACGCTGCGGCGAGCGCCACAGCACCGAGGACGTTTGGCGTACCGGCCTCGAGGCGGTCCGGGGCAGGCTTCCACGAGACCCCCTCCGAGGTGACGAGGATGACCGCTCCGCCACCGTGCAGCAGGGGCTCGGAACGCTCGAGCCAGTCCCTCCGCCCGACCAGAACTCCAGATCCAAACGGTGCGTACAACTTGTGGCCCGACATGGCCAGGTAGTCGATACCGCTCGCCGCCATGTCGATTCGCTTGTGCGCGGCGAGCTGGGCCGCGTCGACGAAGATCCGGCCACCGCCTCTGTGCACGATCTCAGCTGCATCGGCGATCGGAAGGAGCTCGCCTGTCACGTTCGACACTGCAGTAAGCGCAAGAAGCCAAGGCCGAGAACGTTTGACGCGAGCTCGCTCTTCGATCTTGTCCAGCAGCTCGGCTCGAGTCGGCGGGAGGTCAAGCACCTCGGCACCACTACGGCGCCAGGGAAGGAGGTTCGCGTGGTGCTCGATCTCGAAGACGACGACGTCGACGGCACCTTCGACGACATGAGCGAGCAGGTTCGCTGCTTCCGTCGTATTGCGTACAAAGGCGACCGTATCGTCATCTCGAGCTCCGAGAAAGCCGGCAACCTGCTGTCGCGCTCCTTCGAACACGTCAGTCGTCACCGACGACTTGCACCCTGCGCCGCGGTGTACCGAGCCATACCACGGAAGGAACGATCGGACCGCCTCCTCGACGACCACGAGGCACGGTGTCGTCGCAGCTCGGTCGAAGTCGACGCCGGTCACGCACCGGCCGTCTACGAGAGGTAGAGAGAGCTCCGAGCCAACCACGTCGAGGGACTCGGGCCACGAGACGGGTTGTCTGGCGGATGATCCTGGTTCGGTCACTGGACCGCGCCGAGCGTGATCCCCGCGACGATCTGACGCTGTGCGGCGATCGCAACGAGCAGGATCGGCGCGACCGCAATGAGCGCCGCCGACATGATCAGGTTGTAGTTGACGTTGAACTGCGTCTGGAATACCGACAGCCCTTGTGACAGCAGGTCCATGCTCGTCGTGTTGACGACGATGAGCGGGTACAGGAAGTTGTTCCAGTTCTGGAGAAACGCGATCATCCCGAAAGCAGCCACGACCGGACGCGAGAGCGGTGCATAGACGTGAAGGAACACCTTGAGCTCCGACGCCCCGTCGATCCGAGCTGCCTCGCCGAGCTGATAGGGAAGACCGAGAAAGAACTGCCGGAACAAGAATGCGCCGAGGGCCGACTGTATGTTCGGGACGATCAATCCTTGGTAGGTGTTCAGCCAGTGAAGGTCGGCGAGGATCTGGACGACCGGGACGATGATCGTCGTGAACGGCACCATCAGCCCGCAGAGTAGGACGTAGAAGAGCACTCGCTTACCGGGGAAGTCGTACATGGCAAAGGCGTAGCCGGCAAGAAGGCTCGTCACGATCTGACCAACCGTCGCACCGACGCCGAAGATGACGCTGTTGAGGAACCATCGACCAAATGGTGCCGCGTCCCACGCGCGAGCGATGTTCCCCCATTCGAAATGCGAAGGCCAAAGTGACGCCCGCAGGTCGAGTATCTGTCCGTTGGGCTTGACCGCTGTACCGAGCATCCAGATCAGCGGGAAGACCACGACGAGGATCGCTATCGCAAGCAGGGCATAGACGAGCGCGTGGGATGCACCGAGACGCCACCTAGTCGTCACGTCGTGCCCCACGTCCGATCAGGCCAACTTGGGCAACGGTGACCAACAGCGATATCAGGAACAAGATCATTCCCATTGCGTCCGCCTGGCCCGTATTGAACTGCACGAAGCCCTCGTTGTAGACGTAATAGAGAGCTGTCGTCGTCGCACCGTTAGGACCGCCATTGGTCAGGACGTATATCTGGGTGAAGGTCTGCAATCCGGTCAGCGTTGTGATGACCCATATGAGGATCGTGTTGCGGCGAAGCAATGGCCAACGGACGTAGAGAAACCTACGCCAAGGGCCAGCTCCGTCTACACAGGACGCCTCGATAACGTCGACCGGCAGAGCTTTGAGCGCAGCAAGATACAAGATCACGTTCTCGCCGAAGAACTGCCATGTCCCAAACGAGAGAATCGTCAACAGGGCGAGCGACGGTGATGCCGTGAAGTTGGCTTGATGGAGACCTACCGCCATCAGCATTCGGTTCACGAAGCCAAACTGCGGTGCGAAGAGGTCCCCCCATATGAGAGCGGTAGCGACTCCGGGGACGACGAGGGGGATGATGAACGGCGCCCGCAGGCGGTCCATTCCTGGCAGCTTGACGTCGAGAAGCAGAGCAACGCCCAGCCCCAAGCTCATCGTGAGCACGATGAAGCCGACCGTGTAGATGGCCGTGACTTCCAACGCGTGCGCGCCACCTTGGCTGAACGCGCTCGTGTAGTTGCCCACGCCGACGTAGGAGAGCGATGTCGCGAACACTCCCCCGCCGAAGAAGCTCCTATAGGCCAGCATTGCCAGCGGCAGCAGGGAGAAGACCGCAGTGAGCAGGACTGCCGGTGCGATGAACGCATAGGGCAGGACGAGGGGTCGGTTGACAGCCCGACCCCTCGTCGCTACCGCGCTACGCCGCTGGACCGACCGTCTTCGCGGGCTCGCGACAACCCCCACGGCGTCGGCCGCAGTGGTGGAAGTCGGCATGCCAGTGCCGCGACGACCCGGTCGGCGCCAGGGCATCAGCCGTTCTTCGCGAGCGCCTGGTCAGCTTCGTTCGCTGCGGTCCGCAATGCCTGGGACGGTGACACGCTTCCGGCGATCGCTGCGTTGATCTCCGTCCAGAGGTCCTGCGAGATGGCGGTGTACGCAGGGGTGATCGGTCGGACTTGGCCGTACTTCTCGTTGGCTGCGAAGACCTTGTAGTTGGGGTTCTTGGCAGCGGCCTGCTTGAGAGACGGCTCGCTCAACTGTGCAGGGCTCGACGGCAAGCCACCACCGGTAGCTGCAAGGTAGGCCCCCTCTTTCGGCGATGCCAAGAACTTGATGAAGGCGAGCCCAGCTTTGTCCTGCGCCGGAGTCGTCTTCAAGAGCGCGACGACGCCGATGCCGATGTTGGTCGCCCGTCCCTTGCTGCCGGCCGGGAACAGCGCGATGCCGTACTTCAAGCTGCTCGGCACCTCTCCCTCGAGCCACGGTCCGTCGATGATCATCGCAACGGCATTCGAGCTGAATGCCGTTGGACCGTCGAAGTTGCCGCCGGACGCGAAGCTCGTTGCCGGAGCGACCTTCTCGTTGCGGACCATGTCCACCCAGGTTGTCAATGCCCGTACGCCAGCAGGACTGTCGAAGGTGGCCTTTGTCTGGTTCGCGTTGAGGAGGCTTCCACCGTCGGCCCACAGGAGCGCCTCCCAGTCGTAGGAGATCCACTCAGCGTCACCGGTGGGCACGTAGAATCCGTACCGGCTCTTCGCCGGCACGGTGAGCTTCTTCGCGTCAGCGACCAGCTGGGTCCAGGTCTGCGGCGGTGAAGTGATCCCAGCCTGGGCGAAGTCGGACTTGTTGTAGAAGAGCGCGATATCGCCTTCGTCCGCCAAAGCCATTCCGAGCTGCTTTCCCCGGTAGAAGACCGACGACCTGATGCCCGGGTACAGCTGGTTGGTCAGTTGCCCGAGCATGCCATTCAGCGGGATGAGCTTGCCGCTCTCTGCGATGAGCGGAAGGTCGGATGGGTTCTGGTCGGTAAGCACAGTCGGCTGCGTGCCGGTCTTCAACGCCGAGATGACCTTGGGAAGGTACTCGTCGGAGGTGGAGATGTACTGACCCTGCGCCTTGTAGCCCGGGTTCGCTGCGTCGAAAGCACTGTCGATCGTCGCGATCTCTTTCGGCGCCCAACCGCTCGTCCAGTATGTGAACGAGACGGGGGCCGCCGACGCGCTCGCTCCGCTCGCGAGGGCACCAGTGACCCCGACCGATCCAGCGCACAGGCCCGCCGCTGTGGCAAGCAGGACCTTGGCACGAAGTCGTCCGGGTCTCGTCGTCGTCTTCCGTCTCATTCGCATATTCCCTTTCGCTTGTTGAGTGCTCGACATCTCGTTGTCTCGCTGCGCGTCCAGAGCATCGGCGACGTCGCGGCTGTCGGGCAGAAGCAACCGCGGACGGTCGACCTCTCCCCGATCGGCACTGCGCCGTGGAGCATGTAAGACCACTTGCCCGCGTCCTTCATTCGCGAGGTCCTCGTCTTGACTTGCCGCCGGTAACCGCGCAAGCTATCTCACTCCACCTCGGCTGTGACGACGACGCGGAAGGCCTCGGCCAACCGGCCGGGCTCCAGACCTGCGAGCTCCGCGACGCTGGCAGCCTCCTGCTCCACGCGGCGGCGGACTGTGGCGATCCCACGCGGCAGCTGGCTCACGTGGCACGCCAACGCTGCGACCTTCGGCTCCGTCGTCGACGTGACGTCGACGACGTGCGTCGCCTCGATCGGGTCCGTGATCCAGACTGCTTCGACGACATGTGGCTCCAACCCTTCCTCGAGCAGGCACGGATACGAGAAGGGGTTCCGCGCGTCGGGGTAAACCGCGCAGAGCGTTGCCTCTCCAGCCGCCAAATGATCCGGATGGTTCACCTGCACGCGCGCCTGCCAGTTGCGCTGCGGGCTTTGGCAGACGACGACATCGGGTCGAACGGTCCGGATCACGCGGCTGAGATCACGCCGCAGGTCAGCCGTCACTGCGAGCCTGCCATCGGGGTAGTGGAGGAAAACGACATCTCGTGCTCCGATGGCCCTCGCTGCAGCTCGCTGCTCGTCACGCCGGACTGCAGCGATACCGTCTCGTGCGACGCGACGATCATGCCCTCCGGCTGCCCCGTCGGTCAAGACGCAGTAGGTGACCTCGGACCCCTCCGAAGCCCAGCGGGCCAGGGTCGCGCCAGCACAGAAGTCGACGTCGTCAGGGTGCGCCCCGACCGCGAGGACGCGGCGAGGAGCGTCGTCGATGACCGTCAGCCGGCGGGCTGCAGCAGACGTCCGCGTGCTCGACGCAAACGAGCTCACGAGGGGATCTCGACTGGGAGCGCCATGGACGGGCAGGCTCGCGTGCAGGCCTGGTGGTACGGACAGCTCACGAGCAAGGGAGCGAGGAAGGAATAGGTGTCCCGGAGCACGGGGTCGTCGACCGCCCCCTCCCAGAACGCCCCGAGATCTCGCCAGCACGGCGCCGAAAGAGACCCGCCTGGGTGCTTCACCGATTCCGCCGCACAGAGGTTCGCGAACCGGAGACGCTGCACGAGAGGCCAACCTTCTAGAGACGCGTAGACGAACGCCGCGTCGAAGACATCTCCGGCTCCTGTCGTGTCACGCTCTTCCACCACGAGCCCCGGTACGCGAATGGACGTCCCCGTGCTCGCGTCCCAGGCGAGCGCACCGGATGCTCCGTCCTTCACGACGACGAGACCGGATCCACACGAGAGGATCTCCGCCGCCCTTGCGATGTCGTCACATTCGGCCACGCTGCAAGCCTCGCGGGCGTTCGGCAGGAAGACGTCGACGAGCGAGAGCTTGCGTCGAAGCTCGACCGTCAACCGGACGTCCGGGTCCCATGCGAGGTCTGCTACGACAAGCCGAGTGCGTGCGTGAAGTCGTCCCAAGAGCTCGGGATCGACGTCTCCGAGGGAGACGATCACGGCGTCGAACCACCCGTCCTCGGGCAAGAGGCTCGACACGGCAACTGGCGCACGCTCTTCGTAGGTGACCATGCTGCGCTCACAGGCGAAGGCGATCGAGGTAGTCACCGGCGTCGTCCAGTCCGGGAGACGGACGGATGGCCCGAGATCGACTCCCTCGTGGTCGAGAGAGGACCAGAGGTAGCGCCCGAACGCGTCGCATGCGAACACCCCCGAGAGGCTCACCTCGCCGCCGAGCCGAGCGAGGGCCACCGCTATGTTCGCCACCCCACCGGGCGAGAGACCGAGATTCGCGGCCCGCACCTCCGTGCCGGGCTGCGGTGCGACGTCGATTCCGGCGAAGACGAGATCGAGGCAGACCGCCCCGACGACGTGGACACGAGGTGCCGGAGCAACGAGCGCGTGCACCTCTGTCTCGTTTCCACGGCGCGCCGTCACGTTCGCGACCTGCGTGCTCGACGTCACTGAAGGCTCGGTCATATGGAGGTTGCTCGCAACGAAACCACTACTCCCCGTTCCACCTACGACACAATGGTCCGTCTATCGCAGAAAAGTCGTCGCTGCCAATTGGTGCACCCCTGCACGGCTCTACATTGCCGGTCGGCTTCCTGACACCGATCGCAGCTCGCGCAGCCCTCGGACGGCTGCTGACCTATCCGAGGCTCCGAGCTCGACTAGCCGCTCCATGGTTTGCGCTGTCAAGATGATAGGACATTTGTCAATGCAAGTCCAATAGAAGACATGCTTACTTAGCCGATAATAATTGTCGAGATTCCTCGCGACTGGCACGTCGCTCCCACAGGAGAGCCGCATGTGCAATCAGCCACCCGTGCGTGTCCGTCACGTCGACACGTGGCGACCGCCCTTCCTCTCTCGGACCACATGCCCCTCGGTGGTTGCATCCAGGCTCGACGACATGGTCCCGTGATACACGAAGCTCACTTCGCCAGTTATGCTAGGCTGCGCAGGTGCCTAGACGTTGGCCGAACGTCGGTCGCGCCATCTCCGGTGGGCGCGCCACTGCCCCGGCGACGTCGCTCTCGTGGGATTGGTCAGAGCATCCATACGCCGGCAAGGTGGCCGTGCTCGCGACCAAGCACGACAAGCTCCCGCTCCTTGCTCCTCCATTGCAGCGAGCAGTCCGGCTGCACGTCGTCGCTGCCTGTGTCGACACAGACGTCCTCGGCACCTTCACAGGCGAGATCGCACGTCAGGGATCGCCGGTCGACACGGCAGTCGCCAAGGCCCGACTCGGAATGCACGCGACCGGCAACGCCCTCGGCTTGGCATCCGAAGGCAGTATTGGCCCCGACCCCGCCATGCCGTTCGTCCACCTCGACCACGAGGTCGTCGTGCTCGTCGACGACGAGAGCGGAATCGTCGTGGCGGAGGGCCACGCGAGCCACGACATCGTCGTCGACTCGACGCGCGTCCGCCCGGGCGACGAACTGGGGCCGTTCCTCGCCCGGACGCGCTTTCCACAGCACCTGCTGGTCGTCCGGCCAAACCGTGGCGCGTTACGTCCGGTCCACAAGGGGATAGCGTCTCTCGACCACCTCTCGACCGCCATCACAGCGTGTGCGGCGTCGTCCCTCGACGGCCTCGCCTGTGTCGAGACCGATCTACGAGCCCACGCCTGCCCCTCGCGCCGCGCCGTCATCGCACGTGCCGCCGAGCGTCTGGCCCACCGACTCGCGACCCGCTGCCCTGCCTGCGGGGCACCAGGCTGGGGACGAGTCGAGGTCCTGCTCGGCGTGCCCTGTGCATCGTGCGGCTCGGACGTAGCCCGACCGCGGGCGGAGATCGACGGCTGTGCCGCCTGCTCGCACCAGTCGACGCGCCCGGTGGTCTCCCCCGAGTCCCGAGCGGATCCCGGCGAGTGCGCCTATTGCAACCCGTAGGATCGGCGAAGAGCAGGCACGAGATAACGTCGCCACATGGCTGCCGAGCGAGACGTTTCTACGGTCCATCTCACGCTCGATGAGGGCTACCGGTTCACCGTCGACTTCGGGGACGGCTCGGAGCTCTGCACGATGGACGAGCCGGCGCCGCTCGGTGACGGCGACGGCCCGAACGCCTCTGCAGTGCTCGGCGCCGCCGTGGGGAACTGTCTCAGCGCAAGCCTTGCCTACTGCCTGCGCAGAGCGCATATCGACGTCGAAGGTCTCCGCGCCGACGTCGAGGTCACGCCGGCACGCGACGAGCGGGGTCGCCTGCGCATCGGCTCGATCGACGTGCGGCTGCGCCCCGTCGTCGGCGTGGGCGCCGACGCACGACTGGCCCGCTGCCTCGAGCTGTACGAAGACTTCTGCGTCGTGAGCGAGAGCGTCCGTCGCGGGATCGCGATCGGCGTGACCGTCGAGCCGACGACATCGCCCCTCGCCCCCACCACACCTCCAAGCGGTTGACCTTCGGCGGTCACGGCGCCAGTACGGCCTGATCGAGCGACGCTCGCAAAGCCGGGACGACCGACCGACCGATGAGCTCGACCGCTGCAACCGGGTCTGGTCCGAGAGGTGGTCCGAACGAGATGTGGGACGCACCGGCGGCAACGAGTGACCTGCACCGCGACACGACGTCGTCGGGCGTGCCGGCGATCCCCAGTCGGAGCATCTCCGGAGATACGAGCTCGATCGCCCGCGCGAGATCCCCGGACGCGAAGGCCTGCGCCGCCGGCTCGAAGTCGAGTGGCCGGAGACCGACGCGCTCGAGCAGGTACGGCGCAAACGCCGTGCCGTAGAACGCGAGCTTCTCCGCGAGCGGACCGACCGCTCGGTGGCGATCTTCGTCCACCGATACCCAAACGCAGGCGGGAACGTCGAGGTCGGTCACGGCTCGCCCCGCTCGCAGAGCTCCGTCGGCAATTTGTGCGACGGCCGTCGGATAGTGCTCGGGCGGGTAGAGCAGGGCGAGGACTCCGTCCGCGAGCTCCCCGGCGAGCGCGAGCATCTTCGGGCTCATCGCACCGACGTAGATCGGGACACCGGTCCCCGCGGGGACGGCGAGGCGCGCGTCGATGGTCCAGTCACCCGCGCCTGGGACCTCGGCGGGAGAGCTCCCCGTCAACAGCGCCCGGCACGAAAGGACGGCTTCACGGGTCCGAACGAGCGGGCGGCTCTGCTCTATTCCTGCCTTACCCAGGAACTCCGCAGCACCGGCGGCTATCCCGAGAATGGCCCGACCACCGGAGAGCTCCTGCAAGGTCGCCGCATGCATCGCGAGCTCCACCGGATGGGCGGAGTAGGGGTTCAGGACCCCGAGCCCGAGCTGGATCCGCCGGGTCGCTCCGGCGGCCGCAGCGAGCAGGACCGGCGCCGAGCGCAGGAGCAGGTCGTGCGATACCCACACCTGGTCGAAGCCGGCTCGCTCGGCAGCGACGACGAGATCGACGAACACCTCCGACGGCGTGTCGTTGTTCAGACGGATGCTCGTCCGGAGCCGAGCTGCGCCGGCGGCCGACGACACCGACCCTGCGGTGCCATGACGAAGGCTGGTCACGTCGCCACCTCGGCATCGGCTTCGACCTCGACGAGCAAGCCGTCGCCGACGAGTCCGGAGACGAAGACCATCGTGTTCGCAGGAGCGACGTCCCCGAGCAGCTCCTGGTGCGCGGCAGCGGCCTGCTCCCAATCCGCCCCGGGTACGAGCAGCACGCGTGTCCGTACGATGTCGTCACGCGATCCGCCGAGACGCAGGACCGACGCGACGGCTCGCGCGATGCAGTCGCGCGTCTGCTCGTACGTAGATCCTCGAGCGGCGTCGCCACGTGCCGTCGTCCCGCTGACCGCGATCTTGCTGCCACGGCGCACGCCTCTGCTGTAGCCGGCAATAGCTTCGTGGCGCTCGCCATCCCGGTCGTGGGTCGTCACGACCGGTCCCGTCGCAGCACTGCTCCCAAACGAGACCACCAGCTCTGACACTAGCCCGCCGAGGGCGCGGCAAAGCCGTCTGGCCAGGCCGTCCGACGGCTGTCTCCACTTGGCGGCAAGCTACGCGAAGACCGAGCGTGCAACCTGCTCGTCGATCCAACGCGGGACGGGCACGACGGCGTGCTGCGCACCGACGCTCCCTTGCACGACGGCCTCGAGGCACCGGAGCTGGAGCGCGAACCCGATGTCCATCGACTCCACCGAGTTGCCGAGAGGACGTGGTCCGTTCAAGTTGACCATATGGCCGCCCGCTAGCACGTGGACGCGGCGACCGTCGGCGAGCACGACGGTGTCGATACCCTCGGCGCTTTGCAGCGTGCTCTGCACCCGCCGATCCGCGACGATCGCCCGATAGGCGATCTCGGTCGGGAAGTGGCCACCGTTGGCGAGGATGACGTCGTCGCGAAGAAGTGGGAGGTCTGCGGCCGTGACGACGTCGCGTGCTCCGGTCACGGTCACGACGATCTCGGCGTCGCGGAGAGCATCCGCTCGCTCGGGGGTCAAGAAGCCGTCGAGGTGGGCTTCGAGCCGGCGCACGGGGTCCAGCTCGACGACGGAGACGACCGCGAACGCACGCTGGAAGCTCACGGCGACGCCTTTGCCGCAGCCACCGTAGCCAAGCACCGTCACCCGCTTGCCGTTCGTCGCGCGGTTCGTGATCCGCATGAACGACTCGAGGACGCTCTGCCCGACCGCGTGGTAGTTCTCGGCGAACTGCTTGATAGGGCTGTCGTTGATGACCAGAACGGGGAGCGCGATCCGGTCCCGCAGTGGCTCGAGGCGCATCCGCCCCGAGGTCGTCTCCTCGGTGCCCCCGACCAGGCTCGCGTAGGGAGACTCGAGGTAGCGGACGAAGAGGTCGCCGCCGTTGTCGAGCAGCAAGTCCGGCTCGGTCGCGAGGACGGCCCGAAGGTGTCCGTCGTGCTCGTCCTCGTCTGTCGTCGGCCCTCCGACGACCGTGACGCCGTGCTCGACGAGGTACGAGACGGCGTCTGGCTGGGTGCTCCCGAGGTTGCCCGTCGAGACGACCTCCGCGCCGCCACGGCGTAGCGCGAGGAGGAGCGCGACCGTCTTCGGCTCGAGATGGATCCCCGTGCCGATCCTCCGACCGGCGAACGGACGAGAAGACTCCATCTCCGCACCGATCCTCGCAAGCAGGCGGCAGCTCGACACGACCCATTCGATCCTCGACGTCACGTTGCCTCCCTCGCTCTCGTGCAGGACATGCCGGCGTCGCCACCGACGTCACGTCGTCGCGGTCCCGAGGTCCGGGCGAGCGCACGGATCCACTCGCTCCGGGCCTGCGGGATCATCGGGCTCCGTCCGTGCTGGTTCCGTCGGCCCGGAGCTCGTCGGCCCGGAGCTCGTCGGCCCGGAGCTCGTCGATGCGATCGAGGTCGGACGCGTCCCCGAGGAGCTCGAAGCGCAGCAGGGCAAAGGGCACGTTCCCGTTCTTCCAAAGCCAGTCGTGGAAGCCGCGCAGGTCGAGCTCCCCGGTCGCAGCGAGCCGGGCGTCGGCAAGCAGATGGAGGAGCTGGAGCTTGCCGGTTGCATAGGAGAGACCCTGACCGGGCGCTCCGGCAAAGAACGCCGCCTCCTCCTCGGCGGTCTCGTGCTCCATGGGAACGCGCGCTGCGAGGAGCGATGCGGCCTCGGTGATGGCCAGCTCGCCGAGCGCAAGCCGGACGTCGACCTCGACCCGCAGTGCTCGCAGGCGCATGAAGTTGTAGACGATCCGGCGCGTGATCGGCGCGTGATCGAACAACCCAACCTGGTTGAGCATCTCCTCGTTGTAGAACGCGATCCCCTCGTTGGGGCAGGAGTCGTAGAAGAAGCGGCGGGCGAGCCGATCGTGCGACCAGCCGAGCGCGAGTTGCTGGTAGTGCACACCCTCGTGGACGATGCCTGCCCGTGGATCGGCTGCGTTGGCCCGGTAGAAGTAGGAGAGCTCGGGCCCCGGCGGCGGCACGTAGCTCAGCCCGTCCTCCTCGAGCCTGTCCGGTCCGGTGAGGTCGTCCGTGACGCCGAGCCAGCGGAGCGGTGCGAGATAGTCCGGCCGTGGACGGTTGAGATAGCGGCCAAGGCTCGCGGGCTGGCTGAGAAGTTCGTGCGACTCGTAGAACTCCCGCACCTCGCGCTCGGCGACCTCCTCTCGCTGCGACTGCTCCTCCGCGCTTGACGGCAGCTCCGGCCACGTCGCGCCGGGAGTCCTGTGCAGCTCGAACAGCTCGAACGCGACGGCCCGGTCCCACTCCTGACGACCGGCGGCGAGGATCTCCTCCGGCGTGGAAGGGACGAGGGCGACGTCGTAGAGATAGCGGCAGAACGCCCGACGACCCACAGCGACAAGCGGCGAGCTCCGTCGCGACTCGCTCTCGAGCCATTCGTGGTAGTCGTCGAGCTCGCGAGCCGCGACCGAGGCCAGCTCCGAGAGCCTCCTTGCCGATACAGGGTCGAGCGAGGTCCCGAGCGCCCGGAGCGCCTCCACGAGGTTGCCGCCCGCCCCACCGGAGACAGCGAGCGCAGAACGCAGGAGCTCGTCGGCAACGTTGCCGGCCATGTTCTCGCGAGCTGCCACGAGCGTCGCGTGGAACGACTCGAGACGGACAGCGATCTCGGTGCAGCGACGTTCCCCGAACGGCGGAGGGGGAAGCAGGAGGTCGAACGCTATACCGAGCGTCTGGTCGAGATAGAAGGAAGGGTCGCGCCGCCAGGACGCCACGACGTCGAGCTCCGAGCGCACACGCGCCATCGCCGAGCCGAGGAGACGGGCATCGACGTAGTCCGGACCGTCACGACGGGCCAGGCCGAGTCGGGCAAGGCGGCTCTCGAACGCGGCCAGCTGCACGCGGTTGCGCTCGATCTCGCTGCGGGCCCAGTTAGGACGCCAGCCCACCGGTCTGTCCAGGCGCGGTATGTCGTCACGGGTCCGCGGGGCTTGTACTCGGCGCCAGTCCCAGAACGACGCGACGAGGTCGCCGAGGGCTGCGTCCGGTCGTGTGCCACGGGCGTCGGTCACCGCCGTCCTCTCATCGTCTCTGGAACCTCGGGTCGAGCGCGTCGCGGAGCGCGTCACCGACGAAGTTGAACGACACGACCGTCAGCACGATGGCAATACCGGCAGGGTAGACCTGCCACCAGTAGCCGTCGTAGAGGAAGTTGACGCCGTTCGACAACATGCCTCCCCAGGTCGCAGACGGAGCCGGTGGCCCGAAGCCGAGGAACGAGAGGGTCGCGAGGATGAGGATGGCGTCGGCGACCTGGAACGTCGCGTTCACGACCATCGCCGAGAACGTGTTCGGCACGATGTGGCGGAGCACGACCCTGACAAACCGGCCCCCAGCCGCACGGGTCGCCTGGATGTACTCGCGGCTGCGCAGCGACAGAGTCTCGCCGCGGATGAGCCGAGCCGGACTGAGCCAGGACACCAGCGACACGACGAGGATCAGCAGGCCGATCGTCGGCGTGAAGACCGTGGCCAGGTAGACGAAGACGAACAGCGGTGGGATGGCGAGGAAGATGTCGACGAGGCGCATCATGACGCTGTCCACCGCCCCGCCCGCGAGCCCGGCGACGGCTCCCCAGACGACACCGACCGTGGTCGCGAGCCCTGCGACGCCGAGCCCGAGCTCGAGCGAGCTCCTCCCTCCGAGCATGAGACGGCCGAGGATGTCGAATCCCGTGCCGTCTGTGCCGAGCGGGTGCGCGCCCGACGGTGGCAAGTTCGCAAGGGCAAGGTTCGCGACCGTCTGGTTGGTCCGGTACAGCAGGGGACCGACGAAGCAAAACAGCACGATTGCGAGGAGGACCACCACGCCAACAAGCGCGAGGCGGTTCGACGAGAACGTTCCCGCGAGGCTCGAGAGCACGCCTCCGCCGCCCGCCTCTCTCGCTCCGCCCGCAATCCCGTCGACAGGCGTCCCGAGCGTGGTCCCGTCGGTGTCCGGCATACCGGAAGACTCGGGCCGAGCGGGCTGACGCCGCATCAGCGCTGCTCCTTTCCGTAGCGCACGCGTGGGTCCAAGAGCGCGTACCCGAGATCAGCGAGCAGGTTTCCCGCGACCGTCGCCATGCCGACGAGGACCGTGATCCCGAGCTCGACGGGGTAGTCGGACGACACCGCTGCGTTGTAGTAAGCGAGCCCGATCCCGGGGAAGTTGAACACGTACTCCACGACGAGACCGGCTGTGAGCACGGCAGGCAGGGATAACCCGACGAGTGTGACGACCGAGCTCAGGGAGTTGCGGAGCAGGTGGCGGTAGCGGACAGCCCGCTCGGAGAGGCCCTTGGACCGAGCAGTCCGGATGTAGTCCGCGGCCAGGTTCTCGATCGCTGCCGAGCGCATGTACCTGCTGAAGAGCGCAAAGTTGACGAGAGCGAGGTCGGCGACCGGCAGGACGAGCGCCCGAGGGTCGCTCAGCACCTGGCCGAGGGTCGATCCCTGGGGCGCTTCGGCGGGGAACACGTGATAGGTGACCGCCAGCAGCTCGATGAGCAGCAGGGCGAGCCAGTAGGAGGGCATCGAGTACAAGACGAACGACACGCCGGTCCCGACATAGTCCACCGCCTTGTTGCGGTGGACCGCTTGGCTCACGCCGACAGGTATTGCCACAAGAACCGCAATGACGAGCGCTGCGCCGACCAGGATGACGTCTTTCGGGAGGTCCTCACGCACGAGAGAGTCGACCGACACGTTGAGCTTGTAGGAGTAGCCCAAGTTGCCGCGAAGAAGCTGCCCGAGGAAGTGGAGGTACTGCACGACGAGAGGATGGTCGAGGCCATACTCGGCCTCGAACGCCCTGATCTGCCCGCTCGTCGACTTCGGCCCGATGATCTCTCGGGCGAGCTTCGGCCCGCTTGCGACGAGGCTCTGGAGCGCGAAGGTGATGACGGTCACACCGAAGAGAACGAGCACCGCGTGGAGCAGCCGCCTGACGACGTAGCCGAGCACCTCAGGCGTCCCGCGCTCAGATCCTGTTGCTCTCGGCCTCGAAAGCTGCAACGGATCCCGACAGGCGGGCGAGCAGCCAGTCCCGGATGATCTGGGACCTCTGCACCCGGTGGACGGGTGAACCGGAGCGCGAGAGCTCGTGGGACTCGTCGGGGAAGCGGACGAAGGTGACGTCGCAGTCGCGCCGTCGCAGGGCGGTGAAGAGCTCCTCGGCCTGTTGGACCGGGCAGCGCAGATCCTGTTCCGAGTGCAGGATGAGCACCGGCGCGGTGACCTGGTCGACATAGGTCGTCACAGAGCTCCTCCGGTACTGCTCGGGGTCCTGCTCGAACGTCGCCCCGATGTAGGCGTCGAAGAACCATGCTCCCTCGTCGGAGGTCGCCGCCATGGCCTCGAGGTTGAACGGTCCCCGCTCGGTGACGATCGCGGCGAAGACTTTGGTCGTGAAGCCGAGGTAGGCGGACATCAACCCGCCGTAGGACCCGCCCATGACCCCGACGCGGCGCGGATCGACGTCGGGGAGGACCCCCAGTGCCGCATCGACGATGGCGAGCATGTCCGTGCCGTCGACCCCACACCAACCCGTCCCGCCGAAGCGGCTCTTCGGCCCGCACACGGCGCGGGCCCAGGCTTCGCTGTAGCCGCCCGAGCCGCGCGCGTTCCCGAAGATCACGGCAATGCCGACCGATGCGAGCACCTGCATGTCGTGGTGGTAGTCGAAGCCAAACTGCCCACCTCCACCCGGAATGTAGAGGACGGCGCCGACGACCTCTTGATCCGACGGAGGGCGCAGCACCCAGCAGTCGATCGCGGTCCCGTCGCCCGCCGTCGCACCGACGTAGGTCGGCTCGATGCTCACGACCTCGGTCGTGTAGCGGTCGTGGAAGGACGTGAGCTGCTGCAAGGTGCTCCCGACGACCTCGTAGACCTCGACGGGTCGGGCTCCGGACGCAGCTGCGAGCACGACGGTCGGACCAGACACGACGAAGGCCTTCGTCGACCGCTGCCCCGGGGCGACCACGCGAGCGTCGCCTGGCGTGGTCGCGTCAACGACTGCGACGAGGTCGACGCGTCCCTCGCTTGCCGCCAGCGTGACCAGCTCGCGACGGCCCGACACGGGGTCCACCCGCACCTGCAGGTCTCCCTCCATCGACCGGTCATAGCTCGGCGCGAGCTCGACGATCTCGCCAGTCGACGTGTCGATACGCGCGACCCGCTCGTGACAGGGGAACTCCCGGACCCTCGCGTAGCGACCGTAGAGCACCCCGGTGCCCGGAGCGACGGCGAGAGGACCCCACTGCCTGTCGGTACCGGTGAGCTGACGGACAGTTGGCTCGCCCGTCGCCCAGTCGACGTTGCCGAGGAAGACGTCGGAGACGATGTCGAACTCCGCCTCGGCATGGCGCCGCGAGACGAACGCGTAGTCGGCTTCGCCCAGCCACACGAGACAGCTGTCGTCGACCCCTTCGCCGCTCAAGTTGACCGGAGGCGATGGCTCCCTCACGTCGACGGCTAGGCAGTGCCGAGGACGGTCGCTCGTCCAGCCGACGGTGTCGGCCCGGTACTGCAGGTGGCGGACCACCCGTGGCGGGTCGGCGCGGTCAGCGTACAAGACGCCGGCCGGCGCGACGCGTTCCCGTGCGACGAACCCGAGCCGGCGGCCGCTCGGGGACCAGACAAGGTCGCCGATACCCCCGGGCCACGACACGACCCGGCGAGACGCGCGTGACTCGACGTCGAGCACGACGAGGTGCGCGCCACCAGACCCGTCGCGCTCGACATAGGCCAGCTCCGTGCCGTCGGGCGAGAAGGCCGCTCCGGACCCGTCGATCCTCGGCACGGCGGATGCGGCCCAAGCACCTGACGTGCGGCGAAACAACAGGATCTCGTGGCGATAGGCGTTCCCCGGCAGGTCCAAGCTCGCCGTCGACACAGCGAGCGTGGACCCGTCGGGATCGAGTGCCAGGCCCGTCACGGACACGACTGCCGTCAGGTCCTCCGGTTGCGTCACTTGGCTCCGCTCAGGTACCAGTTCTCCGGGTTCGTGTTGAAGATCGGGTTTTGTTGGCCGATGCCGTGCAACGACGAGCTGATGGCGGAGATCTGCTGGATCTGCTCTGGCATCCACAAGAGCGGGAGCTGCCTGGTGACGTAGGACTCGTAGCCAGCGAGCCCTCCGCCGCTGATGGAGGCCTCGATGAGCTTGTTCGCAACCGGGTCGTCGTAGTTGCTCGAATTGAGCTCTGCACCGCCGGCGAGGAAGTTCTCCCCCGACGGGTAGTAGTCGGGCGAGAACACCCACCCGCCTCCCCAGTACTGCATCTGGTCGGCGCAGCTCGCCTGCTTCGGCGTGCACGGGAGCGAGTTGCCGATCACGGTTGCGAACGGCGCGGACTTCAGGGCGATCTTGATGCCGACCTCGCTCGCAGTCCCCTGGAAGGTCTCCATCTCGCCTTGATAGACGGGCGAGCCCGAGGTGTACGCGAGCGAGAGCGACAGCGACTGACCGGCAGTGATCCCGGCGCCGCAGTCTCGAGAGGCCGTGCCCGGCCGTGCACAGGCGAGGATCCCGCCCCTCGCAGCCTTCCATCCGTGGTCGGCGAGAAGGCGCTTCGCCGTCGACGGGCTGTAGGGGTACGGGTTGTGCCGCTCGACCGACGTGACATACGGGTTCTTCGGCTGGGTCGGCACCGGTCCGTAGGTCGGGTAGCCGTAGCCCCCGAGGAAGGTCTTGACGTACTGAGTCTGGTCGATGAGGTACTGCAACGCCTGCCGGATGTAGAGCTGCTTGAACAGTGGGCCGACGGTCGGGTTGTTGAAGTTCATCATGATGTAGTTGATCGACCAGGCCGGCCACGGCTCGATCCGGTAGCCGGCGCTCTTCACCCTTCCCATCGCCGGGATGTCGTTGAACGGCACGTAGCCGTAGTCGACGCCACCGGTCACGAGAGCGTTGAACTCCGCGTCGGCCGAGGTGAAGGGCTCCCAGACGAGCTCGCCGATCCGGGGCTTGGTACCCGAGTAGCGCGTGTTGGGAACGAGGACGGCCCTCCCCTCGGTGCTCAGGGACTGCACGAGGAACGGCCCGCTCACGACCTTCCAGAGCTTGCTCGTCCCGTAGTCGGCTGTCTTCGACGACTGGGCATTCAAGAACTTGAAGACGGCTTTGGCACCGGCCGTCGTCGTATCGTAGTTGCCATCGGGTCCCGACAGGCTCGTGCGGTCCCAGCTCTGCTGGGGGAGCGGGACGATCTGGCTGAGCTCGTTGTCGGTGAACCACACCGGCGTCACCGACTTGGTGAGGGTGAGCACGACGGTGTCGGGACCAGCAGCCGTGGCCTTCGCGACGTCGTCGGGGAACTCTCCGGGCACGTAGTTGTAGTAGGTCGTCTTGTTCGCCCGTAGCAGGTTGATCCAGAAGGTCACGTCGCGTGCCGAGATCGGCGTCCCGTCGGACCAGCTCCAGTGCTTCAGCTGGATCGTCACCTTTGTGTCGTGCGCGGAGTAGACGGGGGGCAGCGCGAGGCTGTCCTTCTCGTCGAGGACCGGCTGGCCGTTCTTTCCGTAGGAGTAGAGAGGTCGGTACATGAGGTACTGGAACGTGGAGTTGACGTTGCCCGCGACCTGGCTCGGCATCATCGGGAAGATGTAGTTGGGGATCGTGGCCGGCTGTTCGGCGAACGTCACAGTCCCGCCGACGGCCTCGGCCACTCTCGCCGGCTGTGCTGCCTGCGACGCAGCCGAGACCTGCTGGCCGGCAACCGCCAGCCCTCCGGCGAGCAGGCCGCAGCTGCCGAGAGCGACGAGCGCTCGCGTGCTGCGTCCCGCTCGGGGGCCGGCCGACCATCCGGACCGCCGGTCGGGCCAGATGGTCGAACGACCGGAGTGGTGCGAAGATCCCTCGCCCGTCACGCGCCAGCTCACCTGCGTGCTCCTCCTCATGTCCTTATGTCACGACGTCGTGCATCTGCGTCGAGCAGGACCGCTTCCGCTGCCGCGGTCGGGCTCGTTGATCCAGCTCGTGCTCTCGAGGCTCGCGTCCCTAGGCACGTCCTTTGGTGCGGACCGATCTGACCCACGCGTCGCAGCCGCGGCCCGACCCTCGGGTCCTACGAGCACGAGCCACACAAGCAAGCAGGTTCGCCGCCCCGGACAGTACAGGAGCTGGCGGTCGGTCTCCACTACCACCGTCCGACGACGCGCGCCTGGACCAATGAGCGACCAATGAGCACAGCCGGCTCCGGGCACTAGCGTAGGGAGCAGACCCTCCTGCCCGAGAGAGCCCACATGAGCGCAGCCCCGCCGACGTCGTTCGCCGCCGTCGTCTTCGACCTCGACGGCGTGATCGTCGACACCGAGCGCGTCGTCCACGAGGTCTGGCTGTCGGTTTTCGCCGAGTACGGATGCACCTTCTCGCTCGAGGAGTGGCTCACGGCCGTCGGGACCGAGGGTGGCTTCGACCCCTACGACGCACTCGCCGAGCGAGCGTCGCGGCCCGTGCCGGCGCGAGACGAGCTGGCCCGACGGACACACGAGGCGGAGCGCCGTGAGCTCGCCGACCTCGGCGCCCTGCCTGGCGTCGCGGACTGGATCGACGCGGCTCGTCGAGCCGGGCTCGGCCTGGCCGTCGCGTCGAGCTCGCCGAGGGAGTGGGTGACGGCTCGCCTCGAGGAGGTGGGGTTGTCGACGGCGTTCGCCGTCGTGTCCTGCCGGGATAGCACGCTCGCCGCCAAACCGGCTCCGGACGTCTACCTCGACGCATGCGCTCGCCTCGGGGTCGACCCGACGATCGCCGTCGCGGTTGAGGACTCGTTGAACGGCCTGAAGGCAGCGCGTGCAGCGGGGATGCGCTGCGTCGCTGTCCCCGGGGCGCTGACCAGGGGGCTCGACCTCACGATGGCCGACCTCGTGATCGGATCGCTCGAGGACATGTCTCTCGAGGATGCTCTGTCACACCTCCCGGAGCCGGCCGGGCCGTAGGAAGAAGCCTGCGCGCCCGGACCCTGGATCGCCGAGCGCGCAGGCAGCGCTGCTCAGTCCACCGGGCCCTCGCCAAGGCGAGCGCGCAGCACCTTGGTCCCGGACTGCGTGCTCACCGTCACCGTCACCACCTGACCGGGACGGTGGACGTCGATCGCCTTCGACAGGGCGGTCGTCGTCGGGGTCGACGAGCCGTCGAGGGCGGTGATGACGTCCCCGCTCACGATACCGACGGTCGCAGCGGCGCTGCCGGGATCGACTGCTGCGACGACGACTCCGGGCGTCCCGTTCGGCGTGCTCGCCACGGGGCCGAGCCCGAACCCAAAGCCGTAGGGGTCGGGGTTCGTGAACGGGTTGGTGCCCGACGAGTACTCGGAGCTGTCGACGACCTCGACGCCGAGGAACGCCGTCCGCCCGAACACGAGGCCGGGAACGTTCTCGTGCCTCTCGATTGCACGAGCCACAGCGACGACCGTGTTCGACGGGATCGCGAAGCCGAGGCTCGCACCGGCGCTACCGGCGGACGCCGCAGCGGTGTCCATCCCGAGCACGGTAGCGTTCGCCCCAACAAGGGGGCCGCCCGAGTCTCCCGGCGAGATCGGTGCGTCGGTTTGGAGAAGGCCGTGCAGCGTCTCGGTGTTCGCGCCCGTCGCGTCCGCCGCCGTGATAGTCCGCCCGAGCGCCGAGATGATGCCCGTCGTCACCGTCGGGCTGCCACCGAGACCGAGAGCGTTCCCGATCGCGACGACGGAGCTCCCGACGGTGGCACCCGCGGAGTTCGCGAACTTGACGGTCGGCAACCCGCTCACCCCCGGCACGCGCAACACGGCGACGTCGAGGGTCGGGTCGGTCCCGACCACGACCGCGTCGTGGACGCCGTGGCCCGCAATGGTCACCTTGACCGAGTCCGCACCAGAGACGACGTGGTTGTTCGTGACGATCGTGCCGTCGGGAGCGACGATCATCCCCGTTCCGGCGGCCGCCCCGCCCCCTTCGAGGGGGTCGAGGGTCGTGTTGATGTCGACGACGGCCGGCTCGATCTTGGCCGCGATCGCCGCCGTGCCGGTAACGGGCGTCGCAGAGCGTCGAGACAGGGCTGCGAGGGCGGGAGCGCTCCTCGCCGTCGACGTCACAGCGTCCAGCCTGGCCCGAGCGCTCGGCTGCGCCGCGGCACGCGGCGGTGTGGCCGGCGACGACCCGCCGGGCGCGACGCCCGTGACGACGCCACCGACGACGAGCGCAGCTCCGAGCGCAGCTCCGAGCTGGAGCGCTCGAGCGGGACGCGGGCTACCGGGCCGTCCAGGGACCTCGGATGCCGGTCGTCGATCTCCGCCGAGCCGGGTTCCCTCGGATGTTCCACCGTCCACGTTCGCTGTCGACACCATGATCAGCCTCCTCTCGTGCCGAGCTGCACGGGCACGGGCCGCGCCGCTCGACGCCAGCCGGGCGAGCGGCCTCGCCGGCGACTCGCTCGGCGACCATCATGCGGTGCGAACCTCAAGAGTTGCTGGGAACCCGCCCACACGCAGCTGTGAGCTCCCTGGAAGGTGCCTGGGAAGATTGGCTACAGGTGGTTCCACCAGCTCTCGTCGAGGAGGGGGAGGAGGGCGTCGACCCACCATGCCCGTGCCGGCTCTGCGCCGTCGTGCTGCCCCGAGACGGGCAGGACCGGGTCGCCGTCCGTCCCGTCCGCCCGTGACGATGGTCCGAGGTTGCTCATCCGTCGACCCTTCTCGAAGGAGGCGGCAATCCCTGCCGCCTCGGCCGGGCGTCGACCCACCAGCGGTGCCGGAGGGCTCGACGTCGCGAGAAGTTACCGGGACAGGCTGAACGCAGAGCAGCACCACGTCGACTGCCGACTGACGCGGCGGTGAATAGCTCGCGACAGATCCCACCGCACCACGAGACCCGTCGCAGAACGCTACGGCTTACCCGCGTCGATCCACTCCTTGACGCGCGCGTCCCCGATTCGCCGCGCGTTCGGCATGTCCGCCCACTGGCGAAATCGCAGCTTCTCGTCGTCGCCCAATTGGGAGAAGAGCGTCTTTGAAACCGCTCCACTCGACGCCGCCGTGCGCTGCTGGCGCGCCATCTGGGTAACGCGCCGTCCCCCGACCTCGGGCGACGCAAGCTCGCTCAAGCGCTGCAGCTCGTTGCGGATCGGCTCGGCGTGCTTCTCGCAGACGAGCAGGAGCAGGTCGCGCCCTTGCCACGCAAACCGAATCTTGTCCGTCGCGGGAACTTCCTTCTCGTTCTGCTCCGCGAAACATACGTCGCAATACTCTTGGACAATGGTTCGTGTCGGCATTATATGTGCTCCCTGAATTTACGCTCGGATCTATCTACTAGAAGCTAACACATGACTAGATAATCATCCGAAAAGTAGATTGCCGCGTCGTTAGCACGTGCCCTGGAATAGGCGTCGCCATTCGCTGCTCCCGGCAGAGGGACCGCCGGGCTCAGACGACCAACGGGCGGACCTGCTCCTGGAGGAGCCGCAGGGGCTCGAGGTCGAAGGGGTGCCCGATGCCGACGACGAGATGCGATACCCCGGCGGCGGCGTAGCCGCGGATCTGCTCGGCGACCTCGGCTGGCGTGCCGAGCAGCCAGTTGCCCCTCTGGCTCTCGAGATCCTGGCCGTGGCCTGTCGCGACCTGTCGCGCGGACGCATCTGCCGCCGCGTGCGTCGGCGCCAAGGCGAGCTGGCCGTGCCACGACAGCTCGATGTCGGCGACGTCACGTCCCAGCTGGTCGCAGATCCCCTCGAGCCGGGCAGCCGCCTCGGCGCACTTGGCCGCCGAACCTTGGACGTTCACGCTCGTCGCGTGCCGAGCGGCAGCGCGCAGGCTGCCGGTGCCCGAGCCGCCGATCATGATCGGCGGGTGGGGGCGCTGGACCGGCTTGGGCTCGCACGGCGCGTCCTCGACACGGTAGTGACGGCCGTGGAAGGTCGTCCGCTGCTCGGTCCACAGGGACCGCACGATCTGCAGTGCCTCGTCGAGACGCTCGTAGCGCTCCGCCAGCGGCGGGTAGGCGAGGCCGTAGGCGCGGAACTCGCGCTCTGCCCATGCTGCCCCGAGAGAGAACTCGAGCCGCCCTCCCGAGATCTGGTCGACGAGCGCCGCGCTCTTCGCAAGCGTCGCTGGATCGCGGTAGAGGACGCCGTTGACGAGGACGCCGACGCGGATCCGCGACGTCATGACCGCCATGGCGCTCAAGGTCGTCAAGGTCTCGAACGCCGTCCCGTCGTCGGGACCGGAGAACGGGAGCAGGTGGTCGAATGTCCAGACCGTGTCGAACCCGAGCTCCTCGATCCCCAGCAGGGCCGTAGAGAACGACTGCCAGGTGGTCCTCTGAGCCTGGATCTGCACCCCGATCCGCAGTCGTCGACCACGTACGAACATCGCGCCCCCCTCTTCCCGGTGCCTGTCGGCGATCGGCTGCCCTCCCGGCCCACGACCTCGGCGCCGCCGGTCCGTAAGCTAATCCCCATGACCGACGTCCGCCGCTCGGCGCGAGACACCGCAGTGGGCCGTGCCGCCACGCCACGCGCGGCGACGTCGTCGGTGCCCGCGGGCGACCTCGACGCCCTCGTCGCGCGCGCCCACTCGCTCGAGCGATCCGACCGGCGGGCGATCCTCGGGATCGCCGGACCCCCGGGAGCGGGCAAGTCGACCCTCGCCGCGCGCCTCGCGGGCGCGCTCGGCGACTCTGCGGTCCTCGTGCCGATGGACGGCTTCCACCTTGCCCAGAGCGAGATCGTGCGCCTTGGTCGCTCCGAGCGCAAGGGCGCACCCGACACCTTCGACGTGGCCGGCTATCTCGCGCTGCTCGTCCGGCTCCGTACCCGCGGTCACGCGACTGTGTACGCGCCGGAGTTCCGGCGGGAGCTCGACGAGCCGATCGCCGGGGCGATCGCCGTCGGCCCCGCGCACACGCTGGTCGTGACGGAGGGCAACTACCTGCTCGACGATGGCGAAGGATGGCGCGACGTGCGCGGGCTGCTCGACGAGGTCTGGTACGTGTCGCTCCCCGAGCACGAACGTCGGCGACGCCTCGTCGCCCGGCACGAGTCCTACGGCGCGAGCCCCGAGCGCGCCCGCTCGCATGCCCTCGGGTCCGACGAGCTCAACGCCGCACGCGTCAGAGCCCGTCGGTCGGCGGCGGACCTAGTCGTCGACTGCACCGAGGAGTAGGTCTCCGTCGACCACGAGGGCGCTCCGGCACGCGCTCGCGCTCCGTGGGAGCCGGGCTCTCACCAGCTCGGCCAGCCGGGCGGCAGGGCGCCGGTCGGTGGGGCGTTCTGCAGGATGCCGCCTGGGGCCCCGAGCGACTGGAGCAGCTGGGAGAAGTTGGCGCCGAACGCCGTGGAGTTGGCACCGGAGAACTGCCCGTAGTCGTGCGCCATCGTCCAACCCTGGCCGGCGGGGTCCGACCACCCTGTCTCGATGCCGTCGGGGCCTTCGTAGATCGTGCCGAGCACGGTGCTCGCGTTCACGACCTGGCCGGGCTGGACGAGCGGCTCGATGTCCTCGGCCGCATAGACGACGAGACCGGCAGCAGGCCCGTCGGTCAACCTGTAGCTGATGAAGGTTCCCCCCGGCCAACCCGCGACGGTTGTGCCGAGCACGACACCGTCGCCGATCGCGTAGATCGGGCCGTACCCGCTGTAGTCGACGCCCTGGTCGATCCGCTCCGGGGTCAGCCCGCCGACGGCGCGTAGCGGGTTCGCATAGCTCCCCGGTGCCGCGGTGATCGCAGGAGCCGTGGGCGGCGGAGGTGGCGAGACCGGCTGCTGGCTCTCGCTGACAGCGAGAGCCCGCTCGGCAGCACGGTCGGCAGCTTGCTGGTTCCGGTAGGCGGCGACGAGGAGCGCGTGGAGGTTCCCCTTGACCCGGACGAGCAGCGACTGGTCCGCCACGACCGCGGTGGTGGCGAGGTGCCGCGCGTCCACGAGCTCGTGCAGGGTCGTCACGACCCGGCTCTGCTCGACCTGCAGCGTCGCGGCCGTCACGAACGCCCGATGACGATCCACCTGGTAGGCCGTCGCGGACGACTGCAGGGCGCCTCCTGCCACGTCGATGTACACGGACGCGAGGTCCGCTCGCGAGCCAGGCGCCCCGAACAACGAGATGCCCGAGCGGAGACTGCCACCGCTGACGTAGGCGGACACGGCGACGGCACGCAGGTGCGCGGCTGCTGCCGCCTCGGTCCGCCTGTCGACGGTGAACGCGCTCTCGGTGCGCCGGAGGAGCGCGTCGATGCGCTGCTTGCGGAGCTCGACCGAGTCGTAGTCGGAAACGAGGTGCTGGATCTTCTCGCCGGCGACGGCGAGCTGGCGCTCGACCTGGGTCAGCTGTGCCCGATCGGCCGCGACGGTCGCCGCCCCCGCGTGCGGAGCCGCAGGAGCCGTGACACCGACCCCTACGCCGACGACGACACACCCAGCAGCAAACGCACACGCCGCGACCATCCTCACCCGACCACGGGGCCGGTATCGCAGGTTGCTCGCGCCACGTCGAAACCGCAGGCTGGCCATGACGGGAGGTGAAGCGTAGCGTGAGGGGACCCAGCGGTCCACTGGGGCGCCGCCGAGAGCCGGTTCGTGCGCGCCGACCTGCCCGACGACTCTCGTTGTGGTTGACTTTCCCCGTCCGGTCGCAGCCGGCGCCGTGGCCCGACCGCGTCCGGCGTCGTGCGCGGGTCCGGGGTCACCCGGCGTCGTCTGTCACGTTGGAGTTCCGACATGAGCTCGCTCTTCGCCGCCACCGGCCGCTTCTCGGTGCGCCACCGGTGGTTCGTCCTCGCCGTCTGGCTCGTCCTCGCCGTCGCGTCGGTACGACTCCTGCCGTCGCTCGCGACCGCGGTCAACAACAACAACACGCAGTTCCTGCCCGCCAGCGCGCCGAGCAACGTCGCGGCGCGGCTCGCGAGCCCCTTCTACGGTGCGTCGAACAACGACGACGTGTTCGTCGTCGCCGCGACGCGCGACCATCAGCCGCTCGACGCCGCGGAGCTGGCGGCCATCGGGCGCCTGACCACGCGCGCCGCGCGCCTGCCCCATGCCCGCTCGGCCCGTATCACGGAGATATCGGGTGACAAGCAGGCGGCACAGGTCGAGATCCGGGCGTCGCTCTCCCAGACGACGAACACACCCGACGTCCACTTCGTCCACGCCCTCCGCGAGCTGTTCTCCCAGGTCGGCGCGCCGCGCAACCTGGCCCTGCATACCGCCGGCGACCTCGCGATCACCGCCGACCAGGCGCACCAGGCAGGCGGGATCGGGTCGCGCACCGAGTACCTCTCGATCGTGCTCATCGTCGTGCTGCTGCTCGCAGTGTTCCGCTCCCCGCTCGCGACGCTCGCGACCTTGCTCCCGGCGGTCGTCGTCCTGCTCGGCGCCGAGCCAGTCGTCGCAGAGGTCGCCCGGCTGGGCATCGGGATCTCGAGCATCACGCAGCTTCTGCTCATCGTCCTCGTCCTCGGCGCCGGGACCGACTACGGCTTGTTCCTCGTGTTCCGCGTTCGCGAGGAGCTGCGGCACGGCCTCGACCACCACGCAGCGGTCGTCCGGGCCGTCGAGCGCGTCGGGCCGTCCATCGCATTCTCCGCCGCCACGGTCGTCGCAGCCCTGCTCAGCCTCCTGCTCGCGACCTTCGGCGTCTACCACGGCCTCGCGATCCCTCTCTCGATCGGGATCGCCATCATGGTCCTCGCCGGCGTCACCCTTGTCCCTGCGATCCTCGCGATCCTCGGCAGAGCGCTGTTCTGGCCGGTCGCGCCGGTCGCAGGCCAGCGGTCGAGCGGGGCATGGGGACGGGTCGCCGGCCGCGTCGTACGGCGTCCGGTGCCGGCTCTCGCGGTCGGCGTCGCCGTGCTGTTCTGCCTGGCGGGGTTCGCGTTCGGCTTTCGCGCCTCGGGTTTCGGGGGAGGCATCGCTCCACCGGCCGGGAGCGACTCCGCCAAGGGCCAGGCCCTGCTCGTCGAGCACTTCTCCCTCGCGAGCAGCAACCCCGTGAACCTCGTCCTGCGCTACGCGCGCCCGGTGTGGCTCGATGCCACCCCGCTCGCCGCGGCCGCTACAGCGATCGACCGTAGCCCGTTGTACTCGAGCCTCATCCAGCCACTCGACCCGAACGGCACGGCGATCAGCCCGCACGAGCTCGTCCAGCTCCACCGACTGCTCGGACCTCCCGGTCGCCTCCCGGCGGTGCAGCCGACGAGCGGGCCTGGCGCACACGTCGCGCCAGCCGCCTACCAGGCGTACCGCGCGACGACGCAGGTCGTCAGCGCAAGTGGCCGGACCGTGCAGTTCCTCGCCAGCCTGCGCGTCGGCAGCCCCGACTCCAACGCCGCAGTCGCGGAGGTTCCCGCCATGCGCGCCGACCTCGCGCGAGCAGCCGCACGGTCCGGCGCAGCCGCAGCAGGCGTCGCAGGGGACTCGCCTTCGCTCTACGACGTCCGATCGGCGTCAGAGGCAGACCTGCTCCACATCGTGCCGATCGCCGTGCTCGTGATCGGCATCCTGCTCGCCCTGCTCCTCCGCAGCCTCGTCGCCCCGCTCTACCTCGTCGTGAGCGTCGCCGTCTCCTACCTCGCGTCGCTCGGGGCCGCCGTCGTCGTCTTCGAGGTCGCGGGCGGCGCCTACGGTCTGAGCTTCGTGCTGCCGTTCCTCATGTTCGTCTTCCTCCTCGCGCTCGGCGAGGACTACAACATCCTCGTCATGTCTCGCATCCGCGAGGAGGCGCACGAACTGACCTTGCGCGAGGCCGTCGTGCGCGCGATCGAGGTCACGGGCACGACGGTCACCTCGGCAGGCCTCGTGCTCGCGGGGACGTTCCTCGTCTTCGCGATCGCAGGTGGGACGGGGTCCGAAGGCGCCCAGATCCGCGAGATCGGCGTCGGCCTCGCTGTCGGCGTGGCGCTCGACACCTTCGTCGTGCGCACGATGCTCGTCCCGGCGATGGTCGTGCTCCTCGGCCGCTGGAACTGGTGGCCGTCGGCGCTCCATCTCCGCCATGGCGTCCTCGAGGCGTCGGCGGGGACGCCTCGCCACGTCGAGCTCGCCGTCGAGCCGCCCGTCACGTAAGTGGTTCCACGCGAGGGGGCTCCGGCCGTAGCCCGAGCAGCCGGCCGAGTATCGCCGGCAGCTTCCAGTTCCACTCGCCGAACAAGCTGACGAGGGAGGGGACGAGCAGGCATCGCACGACGAAGGCGTCGACGAGGATCCCCGCGGCTAGGCCGGTCGCGAGCACCTTCAAGAACGTCAGTGGCGCAGTCGCCAGGGAGACGAACGCGAAGGTGAGGATGAGGGCCGCGCTCGTCACGAGCCTGCCGGTCCGACCGATCCCGTCGACCACGGCCGCGGCGGTGTCGCCGCCTGCGTCGTAGCTCTCACGCATCCTCGTCAAGATGAACACCTCGTAGTCGATCGCGAGGCCGTAGAGGAAGGCGAAGACGACGATCGGCACCCAGTTGGTGATCGTCCCTGTGGGTGGCAGGCCGAACAGCAAGCGGCTCCCGTGCCCTTCCTGCCAGACGAGGACGATCACGCCGTACGCGCTGCCGAGGCTCGCCAGGTTGCACACGACGGCCTTCGCGGCCAACAGCAAGCTCCTGAACGCCCGGACCAGGACGACAAAGGTGAGCAGGCTCACGAGGACGAGGAGCAGGGGGAATCTGCCGTAGAGCGCGTGGTCGAAGTCGATCGTGTCCGGCCCGGTGCCGCTCACGCCGATGACGGCCGCGTCCCCGGCGGCAGCCCTCCGGACCGACGTGACGACCGCGGTGCCGCCGGGGGCACCGATCTCGGGTCGGACGAGGACGGTGACAAGCGCTGTGCCGCCTCGCTCGTCCGCCGGCCCTGACGGCCCGACGACGCTCCACACCCCCGGCACACGCCCGAGGCGGCGCGTCAGCACCTCCGGCGCCCGGGAGCCGAGCGGGTCACGCACGAGCACCTGCATCGGCGAGACGATCCCGCTCGGCACGCCGCCCTCGCGCAGCGTCGTCAGCCCGGCCTGGGCGGCCCCGCCTCGAGCCATCGAGGCCGTCACGGGCTGACCGACCGACAGGCGAGTGACGGGGAGGACGAGAAGAACGAGGATCACAGCGGCAGAGAGGGCCGCCACGACGTCGTGACGGGTGACGAAGGCTGCGAAGCGGATCCACGGAGGGCTCGCGCTGTCTGCGCGGCGGAGCCGGTGCCGGTCGAGCCGCGGACCGAAGCTGGCGAGACAGACGGGCAGGAGCGTCACGGCAGCTGCGACCGAGACGAGCGGGATGAGCACACCGCCGATGCCCATCGAGCGGAGGAACGGCACCGGGATGACGACGAGCGAGAGGAGGCCGATCGCGACGGTCGTCCCGGAGACGACCACCGACCGGCCGGCCGACTCCATCGCCGCGACGACTGCGTCGTCGGGCGACCGGCGGGCCGACTCCTCCCGCCAGCGCGTCGTGACCAAGAGCGAGTAGTCGATCGCGATGCCCAGGCCGACGAGGGCGATGAGGAACTGGACGACGAAGCTGATGCTTGCGACGGTCGTCAGGGCGAGCAGCAGGAGGAACGTGACGGGGATCGCCACGCCCGCCATGAGCAGCGGGAGCACGGCCAGCGCCGATGCGAAGACGACGGCGAGGATGACGAGGGCTCCGGCCGCTCCGATGAAGGACTCGACGAGCACGCCGTTGCCGTGCGACGCGTGCGTCGGGCTCTGCAGTGCCGCCGTGCCGGTCGTCTGCTCTGACCACCCGCCGGGCAGCGCGTGGCGGACCGCCGACGTCACGCCCGGGACGAGGTTCTTGCTGCCGAAGCCTGCCGGTGGCGTGAACACCAAGAGGAATGTCGTCCGACCGTTCGCCGTGACAAAGCGCGCGTCGTGGCTCGTCGTCACGGAGACGACGCGGTAGCGCCCGCCGCTTGTCGCCGCTCGACTGGCTGCCGCGAGCACGGCCTGCGAAGACGGGTCGGCGACCGTCCGGCCGCGGGGAACGGTCACGACCGCGATGATCGGGTCGCCGTCGCCTCCGTAGCGAGCGAGCACGGCAGCGTCGGCACGAAACGCCGGCGCACCGGGTGCCGCGAACGTCGACGTCAGTCGCTTCGTCGTGAACGATGCCGTCCCCGCTCCGGCCAACGCGAGCACGACCCACACGAGTGCGACCAGGCGACGGTGCCGAAGCAGCCAGCGTGTCAGATCGCCCACGTTTCCTCCTGTCCAGGTGGACCCACCACGGCGTGACCCGCTTGGCACGGGAACAGCGCGAGGTCCGCTCTTCATCTCGATACTTAAGTATCTCGATAGAAAAGATACCTGCTGACGGGCAGCCGAGTTCATGCAGCTGTCAGCCTTCCTCTCTAGGATCCGGCAGGTGACACGAATCTCGTCGACGGCCCCCTTGCGTCCCCACTACGGCGCGGACGCGTGGCTGCAGCTCCCTGATCGCGTGTGCAACCTGATCCGACGCCGTCGCCCGACGAGCGCGGCGCGGCGGTGAGCGGGCAGGACCACCGGCCCCGGCACGCCCACGGGCGCTCCCGGGCCGGTCAGCCCTTGCGCGCGCGGGCCATTCCCGGCAGTCCGGTCACGCGTCCCGGACGCCGCGCCGTCTACCGCCGCCGACGCCTCGGCGTGGGTCTCGGTCTTGCGGTCGTGGTCGCGGCAGTCGTCGTCGTCACGCATCCGGGAGCCTCCGCGACGAGCGCACGCGAGACGCAGTCGTCGGGAGGGAGCGCGGCGGCGTCGCGGACCTCGGGTCGGGCAGTCAACCTCGACGCGCGACGCGGGAGCGCCGTGGCACCTGCGGCTGCCGAGGCCGGCCTCTTGCCCTGGCAGCTCCAAGCACCGATCAGCCGCGAGGTCGTCCTCCCGACGGCCCAACCCGGTCAGCTCCTTCTCGCCGGCGGACTGACCGCGAGCGGAGCCACGAGCAACGGCGTGTTCCACCTCTCGACCTCGACGGGCGCGCTCTCCCAGCTCGCCAACCTCGACGTAGCCACCCACGACGCCGCGGGCGCTGCGGTGGGGGGCGGTGACCTCGTCGTCGGCGGCGGGTCGAGCGCTCCGTCGGCGACGACACAGCGGATCGATGCCGGCGGATCGGCGGCGACGGGGACGCTTCCGGGCGCGCGTGCGGACTCCTCCGCCGCCACGATCGGCGGCACGGCATACATCGTCGGCGGCTACGACGGGACGGCGATGGACGGTGAGGTCCTCGCGACGACCGACGGTCGGAGCTTTCAACGCGTCGCCACCCTGGCTGTGCCCGTCCGGTACGCGGCAGTGGCCGCCGTCGGCGGCAGGATCTTCGTCTTCGGAGGAGAGAGCCTCGACGGGACTCCCGTCGACACGATCCAGGTGGTCGACCCGGCCCGACACGCTGCGCGGGTCGTCGGCCGGCTCCCGGTGGCGCTCGGGGGAGCGTCTGCGGCCACCTTCGGCGATGCCGTCTACCTCGCCGGCGGCGCCGAGACCAGCACGAAGACCTCGTACGCCGTCTACGCGTTCGACCCGGCGACGTCGAAGGTCCTCCTCGCCGGCCGCCTGCGAACGGCGGTGGCCTACGCGGGCTCTGCCGTCACGGCAGGCAGGATGTGGATCGTCGGCGGCGAGCTCGCGAACGGGGCCCGCACGGCAGCCGTCCAGGTCGTGAACCCCGATCGCGCCTTCGGGACCGCGGGAGTTGCCGGTGCAGGCTCGCCGTACTTCGGCGACAAGCTCCTCATCGCCGACCGCGGCAACGACCGCCTTCTCGTGCTCTCCGACACCGGCGCGATCACCTGGCGTTACCCGAGCGCCGGAAAGCCTGCGCCTCCCGGCGGCTTCTACTTCCCCGACGACGCCTTCTTCATCCGGCATGGCACGGCGATCATCTCGAACCAGGAGGAGAACGAGACGATTGTCGAGATCGCGTACCCCTCCGGCAAGCTGCTCTGGCAGTACGGTCACCCGCGCCAACCGGGCTACGCGCCGGGCTACCTCGACAACCCCGACGATGCCTACCTTCTCCGCAACGGCGACATCTCCGTTGCCGACCCCGTCAACTGCCGGGTGCTCGTGATCGACCCGAGGACCAAGACGGTCCTGCACCAGATCGGGGTGCCCCGGGTCTGCACCCACCAGCCGCCCACGTACCTCGGCTCGCCGAACGGCGACACTCCCCTTCCCGACGGCAACCTCCTCGTTTCGGAGATCAACGGCAGCTGGATCGACGAGTACACGACCTCCGGAAAGCTCGTCTGGACCGTGCAGCTGCCGTCGGTCGCGTACCCATCCGACCCGCAACGGCTCGGCCCGGACCACTACCTCGTGGCCGACTACAGCGATCCGGGGGCCTTTGTCGAGTTCAATCGCGCAGGCACGATCCTCTATCGCTACGCGCCGACGTCGGGCACGGGCATGCTCAACATGCCGTCGCTCGTCGAGCAGCTCCCGTCGGGAGTGCTCATGGCCAACGACGACCACAACGACCGCATCGTGGCGATCGACCCGCGCACCGGTGCGCTCGTCTGGCAGTACGGCGTGGACGGCGTGCCCGGCACCAAGCCGGGCTACTTGTTCAAGCCCGACGGGTTCGACATCCTTACGCCCAACGGCACGACCCCGACCCACACAGCGACAGGCTGAGAGATGTCCACGCCCACCATCGAGACCACATCGCCCACCGGCGACACCGCACCGCCACGGCCGAGGCCCGCCCGGCGCCGACATGCTTCGTCACGCCGGGTGCGCCGGCGCGAGCGGCGGCGCACCCGGCGGACGCTCCCGGGTCGTCACCCTGTCGCTGCGACCGTCCTGGTCCTCTGCGCGGCGCTCACGCCCGTCTGGGTCTCCCTCGGCGACGCGCTCGGCAATCCTGGGCTCGGCAGCTCTCTCCCGGCCCGGGTTGCCGAGTGGTTCCGCGAGCACGGCGGGGCGTCGGTCGTCGTCGAGGCCGAGAGGATCTGGTACACGCATCACCAGCCGCCTATCGGTGGCCGCCCGGCACCGGGGGCGATACCCGCCGCGCCGAAGGCGACGACGGCCACGACCGCTGCTCCGACGACCCGGGTGGGCACACCGCACGGTGTCGTCCCGCTGCCGACCCCTGCGAACATCGTCCCGTTCGCACACCCTGCGATCCCCGGTGAGGGCGTCTGGCATGCGATGGGTCGGCCCGTCGACGGCCACCCCGCCGTCTACGAGGCATTCCTGCGGCCCGACGCGATCCACACCAGCCTCGTGGTCGGCGTTGCGTGGATGGACACCAAGCTTCTCCAAGCGCGCCTGTACTCGGGCAGCAGCATCCCCGGAGGAGGCCCGTACCCCTACACCGCGCCCGTCCTCCCGGCAGCGGCGCGCACCCTCGTGTCGGCCTTCAATGCCGGGTTCTTGATGAGCAACGCGAACGGCGGCTACTACACCGACCACAAGATGGTCATCCCGCTGCGGACCGGCGCCGCCTCCTTCGTCGAGTACCGCAACGGCGACGCGACCGTCGAGGCTTGGCCCGGTCCGGCGGCACTTACCTCCGACGTCGTCTCGGTCCGCCAGAACCTCGACCTGCTCGTCGAAGGCGGTCGTCCGGTCCCCGGCCTCAACGCAAACGACACCACCGTCTGGGGTGCCACACTCGGCAACCAGGTCTACGTCTGGCGGTCCGGCCTCGGCGTCACCCGGGACGGCGCACTCGTCTACGTCGGGGGCCCCGGGCTCAACATCACCTCGCTCGCCGCACTTCTCGTGCGCGCCGGCGCGGTCCGGGGCATGGAGCTCGACATCAACACCGACTGGGTGAACTACTCGACCTACCGCCCGTCCTCGCCGACCGGTCTCGCAGCACCGTCCAACGGGACACCGATGCTCCCGCAGATGTCCGGGGGACCGGCGCGCTACTTCGCGTCGTGGTGGACACGCGACTTCATCACGATGTCCGCTCGACCCGGGCCGACCGGCAAGGGTTGAGCACCGCCGGCTTGCTCCTACGGGCTTCGCGGCCGCGCCAGTGGGTGAAGAACGTCCTCGTCTTCGCTGCGCCCGGTGCAGCGGGAGTCCTCGACCGCTCGTCGGTCGTCGGCCGGTCGGTCGCTGCCGCCGGTCTGTTCGTGGCGGTGTCTGCCGGCGTGTACATGCTCAACGACGTCCTCGACGCCGACGCCGACCGTGCTCACCCAGGCAAACGGCACAGGCCCGTCGCGTCTGGCGCGCTGCCGGCACCGCTCGCAGTAGCGTGCGGATGCCTTCTCGTCCTCGCTGCCCTCGCCGGGTCGTGGATGCTCGCCGGATCCGCTATCACGCTCGTCGTCGGGGTGTACGTCGTCGTCAACGCGGGCTACTCCCTCGGGGCGAAGAGGCTGCCGGTCGTCGAGCTGGCTTTCGTCGCCTCGGGGTTCGTGCTGCGCGCCGTCGCCGGCGGAGCGGCGGTGCACCTTGCCATCTCGCCGTGGTTCCTCATGGTCACCTCGGCCGGGGCGCTGTTCGTCGTCGCCGGCAAACGCAGCTCCGAGCTGTCGGCGCAAGGAGCCGGCGGGCGGCACCGTAAGGTCCTCGGGAGCTACCCGCCGGCCTTCCTGCGCTCGGTCCGCGCCGTCGCGCTCACCGTCGCCGTCGTCAGCTACGTGCTCTGGGCCTTCGGTCGCGCTCCGCAGCTCGACCTGCACCACGGCGACGCCGACGACGTCGTGTTCCGCTTGTCGACCGTGCCGTTCGTCGTCGCTCTCTTGACGACCGAGCTCGCCTTCGAAAAGGGGCGAGGTGAGGCACCCGAGGAGCTCGCTATGCGTGATCGCAGCCTGCAGTGGCTCGGAGCGCTCTGGCTCGCGCTCGTCGCGTTCGGAATCTACACGTGACGCGCCATCTCCTCGCCGGCTGGGGAGGGGCGGCTCCATCCGCTGCGACGGTCGTGCGCGCCGGGGGCCGCAGACACGTCGAGCAGGTCGTCGAGGACGCCGCCACGTCTGGAGCGCAGCTGCTCGCCCGCGGCCTCGGGCGCTCCTACGGCGACGCCGCCCAGTGCGCGGGGGGGACGGTGCTCGACTGCACGGCGCTCGACGGCGTCGACCTCGACCCTGCGTCGGGTGTCGTCCGCGCAGGGGCAGGCGTCTCGATCGCGTCCCTGCTCGCCCGCTGCCTGCCCCACGGCTGGTGTGTCGACGTGATGCCCGGGACGGCGCAGGTGACGATCGGGGGCGCAATCGCCGCCGACGTCCATGGCAAGAACCACCACGTCGACGGCGCCTTCTCCCAGTCCTTGCGCTCGGTCGAGCTCGTGGGAGCGCGTGGCACGCACCGGGTCGGCCCGGGTGCAGGCGAGCTCCCCGAGCTGTTCTGGGCCACGGTCGGGGGGATGGGGCTCACTGGCGTCGTCACCGAGGCGGTGCTGCAGCTCCGCAAGGTCGAGACGTCCTTCGTCGAGGTCGAGACCGAGCGTGCCGGCGACCTCGACGCGTGCATGACCCTGCTCCTCGAGCATGCGACACGCCACCGCCACTCGGTGGCGTGGCTCGACGGCCTCGCACGCGGGCGCTCGTTCGGGAGGTCCGTCGTGACGGGTGGCGACCACGCGACCGCCGACGCATTGCCGCAGCAGCTCCGGAGAACGCCGCTCGCGTACGCACCCCACCAGCGCCTGCGCGTGCCGGTGACGCCACCTTTCGGCCTCGTGCGCAGGGAGGTCGTGCTCCCCTTCAACGCCCTCTGGTATCGCAAGGCGCCGCGGCGGCGCGAGGGCGAGATCCAGTCGCTCACCGCGTTCTTCCACCCGCTCGACGCTGTCGCAGGCTGGAACCGCCTCTACGGACCGTCTGGCTTCACCCAATACCAGCTGGTCACGCCGTTCTCACGGCCCGACGTCGTCGGCCGCGCGCTCGAGCTCCTCCAGCGCACCGGCCTGCTCGCGTCGCTCGTCGTGCTCAAGACCTTCGGTGCGAGCGACGACGCCCCGCTCGCGTTCCCGACCGCAGGCTGGACGCTCGCCGTCGACGTGCCGCTCGGAGCGCCCGGTCTCGCGGCAGCGCTCGACGAGCTGGACGAGATCGTCGCCGCGGCAGGGGGGCGCGTCTATCTCGCGAAGGACGGTCGGCTCCGCCCGGACCTCGTCGCGACGATGTACCCGCGCCTTGGCGAGTGGGCTGCTGTGCGCGACGCCGCGGATCCGGCCGGCATCTTCTGCTCCGACCTGTGGAGACGTCTGGACCCGTCCCGCCGGCGCTGAGGCCTCGCAGCCTGTCAAGGAGCTGTGCTCGAGAGCACAGTGTGCTGTGTTCATGCAGCTGTAAGGGGCAGGCGTCATGCTCGTCCCATGGAGACGACGGAGACAGCTCGGCTGCACACGCCCCGGCCGACCCGTGCCGCCATCACTGCCCGCAGGGCGGACGCTGGCGTCGAGGCAAACAGCCGCCTGACCGGAACGACTGCGGCAGTCCTGCTCGTTCTCCTCGCCGTCGAGGGTGTCACCGTCTTGAGCGTGCGCTCGCTGCTCACCGCACACGTCGTGGTCGGCATGGTCCTCGTCCCGCCCGTCCTCGTGAAGCTCGCGAGCACGGGCTATCGCTTCGTCCGCTACTACACGGGCGCGCCCGCCTACCGACGCAAGGGCCCGCCGAGCCCGGCATTGCGGCTCCTCGGCCCGCTCGTCGTCGTGCTGACGCTCGCCGTGCTCGCGAGCGGCATCGGCTTGCTCTACTCGCCGGCGGGCATCCGCTCGCCGCTGCTCCGGATCCACCAGGCCTCGTTCGTCTTGTGGTTCGGGGTGATGGCGATCCACGTCCTCGGGCACCTCAAGGACACGGCGAAGCTCGCTCCACGCGACTTCTACTGGCGTACCCGGCGCCAGGTGACCGGCGCGAGCCTGCGCCAGTGGACAGTCGCTGCGAGCATCGGCATCGGCGTGCTCCTCGCGTCTGCCGTCGTGTCCGAGGTCGGTGTCTTTCTTGCACGCTGAGCGGGAGTCGAGACGATGACCATGACCTCCACACCGACAACCACATCGGCACGCCGGAGCAACCGCCCGGCAACCAGCGGTCGCGGCCCCTCCGCGGACAAGCGCGGTCGAGGTCGAGGCGCGCTCGACGAGCTGACGCGCCACGGAGTCGCCATCGTCGTCGGGCTCGGCTTCGGAGCGGTCGTCGCGCTCGCGATCGTCGACGAACCGAGCGGGTCGCTGCACGCCCCCGGCGGTGTCGCGACCTTCGCCGGCAACCTGACCGCTCTCGTCGGGACCTACCTCGCGCTCGTCATGGTGCTCCTCGTGAGCCGCGTCGCCGTCGTCGAGCGCGCGATCGGTCAGGACCAGCTCGTCCGCTGGCACAAGCGCATCTCGCCGTGGCCGCTCAGCCTCATCGCTCTGCACGCCGTGCTCACCACGATCGGCTACGCCCAGGCGGCCAAGACGGGCGTATGGGCCGAGCTCGGCTCCTTCGTCCGGACCTACCCGGACATGCTCGCAGCTCTCGTCGGCTTCGGCCTCATGATGGCAGTCGGGATCATGTCGATCCGAGCCGTCCGCCAGCGGGTGCGCCACGAGACGTGGTGGGCGCTCCACCTGTACCTCTACATGGCCCTCGCCCTGTCCTTTGCACACCAGATCGTGCTCGGCCCGTCGTTCGTCGGGCATCCTGTGACGGTCGCTGTGTGGAGCGTCGCCTGGGCCGCAACGGCGGGGCTCGTCCTCGTCTACCGCATCGGGCTACCCGTCGTGCGAACGCTCCGGCACAAGCTCCGGGTCGTCGAGGTCCGCACGGAGGGCCCCGGCGTGGCGTCGATCATCTGCGAGGGCCGCAACCTCGACCGCCTGGGCGTCGAAGGTGGGCAGTTCTTCGCCTGGCGCTTCCTCGTCCGCGGCATGTGGTGGCAGGCGCACCCGTACTCGCTCTCCGCTCTCCCGAGCTCTCGGTACCTGAGGTTGACGGTCAAGGCCGTCGGGGACCACTCGAGCGCCGTCGCAACGCTTGCTCCCGGGACGCGCGTCGCGATCGAAGGTCCCTACGGGCGGTTCACCCGTGACGCCGCCACCCGGCCGGACCTGTTGCTGCTCGCTGCCGGGATCGGTGTCACGGCTCTGCGCGCGCTGCTCGAGGACCTCCCCGTCGACTCCTCCCCGGTCGTCGTGCTGCGCGCATCGAAGCCCGAGGACCTCGTGCTGCGCGCCGAGATCGACGAGCTGGTCCGGGCCCGCGGCGGCAAGCTGCACGAGCTGATCGGCAGTCGGAGCAAGGTCCGGATCGACCGGAGCTCGCTCGTCCGCCTCGTCCCGGACCTCAAGCGCCGGGATGCGTTCGTGTGCGGTCCACCCGATTTCGTCGGGCATATCGAAGCCGTGCTCAAGTCCGCCGGTCTTCCCGCCACGCAGGTGCACCACGAGGCGTTCAGCCTGTGACATGCCCCACGGCGGCTCGCCACACCGTTGGCGCGCCGCGCGCCCGACAAGGAGCAGATCATGCGTAAATCTCCCGTAGTCATCGCCGCAACCGTCGCCGGCATGGCCGGCGTGCTCGGCTTCCACACGACCAAGACGACGGTCTCGCTGTCGATCCCCGGGAGCACCTCGTCCTCGGGGAGCAGCTCGGCGGGGAGCAGCTCGGCGGGGAGCAGCTCGGCGGGGACCGGCTCGGCGGGGAGCGGCTCGGCGGGGAGCGGCTCGGCGGGGAGCGGCTCGGCCCCGTCGACGAGCACGACCACGCCGGGCGGCAGCTCCTCGGGCGCGACGAGCACCCCGACGACGACGGTGCCGCACCACGCGACGGCAAGCGCGACTGGCGCCGTGCGCTCCGCGGTCGGTCCTGTGGAGCAGTACGGCTACGGCCAGCTCGCCGTGCGTGTGACCGTGACCGGCCGCAAGATCACCGACGTCTCCCTCGCGAGCATCCAGGTCGCCGAGTCGTACTCGGCGAGCCTCGCCCAGCAGGTCATCCCCATGCTCCGTTCCGAGGTGCTGAGCGCACAGAGCGCGAACATCAACGGGATCTCCGGCGCGAGCTACACCGTCGCCGCCTACGCCGCGTCGCTCCAGGCTGCGCTCAACAAGCTCCACGTGTGACGAGCCCCTCGCCAGCCGGACGGGGAGGTAGCGCGCCGCCGGGCAGCTCGAGCGGTCCCGCGACGCCCCCCCCGGTGGGACACGTCGAGCAGGTCATGGGAACCGTCGCCTCCTTCACGGTCGTGCCTGGCGAGCTGCCGATCGAGGTGGTGCGGGCGCTGGTCCGCGACGCGTGCACCGTCCTGCACGACGCCGACGAGGTGTTCTCGACCTGGAAGAGCGACAGCCCGATGAGCCGGCTACGCCGGGGCGAGGTCAGCGTGCGCGACACCCCGGCCGAGATCGGCGAGGTGCTCGAGCTCTGTGCCACCGCTCGATCCCTCTCGAGGGGATGGTTCGACCCGTGGGCCATGCCCGGGGGCCTGGACCCGACGGGCCTCGTGAAGGGCTGGGCCGTCGAGCGTGCGGCCGACCGGCTCGCACGCGGCGGCGTGGCGGGAGCTCTTGTCGACGCAGGTGGCGACCTCACGACATTCGGATCGCCTGCACCGGGACAGCTCTGGCGGGTCGGGGTCCGGCATCCTTGGCGCCGCGACGCGCTCGCGTGTGTCGTCACAGCAGAAGGCGCCGTGGCAACGTCCGCCACGTACGAGCGCGGCGCCCACCTCGTCGACCCGTTCAGTGGCGCACCGACTGACCGAGTGGCCTCGGCGACGGTCACGGGACCCAGCCTCGCCATCGCAGACGCGCTCGCGACGGCCCTCGCCGTCGCCGGCGTCCAGCTCCTCGACGCAGTCGAGTCGCTGGCGGGCTACGAGGCCTACGTCATCGGGCATACCGGCGGGGAGGAGTCCACCTCGGGCTTCGCCGTCGTCCACGATCCGGCTGGGCAGGGTCCGGCTGGGCAGGGTCCGGCTGGGCAGGGTCCGGCTGGGCAGGGTCCGTCGCAGCTGGCCAAACCCGACGGGACGCGTCAAGCTGGCGGCCGATGAACGACGTCACCGCGATGCCCCAGAGCGCCGTCGTCGTCGGCGGGACGTCCGAGCTCGCCTTCTCCGTCCTCGAGGAGCTTGCCCGTCGTCGCCTCGACGGCGTCGTGCTGACCGGCCGCGAGGCCGGCGGGCTCGAGCGAACAGCCGCACGTCTGCGCGCCCTCGGGGTCACGAAGGTCACGACCGTGGTCCACGACGTCCGCGACGTCGACGGCGCGCAGGCGCTCGCAGAGGCCGCACGCGCGCAGCTCGGCCAGATCGACCTCGTGCTCGTCGCAGCGGGCGCTCTCGGGTCCTCCGAGGTCGAGACCCTCGGTGCGCGCGGTGTGGCGGACACCATCACGACCAACTTCACCGGACCAGCGGCACTGGTCGCGGAGCTGGCGGCCGTGCTGCGCGCACAGGGATCGGGTCGCATCGTCGTGCTCTCCTCGGTGGCGGCTGTCCGGGCGCGCCGCGCGAACTTCGTCTACGGCTCGTCGAAGGCGGGGCTCGACGCGTTCTGCCAGGGACTCGGCGACGCCCTCGCCAGCAGCGGGATCGTCGTCGTCGTCGTCCGGCCGGGCTTCGTGCGGACGGCGATGACAGCCTCGCTGCCGAGCCAGCCCTTCGCAGCGCAGCCCGCGGACGTCGGGCGCGCCGTCGTGGCGGGGCTGTCCCGGGGTGCCGAGACGATCTGGGTCCCCGGAGTGCTGCGTGCGGTCTTCGCCGTGCTACGCGTTGCGCCTCGCACCCTGTGGAGGCGCCTGCCGCAGTAGGGGCGCCCGGCGAGCCACTCGCCGGGCAACGCTGCCGGTCAGACGACCGAGCGTTCGAGGCACCAGGTCGGGTTGTCGAGCTCGAGACGGGCAAGCCAGTGCTCGCTCTCGAACAGGGCGAGCAAGGTACCGTCCCGGCGGACGAGCACCCGGCTCCCCGGGCTCGTCCGCAGGCGCTTCGCGGTCTCCTCGTCGGTCCGCCGCACGGCTCGGTAGGGCGCCGGCGACAGGTCGACCTCGGCCCCGAACTCGTGCGCGAGTCGATGAGCTGCCACCTCGAACTGCATCTGGCCGACTGCGCCGAGCACTGGCGTGAGGTCACCGTCGGGGTCGCTCAGCACTTGGACGACACCCTCCTCGTCGAGCGCGTCGAGGCCCCGACGAAATTGCTTGTAGCGGGCTGTGCTTCGCGCTCGGACGGACGCGAACAGCTCGGGAGCGAACGATGCGATCCCCGGGTAGGCGACGGGCTCGCCGTCGTAGAGAGTGTCGCCGATACGCAGATCTCCGGCATTGACGAGGCCGACGACGTCACCGGGGAACGCCTCGTCGATCGTCGAGCGCTCCGCTGCGAGCACCGAGGTCGCGTACTTCGTCGCGAAAGGCCGACCTGTCGACCCTTGGACGACGGTCATGCCCCGCTCGAAGCGACCCGAGCAGACTCGGACGAACGCGACCCGGTCGCGGTGAGCGGGATCCATGTTCGCCTGGATCTTGAAGACCTGACCCGAGAATGCTGCGTCGAGGGCTCTCGGCGTTCCGGAGGCGTCGAGCCGCGGCGACGGAGCCGGCGCGAGGTCGACGACCGCGTCGAGGACGTGACGGACGCCGAAGTTCGTGAGCGCCGACCCGACAAACAGCGGGCTCGTCTCGCCGGCGAGGAACGACGCGACGTCGAGGGCGGCACCGACGCCGTCGAGAAGCGCGCACGTCTCGAGGGCCTGGTCGAAGGCACGACCCTCCTCCCGGGCAGCTCGAGCGGAGTCGACCTGCTCCTCCGGCGCCTCGGTCGTCCCGCCGACGGTCCTCGTGTAGCGCACGAAGGTGCCGCTCCGACGGTCGATGACGCCCCGGAAGTCACCCGGGTCGCCGACGGGCCACGTCACCGGGGTCGGCCGCAGCGAGATCTGCTCCTCGATCTCGTCGAGCAGCTCGATCGGATCGCGGCCAGGCCGGTCGTACTTGTTGACGAAGGTGAGGATCGGCAGCTCGCGCGCACGGCACACTTCGAAGAGGCGGCGCGTCTGCTCCTCGATGCCCTTTGCGACGTCAAGGACCATGATCGCGGCGTCGGCTGCTGCGAGCACCCGGTAGGTGTCCTCAGAGAAGTCGCGGTGGCCGGGCGTGTCGAGGAGGTTGAGGACATGCCCCCGATAGGAGAACTGCAGCACGGTCGACGTGATGGAGATGCCTCGCTCCTGCTCCATCTCCATCCAGTCCGAGCGGGCACGGCGGCGAGCGCCTCGCGCCTTGACCGCGCCTGCCTCGGCTACAGCTCCTGAATAGAGCAGGAACTTCTCGGTCAGCGTCGTCTTGCCCGCGTCGGGGTGGCTGATGATCGCGAACGTCCGGCGCCGGGACGCTTGCGCCGGGACGTGTCGCGTCGGATCCTCCATCAGCCCTCCTCGGGCCGTCGGCCCTGCTCAGTCCGCTCGTCGCGAGTCTACGGCGCGTCCGCACCCCCACCGACGAGACCACCGGGCGGCGTCCCGTCGCCCCGCTCACTCGGCAGATCCCCGACGTCGACGACGCGCGTCAGCTCGACCGAGTCGAGAAGGCGCCGGTCGTGGGTCACGAGCAGGACCGTCCCGGCGTAGGAGGCGAGCGCTTCCTCGAGCTGCTCGATGGCCGGCAGGTCGAGATGGTTCGTCGGCTCGTCGAGGACGAGGAGGTTGACGCCCCGTGCCTGGAAGCCGGCGAGCTCGGCGCGGGTGCGCTCACCCGGGGAGAGCGACCGGCACGCCCTCCCGACGTGCGACGCGCCGAGGCCGAACTTCGCGAGCAGCGAACGCGCCGCGGACACAGTCGATCCCGAGCGCTCGACGAAGACCTCGAGCAGCGTCTGGTCTCCGGCGAACGCCGACCGGTCCTGGCCGATCTCCCCGACGACGACGCCAGGGCCGAGGTAGCGCTCTCCGGACTCGAGCGGGACCCGCCCGAGCAAGGCGGCGAGCAGCGTCGTCTTCCCCGATCCGTTCGCGCCGGCGAGGGCGACCCGGTCGGCCCAGCCGATCTCGAGGTCGACCGGACCGAGCCGGAACTGCCCGCGCCGGACGACGGCCGCGCGCATCCGGGCGACGACCACGCCCGAGCGCGGCGCAGCTTCGATCGAAAAGCGCAGCTCCCAGGACTCCCAAGGCTTGTCGACAGCACCGAGCCGCTCGATCGCCCGCTCGGTCATGCGTGCCCGGCCGGCGAGCTTCTCCGTCCGGTTGAGGCGGAAGTCCCGTTGCATCTTGTCGTTGTCACGCGGGCTCCTTTTCTCCCTGCTCGCACCCGAGGTCGCCCACTCCCGCTCGCGGCGTGCCCGGTCGAGCAAGGTGCGGCGCTGTGACTCGTAGGTCGCGAACGCCTCCTCTGCGTGGCGGCGAACAGACTGGCGCTCTTCGACGAACGCCGCCCACCCTCCGTCGAACAGCCGTGCGGTGTGGTCGTGCTCGTCGATCTCGAGCACCGAGGTGACGGTGCGCTCGAGGAAGGAACGGTCGTGAGAGACGACGACAAGACCACCTTGGCGTGCGGTGACGAAACGCTCGAGGTCGTCGAGACCTGCGAAGTCGAGGTCGTTGGTCGGCTCGTCGAGGAGCGTGACGTCAAACCGGCTGAGCAGGACCGCCGCGAGCGCGACCTTCGCAGCCTGGCCGCCGGAGAGCCCCGCCGTGGGGTGGTCGGCGAGGGAGAGGTCGAGGCCGACCTCTCCGAGGACGCCCGCCAGGCGCGCGTCGAAGGTGTCCACACCGAGCGCCCCGAACCTGTCGAGCGCGAGCGCGTAGCGCTCCGCGTCACGAGCCCCACCCGACACGAGGGCTGCCGCTGCGGCGGCAAGCTCCTGCTCGGCAGCGTCGACGCCGGTCTGGCGGGCGAGCTGGCCCCGCACGGTCTCTCCTGGTCGGCGCTCGTGCTCCTGGGCCAGGTACCCGACGGTCGCCTCGGGAGGCATCAGCGTGACCGTGCCCGCGTCAGGACGGCTCCGACCTGCGAGCAGCGAGAGCAGGGTCGACTTCCCGACGCCGTTCGGACCGACGACGCCGATCCGTGCGAGCGGACCGACGGTGAGCGAGATGGCCGCGAGGACAACCTGGCGACCGCGCTCGACGCGCAGGCCCGACGCGACAAGAGTCGCACCCCCGCCGCGGATGGGCCGTCCCGAGCCGGGACGCGAGGACACAGGACGCTGCGGCACCGCTCGGCGCCTCAGCGCGTGCGCGCGGACGGAGCGAGCTGCTGCGCCATCTCGGTCGCGAGCAGCTGCGACGGATCCATGCCGCGACGCTAGTGCCGTCGTCCGCCGTTGCCCTCACTGTCGAGCCTGACGAGGAGCGCTTCGAGAAGCAGCACTTCGTTTGGGTTCCGAGCGAGCGCCGACGACGCAGCGTCGACGGCGTCGACGGCCTTCGCCGCGCTAGCTAGGCGCCGGGCCGACGACTGCTCGGCCGTGAGCCGGCTCCGGTAGCTCGCCGCGAGCACAGCCAGGCCGGCGCGCAGCTCGTCGGAGCGGACGCGTCGTTGCTCGCGCTTGTGGCGCTCCTCCATCGCCGCTCGACCCGGCACCGGCCGCTCGCCGGCACGCTTGGACGCGGCGACGGCCTCCTCCATCTCGTCGGCCTGGCGCCGCCGCACGACCTCGACGAGCTCTTCGGTCGACGCGAGCAGCTCGGTCGCCAGAGCCGCGGCCGTCGCCCCGGTCCCGTCGAGGCGTGCCGGCACCGAACGCCAGCGTGCCTGGCGCTCCGCGACGCCGGGGTCGCGGGCGAGCAGCCGTGCCCGGTCCAGCCTCCCGCCCGACGCTGCGGCAGCGCGCGCGGCTCTCCCGGGGTCGACACCGTCCGCGAGCAGCACGGCCTCGACGGCCGGTGCGTCGAGCAGAGCGAAGCCGACGCGCACGCAGCGGCTGGCAAGGGTCGCGAGGCTTGGGGTGACAGCCTCAGTGGTCAGGACGAAGACCGTCGTTGCGGGGGGCTCCTCGACGCTCTTCAATAGGACCGGCGCGGCCTGGCCGACGAGGTGCACGTCGGTCACGACGACGACCTGGCGCTTGGCGACGACCGGACCGCGCTGCGCAAGCACGACGGCCGCGCGCGCGTCCTCGACGAGCAGCGACGCGCCCGAGCGCTCGACCACGCTCACGTCCGGATGGAGCCCCGCCAGGGCGTCGCGGCACGCCGGGCAGCGACCGCAGCCGCCATCGGGGCAGACGAGGGCGGCGGCGAACGCGATCGCCGCCTCGTCGGTGCCGGTCCCGGCCTGCCCGACGAGCAGGTAGGCATGGACCGGAGCGGGAACGGCCGCGGCGAGAGCCCGCAGGGCCCGATCCTGGCCCGTGAGGGTCGCGAGCACCGGCGGCACAGCCGGATCGGTCGGCACTCGCCGTCCACGCGTCGTCATCGCACCGGCTTCGATCCACCCGCACGATCGGGCGCACCGCCGCGTACAGCCGGCTCCAGGCACGCGCGCGGGGCATGCCCGTCGCCGAGCACCGCTGTGACGGCCGCGGCGACATCTCGCGCGACGTCGTCAACCTCGCCCGAGGCGTCGACGACGACCCAGCCGTCCTGCCGGCCGAGCTCGAGGAACCCAGCCCGCACCCGCTCGTGGAAGCGCTCGCCTGCCCGTTCGATCCGGTCCTGCTCCACCGCGTCAGCGTCGCGCGACCGGCGCCGCGCGACCGCAGGCCTCGGCGTGTCGAGCAGGACGGTGAGGTCCGGCACGAGCCCGAGGCTGCCGAGCGCGCAGGCCCGCTCGACGTCCTCCAGAGGTAGGCCGCGACCGTATCCCTGGTAGGCCACCGTCGAGCCGGAGAAGCGGTCGCAGACGACGTCGACGCCCGACTCGAGCGTCGGCTCGATGACGCGACTGACGTGCTGGGCCCGGGCCGCGACCATGAGCAGGAGCTCGGCCATCGGGTGCACGTCGTCGGTGTCGGGGTCGAGCAGCAGCGCCCGGAGCCGCTCGCCGAGGTCGGTCCCGCCCGGCTCGCGGGTGAGGCGCGCGCCGAGCCGGGCGGCAAGCAGGCGCGACTGCGTCGTCTTGCCCACCGCTTCGCCACCTTCGATCACGACGAAGCGACCGCGGCGCGTCATGGCCGCGAGGTTACGGCGTCACCAGTCCGGCCACCGTCGTCGCCGGAGCCTCCGTCGCCGGAGCCTTCTTCACGGCTGCCTTCCTCGCTGCCGGCTTCTTCGCCGGGGACGTCTTGGCCAAAGACGTCCCCGCTGCTGGCGTCGTCGCGGCGGTCTCGCTCGCCAGGTCCGTCTGCGTCGTCGACTTCTGCGTCGTCGACTTCTTCGCGGCCGCCTTCTTCACAGGAGCCTTCTTCGCGGCCGCCTTCTTCGCGGGGGCCTTCTTCACGGGACCCTTCTTCGCGGGGGCCTTCTTCGCTGCCCGGCCCCGCTTGGTCGGCGGCCCCGCAGCTCGCTTGTCCGCGAGCAGCTCGGCGGCGCGCTCCGGCGTGATCGTCTCGGCGTCGTCACTTCGCCGGAGCGAGGCGTTGACCGTCCCGTCCGTCACGTAGGGACCAAACCGCCCCTCGCGCAACACGATCGCTCCGCCACTGACCGGATCGGGTCCGAGCTCGCGGAGCGGCGCGGCAGCCACCCTGCCGAACCGGCGCTGCTTTGGTTGGGCAAAGAGAGCGAGCGCCTCGTCGAGGTCGATCGTGAGCAGGTGCTCCTCGCTCTCAAGGCTGCGGGAGTCCGTCCCGCGCTGGACGTAGGGCCCGTACCGGCCGTTGCGGGCGACGATCTCCTCGCCCGACGTCGGGTCGGCCCCGACGACCCTCGGCAGTCGCAGCAGCTCGAGCGCCTGGTCGAGCGTGAGCGAGTCGAGCGTCATCGACTTGAACAGCGACGCAGTCCGCGGCTTGTCCGACGTGCCCTCGCCATCGCCGAGCTGGACGTAGGGACCGAACCGCCCCGAACGCGCGATGACCTGCAGGCCGCTCTCCGGGTCGATCCCGAGCGAGCGATTGCCCGCCGGCGCAGCGAGGAGCTCCTCGGCGCGAGCGACGGTCACCTCGTCGGGCGCGAGGTCCTCGGGAATGGAGACCCGCTCCTCGCCGTGCTGGAGGTAGGGGCCGTACCGGCCGACGCGCACGACGATCGGCTCGCCGTCAGAGGCCGCACCGATCGGGATCGAGTTGACCTCGCGCGCGTCGATCGCCGCGAGCCGCGCGAGGACGGCATCGCGCAAGCCCTCGGTCGCGCCGTGGTCCGCACCGCCGAAGTAGAAGCGCTGGAGCCAGGGAACCGATTCCTCCTCGCCCGCGGCGATCTGGTCGAGGTCGTCCTCCATCGCCGCGGTGAAGCCGTAGTCGACCAGGGAGGGGAAATGCTCCTCGAGCAGGCCGACGACGGCGAAGGCCGTGAAGGACGGGACGAGGGCACTCCCCTTCTTCCAGACGTAGCCGCGGTCCTGGATCGTCTGAAGCATGCTCGCGTAGGTCGACGGGCGACCGACTCCCAGCTCCTCGACCCGCCTGACGAGAGACGCCTCGGTGAACCGCGCGGGCGGCTTCGTCGCGTGGTCCTCTGTCTCGACCGCGTCGGTGCCGAGCGCGTCGCCGGGCGCGAGGCGTGGGAGGCGGACGTCCTCCTCTTGCGTCGCGTCCTCGACCTCGTCCTCGCCCTCCCTGTAGACGAGCAGGTAGCCCGGCGTCGTGATGACTGTCCCCGACGCCGTGAAGGTCGCGAGCGTCCCGGTTGGGAGCCCCGCGGCCTCAGCCGTCGTCTCGCCCTCGATGCGGACCCGCGCCGTCGTGCCCGTCGCGTCGACCATCTGCGACGCGACGGTCCGCTGCCAGACCAGCTCGTAGAGACGGAGCTCGTCGCCGTGCAGCTCACGGCCGAGCTCCGCCGGCGTGCGGAAGCGCTCGCCGGCTGGGCGGATCGCCTCGTGCGCCTCCTGCGCGTTCTTCACCCGGCGGTCGTAGGTCCGGGGCGCCCGAGGCACGCTCGCGTCCCCGTAGAGCGCGCGCGCCTGGTCGCGGGCTGCGTCGAGCGCCGTCTGCGACAGCGTCGTCGAGTCGGTCCGCATATAGGTGATATAGCCCTGCTCGTAGAGTCGCTGGGCGACCTGCATCGCGCGCTGGGCCGAGAAGCGCAGCTTGCGTCCCGCCTCCTGCTGGAGAGTCGAGGTGATGAAGGGCGCGGCTGGCGACCGGCGGTAAGGCTTCTCGTCGAGCGCAGCGACCGCGAGAGTCGCTCCCTCGAGTGCCGCGGCGACCGCCCGCGCGCCTGGCTCGTCGAGGAGCACGACCGAAGCAGGGTCGCGCAGCCGACCGTCGGGCCCGAAGTCGCCACCGTCCGCGACCTGGCGGTCGCCGAGACGCACGAGCGACGCTCGCACGACCTCGTCCGCGCCCGTCCGGAAGGTGGCCGAGACGCTCCACCACCCAGCCGAGCGGAACCGCATCCGCTCGCGCTCGCGCTCGACGACGATACGCGTGAACACGCTCTGCACGCGGCCCGCAGACAGGCCTTGCATCACCTTTCTCCACAGCACCGGGGAGATCTCGTAGCCGTAGAGCCGGTCGAGGACCCGGCGTGCCTCCTGGGCGTCGACGAGGCGCCTGTCGAGGTCGCGCGGGTGCGAGATCGCATGCTCGATGGCCGGACGCGTGATCTCGTGGAACACCATCCGCCGCACGGGGACTTGTGGGGCCAGCACCTCGAGCAGGTGCCACGCGATCGACTCGCCCTCGCGGTCCTCGTCCGTCGCGAGGTACACCTCGCTCGCGCCGCGCAGCAGCGAGCGGAGCTTCTTGACCTGGTCCTGCTTCTCTCTGGCGACGACGTAGAGCGGCTTGAAGTCGTTCTCGACGTCGACGCCGAGGCGTGCCCACGACTCACCTTTGTACGCAGCCGGGACCTCTGCAGCCGAGCGCGGGAGGTCGCGAATGTGGCCGATCGAGGACTCGACGAGGTAGTCGTCGCCGAGGAAGCGCGCGATCGTCTTGGCCTTCGCAGGCGACTCGACGATGACAAGGGGCTTGGCCATGGAGCTACGCACCTTCCGGGTGCCTAGGAGCGGTCGGGCACGGAGCAGCAGGATAACGACCGCCGCGGCCCCTAGCCAAGCACGTCACGCGTCGCGACCCCCGCTCTCGTCGCTCGCGGCCGAGAGGATCGTGTACGACGGGTTCACCATCGCGGTGCGCTTGTTGCGCTCGCCGACCATGCCCTCCGCGATGAGCCGCGCACCCGGCTCGATCCCCGGCACGAGACGGCGTCCCTGGAAGACCAGCAAGATCTGGCCGGTCCCGTCCGCCAGTGTGCACTCGAGGCTCGAGATCCCGGCCCGCGGCTGGACCCGCACCGAGCGGATCCTTCCGGCGACACGCGCTCGCTGGCGCCAGCGGAGATCGGCGATGCGAGCCGTCCCCGGAGGCGCGCCTTCGGGGAAGACGTCCGCCTCGGCCGACGTCGTCCCGACGGGCGCGGGCTGTTCACGCCTTTTCGACGCCGTCGACCCGACGAGGGCGTCGTCCGGCTCGGCTCCGAGCGACGTCCGCTCCGACTCCGCCGCGCGTGCGAGGTCGTCGGGCCACGCCTCGATCATCTTGCGGCGGCGTCGACCGACGAAGAACGGGATGATCGTCGCGCTTGCATTCGGGATCTGGCTCACGAGAGCCGAGATGCGCTCGCTCGTCCGGTCGTGCAGCACGCGGCTGAACGGCCCGCCGAAGACCCGCCGCGGGAGCAGCACGCTCACTTCGGTCTGACCGTCGGACGCGAGCTCGGCGACGAGCTCCATGGAGGCCCGGGCGAGGCGGCGGTCCGGGCACTCGCGCAGCTCGAGCGAGACGTTCGCGAGCCCGAGCCGGGTCCACTGGGCCTCGAGGTCGTGCGCAACGACCGTGTCGAGCACGAAGTGGACGGCGCGGGGCTCGTCGGTCGTGAGCGAGCGCGCGTACTGGAGCGCCCGCGCCGACGACAGGTCGAGCCGTTCGAGGAGGACGATGACCGCGTGGTGGCGGAGCACCGGCGCCTCGGCGGCGCGCTGGACGTTCACCTCGAGCTCGCGCTCTTCCTCCTCGTAGGTCCGGTGGAGGCGGACGAGCACGACGACGAGGATCGGGAAGACCACGACGACGACCCACGCACCCTGGGTGAACTTCGTGACCGCGAAGATCACGACGACGAGCCCCGAGAGCACCGACGCGAAGCCGTTCACCGCGATCCGGCGCTGCCAGCCCTTCGTCTTGTGGCCGAGGTGGTAGCGGACCATGCCGGCTCCGGCCATCGTGAAACCGGTGAAGACACCGATCGCGTAGACCGCGACGAGCGAGTCGACGCGGGCGCGGGTGACGAGGAGCAGGACGGTCGAGACGGTCGCGAGGATGATGATCCCGTTCGAGAAGACGAGGCGGTGACCCCGACGGGTCAGCTGTCTCGGCAGGAACGCGTCCTTCGCGACGAAGCTCGCGAGGTTCGGGAAGCCGTTGAAGCTCGTGTTCGCCCCCGTATAGAGGATGAGCATCGTGGCGGCCTGGACGAAGTAGTACCCGATCTTCGCTGCGAGAGAGCTCCCGAAGACGTCACGCGCCTCTTGGGAGAGCACTGTCGGGCTACCCGAGAGGAAGGGCACGGCATGGGTCCGCCAGGCCAGCAGCGACACGCCGAGGACGAGAGTGCCGAGGACGGTCGACATGACGACGAGGGTCCGACGTGCGTTGCGCCCCTCGGGCGGCTGGAAGGTGGCGACACCGTTCGAGATCGCCTCGAGGCCAGTGAGAGACGACCCGCCGTTCGCGAAAGCGCGGAGCACGACAAAAAGGCTCGCTCCGTAGAGCAGGCCGTTGTCCGGGTGGACGTGCGGGCCGGCAAACGCCCCGGGGATGTCGATCGCGTGCGTGTGGAGCTCGCCGAGCAAGACGCGCACCACGGCGACGAGGAGGACGAGCCCGACGGCAGCGATGAACAGGTAGGTCGGCAAGGCGAAGGTCTTGCCGGCCTCGCGGATCCCGCGGAGGTTACCGTAGACGAGGAGCAGGACGATCCCGACGGTGATCGGCACGTTGTAGGACGTGAGCGCGGGGAACGCCGATGTCACGGCGTCGGTGCCCGCGGCGGTCTGGACGGCGACGGTCACGATGTAGTCGATGATCAGGGCGACAGCCGCCACCTGGGCGACGTTGGGCCCGAAGTTCTCCCTGGCCACGACGTACGCTCCGCCGGCGCGCGTGTACACCATGACGACCTCGCGGTACGAGAGCGTCACGAAGAACAGCACGCCAATCACCGCGAAGGTGATCGGGAGCAGGAGAGCGAACGCCGCCGCGCCCACCGCAGGCACGAGGATCGTCAGCATCTCCTCGGTGCCATAGGCGGTCGACGAGATGCAGTCGGGCGCGAGCACGCCGAGAGCGGTCGGCTTGCCGAGGCGCTGCTCGGACAATCGCTCCGAGACGATCGGCGGCCCGAGCAGCTTCTTTTTCAGCCTGTAGGAGAACGGCTCGGGCAGCTCGACGGTCGCCGGCGCCGTCCGGGGACCAACGAGACCCGGCGGCACCGGCGGCGAGCTCACACCCGTAGTCTGCACGCGGCGCAGAGGCGGGACGCAATTCCGCAGCCGGGGGGCCACAGGCGAGTTGGCGAGGTAGCGAGTTGTGCCGCGGCAGCGCAGCGTGTTCGATGGTGCGGTGCATGTCATCGTCGTCGGCTGTGGACGGGTGGGCTCTCGGCTCGCCCTCGAGCTCGTCCACGACGGCCACACCGTCACGGTGATCGATCGCGACGAGGTCGCGTTCCGGCGACTGCCCACGGACTGGGGTGGCAAGAACCTCGTCGGCGCCGGTTTCGACCGGGACCGGCTCGAAGAGGCCGGAGCCGGGCACGCGTCCGCGCTCGCAGCGGTGACGAGCGGCGACAACTCGAACATCTTGTGCGCGCGCATCGCCCGTGAGACCTACGAGATCCCCAACGTCGTCGCGCGCATCTACGACCCCCGACGGGCCGAGATCTACCAGCGCCTCGGGATCCCGACGGTCGCGACGGTGACCTGGACGACCGACCAGGTCCTGCGCAAGCTCGTTCCCGACCACTCGGTCGCGGAGTGGTCGGACCCGACGGGCCGGGTGCGTCTCGTCGAGCGTGCTCTGCCGGTCAGCTGGTGCGGCCGGAAGCTGACGGCGCTCGAGGACGCGACAGGAGCACGCGTCGTGACGGTGACGCGAGGCGGCGTCCCGCATCTCGGTCCCGCCGACCTCGTCGGCCAAGAGGGCGACATCCTCCACCTCGCCGTCACCTTCGCCGCGCGCAGCCGGCTCGACGAGGCGCTCGAGACAAAGCCAGACGACGGTGGGCCCGCGAGCGAAGGAGCCCGATGAGGGTCGTGATCGCCGGAGCGGGCGCGGTCGGCACCTTCCTCGCGGACGATCTCGCGGCGTCGGGCCACGAGGTGTTGCTCCTCGAAAAGGACCTCGGCTGCGTCGAGCGGGCCCCGTCCAGCCCGAGCGTGGAGCTGCGCGGCGCGGACGCCTGCGAGGTCGACGTCCTCACCTCGGCCCAGCTCGACACCGCTGACGTCGTCGTCGCGGCGACCGGTGACGACGAGGACAACCTCGTCATCTCCCTGCTCGCGAAGCAGGAGTTCGCCGTGCCCCGGGTCATCGCCCGGGTCAACCACCCGAAGAACCACTGGCTGTTCAACGAGACCTGGGGCGTGGACATCGCCGTGTCGACCCCGCACCTTCTGTCCGCGCTCGTCGAGGAGGCAGTGTCGGTCGGCTCGCTCGTCCGCCTGCTCCACTTCGAAGGAGGCAACGCCCGCCTCGTCGAAGTGACGCTCGCGAACGGATCGCCGGCCGCCGGGAGCACGATCGCGGCCCTCGACCTACCACGGGGCGCGACGGTCGTCGCGGTCGTGCGTGACGGCCACGTCGTGGTCCCGCGGGGCGACACCGCGGTCGACGTCGGCGACGAGGTGCTCCTTCTCGTCACGGGGAGCTCCGAGGACGAGGTGCGGAGGATCCTCGTCGCACCGTGACGACTCCTCGGGCCCCGGTCGGCTCTGTCAGCTCTGTCGACTCTGTCAGCTTGGTCGGCTCTGTCGGCTCTGTCGGCTCTGTCGGCTCGGCGGGTCAGCCGATCTCGCGCGAGGCCGCGTTCTTCGACCTCGACAAGACGGTCATCGCGAAGGCCGCGATGTCGGCGCTCCGCCGCCCCCTGTACGCAGAGGGACTGCTCAACAAGCGGTCGATCGCCCGTGCGGTCTTCACGCACCTCGTCTACCTCCACCTCGGAGCGAGCGACCAACGTCTCATGCGCGTCCGCGACTCGCTGCTCCGCCTGACCAAGGGGTGGCGGCGAGAGCAGGTGCTCGCGATCGTGGAGGAGACGATCGAAGAGGCGGTCGAGCCGATCATCTACCAGGAAGCGCTCGACCTCATCGAGGGACATCGCGCCGCCGGGCGCCTCGTCGTCATCGTCTCCGCGTCACCCGAGGAGATCGTCCAGCCCCTCGGCCGCTACCTCGGCGTCGACACCACGATCGCGAGCCGCGCAGCCATCGACGCCGAGGGCCGCTACACGGGCGCGATGGCCTTCTACGCCTACGGTCCGTACAAGGCGCAGGCGATGCAGGAGATCGCCGAGAGGACCGGCATCGACCTCGCGGCCTCCTATGCCTACAGCGACTCCTACACCGACGTCCCGATGCTCGAAGCCGTCGGCCACCCCGTCGCGGTCAACCCGGACCGCGTCCTTGCCCGGCTCGCACGCGACCGCTCCTGGGAGGTGCGGCACTTCATCCGACCCGTCCGGCTACGCGACCAGGTCCGCGAGCGCATGCGCGACCGCCGCGAGGGCTTCGCGTCGCGCATCGCGCTCTCACTCGTCGCGGTCGTCGCGACGGCGCTCGGCCTCTGGCTCGGCCGCACCCACGGCTCAGCCGGCATCCGCTTGGCGGCCCGCCTCCTCGGCCTCGACACTCCAGGTGCCGACGGGAGTCGCTGACGAGCGCAACCACGACCAGGCGCGCGTCACGCGGGCTCTTCGGCGAGACAGCGACAGCTGGCGCCGCCGGCTCGACGGCTCAGCTCGAGCGGAGTCGCTTCGCGGCGATGGCACCAAGGCCGACGAGCACGGCGAGGATCAGGAGCTTTTTCACCATCTCCTCACTCTACAGGCCGCCGGACGCGAGAAGGCGCCCTGCAGGTGAGTGCCGACCCGCCCGTGCGTTCGCCGTCGTCGTTAGGATCGGCTGGAGGACGAGCGGAAGCGCTGCGCGCGTGCCCACGCCACCTGCGACGTCGGCGCACGGGCGACGGTGCCGAGGATCTGGAACGGAGACCGGACGAGGGAGGTAGTGCGATGGCTGGCGGTGCGACGGTGGGCGGCGGCACACGTCGAGAGGACGGTAACCCGGACGGCCCAACGGGTGAGACGGCAGATGGCACGGGCAGTCCGAGCAGCCGGGATAGCGCACCTCCAGGCAGCGTGGCTGCGACCTTGGCACCGCTGGTCGCCCTTTTGTTCGGCGGCGACCTACCGGTGCGCTTCGCCTACTGGGACGGCAGCGAGTCCGGCCCCGACAAGAGCCCTGGTGCTGTCGTCCTCCGCTCGCCGGACGTCCTCCGGCGCCTGCTGTGGTCGCCAGACGAGCTCGGTATCGCCCGGTCGTTCGTCGCCGGCGACCTCGACGTCGAGGGCGACCTCTACACGACGATCCGCGCGCTCCACGCTGCCGCCCCGTCCCGCGTGCGCCTCGGTCCACGGTCGCTCGGCGCCGCAGTCCGGGCGGCGATCGGGCTCGGCGCGATCGGGCTGCCCCTTGCACCACCGCCGGAGGAGATGACGCCGGTCCGCACGCGGCGCCACTCCACGGGCCGGGACGCCTCGGCGATCCACCACCACTACGACGTCGGCAACGACTTCTACGCCCTCGTCCTTGGGCCGTCCATGACCTACTCGTGCGCGCGCTTCGTCGACGAGGGAACCACGCTCGAGCAGGCCCAGGCAGCCAAGCACGATCTCATCTGTCGCAAGCTCGGCCTCCACGAACGACCTGGGGCGCGCCTGCTCGACGTGGGATGCGGCTGGGGATCGCTCGCCCTCCACGCGGCGAGCAAGTACGGCGCGTCGGTCGTCGGGATCACCCTAAGCCGCGAGCAGGCGAGCCTGGCCCGGGAGAGGGTGAAAGAGGCGGGGATGGACGGCCGCGTCGAGATCCGGCTCCAGGACTACCGCAGCCTCGGGGGCGAGACGTTCGACGCGATCTCCTCGGTCGGGATGTTCGAGCACGTGGGGACCGCCCAGACCGCTCGCTACTTCGCGACCCTACGCGCCCTTCTCGGACCGGGCGGGCGCCTATGCAACCACGCGATATCGACGCCTGGTGGCTCGACCCTCGAAGGACGCACGTTCATGAACCGCTACGTCTTTCCTGACGGCGAGCTCATCGACGTCGGAGAGGTCGTCCTCGCGATGGAGCGCGCCGGGTTCGAGGTGCGCGACGTCGAGTCGCTGCGCGAGCACTACGCGGCGACGCTGCGCTGCTGGGTCGACAACCTCGAGCGCAACTGGTCGGCAGCCGTCTCCTTGGTCGGTGGCGCCCGCGCGCGCATCTGGCGGTTCTACATGGCCGCGTCGGCGAACGGCTTCGACGACGGGGGCCTCGGCGTCCACCAGGTGCTCGGCGTCGTGCCGTCCATCGACGGCGAGAGCGGGATGCCCCGGACACGGTTGGACTGGGGCTGACCGCCGGCCCGTCCGAGGCACGACGGGCCGAGAAAGCAGAAGCAGCACGGCAAGGACCGGCCCTGCCGGCCTCGCCAGCTGCCTGCAGTCCCTCGTCCCTCAGACCGACAGCAGGTCGCGGGCGCCGGTGTCGCTTGAGGGGTGGCGCAGCTTCGACATCGCCCGGGCTTCGATCTGGCGGATGCGCTCCCGCGTCAGGTTGAAGTGCTCGCCTACTTCTTCGAGCGTCCTCGGCTCGCCGCGGTCGAGACCGAAGCGGAGACGGAGGATCTCACGCTCGCGGTCGTCGAGCGGCGCCAGGAGCCGGCTGATCTCGATCGGGAGCAACGCCGTCGCAGCCATCTCGAAGGGCGACTCGGCCGAACGGTCCTCGACGACGTCACCGAGCTCGGCATCGCCGTCCTCGCGCAGCGGCTCCGACAGCGAGAGCGGCTCGGCACGGAAGCGGAGCGCCTCGATGAGCTTGTCCTCGGGGAGCTCGACCTCCGCACCGAGCTCGGCGAGCGTCGCCGGCCGGCCGTACTTGAGCTCGAGACGCGCCTGAGCCTTCTGGACCCGAGCCAGGGTGTCGCCTGCATGGACCGGGAGGCGGATCGTCCGGCCGGTGTTCGCGATCCCCCGGGTGATGGCCTGGCGAATCCACCACGTCGCGTAGGTGGAGAACTTGAAGCCCTTCCGCCAGTCGAACTTCTCGACGGCGTGCATCAGCCCCAGGTTGCCCTCCTGGATGAGGTCGAGCAGCGGCAGACCCGAGGCCTGGTACTTCTTCGCGATCGAGACGACGAGGCGGAGGTTCGACTGGACGAAGGTCCGCTGCGCCTCGTCGCCCTGGCGCACGATCCGCTTCAGCTCACGCCGACGGGCGGGGGTGAGCTCCTTGCCCGACTTCGCGAGATCCTCCTCGGCCTGCACCCGTGCCTCGATCGCCTGGGCGAGGCGCACCTCGTCGTCCTTGGTGAGCAGCGGGTATTGACCGATGTCGGTCAGATACAACCGTACGAGGTCTTCCTCGTCCCGTTCGACTCGCTCCTTGGCCAATGCCGTCGGTCCTCCGTGCTCGGTGTACGCGCCTCAGGGTGCCTGCCGGTCCTCACCCGGGCGCTGCCGCACCTGGGACTCCTACAGCAGCAACAGCTCGTCTCCCGCCTCTGCGGCAGGGTCTGCCTGACTCCGCTACTCAGTGTACCGACGCAGTCAAGAGCCTCCGACCACACCCTCACCCGAAGCGGTCGAGCGACTGCTGCCCGTCGGCGATCCGGCAATGATCGGTCCGAACACACCGCCACCCCGGCTAACCAGCTCCTCGATGCGACGCCGTCGCGCCGAGCTCGCTGGCGGCAGGTCTCCGGCGAGGAGGGCACCGTCCCGACGGATCGTGTCGAGGTCGGCGAGGAGCCGTCCGACCGCGCGCACGACCGGCGGGTCCGCGGCGCGGGACACGACGGCAAGCCGCTCCGCGTAGCCGGCCGCCATCGACGGGTACACGGCACCGAGGAGCGCGTCGAGGACCTCCGCGTCGTCGCCACCGACGACCGCCACGAACGCCTCGTCGATCTCGCGCGACGGTGCTTGCGTCCAGCTCTCGGGCCCCGGCAATCCGGCGGACACCGGCAGGAGCTCCTCGACGAGAACCGCACGCCAACCGTGCGCGCGGCTGGCTCCTGCGAGATAGGCCGACAGCGCAGGCGTCGCGCACTCCGACGCGCGGCGACCGAGCTGGGCAAAGGCCGCGAGCTCGACATAGCGCCACCGGCCGAGCAGGTCCGCAGACTCGAGCAGCGTGAGCGGTCGGCTCACGGCTGCACCGCGCCCCTCGGCGAGGACGGCCCGGTCGACCGGGACCGTCCGTCCGCGCCGCGGTCACCGTCCCGGTAGGCGTTGGTGATCGGCATCCTCCGGTCCTTGCCGAAGGCACGGCTCGTCACGCGCACGCCGGGTGGACCCTGGCGGCGCTTGTACTCCGAGCCGTCCACGAGCGCGACGACGCGCCGGACGGTCGCTTCGTCGTGGCCGAGCTCGACGAGGTCCGCGACGGAGAGGTCACGCTCGACGTAGCCCTCGAGGATCGGGTCGAGGACCGCGTAAGGAGGAAGGGAGTCCTCGTCGCGCTGGTCAGGCCTCAACTCGGCCGAGGGCGGCTTCGACAGCACGCTGCCGGGCACGAGGTCGCGTCCGGCGCGGGCGTTGCGCGCGGCGCAGAGCTCGTAGACGAGGGTCTTCGGGACGTCCTTGACCACCGCGAAGCCACCCGCCATGTCGCCGTACAGCGTCGAGTAGCCGACCGCCGTCTCGCTCTTGTTGCCCGTCGTGAGCACCAGCCAACCGAGCTTGTTGGACAGTGCCATCAGCAACGTCCCGCGGATGCGCGCCTGGAGGTTCTCCTCGGCAAGCCCGGGTGGGCGATCGCCGAAGGCCGGCGCGAGCAGGTCGAGGAAAGCTGCGTGGGCGGTCTCGATGTCGATCCGGTCGAGCGTGATCCCGAGGTTCGCCGCAACGAGCGAGGCATCGTCGAGCGAGCCGGCGGAGGAGAACCGGGAGGGCATCGCGACGCCGTGGACATGGCCCGCACCGAGGGCGTCGACCGCGATCGTCGCGACGAGGGCAGAGTCGACGCCACCGGAGAGCCCGACGACGACGTCGGTGAAGCCGCTCTTCACGACGTAGTCGCGCGTACCGAGGACGAGGGCAGAGTAGACCTCCTCGACCCGGCCGAGCCGCGGTGCGACGGCACCGACGAACCGGCCCGGCGCTCGGTCGTCGTGTCGCTCGCTCACCACCGTCACCGGCAGCGGCGGCACCTGCGGATGACCCCGGGGCTCGAGGAGCCGAGACCGGTAGGACGGTCGGAGCTGGAGATCGCAGACGATAGTCTGCTCGGCGAACTGCGCGGCCGAGGCGACGACTTCGCCCGACGCGTCGACGACCATCGAGGCCCCGTCGAAGACGAGCTCGTCCTGCCCACCGACCAGGTTGACATAGGCAAGAGCGCAGCTCGAGTCGACCGCGCGCGTCGCGAGCATCTTCTCGCGCTCTGCCACCGCGCCGGCCCGGTAGGGCGACGCATTGCAGATCACGACGAGCTCGGCGCCTCCGGCCGCCAGGCGAGCAAGCGGTCCGACCGGCGACCAGGCATCCTCGCAGATCACGATGCCGACCCGCACCCCACCAACGAGGAACAGCGACGAGCTGCTCGGTCCCGGAACGAACCAGCGACGTTCGTCGAACACGCCGTAGTTGGGCAGGAGCTCCTTGCGCGCCACGCCTGCGACCACGCCCCCGGAGCAGAGCGCGACGGCATTGTGGAGGTCGCGACCCGCTTCGGCGAAGCCGACGGCTGCTGCGCAGCGCCGGGTGGCCTGCGCGACCGTCTCGAGAGCGTCCATGCTCGCCGCGACGAACGACGGCTTCAGCAGGAGGTCCTCGGGGGGATAGCCCGTGAGGACGAGCTCGGGGAAGACCGCCAGGTCCGCGCCCGCAGCCTCGGCGACGTCGAGAGCGTCGAGGACCCGAGCGACGTTGCCGGCGACGTCGCCGACAACGGCGTCGATCTGGCAGAGGGCGATCCGCACGCTGCTCATCGGCCCGATGGTACCGGGCATCGACCTTGGCGCCCGTCAGCGGGTCCGGGCGCCGGGCGCCGGGCGCCCACGTACGATGTGGTGGTCCGCAGTGCCCGAGCCCGGGAGTGACCACTCGATGCAGAGCCAACGCGAGTACGTGCTTCGCACCGTCGAAGAGCGCGGCGTGCGGTTCATCCAACTCTGGTTCACCGACGTGCTCGGCACGCCGAAGACCTTCTCGATCACGCCTGCCGAGCTCGAGAACGCCCTCGACGAGGGGATGACCTTCGACGGCTCCGCGATCGACGGGTTCTCGCGGGTCCAAGAGAGCGACGTCATCGCGCGACCCGACCCGAAGACCTTCCAGATCCTGCCCTTCCGCACCGGACCGGAGGACACCGTCGCCCGGGTGTTCTGCGACATCTCGAACATCGACGGCTCGCCTTTCGAGGGTGATCCGCGCCACGTTCTCCGCCGCGCGCTCGAGCGCGCGCACGAGCAGGGCTTCAGCTTCTTCGCGGCCCCGGAGATGGAGTACTTCTACTTCGCCGGCAACGACGGGTCGAGCCCCCCGACGCCCCTCGACTCGGGTTCCTACTTCGAGCTCACCGTCGCAGACCTCGCCACCGACCTGCGCAAGCGGACCGTCCTCACGCTCGAGGAGATGGGGATCCCCGTCGAGTACGCACAGCACGAGGACGCGCCGAGCCAGCACGAGATCGACCTGCGCTACACCGACGCGCTGACGATGGCCGACACGGTCATGACGGTGCGCCTCGTCGTCAAGGAGATCGCGCAGGAGCGCGGCGTCTATGCGACGTTCATGCCGAAGCCGCTCGCCGGCGTCCAGGGCTCGGGCATGCACACGCACCTGTCGCTGTTCTCCGGCGGGCGGAACGCCTTCTACGACAGCGACGACGAGCGTGGCCTATCCCAGGTGGCTCGGCAGTTCATCGCCGGCCTGCTCGAGCACGCTGCAGAGATCACGGCCGTGACGAACCAGTGGGTGAACTCCTACAAGCGCCTCGTCGCCGGCTACGAAGCGCCCGTCAACGTCTCGTGGGCCTACAACAATCGCTCGGCGCTGGTGCGCCTGCCGATCGTCCGGCAGGGCAAGACCGAGTCCACCCGAGTCGAGTACCGCGCACCGGACCCGGGTTGCAACCCCTACCTCGCGTTCGCCGTCGTGCTTGCGGCCGGGCTGCGGGGGATCGAGCAGGGCTACGAGCTCGGCCCCGAAGCAGACACGAACCTGTTCCACATGTCGCCCGAGGAGCTGGCGGCAGCCGGGATCAAGCCGCTGCCGAAGAACCTCGACACGGCCCTCGCTGCGATGGAACGCTCCGATCTCGTCGCCGAGACGCTCGGCGAACACGTCTTCGAGTGGTTCCTGCGCAACAAGCGCTCGGAGTGGGAGGCCTACACCCGCCAGGTCACACCCTTCGAGGTCGCCCGCTACCTTCCGGCGCTCTGAGCCCGTGGAACCGCTGCTCTGCTACCCCGATCCGCCGGCAGTCGCTCTCACGAACGCCCTCGACGGCGCGAGCTATCCCTGGCTGGCCGTCGGCGACGCAGACAAGGCCGGGCAAGCGGAGCCGAGCGACGGGTGGGCTGGGGCCGTCGTGTCCGCCGTCGAGAACCCCGACGGCGCGTTCACGCTGTGCCGGTCGCTCCGCAAGCGGGACGCCCCCCTCGCGCCGTTGCTGCTCGTCGTCGCAACCCACCAGCTGGCCGAGCTCGAGCTGCGGGAGGACCTGTTCGACGACTTCGTCCTCGCGGACGCGACCGCCGAGGAGGTCGAAGCACGCCTCGGCCACCTGCTCTGGCGGACAGGCCGCGGCAAGCGCCACGACGTCATCGCGTACGGACCGCTCGCTTTGAACCTCGAGACCTACCAGGCGGTCGTCGCCGGGCGGCCGCTCGACCTCACCTTCATGGAGTACGAGCTGCTCCGCTTCCTCGCCGCGCACCCGGGCAAGGTCTTCACCCGGGAGGTCCTGCTCTCGCGCGTCTGGGGTTACGAGTACTTCGGAGGCGCCCGCACGGTCGACGTCCATATCCGCCGGCTCCGGGCCAAGCTCGGCGAGGAGCACGCCCACCTGATCGAGACCGTCCGGAGCGTCGGCTACCGCTTCGGCCGTGCCCGTTGGGCGCCTTGAGCCCTCGTCGTGATCGCGATCGCGTACGGTCCCCCGGGAACGGGAACCGCCGGACCGACCGTCAGGCTCGAGAGGTCGACCGGGGCGAGCACTCCGGACCCCGCGCAGGAGACCCACGCGGTCGACCCGTAGATCGCGAGTCCTGCGGGCATCTTGCAGACCTTGACCGGCGCACGCGCCGTGCCCGTCGTCACAGACACCGGCGTCAGCGTGTCACCGGGTGCGACGGCCGAGGGCGCGGACGCGACGTAGAGCGTCGAGCTGTCCCCCGGAGCGAACGCGAGCGCCTGCGGGGAGCCGTCGACCGAGACCGGCGTGCCCGCGGTCCCAGCGACGACCGATATCGGCGTCACGCTCCCCGACGACGAGTTCGCGACGTAAGCGGTCGCACCGTCGGGGGAGATCGTGACGGCAGTCGGTGCGTTGCCGACGCTGATCGGCGGCAGGGCCTTGCCCGTGGCCAGATCGATCGGCGTGACCGTGTCGCCGACCGCACCGGTCTGGCCGGTGACGATCGCCCCTGCGTTCGCGACGTAGGCCGTCCGACCATCGGGCGTGATCGCGATGCCCTGCGGACCGGCGCCGACGCGGATCGGCGTCCCGTCCCGACGGCTCGCAAGGTCGATCGGCATGACGGTGTCACCGAGGGGGGTCGAGCCGGCGTCGGTGACGTAAGCAGTCTTGCCGTCCGGTGCAAGCGCCACATCAGCCGGGCCGGATCCTGCCGGGATGGGCGGGAGGGCCTTTCCGGTCGCGACGTCGATCGGGGTGAGGGTGTCGGACGCGTAGTTCGTCACGTAGGCCATCGCCCCGTCGGCAGAGATGGCGACTGCGTCGGGGAACGTCCCGACGTGGACGAGCGTCGACTGCTCCCGAGCCGGAGCTCCGCTCAAGTCGACGACGTCGACCTTGTTGCCGAGACCAAGGCTCGAGCCCGTGCCGACCAAGGTCACGTACGCGACGACAGCAGGGGGCAGCCTCGCTACGGTCGTCGTCGTCCGGGCAACCGCAGAGGTGGTGCTGCCGCACGCGGTGCAGACGAGGGACAGCGCACCCAGGACGGCCAGCGGCAGGCCTGCCCGAGCCAGGTGTGACCGCGTCACCGGCGTGGCAGGTACGCCCAGGCTTCGACCTCGACACTCGCCCCGAGCGGCAGCGCGCGCACGGCCACTGCCGTGCGCGCCGGCCGATGCTGACCAAGGGCCGCGACGTAAGCCGCGTTCATAGTCTCGAACTCTCCCATGTTGGTCAGGAAGACTGTCGTCTTCACGAGATCCGCGAGCGACCCTCCCTCGGTTGCGAGCAGATCGGCGACGTTCTCGATCGCCTGGGTCACCTCGGCGTGCACGCCACCTTGGACGAGCTTGCCCGCCGCGAGGCCCAGCTGGCCGGAACAGACGACGAGGTCACCGGCGCGCACGATGGGAGAGTAGGGACCCACCGGGGCAGATGTGCTCACGAAAGCCTCCCCGCGACCGCCATTCCGACCATCACAGCCACGCGGTCAGCTGAACGACGAGCCGCAGCCACAGGTCCTCGTGGCGTTCGGGTTCGTGATGTGGAAGCCCGCCCCCTGGAGACCGTCTCGGTAGTCGAGGGTCGCGCCCTTCAGCAGCTCTGCGCTCTCGGGGTCGACGGCGACCTTCACACCGGAGAAGGTGCGCACGATGTCGTCCTCCGCGATCTCGGCGTCGAAGAACATGTCGTAGCTGTAGCCCGAGCAGCCGCCGGGGCGCACGGCGACGCGCAGTGCAAGCCCGTCGCTGTCAGCTTCCTCGGCGAGGAGCTCGGCGACCTTCTGCGTCGCAGCGTCGGTCAGGCTGACCGGCCCGGGGCGCCGGCCGATCTGGACAGGGCTCGTGGCGATGCTCACCTGGGCACTCCTCATCTAGACGGATCGCGGCTTAGCCTACAGCTGCCACCCTGCCGATCGGTCGCACCCAGACAGCCGGGACGGTCCGCAGTTGGGCTGGGTCATCGCAGTTAGGCTCGGTACAGATGGACGAGCGAAGCGTTGCAGACGAGGTCGGGTCGCCGCCGACTGGACCAGCACCGGGCTCCGACGACATCCCGGACGCACAGAACCTCGAAGCCCAGATCCTCGATGCCCTGCGTGGCGTGGTCGATCCGGAGCTGCACGAGAGCATCGTCGAGCTCGGCATGGTCCGTCGCGTCGAGATGGTCGGCCGGACCGCACGGATCGAGGTCGCCCTCACGATCGCAGCGTGCCCGCTGCGTCACCAGATCCGCGACGACGTCGACGCGCGCGTGCGGACACTCCCCCAAGTCGGCGACGTCGAGGTGATCGTCGGCGCGATGGACGCTGCAGAGCGGTCTGCGCTGATGGCGCGGGCTCGTCGCGCTGCGCAGGAGTCCGCCGTCGCGATCGACATTCCCGCGTCGGCCCGCGTCCTCGGCGTGGTCTCGGGCAAAGGTGGCGTGGGCAAGTCGTCGGTCGCGGTCAACATCGCCGTCGCCCTCGCGGCACGAGGCCTGCGCATCGGCCTGCTCGACGCGGACATCTGGGGCTTCTCGGTTCCTCGCATGCTCGGCCTCGACGGACCGCTCCCGGTCAGCGACGGCAAGATCCAGCCGATCGAGCGCCCGACGGGAACGGGCGTGGTCAAGGTCGTCTCCATGGGCTTCCTCTCCGGCGAGGACGACGCGATCATGTGGCGCGGCCTCGTGCTCAATCGAGCGGTCCAGCACTTCCTCGAAGACGTCGCGTGGGGCGAGCTCGACTACCTCGTCGTCGACCTCCCACCGGGCACGGGCGACGTCCAGATGGGGCTCGCGCGGATGCTCCCGCGTGCCGAGCTGCTCGTCGTGACGACACCGGGGCTCGCAGCGCAAAAGGTCGCGGGACGAGCGGCCGACATGGCGCGAAAGAGCCACTTGAGAGTCGCAGGTGTCGTCGAGAACATGTCGGGCTTCACCTGCGCGCACGGCGAGCACTACCCGTTGTTTGGTCTCGGCGGCGGAGCGCGACTGGCAGGCGAGATCGGCGCCCCACTGGTCGGCAGCGTGCCGCTCGATCCGCGGATCGCGAGCGGAGGCGACACCGGCGAGCCAGCCGCGCTCGATCCGACGAGCCCGCTCGCAGCTGTCTTCGCGGTCATCGCGGACAAGATCGTGACCGAGATCGCCCCGGTCGTCCCCATGGGTGGCTGCAGCGCGCGGTTGCTCGAGCGAGTCGAGGCGGCGCTCGCGGTGGCGCCCTAGCCGCAGCCGACGGTCGACGGTCGACGGTCGACGCAGGCAACCTCCGGCCTGGCGTGCGTCACACGAGCCAGTACGCCCCCCTCCGGTCGTCCGGTTCTGCAGTCGCCACCGACCCGTCCCCGACGAGCTTGCGCAAGTGAGCCCACACTTGGAGCTGGATTGCGTCCTCGAGGCCGGGGGCGACGACCGGGTAGACCGCCCCAGCGATCTCCGCCACCGTCGCCCGGTCGCGGCAGGCGAGCGCCGCAAGGACCTCTCTCTCCCGCTCGCGCCGATGCTCGAGCTGACGCGCGATCGCCGCATGTCCGTCGACGACCAACGGGCCGTGACCGGGGGCGACGACGTCGACGACCGGGTCGAGAGCGAGCAGACGCTCGAGGCTGGCGACGTACTGCGCCATGTCACCGTCCGGCGGCGCGACGACCGTCGAGGAACCCCCGAGCACGAGGTCACCGGAGAACAGCAGGCGCCGGGCGCTCGAGGTCGCGCCGGCATCGGTCTCGAGCAGAAAGCACAGGTGCCGTGCCGCGTGCCCGGGTGTCGAGAGCACGGTCAGCCTCCAGCCGGGCACCGCGACGACGTCGCCGTCGGCGAGCACGCCGTCAGGGGAGCGCCCCTGCCCACCCTGCGGACCGAGCACGAGGGCCCCACAGCGGTCCGCGAGGGCGCGCGCGCCGGCCGCATGGTCGTCATGGTCGTGGGTGACCAGCACGTAGCGCACTCTCTCGCCAGCCAAGCGCTCGAGGTGGGTGTCGTCATCCGGCCCGGGGTCGACGACGACGACGTCGAGAGACCCGACCACGTAGCTCTGCGTTCCCGCTCCCGTCAGAGCCGACGGGTTGGGTGCCGTGACGCGCCGGACGCCCGGCGCGACGTGGTCGGCGACGTCCGCGATCAACCGGTCCGACAGTCGAGCAGCTGCTTGCGCTCGTGCTCGCTCAACCCTCCCCAGATGCCGTGCGGCTCGCGGATGGCGAGCGCGTACTCGAGGCACGAGCGCCGCACGCTGCAGGAGCGGCAGATTGCCTTAGCGGCTTCCTCGCGCTCGTCGCGGTCCTCTCTCCGCTCGGCATGCTCAGGCGGGTAGAACACCTCCGACTGCGGCCCACGGCACGCGGCCTTGACCTGCCACATCTCTTCGGATCGCATGGCAGCCACGACCGGCCCTCCTCGCGCCGTCCCCACCGGACGCCTCGCACCTCGCGGGAGGCGTGCTCCGACCACCCGCTCCTGCGCGTAGCAGTTTCGACGCTACCGCCCCAGGTCACCTCTGACAAGGGCCCGCGAGCATGCTGCATGGCACAGGCTGGAGCGGACGGGAGCTGGCGCGCTCCGGCGGTAGTGTCGGCCCGGCATGGACGTCTCGGCCTTCTGCCGCCAGAGCAACGTCGTCGTCGTGGCCGGCAAGGGAGGCGTCGGCAAGACGACGGTGACAGCCGCGCTCGCCCGAGTGGCCGCTATGTCCGGCCTCGACGTCCTCGTCGTCGGCCTCGACGACAGCGGGAGTCTCCCGGCGCTGTTCGGGCGGGGCGAGGCGTTTGGCTACGACGACGTGGTCCTCGACCCGGGGACAGGAGCACCACGCTCCGATGGTGGCCCTCGACTGGTCCCGGGCCGGATCAGGGGACGGGTCCTCACCTCCGACGCTGCGCTGCTGCAGTACCTTGGCGACCACGGCCTCGGCCGCGTCTCGCGACGTCTTGTCCAGACGGGAGCTCTCGACGTCGTCGCGACGGCGATACCCGGGTTGCGCGAGATGCTCGTGCTGGCCCGGGTCAAGCAGATCGAACGGGACCGCTCCGCTGACCTCGTCGTCGTCGACGCACCCGCGACCGGTCACGCACTCACGTTCCTCACGAGCTCGAGCGGCCTCGCCGACGCGGCGCGCGGCGGCGCGCTGCGCTCGCAAGCGGAGCAGGTCGTCGAGATGCTCAGCGACGCGCGGCGCTGCCAGGTCCTCCTCGTCGCCGCGCCCGAGGAGACGCCGGTCAACGAGGCGATCGAAACTGCCTACCGCCTCGAGGACGAGGTCGGCGTCCACCTCGGCCCGGTCGTCGTGAACGGGTGCTACCCGGTCCTCGACCACCTCGATGCCGACCCGGTCGAGGCAGCCCGTGCCGCCGGGGTGCCCCCACCGACCAACCACGATGCCGCGCGGCTCGCGCGGGCTGCGGCGTTCCGCTCGACGCGCCAAAAGCTCCAGGCCAGCCAGCTCGAGCGACTCGCCCGCGAGCTGCCCTTGCCGCTGGTCACGCTTCCCTACCTGTTCAGCGCGGACCTCGGCGTCCACGAGGTCGAGCGCCTCGCATCGTCGCTCGCCGACGGGATCACGGCGCTGGCATGAGCGAGGACGGAGACAGCGTGACCGCAGGCATCGGCGGGAACGACGACACCGACGCGGCTCGGAGGAGACCGCCGGGCGGATTGCTCGAGCTCCTCGCGGCGCGCGGCGTCGTGGTCTGCTGCGGTTCGGGTGGCGTCGGCAAGACGACCACGGCAGCCGCGATCGGCCTCCTCGCCGCCGGCACGGGCCGACGGGCCTGCGTCGTGACGATCGACCCGGCTCGGCGGCTCGCGGACGCCCTCGGCGCGGTCGACGTCGCGAACGTCCCGCATCGCATCCCCGGACCGTGGCCGGGTGAGCTCTCGGCGGTCATGCTCGACGTGAAGGGCACCTTCGACGACCTCGTCGGGCGCTACGCCCGCGACCCGGCGCAGGCTGAGCGGATCCTCGCAAACCGCCTTTACACCAACCTCGTGTCGGTGCTGTCCGGCACCCAGGAGTACATGGCAACCGAGAAGCTCTTCGAGCTCTACGAGACAGGCGACTTCGACCTCGTCGTCGTCGACACGCCGCCGACGCGCAACGCTCTCGACTTCCTCGACGCGCCCCGGCGCCTTGCCGGGTTCCTCGACAACCGGATCTTCCGACTGCTCCTCACCCCCGGACGCGCCTACCTGCGCGCGATGAGCGTCGCGACCCAACTGCTGCTCCGCACGCTCGCGAAGGTGGCGGGCAGCGAGATCGTCGAGGACACGATCGCGTTCTTCCAGGCCTTCGAGGGCATGGAGGAAGGCTTTCGAGACCGCGCCGCGCGCGTGGAAAAGTTGCTCGCCGAGCAGGAGACGGGCTTCGTCGTCGTCGCCGCGCCACGCCGCGACTCGATCGACGAGGCGACGTTCTTCGCCCACAAGCTCGCTGCGTCGGGCCACGGGCTCGACGCGGTCGTCGTCAACCGCTGCCAACCGAGCTTCGGTCCGCAGACGACGACAGGGGGCCAGTCGGCGGAGGCCGGGGCGCATCGCGCGTCGGACCGTGCCGCCTGGGGCGTGCTCAGCGCGAACCTCGCGGAGATGGACGCCGTCGCCGCCCGCGAGACGGTCTACGTCGCCTCGCTCGCCGGAGTCGCGCAGGGGGCGCGAGTCGTCACCGTGCCGATCCTCGACGAGGACGTCCACGACATGCAGGGACTCGAGGCAGTAGCTCGCCACCTAGCCGGCGGCGAGCTACCTTGGGACGGTGAGAAAGCTGGTGATCGTGAGTGACGCGAGCAGCGTCATCGCCGAAGTGCGAGCGGTGGTCGACGACGGCGAGACCGAGATCGTCGAGCTGCGCTCCGGCGCTCTGGTCCGGCCGGCGGTGCTTGCCGACCCGCCCGACCTGGTCGTAACCGACTGCCAGATCCAGTCGATGGGTGGGATCGCGATCGCCATGGACCTCAAGCTCGAGCAGTCTGGCGGACGAATCCCCCACGTGCCGGTGCTACTGCTGCTCGACCGACGCGCGGACGTGTTCCTCGCCCGGCGGGCAGGGGCAGAAGGCTACCTGGTCAAGCCTCTCGACCCGATCCGCATCCGGCGGGCCGTCGAAGCGCTCGTGGAGGGCGACACGTTCTACGACGAGTCGTACACGCCGCTCTCGATCGCCGCCGCAGACTGACCGCCGGCGGGAGCCGTGCGTCTCCCGGTCCTGCACCGGAGCGCTCCTGCTGCCCTCGCTCCTCCCCCCTCGGAGCAGGAGCAACAGATCAACCGTGGTCTCGCCGCACTGCGCGAGGCGACGGTCCGGGACCTCATGACGCCGCGGGTGGACGTCGACGCGCTCTCCGCGCCCGTGCGCTTCGCCGACGTCGCGCGCGCCGTGCTGCGTTCGGGGCACAGTCACTTCCCCGTCTACGAGGGCGATCTCGACCGCCTTCTCGGTGTGCTGTTCGTGAAGGACCTCTTCCACCTCGATGAAGCGGGCGGGCGTGGCGCACCCGGCAGCGACGAGGAGGGAGACCGCACCGCCGTGCCGGCGACACTCGACGTGACCGGGAGAGTGCGCGCGCCCTACCTCGTGCCGGAGTCCCGCTCCGCCCTCGAGGTCCTCGCAGACATGCGCGTGCGGCGACGCGGCTTCGCCGTCGTCGTTGACGAGCATGGGGGCTTCGCCGGCGTCCTCACGATCAAGGATCTCGTGAGCGAGCTCGTCGGCGACATCCGCGACGAGTTCGACCGCTCGGTCAGCCCGGCAGTCGTCCGCATCGACTCGAAGCGCTTCCTCGTCGACGGCTCGTGTGGCGTCGGCGAGGTCCGGGCGAGCGTCGGCGCGTCGATCCCCGACGGCGAGTACGTCACCCTCGGCGGTTACCTGTTCGACGCGTTCGGGCACATCCCGAGCGAGGGAGAGGTCCTCGAGCGCGACGGCTGGAGCTATCGCGTCACGAGGATGGACCGCCGGCGCATCGCCAAGGTGGTCGTCGAGGCGCGATCGGCTACCATCGTCGCCGGGGACGGCGTGAGCCGTGAGCCCCACGGGAAGTAGCGCAGCTTGGTTAGCGCGCAGCGTTCGGGACGCTGAGGTCGCGGGTTCGAATCCCGCCTTCCCGACCACGAAAAAAGCTGGTCAGGCGTCATCTTCGGATGGCGTCTCGTCGCGTCAGCACCCCGGCGTGCGCGCGACGTGCGCGATCCCACGCTCAGATGGCCGCCACCGCGACTGGCGAGGATTAGGGCCACGCGGCGTCGTACTGCTCGATCAGCTCGGGATGACCGCACCAAACTCGGCCGAGATCGTCGAGATGAGCGCCGGGGACCTCCCGCTCGAGCTCGTGGTCGACGGCTCGGGCCTCGAAGCCGCTCAATGGCCGGCCCTCCGGCTGTGCCTCGGCCCTGCGCGCCAATTCCTCGTCGACACTCACCGACCACGTGCGCACGGCAACCATCCGATGCTACCCCGGTAGGACCGGGCTGGCCGGCGATGACGGCATGAAGAGCCGGGCGCCGGGTAGCTCGGCGGCAGACCGGTCCGCCTCGGGCACCGCCCGGGTCTAGATGGTCAGCGTGAGGCGGGGATCGGAGTGGCCTAGGCGGGTCTGTGCCGTCTTGCTGTCCACTCCCGCGGCGACAAGGGCGGTGGCGTTGGCCCGGCGAAGGTCGTGGAATCCCGCTCCCGGCACGCCGGCGGCGGCTGGCAACCACACCCGGTGGCGCCAGTGCGAGTAGTCGAACGGTCCGCCGCCGGGAGCAGCGAAAACCAGCTGGTCGGCATGAGTGACGGCGGCCCCGAGCGATTCGAGGTGCGCCCGCACGACCACCGCCAGGGCTGATGGGAGCACACAGGTGCGCGTCCCAGCGGTCGGCTTGGGGGGTCCGAGCCGGCCATCCCTGCCGAACTGGCGATCGACGGTCAAGGTGGACTGCCCGAGGTCGACAGCGCCACGGGTGAGCCCGGTCGACTCCCCCTGCCGGACCGCGGTCTCGACCGCCGCCAACCACCCGAGGGCCTCCAGCTTGGTCGGGAAGGTCCGAGGCGCCACGTGACGGGCAGCTCGGTGCCAGTAGCTGGCCTGCCAGTACCCGGAGGGCAGCTTGCGGACCGAGCCGAAGTGTCGGCGACGCGAGGCCATGAGCGTCATCTCCCTTACGGCGGACGCGCCGCCATCGACGGCGTTCCGCTTGCAGCACCTTCGCCGCCCTCGTCTGGGTTCGAAAACACGGAGGTGCGCGCCATGGCGCTGGAGGGAATGCCCGAGCTGTTGACCGTCGAGGAGGCCGCAGGGATCCTGCGGATCAGCCGCACCTCGGCATACCTGCTGACGCAGCGCTGGCAGCTGAGCGACGGGGCGATCGGGCCGCCGGTCGTCCGGGTCGGGCGGCTGCTGCGCGTGCCGCGGGCGGCGCTGGCCCGGATGCTCGACGCGGCATGAGCGACGACGGCGGAGTTGCGCTGTGGCGGCAGGCGTCGTCGGACCTGCTCGCCTTGGTGGCCGGCGATGGGAACGGCCCGGCGCGCCGGGGCCGCCTGGGAGGAGATCGACCTGACCGTCGGCCTCCCGCCGGGCAGGGCGCGCCGGGGGTTCGAGCTGGTACTCGATCGCCAAAAGGCCCTCGGACCGGTGGACGCCAACCGGACCGACCCCAGCCCCGCCGACCGATGAACCCCCTCACCACGGCCGGCGACCATCGCCAGCGCCCCTGCCCATTTCCAGCGTCCCCAGCACCAGCCAACGCCTACAGCCCCACCACCAGCCTCTCCGCCACCAGCCTCTCCGCCACCACCTCCACACGCGCTCGGCTCCTCCACCCAAATCCCGGCAGACACCTCTGCACCGAAGGTGCAGTCCGCCCCCGGACGGAGGTGGACCGGCGGTGATGGGGGTGGCGAAGATGTCGCCGGACGGGTGGGCCTACCACGCCCGGGAGATCGCCGCGGGCGGCGAGGACTGCTTCGCCGGCCACGGGGAGGAGCCTGGCCGCTGGGTGGGGCGGGGGCGGGGCGGTGCAGGTCGACGCTGATGGCTACGTGGCCGCGGCGTTCGTCCACCGCACCTCCCGGGCCGGCGACCACCGCCAGCTCGGCGCCATCGAGGCCGGCGGGCTGTTCCGGTTCCTGGTCTCCGACCATCGCGCCGCTGAGCTCACCGGGGCCCGCCGCTTCCACCAGGCTCGGGAAGCCGCCGCCCGCCGCCTATTGCGTGCTGGCGACAGCGAAGGCATCGAGCGCTACGACGCCCACGGCCGGATCACAACAAGGGAGCCATGGGGAAGTGCTCCTCACCGCCTTCGACGCCTGGCACGAGGCAAGAGGCGCCGGTGACACCATCGTGATCGCCGCGCCGGACCACGACACCGTCGACGCCGTCGCCAACCGCATTCACGACCAGGGCATCACCGTGGCCGGCCAGACCATTGGCGTCCGCGACGAGATCGTCACCCTCCACAACGACCGGCGGCTCATCACCAGCACAGGGGGATGGGTCCGAAACGGTGACCGCTGGACCGTACGGGCCCTTCGAGCCGACGGCACCGCCGCCCTGGATTCCCTCGACGGCCGCGGAGGGGTCACCGTCCCCGCCGACTACCTCGACGAGCACGTCGCCCTGGCCTACGCCGTCACCGTCCACAAAGCCCAAGGCCTCACCGTCGACCGGGCCGTGACCATCGCCGACGAGCGCACCACCCTCGAACACCTCTACGTCGGCATGACGCAAGGACGCCGCACCGAGCGCGCAGAGCCATCGGCAGCACCGCCGGCCCCGACCGGCGCACCACCATCGCCAGGCTCGCCGAGCAAGCCGGCAGCGAGGCCGTTGCAGCCCAAGCATTCGTCGCCGTCCGAGAGGAACTCAACCGCGCCCTGGCCGCCCAGCAGCGCCTGCAGGCAGCCGCTTCCGAGACGGTCAAGGCGCCGGCGCCACCCCGGCAGTGGTGACGCCGGGCACCCGCGCCTGCCGCGCCGAGGCCGCTCATCCCGGCAGACGAACTTGCCGGCGCTGCCGGCGCGGTCCGCGCGGACGACGAGGCTCTCGCCAAGGCGGAGCGGAGAGCCGACGGCGCCCGAGCGGCGGCGGAACGGCTGGCAGAGGCCCGAGCAGCTCAGGCCGGCTGGCGCCAATGGCTCGCCGACCACCCCGAGGCCGTCACCCACGTCCGACAGCTCGCAAGCCTCCTCGCAACCGTGGAGCGACACGGCCAGGGACGAGGGAACGCTTCGGTCCTCCATCACAGGCTGCCAACCTTTCGCCGCCCGAGCCGGTCCACAGCCCAACGCTCTGAGAGCGCTGACGAGTGGGCGTCGGCGTCGACACCTCGAAGCGACCGCTGGCAGCGGCTTCGCTCAGCGCCCAGACCCGCCGCTCTGGCGCGATGGACCTCATCGGCCATCAGGCTGGGAACGCACCGATGGTTCGTTCGGTCGTGCCGGCTCTGGTGCGGTGGTGGTAGCGAAACGGGACTATCGGGATCCTTGGGCCTGGTAGCCGGCGGCTGCGAAGGTGTCGAGGGCTTCCCCGCAGCGAGCCACGGCGTCGGTGGCGCAGCTGGCTTCGCTTGCGCCGAGGACGTCACGGCCTTGGACTTTCGTGAGCCAGCTCTTCAGTTTGGTGAGGTCCTCGTCGTTCTCCTCGAGCTCTGCGTCGGTGAAGTGCCGGGCGGTCAGCTCCCGATCGATCTCGGCCTAGAAGTCAGCGCAGCGACCGATGATCTCGGCGTATCCCTCGTCGCGGGCCTGGTTGTACGCGGCGGTGATTTGGTCCTGACCGTCGACGACTTGGTAGCCGAAGACGTATCCGACGCCGTCGAGGCTGGTGAACTCGTTCTGCAGGGTTCGCAATGCCCGTTCCGAGGCCGGGGAGGCCGGTAGGGCAGCGGTACCGTCTTGGAGGTAGACGGCGCCGAGTGCCTTGAGGCGGCGCCAAACCATGGCACGGATGCGTGCGGGCTCGGTCGGCACCTTGTACACGATGGTCAACCACCGCACCTCTTCGGTCACCCCATCGGGTTACTGTCAGCTCCGTGACGAGAACTCATCACCGCCGAGAGCACTGTAATAGCACGACTGTGACATCTGTTTCTAGATCGGGAGGCGTCGGCCCCACCGCTGCTGGCAGAGTAGAACTGGACCCCCTGCTTGGGAGGGGGCGACGACTGGAGTACGTCACGCTCGGCTGGAACGTGGTCGGCATCGTGATCTTGGCTGTCGCCGCCATCCGGGCGCGGTCGGTGGCCCTCGGCGGCTTCGGACTGGACAGTCTGATCGAAATCGGCGCGTCGACGGTGGTGCTGTGGGAACTGGCCGACACGCACCACGTCCGCCAGCGGCGTGCCTTGAGGTTGATCGGGGTTGCCTTCGTCGCCCTGGCCGTCTATCTCGTCGTGCAAAGCTCGCTGCTGCTCGCCTCCGGAGATCACCCCGGCTCCAGCTACCTCGGCATCGCCTGGACCGCCCTGACCGCGGCAGTCATGTTCAGCCTGGCCCGCGGCAAGGCTGTCACCGGTCGGGCGTTGGGCAACCCTGTGCTCCAGACCGAGGGCAAGGTCACCATGATCGACGGCGTCCTTGCCGTGGCCGTGCTGATCGGCCTGGTCCTCAACGCCGCCCTCGGCTGGTGGTGGGCCGATCCCGCTGCCGCCTACGTCCTCGTCTACTACGGCGCCCGTGAAGGCCACCACGCCCTCACCGGGTAACCGCCACCGCATGCACCCCACTCGGGCCCCTGGCCGAACACCGGTGTCGAGGTGAGCCGCTCTGCGCGACTGTGGACCGTCCTGGTCGCCAACCTGGCTCTGGTCGGAGCGCTGATCGGCGTAGGGCTGGCCGCCGGCTCCCTCGGAGTGTGGGCCGAGGGAGCCGACTACCTCGCCGATGCCGCTGCGATCGGCCTCGCGCTGGTCGCTATCCGCCTTCAGGCCGCGACCGCCGCCCGACCGCAGGGATACCCCAACGCCACCCGTTACGCCGCCGTGGTGAACGCCGGCTGGCTGCTGATCCTCAGTCTGCTCGTCGCCGCTGCAGGCGTCGCAACCCAAGCAGCACGTCTCCTCGCACGGATACAGCGGACCCGCCCACCCCCAAGCTAACGAAGCCGGGGCTCCGTTGCCGCCGACGGCCAAACGGAGCAGAGAACGTTCCCCCACCGCCAGCCACCTCCACGGCGCAGTCACGCCGACTCGGCGATGCGGCGCGCTGCGAGCGGGGCTGGACATCCAGCGACACGACGAAGAATGCGCCTATGCGGGTCTCGTGGCTGGGCCGTACCGCTGCTGGGCTGCCTGCGCAGTGATCCCGAGTTCCACCCCGATCCGCTTCCATGAGATGCCGGCTCGGCGAGCCGCTTCGACCGCCTCGCCGATCTGACGCTCGCTCCGGGCACGGGCCAGGGCGGCTCGACGCAGGAGGTGTTCAGCCACGGCTACCTCGTCATCCGGTGACGGTTCGTAGTTCTCGAAGCGCTTAGCGAGGTCATCGGCGTGGTCGAGGATGTCTTGTATGGAGCGAGGCATGGCTGTCACCTCGAGAACTTCTGGCGGGCTGGCATGGCGTGGACGATGAACTCGACGCCTTCTGCAGCGGCGGTGCCGAACTCGGCGCTCGCCAGGATGACCGGATCCATCCTCCATCAATATATCTTGACGAGCGGACGCTCGCAGGTTCCTGGGTGTGGCTCCGACGGCACCGCCCCGAACAGGGTGTTCGGGGCGCGAAGAGCTTCAGTCCACCTGACCACTTGACAGACGCATAGTCGGCGATCTGGGCACCGAGGTGAGTGACTCACAATCTCTTTCGGTAGTGGTGGTGAACCGATGGAGCGCTGCTGCAGCGACCTCTCGGCGCTCCCCGTGCCCACTACCGGCAATGTAACTATCGTTGGTGATAGCACCATCTCGTGCCGAGTTTCGTTGGGAGAAAGCGTGAGCTGAGGTCCCTGGCCGCCGCGCTCGACCTGGTGCGGTCAGCGGTCCGCAGCCCTGAACCGGGCCGATGCCTGCTGATGCGCGGCCGGCGACGGGTCGGCAAGAGCCGGCTGGCCGAGGTGTTCGCCGAGCAGAGCGGCGCCCCAACGCTGTACTTCACGGCCTCGAAGCAGGGTGCCCGAGAGCTCGGGCTGTTCGCTGAGGAGGCCGCCACCTCGACACTGCCGAACGGGGGGCTCTTCGCCGGTGCCCACCCTGACTCGTGGGACGCTGCCCTGCGCCTGCTCGCCCAGGCACTGCCCACGACCGAGCCCAGCATCGTCATCGTCGAAGAGCTCCGTCTACCGCCTGACGCGTGAGCGCCGCATCCGCTTCCTCGACCTCGGAAAGGAGCTCCGCTTCCGGCTCGAGGACGTGGGCCTCGTACCTCGAGTCGTCGTCGATGCCGGCGGCCCTGCCGGCGACGCGTGTGGGCGAGCGGGGCGGTGACCATCGAGGCCCGCTGGCACGACGCCGCCGGGAAACGCCGCACGGAGAACTACGACACCGCAGCCGAGGCCGACGCCGCTCGCCAGGCGCGCCTGCGCGCGCCGCCGTGGCGGCTCCGGCGACCCGACCGGTGGTCGCACGACGTTGGACGCCTGGTGGGCCAGGGGGGATGCCGTCGAGGCGCATCACCGACTCGACGACCTGATGCGATGAAGGACCGCGACGCGGCCCCTGCGTGACGAGTGCGGTGGTGCGCACCCGAGCGCCGAGCTTTGGAGCTCGCGATGGCCAGGTACGCGAAGTCGAAGAACGAG
>Ga0078972_1001568_pt1 | contig 84556 bp, 58 predicted proteins | sample YelNatPaOPGAMG01_FD_67568 | JGI IMG/M metagenome (GOLD analysis project Ga0078972, IMG submission 67568) | Hot spring thermophilic microbial communities from Obsidian Pool, Yellowstone National Park, USA - OP-RAMG-01 (SPADES assembly) (version 2) | ecosystem: Environmental > Aquatic > Thermal...
CGCGTAGGAATGATCTGTTTTTAGAAACCGCCTCAAAAACAAACACCAAGCCCCGTAGGGGCGGCATGTTTTCGTGGCCTGATTGTGGGTTGGTTGAAAATTTCAACCGGCTTACGCCGGTTGCTACGAATTAAGGCATGATGCGCAGCCGCCAACGTAAGTTGGCGGGAAAGGTCTGCCGCCTTACGGCGGCAGCTACGAAGATACGGCGGTCAGAAATGGCCGCCGTTCTGTTTCATGTAACCGTCACGTGAGCCGGCGGAGTTGGCTTCAGTTAGCCGAATTTGCTTCATCTGCCTTCTTACGAAGGCAGCTACTAGGTTTGTAGCCGCCGGCGTGAGCCGGCGGACATTTCTTTAACTCCGTAGGGATGGCATGTTTTTGAGGTCACCTTGTGAGCGGGTGGAAATATCAACCGGCTTACGCCGGTTGCTACGAATTAAGGCATGATGCGCAGCCGCCAACGTAAGTTGGCGGGAAAGGTCTGCCGCCTTACGGCGGCAGATACAACATTAGGTGGTTACAAAGATTTTAGGATAACGGGGACGAGTTGTTCGGGGGTTATGTTTTTGAGGCATCGGTAGTCAATGGGGCATGAACGGCGGAAACAGGGGGAACAACTGACGTTTGCCCGCATAATAATATGGTTGGAATCGCCAGGAAGTCCCGGGCCGGTTAATTCCGGCGATGTGCTGCCAAAAAGCGCAATAACGCGCGTGCCAACAGCGGCAGCAACGTGCATCGGGCCGGAGTCATTGGTCAAAACGATGCGGCAGAGCTTCAGGGCTGCGCATAGTTCGCGCAAACTGGTTTTTCCCGCCAGGTTAATGCATGAGCCATTGGGCAGGCCGGAAGCGATATATGAGGCGGTTTCTTCATCAGCCGCTCCGCCAAAAATCAGCCAAAGGCAGCCAGAATTGCGATGGACTGTCCCGGCTGTTTTTTTGAAGTAATCAGGCGGCCAACGTTTAGCAGGACCGTATTCAGCGCCCGGACAAATTCCGAGAACAAGTTTGTTTTCAATCGCAAAACGGCTGCGGAAAGCGTCCAGTTCTTCCGGGGTGACTTCCAGCATGGGTTGGATTGGGCGCGAATCGGCACCGAATATGGAGACTAGATGGAGATAGAGGAGCGAGTGATGGTTTTGGATTGAATATGCCGGGCTTGGTTCGATGTTGCTGGATATGATTGCGCGAATTTGCCGGGTGGTTCGTTTTTGCATTGGACGCAAAAAAGGAGGCGGCGGGATGGGATGGGTCAGAAACAAGTTGCGTCCGAATTTTGACAGGCCGGCGCGTATTGGGATGCCGGCAAACCAAAGCTCCAATGCCGAGCGATGTGAATTGGGGAAAGCAAGTGCGGCGTCGAAATGCCACCGCCTCAAGTTTCGGCTGACGGAAAAAATGGTATCGCCGGGGTTAAAAGTTAAAACTTGGTTGATTGCAGGGTGGTTTTTCCACAGGTCAGCGAGCTTTGCATGAGTCAGAATGGCGATATGGGTATTCGGAAGGGCTTGACGCAGGCGCAGCAAGGCAGGCGTGGACATAACGGCATCGCCCAGCCAGTTAACGCCCCTGATTAAAAGGCGTTTTGGCGCTTGAATAACGCCTTGTTGTGAGCTGTTCACGGAGTTTTTATGGGTATGGGGCCGGATTTCCCGAGCTTGTCAGTCAAGCGTGGTGGGCGTCCGGCGGATTTCCATCTGTCATGAACCCAAAACCAATTGGCCGGGTCGCGACGCACTGCGGTTTCGAATGCGGAGTTAATATCGGCCATGATTTTTTCCGGGGGACGTGGTCTGCCGTTTTCATGTGTTGGGACAGGCCCATGCACCTCCAGACGCCATTGGGCGAGGCTGGTTCGATAGATAAAGGCTGTGAACAAAGGGAGGCGATAGCGCAAAGCCATCAGCGCGGGCGCGGGGCTGGTGGAGCATGGGCGTCCGAAAAATTCCAGGCGCAATCCCCGGGCGCCGCCGTGTTGATCTGCCAGAAGTCCGAGGATGATGCGCTGGTTTTGCAAGGCGGCGCGCATGGCGTCGCCTTCCAGACGGCGTTCAAAGTAAAGACAGCCGGAGCGTTCCCGCAATAATTGCCAGAGTTGATTAAGGGCGGGCTGGCGGAGGGCGCGGTAGGTGGTGGCAAATTGGAACAAATCGGGGCGCGTATTGGCGCGGGCGTAGAGTTCAAAATTGCCGAAGTGTCCAATGGCAACAATGCGGCTGGTTGGAGTCTGGGCATCAGAAGGGCCGAAAATTTTCTCAACGCCGTGACATTCGAGATGTTTGTCCAGCTCGGCTCCAGACATCACGGCGGTTTTGGCGGCGCAGGTGAAGTTTTCTCCGATTCTGCGGAAATTTTCACGCGCAAGCATGAGGATTTCGCTGCGCGACTTTTCCGGGAACGCGTGGCTGAGATTTTTGATGGCAACACGGCGATGTCGGGCATCCAGCCAGTAGGCCAGGGTGCCGCCGAAGCGTCCGAGGCGCGCAACGCAGCGCAGTGGCAAAGCCTGGAGCAGCCTCAGCAGGACCTTCACCAACCATGTCAAGATGGCGTCCATTAAAAATTGTCCGACAAAAGCACCGCCATCAGTTCAACGGAAACAAATACGGCGCACACAATCATTAAAATCTTTGGCGCCTTCAATGATTTTGATCTCCACGCGGACATAATAAATTGGGATGTCACGCCGGTCGAGCTTTGGGAAACGCACGGCGTCCTTCTGTGTGGTGATAATCATGGCAGCCTGGCGCTTTTTGCTTCGATTGATGACGTTGAGCACTTCCTGCTGGGTGAAGCGGTGGTGGTCGGCAAAGCGCTTGGAATAGACAAGCTCGCCGCCGAGGTTGATGAGGCTTTGTTCAAAACTTTCCGGCTGGGCAATGCCGCTTAAGGAGGCGACTTTTTTGCCGTTGATAAGCTCCAGTGAATGGCGTTCGCCCGTGAACACATCCACGAAGTAGAGAGGATGGTGGATGCATTCGATGATGGGCGCATTTGGGTTGATTCGGGACAATCGCGCGCGCAACTCGGATGTTTTGCCGTTGCTTTTTGTGATGAAGATGGTGCTGGCGCGGGCAAGATGGGATGGCGGTTCACGCAGGGTTCCGCGTGGGAGCAGATGGCCGTTGCCGAAGGGCTGCTGGCAGTCCACCAGCACGACATCATGGCGGCGACCGCGCAATTTCCAATACTGGAAGCCGTCATCAAGAAGGAGGGTGTCGCATCCGAACTTTTCAATGGCATAGCGGCCGGCTTTCACGCGGTTCTTGTCAACCAGCACAACCACGTCCTTGAGGTTGCTGGCCAGCATGTGCGGTTCGTCACCGGCCATCTCGGAGTCCAGCAGAAGAGATTTGCCATCGGAAACGACCCGTGGCGGGGTGTGGTCTTTGTGCCAGAGCAACTTGTCGAGCAGCCTCTCGCGCAACGATGGCGGCCTGGAGCGGTAGCCGCGGGAGAGGATGGCGACTTTGCGTCCCTGGTCGCGAAGTTCGCGCGCGAATTTTTCAACCACGGGTGTTTTACCGGTGCCGCCGACGGAGAGGTTGCCTATTGCAATGACCTGAACGCCCAGGGTCGTGTCACGCAGGATTCGCGCATTGTAGAGGAAGCCGCGAAGTTTTACGCCCAGCTCAAACAATTTGGAAAAGGCGAAAAGGCATGCAAGTACAACTGCTGCGGTCTTTCCGCGGCGTTCGCCGCTGATGACTTCGAGGACAAAAGTCTCGATTGTTTCAATCCATCTTTGAATAGCCGCACGCATGGCAGGCAGATTTTGCCAAACGATAGCCTTGTCGCAAAGGCAGAAGATGGAAAACCGCAGCCGCTGTTTTGGGCAGCGGGTTAGTAGCTTGTGGCATCCAGTTTAACTTTGCCGCGGAAAATCCAATAGATGCTGACCGTATAGGCGATGACCAGTGGCATTCCGATCGCCGCGATTGTGAGCATGATGGAAAGGGTCTTTTGCGATGATGCAGCGTTGTAGATTGTGAGGCTTAGTTCTGGATTTGGCAGGCTGCGGACCAGATTCGGGAACATTTCCAATCCGAACAATGCCATAAGCAGCGCCATCGCAACGCATGATGAAAGGAAAGCGCGGCCATCACGTCCGTAGTGAAATTCACGCGGGATGTTCGCAATTGCCAGAATGTTGAGAACGGCAAGGCTGAACAGCCATGGATGTGCGCGAACACGGGCAGCCATGTGCGGCACGTAAAGAAGGGTTGCCATGGTTGTGATGGCATAGCAGATGATGAAAAAGATCATGCAATTTTTCACCCATCCGCGGATGCGGTCATGCAAAGCGCCCTCAGTTTTCATAACAGCGTATATGGCGCCGTGCATCATGAACAATGCGACGGTGGTAATGCCCAAAAGAAGCGGGTATGGCCCAAGAAGGTCAAAAAAGGTTCCGATGTACTGTCCTTTTGAGTCGAGCGGTATGCCCCATGCGATATTGCCCATCGCAACGCCAATAAGCAGGCTTGAGAGGATGCTGCTGACGCTGAAGGCCACATCCCACATCTGCCGCCACCAGCGCATCGGTTGTTTGCTGCGGAACTCGATTGCGACCGCCCGGAAAATCAGCGCGGCCAGCAGCAGAATGAAAGCGATGTAGAAGCCGCTGAAAACGGAGGCATAAACATTTGGAAAGGCGGCAAACAAGGCCCCGCCGCCGGTAACCAGCCAGACTTCGTTTCCATCCCAAACCGGCCCAATGGCGTTCAGGAGTATGCGCCGTTCCGAATCTTCGCGAGCAAACAGGTGAATGGCCCCGACGCCAAGATCAAAACCATCAAGCATGGCGTAACCTGTAAAAAGAACGCCTATCAGAATAAACCAAATTGTGTTCAGGTCCATAGTGTCAAGGTTCATGGGTTGTTACGTGTTGGAAGGGCCAGTTTGCCGGCCTGCACAAGGTCGGAATCTTCAGGCCCATGTTGGATTTTGTCGTTCAGCAGGTAGATGAAAACGGCGAAAAGCAAAAGGTAGATGAAAGTGAACAGCACCAGTGATGCAAACACAGTCTGGGCGCCCACGCCGGCTGATACGGCGTCGGATGTGCGCATCAATCCATATACTATCCATGGCTGTCGTCCAACTTCAGCGGCAAACCATCCGGCCTGGTTGGCAATTTGTGGTCCCAGAACGGACAACACCAAAATCCACAGCAGCCATCGCTTTTCAGGCAGTGTGCCGCGCAAGCTGTAAAAGACTCCCAGCGCGGCAATGGCAATCAATCCCATGCCTATGGCAATCATCAGGTGGTAGCTCTGGAAACTGAAGTTGACTGGCGGCCTGTCCTCTTTCTTGAATTCACGCAGTCCCTTGACTTGTGCGCTGGTATCGCCATGAACAAACCAGCTCAGAAGGCCCGGTATGGAAACGGCGTTTAGTTTTTCATTTTTTTCGTCCACCCATCCCGCCATGGCAAGCGGCGCGCGGGCTTGTGTGTCATAAAGACCTTCAAATGCCGCAAGTTTCGCAGGTTGGTTTTTGGCGACGCCAACTGCGCTCTTGTGGCCGCTAATCAACTGCAAAATGGCGGCAATCAATGCAACTGCAAGCCCAACATTTATTGAAGAGCGCGCGAATTCTTGATGCTTTTTCTTGAGCAGATACCATGCGCTGACGCTTATGACCAGGAACGCGCCTGTCTGCCATGCGCCGCATAGGGTGTGAAACAGCCTGTCCATCGAGGATGGGTTGAATACCATTGCCCAAAAGTCTGTGATTTCCGCCCGCATTTTTGTGCCTTCGCCAACCAAATGATAGCCGGCGGGAGTTTGCATCCATGAATTTGCCACGATTATCCAAATCGCACTGAAGTGCGCTCCCAGACAAACCATGCAGGTTGCGAAAAAGTGCAGCCACTTGCCTATTCGATTCCAGCCAAACAGCAGCAGCGCCAAAAAACCAGATTCGAGAAAGAAGGCGAAAACGCCTTCCGCGGCAAGTGCACTTCCGAAGACATCGCCGACAAAGCGCGAGTAGGCGGCCCAATTTGTGCCGAATTCAAATTCGAGCACGATGCCTGTGGCGACTCCGATTGCAAAAGTGAGGGCAAAGACTTTGGTCCAAAACCTTGCCATCTGGAAGTAAACTTGTTTGCCTGTTTTGAGCCAGAGACCTTCGATGATAACCAACAAGATTCCCAACCCTATGCTCATGGGCGGGTACAGGTAGTGGAAAGCCGCAGTCACGGCAAACTGTACTCTAGAAAGCCAAATCGCATCGTCCATAAGCTAAAATTGTCATAAGTCACACATGTGTCAAGAGTATGCGTTTTGATAATGGATGATTGTCACACAATTATGCGACTTGTGCATTCAGGCAGGCGTGGGCAAAATACCTTCATGAAGCTTCAGCATATCATCATCAGAGTACTGACAGGTATCTGGCTGGCGGGTTTTATCAGCGCCGGGGCCGGCGAGAAGGAGCCTGCGCGGCTTGTGATTCATGCCGATCAACCGAAGGATGTCATCAGTCGCAACATTTACGGGCATTTTTCAGAGCACCTGGGGCGTTGCATATACGAAGGCTATTGGGTTGGGGAGGAGAGCACAATTCCCAATGTGCGCGGGATTCGCAAGGATGTGGTGGCGGCGCTCAAAGCCATAAAGATTCCGGTGTTGCGATGGCCGGGTGGCTGCTTTGCGGATGAATATCATTGGATGGACGGGATTGGCCCGAAGTCGAAACGTCCGTCAATAATCAACACCCATTGGGGCAAAGTTACCGAGAACAACCATTTTGGGACGCATGAATTCATGGATTTGTGCGAGCAACTGGGCTGCGAGCCGTATCTATGCGGCAACTTGGGGAGCGGTACAGTGCAGGAAATGCAGCAGTGGGTGGAGTATATCACAGCGGATGTGGAAAGCCCCATGACCGCCTTGCGCAAACAAAACGGCAGGGCGCAACCTTGGCCGCTAAAGTACTTTGGAGTGGGCAATGAGAACTGGGGCTGCGGCGGGCACATGACGCCTGAGCATTATTCGGACCAATACCGGCGTTATGCTACATACGTGCGCAACTTTGGGACAAACCGGATATTCAAAATTGCATGCGGGCCGAACAGCGGGGATACAAATTGGACGGAAGTGGTGATGCGTCAGGCAGGCCGGTACATGGATGGGCTGGCGTTGCATTACTACTGTGGTTCTGGAAAGAAAAGCCGGTCGGCAACGCAATTTGACGAAGGCGACTGGTTTCATTTGCTCCGCAGCGCGTTGCGCATGGAAAATCTGGTTACGGCGCATTCGGCAATCGTGGACAAATATGATGCCCGGAAACGTGTGGCCCTGATTGTGGACGAATGGGGTGCATGGCACGCGGTTGAGCCGGGCACGAATCCCGGGTTTTTGTACCAACAAAACAGCTTGCGCGATGCGCTGGTTGCGGGAATCACGTTGAACATATTCAATCAGCATGCCGACAGGGTGCGCATGGCAAACATCGCCCAGACGATAAATGTCCTGCAGGCGATGATACTGACGGATGGCCCGAAAATGATTTTAACCCCAACATACCATGTTTTTGAAATGTACACAGTGCACCATGATGCGCGGTTGTTGCCTGTTGAAATTATGTGCGGGAATTACGCGTTTGACGGGGATGGAATCCCTGAGGTGAGTGTTTCCGCATCCAGGGACAAGCAGGGCAGGGTGAACGTCACATTGTGCAACTTGAATCCTAATGAGCCGGTTAAGTTGGAGGCGACTGTTGGCGGCTTCACTCCGTCGAAGATTTCCGGGCGGGTTTTGACTGCGCCTCAAATCAATTCACACAACACGTTCGAGAGGCCGGAAATGGTCAAGCCGGCCAATTTCGGCGATTGCCAGTTGCGCGGTGGCGGTTTCTCTGCGACCTTGCCATCGAAGTCGGTGGTGGTGTTGAGCCTGGAATAACTACCGCGTTAATGGCAGGAGCAGACGAGAGCGCTTGAGGATAGTCGGAATGGGTGAATTCAGGCGCTGGCTTTGAGGGCGGCTTTGGTTTCAGCCAGCAATTTGTCCAATTCAGGCTTAAGCTCCTCCTTTGTCTTTCGGGACATTCGGTCAATGAAAAGAATACCGTTAAGGTGGTCGGTTTCATGCTGTACGACCCTTGCCAACAATCCCCCACAGCGGAATGAGATGTTCTTTCCCTTGTCATCCATGGCGGTCACATCAATCACAGAGGGGCGGGTTATGTCTCCGAAAATTTCGGGGAAACTCAGGCAGCCTTCCGGGCCGGTTTCAGGCTCGCCAACGGGCGTGATTACGGGGTTGAGCAGGATCATGGGCATGTGAGCGCTGACATCCGCGGGCTTGCCGTTGATTTCAAGCGTGCTTGGGCGGTCTTCAACGCCGCGAACATCTATGACCGTCAACTGCAGCGCCACGCCAACCTGTTGTGCGGCCAGGCCAACGCCGTGGTTGGCGTACATGGTTTCCAACATGTCGGAGGCAAGTTTTTTGACTTCTTCGGTTATGCGCTGAATGGTGGCGCCTTTTTTTCTCAAGGCCGGGTGGCCGTATTTAACAACAGTCAATATCATGTGCCGTCAGCCTTCTGCGGGCCAATTGCGGATGAAATCGGCCAGCTCATTTACGTTTGGACTGGCTGCGGTTCGGACATAATAACCGCTGGTGCTGACACCGGCCAGCAGGCACAGCGTGTTGTCGAAGCCGAGCAATTTGCCAAGGCAAAAGCCAGAATTGAAGTGGTCGCCAGCACCGGTTGTAATTTTAGGTTTGGCGGCCAGCGGGCCTTTGACAACAGTTACATCGCCATTGCTGGCGGCAAGGGCATAGGCTGTGGGATGAATCACCACAGTATCAATGGGCACATGTTTGAGAATTTCATGCGCCATTACTGCAAGGCCGTCCGGGGTGTGCGGTTTGGGCGCAAGCCCGAGAACACGCGCTATTTCAAAGGCTTCCTTTTCGTTCAATCCCAGGATGACTCGGAAAAATCGGTTGAACTGGGTCAGCAGGTCAAGGGCGCGGGAGATGTCATTGTTGGAGCGTTTTTCCGGGTCAGCCAGGTCAATAAACATCAAGCGTCGCAGACCCGTAAGATGCGGGCAAAGCTCCCGGAGAACCGCGGCCCAGATGTCGCTCATGTAAGGGAGCATTGTCCAGTTGACAAATCCGATTAGATTGGCCGTTGCGAACTTCTGCTCAAATTTTTCCCGGCCGTAGCGAGCCTGTATGTTTGGCCAGTTGACTTCGGCCAGTTGAACCAGTTTGCCAAGCAGCAGTTTGCCGTCTTCAAATTCGAGTGCGTCGGTGTATCCCGGCTCTCCTATGGTGTGAACCTCGGCTTTGCGGGCGAAGTCTGCAAAGACCGGATGCATGTTCGGCCAGCCAAGCGCGCCTACGTAAGTGACCTTGACACCGAAGCTGGCAAGCGCGTTAGCCATGATCGGGCCGTTGCCGCCGAGTTTTGTAAGCTGGCGGACCAGTTCGATGTTGGTGCTTTTGCCAGCGGCGGCGACGATGCGCTCTCCCAGCTTGGCGATGCGTGGTATCCGGTCGTATTTCTCGGCGCTCTCACGCTTGTCAACTACGTGGATGATTTCGTCAACGAATCCATCCAATCCTACAAATGCGCTAAGCTCGCCGACTTTTGGAGCGGCGGCCACGAGTTTATTGATGCAGCGTTCCCTTAATTCCGATGAATCAATCATAAGTTCGGCTCAGCTTGTCCAATACAGCCGGGAAAAATCAATCCAATTTTATGCCTGTAATTTCAAGGATGCGTTGCAGCTCGTCGTCGCTTGTGAAGCGGATTTCGACCTTGCCCTTGCCGCGGCGATAGCGGAGTGTGACCTTTGTGCCGAATCGCTCACGAAGCCGTGATTCCAGATCCGTTATGTGGACGTCGCGGGTGGGAGGGCTTGCTTTTGGGCCGGCGGTTTGGGGTGTTGGCGGACGATTTTGCCACAACGCCACCATTTCTTCCAATTGTCGCACGCTTAAGCCGTCCCGGAGTGTTTTTTCGGCTGCCAGGGTTTGTTCTTCGGGGTTCAGCAAGCCCAGGATGACTTTGGCGTGGCCGGCCGAGAGCAAACCCTGCCGAATCCAGGCCTGGACTTGCTCCGGTAATTTTAACAAGCGAATGGCGTTGGCGACTGCTGCGCGGCTTTTGCCGACTTTGGCGGCGGCGGCCTCCTGTGTGAGCTGGAATTGGGAAATAAGCTCATTAAAACCAAGAGCTTCTTCAATCGGGTTGAGGTTTTCGCGCTGCAAGTTTTCGATCAACATCATTTCCAGCGCCGTCCGGTCATCCACCTGCCGGACTATCACAGGGACGGTTTGCAGATTTAATAATTGCGCGGCCCGCCAGCGGCGCTCGCCGGCGATAAGCTGGAAGCCGTCGCCGCGCTGGCGCACGACCAGCGGCTGGATGATGCCTTGCTCCTTTATGGATGCGGCGAGTTCCTTGAGTGATTCCTCCGGGAACTCCTTGCGCGGCTGCAACGGGCATGGGTGAATGCGATTCAGCGGCACCATCTGCACCTTTTCGCGCGCCTCGACGTTTTGCTGGGCTGCCGGAGCCGCCGATTCGGCGGGGGCGGATTCCGGCGTTGAAGGCGCTGATGGCGGATTCCCGCCAAACAGCGCGCTTAAACCTCGACCCAAGACCTGTTTGGCCATGCCATGAGATTGTCTGACCTCGGCAAAAAAGGCAAAGTTTTTCGTTTTTTGGCATTTTCAGTCGTGACCGGAAAGGCGGATGCATGTCATTATTTGTGGCTGTGACGAAACAGGAAATAATAGCTTTGCTGGAGCGCTTCCGGAAAGGGGAGGTCCCATTGGAAAAGGTAGTGCATGTTTTTCAGCGCGCGCCTGTTCTGGACATGGGGTTTGCGCAACTGGACTTGCACAGGACACTGCGAAAGGGATTTCCAGAGGTTGTTTACGGGGCGGGCAAAACGCCCGCCCAGGTGGCAGCCATTGTTACTGAGCTGGCATCAAGGGAGCGATGCGTGCTGGTGACGCGTGTTGGTTTGGAACATGCGCGGTTGATACGCCGGAAGTTTCCAAAAGCCGTCTGGCATGAACAGGCGCGATGCGTGACGCTGGAGCAGAAGCCGGGCAAAAAACGTCCGGGTGTTATTGCGGTGCTGTGCGCTGGCACGAGCGATTTGCCGGTGGCCGAGGAGGCGGCGGTGACGGCAGACATAATGGGCAACCAGGTGACACGCTACTACGATGTTGGTGTGGCAGGGCTTCATCGCCTTCTAAAGCCGTTGGAGGAGTTGCAGAAGGCTAATGTTTTAATCGTTGTAGCCGGCATGGAAGGGGCACTGCCAAGCGTGGTTGCCGGGTTGGTGTCGCGTCCAATCATTGCCGTGCCGACAAGTGTCGGATATGGCGCAAATTTGGGCGGGTTGACCCCGTTGTTCGGCATGCTCAACAGTTGCAGCAGCGGCGTAACGGTGGTTAACATAGACAATGGATTCGGGGCCGGATATGCAGCAAGCCAGATAAACGCACTGGCTGCCGGCGAATAGACTTTTCCGATGCCAACCATGCCATTTGACGCAAAATGCCTTCAGATTACTTTGTAATGGAACAATGAAAGCCTTGTACCTTGATATCTTCAGTGGAATCAGCGGCGACATGTTTTTGGGCGCGATGCTCGATTTGGGCGTCAAAGCCGGCTATTTGGAGAATGAATTGGGGAAGCTGGGGTTGGATGGCTACCATATCCACATAACCCGGCAACAGACAGGCGCCATCAACGGGGTGAAGTTTGATGTGCATTTGGAATCGGAGCATCAACACGGGCATCGGCATAACCATGACCATCACCGGCAAAACAAAAGGCGGGCTTCGGATTTTTCGCATGAAGGGCACGGACGGAGTTTTGCTGATATCCGGCGTTTGATTACACGCTCCAAGCTGTCACCGTGGGTCAAGGAACGCTCCGTGTCGGTGTTTGGACGCATCGCCGCGGCAGAGGCAAAGGTGCATGGCTGCGAGCCGGAGGCGGTGCATTTCCATGAGGTCGGGGCCCTGGACAGCATTGTTGACATAGTCGGCGCCTGTGTGGCTCTGGACTTTTTGGGCCGGCCTGTGGTGTTGGCGGCGCCAGTGGTAGATGGAACGGGTTGGGTGACATGCGCGCACGGCCGGTTTCCTGTGCCCACGGCGGCGACACTTGAAATCTTGGGCGCGCGCGGAGTTGCCGTTACTCAGTGTGAAGAACCGGCTGAATTGGTCACGCCTACCGGCGCGGCATTGCTTGCCGAATTTGTCCAGGCCTTTGGCCCAATGCGCAATCTGGTTGCCGAACGTATTGGGTACGGCCTTGGCACGCGCCAGCTACAGACGCGGCCAAACTGTCTGCGTGCTGTTTTGGGTGAAGTATCCGGCTGTTGCAAGGCGCCGGCGGCTGATCAAACCCAAAAGAGAGATTGGGAGACTGATACAGTTGCGGTTTTGGAGACTAACCTCGACAACATAAGTGGCGAAGTACTCGGGCATTTCATGGAACTGGCATTGTCGCAAGGCGCACTGGACGTTTTTTATACGCCGATTCAGATGAAGAAAAACAGGCCGGGGGTGTTGTTGACAATTTTGTGTCCGGAAAACGAAGCGGAAGAATTCACCGAACTTGTCATGCGTGAAACATCCGCCTTGGGCGTGCGCCGGACGATTGCCGAGCGCAGAAAACTCAAGCGCGAAGTTCAAGAAGTGGAAACGGCTTTTGGCAAGGTTGCAGTCAAAACGGCGCGGCTGAACGGGCGGCTCATCCAGGCATCGCCGGAGTTTGAATCCTGTAAAAAGGCAGCGGGTGCGGCCGGGGTGCCGGTCAAGCAGGTATATGCCGCTGCCATCAAGAAAATGCCGTTACGTTGATGGTTTGGGCTGGATGCGGCTGCTGGACGTATGAATCCTGAATTGCTTGAGATTTTGTGCTGTCCTGAGACCCACCAGAGGCTCGAGCTGGCGGGCAGCGATTTGGTTGACAGACTGAACGAGATGGCCGTTGCAGGAAAGCTGCGCAATCGCGCCGGAAAGTTGGTATCTGGAAGATTGGATGGTGTTCTTTTACGGGCCGATGGCAAAGTCGCTTATCCAATTCGCAACGGTATCCCCGTACTGCTTATTGACGATGGGATTGTGTTGGGAGATTAAGCTACCCAGTCGTCCGGCCTTGCAGACAAGCAACCTCACGCATCAAACGCCCAGGGCATTACCGGCGGAAAAAGTTTGCGTCAAGAACGCCACGGACGGGTACGCTTGGCTGACGCGATAGCTTCACGCGCGATATTTGCGTCCTCGATGACCTGCCAGTCAAACATGCCGGCCAGGATGAAGTCCGCGCCGCTGTCGAATGCATATTTGAAGGCAAATCGTGGCGAAATGGCCCCAGCAGCCATGACCTTGAAGGCTATCCAGGGCTTTTTGACATCTTCCATGAATTCAATCACTTCTTCGGGATTATTGCACCAACAGTTGTCCCAGCGGCCAAGGCCCCAACGGTCGGTTTCACCGGGTTTGGGCGCGGATGGATATTTCAACGGATGCAAAGTTTTGACGTAGAAATCCACGTCTATCTTGGCCTTTTCGCACTCCATGATGACTCGTAATCCGTGCGCGCCAACTCCAGCCGCAACACCCTGGCTTTTAACAAGCTCAACGGACTTTGCGATGACATCGAGGCGCTCTTCTTCTATCATTGATTCGGACACGTGCCCCTGCATGTGCACGCCGCTTGCTCCCATGTCAACCGCCTTTTTGAAAAAATCCAGACTGTAATTTGGGCCGACCTTGGCCTGGGCAATCCATTTCATCTTGCCGCCGCGTTTCCAATGTTTTTCGAGGAAAACATTGTTGTCCCAGACGGGTGTGTTTATGCAGTTGATGCCGTGTGTCTCGGCCAGCTCAAGGGTTTCGAGTATCTTGGCTTCGGTGTTGTATCTCTTCATCAACGTGCCAACATATTGCAATTCACGGGAATGCGCATAACCGCCGATTAAATTGCCGCCCAGCATCAGACGGCTGAACTCGACCTTCCCGATTTTTCCAGTTGGAAGCGAGGCCTTCGGCGGCGGCATGGGGGGCAATTCAGAGGACGAGCCTTGAGCCTGGGCGGCTTCCGTTTGATTGGAAATAACAGCGCAAAGTGATGCAGACGTCAGCACTGCGCCCTTGACGAAATTTCTTCGGTTGAATTTGCCGGTCATATCCATTCCTTTTTTTTGGCGATTGTCAGTCTTTGTGCTTTTGAGGCAAAGATAGTATGGCAATTGTGAAAGTCAAATCTTTTAATTTTGGTTCAGGCCCGTTTTTCCAGAAGACGCTTGCGCGTGGAGAGGCAGTTGTGGAAAGTTGGTGCTGTTTAATTTTTAGGTGTGAGCGAAATTCATCCAACTTTATTGGTGCTGGCGGCGGGTATGGGCAGCCGGTACGGCGGTTTGAAGCAGATTGAGCCAATTGGGCCGGGTGGCGAAACTCTGATTGATTATTCGATCTATGATGCCATCCGCGCTGGTTTCGGGCGGGTGGTGTTCATTATCAGGAAGGATATTGAGGCGGCCTTTCGGGAAGTGGTTGGAGGCCGGTTTGAGCGGAGAGTGCCGGTTGCCTACGTTTTTCAAGAGCTGGATGACATCCCGCCCGGATTCAGCGTGCCGGCTGAGCGGAAAAAGCCGTGGGGTACGGGGCACGCAGTGCTAGTTGCTTCTGGAGTTGTCCGGGAGCCGTTTGCAGTAATCAACGGGGATGACTTTTATGGCTGGGAATCGCTGGCTGTTCTTGCCCGGCATCTGAAAAGCGGCAGTCCGGATTTTGCGATGGTTGGATTCAAGCTGAGAAATACGCTGTCGGACTTTGGCAGCGTTGCTCGCGGGATTTGTGAGTGCGACGCCAATGGTTATTTGCATTCCGTAACGGAGGTGTTGGGAATCGCGAGAAATGGTAATGGGGCGCGAAGTGGCGGGAGAATTTTCAGCGGGGACGAAGTCACATCGCTTAATTGCTGGGGCTTTACGCCGGCGGTGTTTGGGAAACTGGACCCGGCTTTTAAGCGATTTTTGGAGCGGCAAGGCCGGAATCCAAGGGCGGAGTTTTATTTGCCGGAAGCTGTTGGTGAAATGATACGGGCTGGAGAGGCGCGGGTGCGGGTGCTGACAACCGGCAGCAGGTGGCTGGGGATAACACATCGAGATGACCGGCAAATTGTTCAGGCGGGCATTCGCGAGCTTATAGCAAAAGGGGAATATCCCGGCCGGCTCTGGGATTGAAACTGGCATTTGGAGCTGGCTGGAAGTTCATGCGGATGCTACGCCGTCCAGGTGTAATACCTTGCTTGCAATGACAGCCCAGTTGTTCGGACGCGTTGTTATGGCTCGCATCCGCAAAGTTTTTACGGATACAGGCGCGCCGCCTCAGATACCGCTGGACTGGTCTGCTGGGACAAAGTCAACAGCAAATAAAGTTATCAAATTCATCAATGCCCGCCGCTTGGGATGCCAGAGGCCAGTGATTCGGCCTTGCTGAGCTTGGGCCAAATAAAGCCATAAACAGCTATACAGGCAAAGCAGGCCAGCGGCACAATGAATCCGCGTGACATATCGGTTTGGTCTGCCACGTAGCCCATCAGTTTTGGCAAAATTGCCCCGCCCATGATTGCCATGACGATGAAGGCGGACGCTTTTTTGGCCCGTGCTCCCAGCCCGCAGATGCCAAGGGCGAAGATGGTCGGGAACATGATGGACATGAAGAAGTAGCTGAGGAAAACGCACACCACGGAAATCCAGCCCAGCTTGAGGAACACCAGGAAACAAATCAAAACATTCATGAGCGCGTAAAACCCAAGCATTTTGTGGGCGGAAAACCGGCGAAGCAGCCATGCTCCCGTGAAACGGCCCAGCAGAAAGCAGAAGAAACCGAAGGAAGCGAGTTTGGATGCGCCGGCGTCACTGATGCAGTAGATGCCGGGGGTGTAAGAGATTTGGCCTGGGAAAGCGTCGGTCAACAGGAGGCGATTAAGTTGCGGGACGTTTCTTTCTTTTTCCGGTTTGGCGAGGATTTCCTGTGTGGCGGAGCTTAATTGTATTCCAGCGAATCTTTGAGGGTCGTAGATGCTCGGGCCGCGAACAATGCCCTTGAGGTCTTGCAGCAGCGGTACACGGAGTGGAACTGGATTTGAGCCTGGACCTTTATACTCGGCGAGCGCCTCGATGGTGTCCTTGGATAAGTTTGCTGCCACATAGGCTGAAACCGGATCATTGGTTTGTTTGAGTCGTTGCGCAAGTGCGGGCAAATCTTTGATGTCCGACGGGCTGAATGAGGTGTAAAGCTCAACCCATTCCTTGGTGGACTGGCGATACCACGACTTTGGCAGAGGCGGCACCTCGGAGGTCATGTAATTGATCAGGAAGCTGAAAATGCCGGCCTGGGCTGCCACGTACAGAAATTGTGCGGCTGTGGCGCCTGAAAAATGCGGATGCGACCAGATGCTGTGATGTGAGATTTTCTTTGTAACCGGAATGAGCAACAGGGCTGCCAGCGCGGTCAGGCCAACTCCCACCCAAAACAGCACAATGGTGAGGGCGTGGTCTGCATTCAAAGTAAAAGCCGCTGGATGCGGCAGGGCGGCCGCAATTCCTTTCAGGTACTCGCCGGCCTTTAACGCCGATAGAATGAGCCATGTGAACATTCCAAAGACAACCACCAAAATGGCGGTATTTATTAACAGGAAAAAGTACACCTTGCCGCGGTCAATCTGCCGGACTGGGCTGGTTGTGGCGCCGGAGTTGTCCTTCTCGTCGAGATGGTAACTGTCCTCGGTGTTGATGTCGGGCATCCACGCGAAATAGAAAACGACGGCCAATATGATTACGACGACAGCCACTCCTGCGTAGGGAATCCAGAGGGTCTGCGAGCCTGTGCTGCGGCCGGTTGCATCAGTTCCATAGAAAAAAAGACTGCCCGCGATTGGCCCCAGCAGCCAGCCTACGCCATTGCAGGATTGCGCGAGATTGATTCGGGTTGCCGCAAAGCGTTTGTCACCCAGGACTGTGGTGTAGGGGTTGGCGACTGTTTCCAGAAAAGTCAGACCGGCTGCAATGGTGCAAACGCCAACCAAAAAGGCCCAGAATTTGGCAATGGCTGTTGCCGGGATGAACCAGAGGCCGCCGACTGCGACCATGAGCAAGCCTGCAATGATGCCGCCTTTGTATCCCAGACGCACCGCCAGCCATCCGGCAGGCATGGCCATAAGGAAGTAGCCGAGGTAGTGCGCGAATTGGACCCAGGCCGACTGGCTCAAAGTCAGCTTAAGCTCGTTCTGGAAATGTTTATCCATCACGTCAATCATTCCGTTGCAGAATCCCCACAACAGAAAGAGCGAGCTGACGAGGATAAATGGAACCAATACATTCCGGCCGTCGGCCGTTACAAACATGCTTTTCTTTTCTGTATTCATTTGATTATGCGTAAAACGCTTTGCTAACGGAAGAGCGGCAATCCGTCAAACCTAATCTTGGCTGAGGGCTTTTTGCCAGTAAAGGTGGTTTAGTTTGGCCGGGATGGCCGAGCGCGGCGCCGGCCTGCCGTTCAGGTGGGTGATTTCGATTATTCCATGAACCGAGTTGGTGCAAAAAACAGCCGATGCCGATTCCAGAACATCAGGAGTCGAATTTTTTTCAAGGGCTTGCAGACCTGCAGCGTACGCCAGGGCCAGCACTTCTGAGCGGACGATGCCTGGCAATGCGCCGGAGGCAGGCGGCGGCGTGCATAAAACATTTCTTTCTACCCAGAATAAATTGGCGCTGGTGGTTTCCGCCAATTGTCCTTCGTTATTCAGCAACAGGGCTTCATCTGCGCCCGCAGATTCAGCTTCCGCCCGTGCGCAGATATGCGGCAATTTGTTTGAATGTTTGAATGAGGCCAGCGGGTCTGAGGCCAAAACCCGAAAGGGACTGGCTGCCAGCCGCCACAATTTGGGCTGTCCGGGAATTATTGGTTCGACTGGGTACACCGCCATTACGAGCGTGGGCGGTCCGGAATTGCGTGGAGAATATCCGCGTGCTCCCGGCCCGCGGCTCAGGTGGATTCTTATCACAGACTCCGGAGTTTTGTTTTCCGAGACAAGTTCCGAGGCGAATTTTTGCAATTCGCCAGAGTAATAGAGCAGCGGGATTTGGAAAAAATTCGCGCCTCGTGACAATCGGGAATAATGTTCAGTCCAACGGACAGGTCTGCCGTTGACAACCCGCAAGGTTTCAAACAAACCGTCGCCGTATAGAAATCCGCGATCATGGATGGAAATTGCCGCCTCGGATTCCTCGATCAGTCTGCCGTTAAAAAACACCAGCATGGCTTTTCAATTTTGTGCAGTTGATGCCTGCGATTTCTTTTGTTCTGGCGATGTAACAACCAAATTCATTGGCGTTGAATGGAAATTTCGCCGGGCGCTCAGCATTTTGTTTGCAACGGCCTTTGAAACGGGATTTTCAGAGCAGCCAGAAAACCGCCAGCTTTGTCCAGGGTTTCGGCATACTCGGCCTCGGGCGACGAGTCGGCGACTATGCCAGCGCCTACAGGGAAATAGACCCGGCCTTGCAAACATATTGCAGTGCGGATGATGATGCTGAACTGGCTGGAGCGGTTGAAACCCAGGTAGCCCAGGCTGCCGGTGTACGGGCCTCGGGCAACCGGCTCCAATTCCTCTATGATTTCCATTGCCCTGAATTTGGGAGCGCCGGTGATGCTGCCACCGGGAAAACATGCGCGGAGCGCCTCCAGGTGGCTGATTCCGGACTTTAACTGCCCCTCAACGGTTGATACCAAATGTTGCACTTGCGGATAGCGTTCCAAACGCATTAAGTCCGGCACATTGACCGAGCCGAACTCGCAAACTTTGCCCAAATCATTCCGGAGCAAATCGGTTATCATAATCAATTCCGCGGTTTCCTTGGTGCTGGTTTGCAGCTCGTAGGCAAGCCGGGCATCTTCGGCTGAGTCGGCTGAACGCGGACGCGTGCCCTTGATGGGCCTGGTCTGAATGCGCGGACCGTCCATCCGCAAAAACTGCTCCGGTGAAGACGATGCCAACTGAAATTGGCCTGCGTTAAGATAGGCCGCATACGGGGCAGGGGACGCCTGAAGCAACCGCAGATATATGTCCCATGGCGTGATGTCTGCGGCGGTTTCCAGTCGCTGTGAAAGGTTGACTTGATAGATGTCGCCTGTCTGAATGTAACGCTGGGCGCGTGACACGGCTGCCAGAAAACCGGAGCGTGTGAATGTGGATTTCAGTGGCGAGGCTGCAGTCGGTCCTGCGGATGGCTCGTCAGGTTTTTCCTGTGCCGAATTGAATGCACGGAGCCAGAAATCCATCTGCCGGCGTGCCTGTTCGTGGCTGCGGGTCCCATCAGGGAGCAGACCTGTTGCCACGATCCAGCTCCTTCCCAGTACATGGTCGAAGGCAACGAGGCTGTCATAAAACCCAACCCAGCAGTCTGGAAGTTCCAAATCATTTGGTGCGCGGCGGGCGAGTTTCGGCTCCACAAAATTTTTCAAGTCATAACCCCAAAATCCAAAGCAACCGCCCAATGGGAATGGAAAATCGGGCGCATCCGGCAGCTCAAATCGTGCAAGGCGCGCTTCGAGTTGTCGCCATGGATCGCCGTAAGCAGTTTCGATGCGGCCATGTGCCTGCCACTTGCACATCGCGCCTGATGAGATGAAAGTGAAAAACGGGCGGACTGCGGCAAACGAATATCGGCAATATGGGTGGCCCGGCATGGCGCTTTGCAGCAGTAGCGCGCCTTCTTCGGTGGCAAACTGCTGGATGAGAGCTTCGGGCGCCACCGTGGCCGGTATTTCGTGGATGGCCGGGGATGTCATTTATGCAAAGGCCTTGCTGACTTCCTTCGGCGGGCCGATGCGCCGCCAGTAATCAATGAAGACATCAACCGTTTTTTTCACAGTGTCGGTTATGGTGAATAGCTCCAAGTCTTCATGGTTGATGTAGTGTTCTTTTGCCATTGAATTTTTCATCCAATCCAAAAGACCGGACCAGTAATTCTTGCCATATAACACCAGTGGAAACTGCGGTATGCGCTGGGTTTGCACCAGCGTGGATACCTCAGCCAGCTCGTCCAGCGTGCCAAAGCCGCCCGGCATGAAAATGAAGCCCATGCTGTATTTGACGAAGCAGACCTTGCGGGCGAAGAAATAGCGGAAATTGATTGGCACGTTGGCAAAGCGATTTGGCTTTTGCTCAAACGGCAACGCGATGTTCAGCCCCACAGAGACGCCTTTGGCCCTGGCGGCGCCGGAGTTGGCTGCCTCCATTATGCCAGGCCCGCCGCCGGTGATTACTGCAAATTTGTTTTTTGCAAGCTCGCGGGCAATTTGCTGCGCCGCCTTGTAATATGGGCTGTCCGGTTTCGTTCGGGCTGAACCGAAGATCGTGACTGCCGGTCCAATCCGGGACAGTATTTCGAATGGAACGGTGAAATCCGCCAGTATGCGGAACATGCGCCAGGGGTCCTCTTTTATGAACTGCGGCCCATTTGAATTTAGCAAATTCATGGCGGGAACTTATCCAAGCTGGCGGGAAAAACAAGGCTTCAGTGTGATTGAAGTGCAGGAAAGGCAAAGCTCTTGACATGCCATGGCGCGCCAACACAGATTCTTGGGCGTGCGCAGAGTAACATGGGAGAGGAATTTCAAACTTTTTGCTGGCAGTCCGCGGTGATGCCTCGATAAGGGAGTCAAATGAGTCTCAAAGTCGCCTATTTGTCTGCCCGCGGGCCTGATGACCTTTTGTATTGGTCGGGCACAGCCCATTACATCGGCAAGTCGCTGTCCGACCAGGGACTGCAGGTATCGCATCTGGGGCCTTTTACAGCGCCGTTGCCGCGGCTGTATCTGCTCAAGCACCGGTTTTACAGCGAGGTACGCGGGAAAAATTACATGGCCGAGTACGACCGGCTGCGCGCCCGCTTGTTGGGGCGGCTGACCGGCGCGACCATCGAGCGTGTTGGTGCGGATGTTGCCCTGGGTTTTACGCCGGACTTGCTCGCGTATGCCAGAACAAAAGTCCCGCTGGCAGTCTGGACGGACTGCACTTTCCCTGCCATGAAGGACTTTTACCCATATTACACAAACCTGTGCAGGGAAACGTTGCGGGACGGTTTTGCACTGGAAAAGGAGATGTTTGACCGGTGCCGGATTTGTTTTTTTGCATGCGAATGGGCGGCACGTAGCGCGCGAGAGCATTATCATCTGGCGCCGGAAAAATCCCATCTGGTGCCTTTTGGGGCGAATATCGAATGCCGCCGGACGCTGGAAGACATCAAGGTTTTGATTGAACAACGGCAGACAAAGCCGTGCCGGCTGTTATTCATCGGCCGGATTTGGCAGCGCAAAGGAGGGGACATCGCCCTTGCTGTGGCTGAAAAATTGAATGCATCCGGTCTGCCAACGGAGCTGACTTTGGTTGGCTCCGGCCCGCCGGATGGCCGACCGTTGCCGCCTTATGTAAAGTCGCTTGGTTTCGTCAGCAAAACAACCCCGGAAGGCCGCCGTCAATTGGATGAATTGCTGGCGCGGTCGCATTTTCTCATTGTTCCATCCCGTGCTGAGGCGTATGGCATAGTTTTCTGCGAGGCCAGTTCCTTTGGCGTGCCCAGTCTTGCAACGAATGTAGGCGGTATTCCAACTGTAATTCGCAATGGACTCAATGGCTGGACGTTTCCATTGGAGGCATCAGCCGATGAGTATTGCGCCTTTGTTTTGAAAACGATGGAGAAGCCTGAAACCTACCGCCAGCTTGCTTTGTCGTCCTTTGGTGAATACGAAAGCCGGTTGAACTGGCGGGTTGCGGGTGCGCGTGTGAAACAGTTGTTGGAGCAGGCGCTTTAAAGCCGGCGACTGGCGGAGTTTCAGGTGGTTTGTTTCGGAGCGATTCGTTCAATCTCAAATTTGCTTTGCAATTCAACAAAACCGCGATGAACCGCCTTGTATGGGACATTTGGGCCGGAGGTGGGAGCATTGGCGACTGTGAAAGTGGCCAGATCAAGGTAATCGCCGTAGTAATGGTTGTTGTTTTGGAACAGGCCAACGCGGTATTCTCCCTCAACAAGCGGCAAATTTTTCAGGACACCATTGAATCGCAGCAATTCCCCCGGCCGCAACTGGTGCGGGATGCCTTCTGGATGTCGCAAATCAACGATTGCCACGCGTACACCAAGGCCGGACATGATAATCAGATGCAAATCCATCAGGCGCAGAGACTCACGGGAGGCCAGCTCGCATGTAAAGTGCAAGTCTTCTCCGGAAACAACCGGCTGCGGTGTGAACTCCAGTTTTCGCAGCTCCAGCAAACCCCCGAGAGGCACCGACAGCGTCCCTTCGGCTCCGGCCTTTTTAATTTCACCCAAATAGACACGTATTTGTTCCTCGACAGGGCCGAAACCGGCCAGAGAACCTCCCTTTAAATGGGCGGCCTTGCCGCAGAGGGCCTGTATGGCAGCCATGTTGTGGCTTACAAACAGAACTGTCCGCCCGCGTTGTTGTGAAACTTCACGCATTTTGTCCAGACACTTGGCCTGAAACGCCGCATCGCCCACGGCAAGGACTTCGTCCACAAGTAAAATGTCAGGTTCCAGGTGCGCAGCAACGGCAAAGGCCAGCCGGACATACATGCCCGATGAATAGCGTTTCACAGGCGTGTCCAGAAATTTTTCGACCTCGGCAAATGCAACAATTTCGTCAAACTTGCGTTGTATTTCGGCCTTGCTCATGCCGAGGATTGCGCCATTGAGAAATATGTTTTCGCGGCCTGTGAGTTCCTGATGGAAACCAGTGCCCACTTCAAGCAGGCTTGCCAGCCGGCCGCGCACGATTACTTCGCCCTCGGTCGGCTCGGTGATTTGGCCGAGGATTTTCAAAAGAGTGGATTTGCCGGCGCCGTTGCGTCCAATTATGCCAATGACCTCGCCTTCTTGAACATCAAATGAGACATCGCGCAGCGCCCAAATTTCCTTTGGTTCACTTTTTGACGTGGCGCCATCCCGCTTGAACCATGCGGCGATTTGATCCCGCAGGGTGTCATGCCTGAAAGTAAGCCCCAGTTTGTAACGCTTGGACAGGTGGCGGATGGAAATTATCGGGGCGTTCATGGCTCAAATCACGTCTGCGAAGGTGCGTTCGGTGCTGCGGAAATAAATGGCGCCGCCGGCCAGCATTACAAGTATGACGCCAATACTTATGGCAAAGGCCGTCCAGTTTGGTTCAAAAGCCGGGCCGAGAATGCACCATCGAAATCCGTCAATCACGCCAACCATCGGGTTCATGCTGTAAATAAAGCGCCATTGTTCCGGCACTTTGGTTGAAACAAATCCAACGGGGCTGACATACATCCCAATTCGGACCAGAAAAGGCACGATATATTTTACGTCACGATACTTGACATTCAGTGCGCTGAACCAAAGGCCGGCAGCAAGCGCGGCCAAAAACGCCACAAAGAAAAATAACGGCAGCATCAGAAGGGCGGGGGTGAAGGCGACGCCGTTTGCGAGCATCAGTATCGCCAGAAGACAGAGGCCGATTCCGAAATCCACAAGCCCGGTCACCACGGCGCTGGAAGGGACAATCAAACGCGGGAAATAAACCTTTGTGATAAGGCGTTCGGATGAAATGAGCGACTGGCTGCTTTCACTGAGCGCATTTGCAAAGAACTGCCACGGCAGCAATCCGGCCATGACCAACACCGAGTAAGGGATACCGTTTTCCTTGAACTTTGCAAGGTAGCCAAAAAGGATTGTAAAAACCAGCGTGGTCAGCACCGGCTGAAGCACAGCCCAGGCTATCCCCAGGTAAGCCTGCTTGTAGCGCACAAGAATGTCCCGCCAAACCAAAAACAGGAATAACTCGCGAAAGCGCCATAACTCGCGCCAGTCCAGCGCCGCCAGCCCATGGCGCGGGCGGATAATCCGGACATAATCGGCTGTGTTTCGTTGGTTATCTGCCATGTGTATTCCGGTCCTGCTCATTAGCACAGGCCGTTGAACCGGGATTTTGCCCATCACTTTACGCGGGCTTCAAACCTTTTTTAACTGTAGCCGGCGGTGCACCAAAACAGAGCATACCGGTCAGGCGACTGGTTACCGTGGCTTTTTTCAATGCAGCATGCGGCGCAAGGAACTGTCTGGCTCTAATTTTTCTTTTGGGTTTTGAGTTGTGCGATCCGTTCGAGGGCGGGCAGGCGGCGAACAACGTAGCTATAATTGTTGGTGTTGTTCATGCTCCGAAATATGCGCAATGCATCGTCATAGCGGCCCGCTTGTTCATACTCGCGGCCAAGGTAGTAGCAGGCATAATCCCTGGTTGATGGCGAAGTAGCCTTCTTAATGGACATCTCCATGGCCAGGAAATAGTTGTCTCTTTCGCCTGCGGCTTGAAAAATCGTCCCGCATTGCAGCAGTAAATTGGCCGGGTTGAGCGGTGTCTTTGGAGCGGGGTCATTGGCAAGGTGCAAGTTTGGCAACAAATACGCCTCGCAGATGCGGGCGGCGAGCCATTGGTTTTCTATGTAATTGAGGGCAAAGTTTGCGGCTTGCGAGCAGGCCCACATACCCATGCGCTTGCGTTGGCTGTCCGGTTCTTCCAACAATTTTTTGGCAACGTACAGCATCTGGCCCAGCAGGTTGTACATTTGGCTGTAGGTGGTTGCCTTCTCAAATTTGGCTTTGTAAATGGCGGTGAAATCAATCTGTTGGGCTGCTAATTGGTCCGATTTGTCCAGAAGCGTTTTGCGGATTTCGGCAATCCGGCTGCGGAGGACATCGAGTTTTTTCTGCGCTTCAGCGATGTCTTTCTGTTTTGATGCCAAAGCGGCTTGTTTTTCGGACAGCAGGGCCGCTTTTCGATTGTATTCCGCGACAACCGACACAAGGTTGCTTGACTCACTGGCAACCGTCTCGCGGGTTGCGATAATGTTGGTCAAAGCCTGCAGCACGGACAAGCTGCGGGCGATTGGGTGGCGTTGTTTGTCCCACTCGTTGTCGGCGGCATTGAATTGTTTTGCCAGCTCATCCCGCTCTGTTTGCAAGGCTGCAAGCGATGTCTTTGCTTCGGCCAGTTTGTTCGACAGCGCGCCCATTTCATCCGCGGTCAATGCAACTTCGTTTGTGGCGGCATCGGTTTTCTTTCCTGTGGCAAGCTGGTTTTCCATCTCTGCAATTTCCTTTTGTTTGGACTGAAGCAACTGCCGTTTTTCCGCCAATTGCGCTGAAAGATTCTGTCTTTGTTGGCGCAACGGCTCCAATGTTGCCAAAAACGGCTCAACCTTGTTTTTCAACTCCGCTATGGCGGTGGCGATGGCTTGCTGATTGGTCAATGATGGGAAAGTGAAATTGGTCATGGAGGAGACCTTGTTGGTTGTCATGGCAACATACGCCGCTTCCTTTGCAGCGAGACTTTTTCGGTGGGATGCCAGGTCCGACGATAAATTGTTGGTTTTATGACGCAACTGGGTAAGCTCCTGCTGGATTGCGGAGCATTCACGGGTAAGAGCCTGCATTTCCTTGCGCCACTCGGCCACATTTGTGCTCAGTAAGCTGGCATTCGTCTGGCACTGGGCCAGTTCGGTTTGCAATTTTGAAACTTCGGCTGCGAGGTTAAAATTAAAGTCGGTCTTGAATGAACGCGCGCCTGACTGGCGTTTGAGGTATCTGTCAATCTGCCATTTCACATACCACGGCGGCTTGGCGCCCGCAAAAAACCGATGCAGATAATAAGCGGCCCCGCCCAGCACCAGAGCCAGGATAACCAGGAGAATTGCGGTTTTCGTTGATGGTTTCCGCAATGTTGGATTTAAATTCATGCCAGTCTTGTATTCGTTTCCTTGTAAAACTCAACACTTCCGGCCAACCCGGCCAAATCCAATTCCATTTGTATTACAGCCTTTGACGCCAGGGAGATGCCAAACATTCAAACTTATTGTGCGCTTGCCTTTGGGGATTGAATTTTAGATGTTGCCAACGGTACATGAAAGTTTGGCCATGAAAACAGCGTTGATATCAATTCTTGCCATCATTCCGGTCATGAACAGTCTTCAAGCCGCCCAAGATGAGACCGCATTGCAGCAGCAGCCGGGGTTGTTGCGCCATGAATTTGTTTACGAGGCGGCGCCTTTTCCACAATGCCATGCGTCAACAATTGTGGAGCTTTCGGACGGTTTGGCTGCCGCGTGGTTTGGGGGCGAGCGGGAAGGCCATCCGAGTGTCGGCATCTGGTTTTCAAAATGCGTGGATGGCCGGTGGACTGCGCCGGTTGAGGTGGCCAATGGGTTGCAGCCGGATGGGAAACGGCATCCATGTTGGAATCCGGTATTATTCCAGCCCGCAAAAGGCCCGCTGCTGCTTTTTTACAAAGTTGGTCCAAGTCCAAGCCGGTGGTGGGGGATGTTGCGAGTTTCTGAAGACTCAGGGAAAAAGTGGTCGGAGCCGCGCCGCCTGCCGGATGGAATATTGGGACCAATAAAAAACAAGCCGGTGCAATTGGCCGATGGCACACTGCTTTGTCCTTCAAGCAGTGAGCATGATGGGTGGCGGGTGCATTTTGAGCGGACATCGGATTTGGGGACAAGTTGGGAAAAAACGCCGCCGGTTAATGACAAGGCAGAGTTTGGCGCAATTCAACCTGCTTTGCTTTTGCATCCGGATGGCAAAATCCAGGCAGTTGGGCGCACGCGCCAAAAGAGAATTTTTGAGGTTTGGTCGGCTGACGGGGGCAAGACCTGGGGGCGGATGACATTGACAAAGCTGCCAAATCCAAATGCAGGTATTGATGCTGTGACATTAAGGGATGGCCGCCATTTACTAGTTTACAACCACACTGAGAGCGGGCGTTCGCCACTGAATGTGGCTGTGTCAGTTGATGGCAGGGAATGGAAGGCCGCATTGATTTTGGAAAATGCCGCCGGCGAGTACAGCTACCCGGCTGTGATTCAGACAAAGGATGGCTTGGTGCATGTTACTTACACTTGGAAACGTACGCGAATCCGTCACGCCATCATAGACCCGGCGCGGTTTGTCTTGCGTGACATGCCAGATGGCCGCTGGCCGCAATAAATTGTGGACTGCACCGGTTAAGAACCGGCGTGGCGTGACAAGGGCGCGATTTTTCTCTGCCCGGATGATGATTCACAGTGCTTTACCGGAATTCGATCCGGCCCCATAGGAGTGGCGTAAGCTCGGCTTCACTTGGAACATCTGCAGTGATGCCGGTGGCTTTATTGCACCAGTAAACCCGCTGAATGGTTTGGAAACCGTTTCCGCGAAGGATTCCAATGTCGCCTCGAATCACCAATCCCGGCCGTGGTACCAGTCCCAGGACTTGGAGCGGGATGGACATTTCGTAACCGGCAAACTTCAGCCTGCCTTGGGCATTTTTCTCGGTTGCCACCGCCAGCTCCACTTGTGCGCTTACGTCTTCAACCAAATCAAAGGTGATGGTGCGCCATGGTGATGAGAATGAAACTGGCGATTTGGCTCCGGAACAAACCGGACGGTAAAGCAATGCCGTATTTTTCCCGTTAACCCGTGTCAGGAGAAGACGCACGTCGCCTTCAGCCGGTCGCTGCCGCCTTTCATCCGCATTTGGATTTGTTCCCAGCATGATATCGAGGGCGCCGCCGGTTTTGAAAAGTGCATTTGGCTGGCTGCCGTTGTTATTCAACAGATTGGCGTCATCTGCTTTCCATGCGGCATAGAGGCGCCCGCCTGAGACTGCCATGGCTGCCGTGACGTTGTGCGGCTGGCTGTCGCTGTTGAAGTAGGCGGGCACACCGCTTTTGTCCACATCAACCCATTCAGCATCGGCCCAATCATCAAGTTTGCCGTCCACGCTTGGCGGCTGGGTGCGAATGGCAACTTTAAGCACGCCGCGTCCCTTTGTTTGCTGGCGGCGGGATTCAGCCTCCAAAAAATAGGCGCGTGCCTTTTCCAGGTCGGCGGCGGTGACATTCAGTGATGACTCCGGCAGACGATGGATTTCCTCCAGGCCGTCCACGCGCACTAGACTGGTTCGGGCGCCGTCCACGAGGTAGCAGGTGCCGTCCCTGACCTGGGTTATGTTCGGCCAAAAGTTTTCATCGTGAAGTGACAGGTCATTCAGACGCATCCCACGCTGGGCCACAGGCATGGACCATGATTTGCCAACGCGGACGTCCTTGAACAATTCAGCCACAAACAGGCCGTCGGCGGTGAACATGTAAAGGTTTCCTTGATTGCCATTAATGCACCAGAGCGGCCCGGCATCGCCACGGCGCGGAGTAACCCAGCCGCCCACAAGCCGCGTTGCGCCTATGACCATGCCCGGGAATGACGGTGGTGGCGATTCATGTGAGGCATGCAAGCCGGGCCATGGATTTGGATAACACCATCGCGGCTCGCCTTTGAAAACCGCTCCAAGTGAAAGCGGCGAGTATGGCTTGGGCGGAGTAGTCAGGATTGTCCAGCCGGATTCGTGCCAGAGGGCCTGGTCGCCGCCCGATGATGCGGGCGGTTGTGTTTCGCGCGCAAGTATTTCCCCTGAGGAGATGTCGTAAATCGGCGCACCTGCTTTTGTGAAGGCGCGCGGCGTAAACCGCATGGCATTAGTCCCGACGCGGGAAATGGCCAGGGATAAATCGGACATTACGTTGACCGTGCCGACATCAAGATTCGTCATGGTAACTTCCACTGGCTGAACTTGGTGGTCGCCGTTCAAATCGCACCATGCAAACATGGCCTGGTTTTTCCAATAATCACCGGCGAGGTTCACACCGGCAGGCCATCGCGCCTTGAAAGGATCGGTCTTCAGCAATTTCCAATCATTCGCCCTGCCTACCGCTGCAACCGGCAACGCGATTTCACCGGTATCCAGCCACAATGTGGTTATTGACGCGCCGCCAGTGGGATTGTTGTTGTCGTTGTTTGCAAAATAACGCCGCCCGCCAATGTAGAAAGACCGTTCAGGCGGTGCGCCTACATAGTTGCCGTCCGGGATGGGATATTCTTTGGAGTCTGTCCGCCAGAAAACACGCGTCAACTGGTAGTCGCCCTTGTCCCAGTCCAGTTTGAATTCCATCCCGTGGTAATAGAAGCGGGTTTTGTCCTGTGGATCGAGCACCCCGCCGCCTCCGTATTCGGATGGACCATAAAAAGCCTTCAACAATTGCCCGTTGGCCGACCAGACGCTTACACGTTTTGGCTGGTAGTCATGTTCCGCCACCCAAAGGCGGTTTTGCGAGTCCACTGTCAATCCATCGGGATTATTCATGTGCCGCGGCTCGTAACGCCCGGCGCGTGGTTTTCCAGCCAGTCCAACAGTTCGCAATGGCTTGCCCGCCGGAGTGAAGACCTTTACTTGATGGCTTTGTCCTGCGTCAGAGATGTAGATGTTTCCGGCTGAGTCCAACGCAATTTGACGGGGTTCATCCAGTATTGACACGTTCCCGGCTTTGTCAGCGGCTGGGATGACTGTTTCAGGCTGGGGCAGGGGTGCCATGAAATCTGTGATCGTGTAACGCAAAAGCGATTTGTCGGAAATAAGCAGCAACCGGCCTTTTGCGTCAAATGCCACGCCGCGCGGGTTGGAAATTTTCTCCACCCGCAGTTGGTTGGTATTCGAGGCATTGAGAAAAACCAACTCCTGGCGTTGGCGGAGGCTGAAGACTAGCCATCCATTCCAGGCTGCCAATCCGCCCATTTGGCTGCCGCGGTCTTCATCGCCTGCTTCGTAACTGTATTTGTAAACCGGCTTGAATCCTTGGGCAGTGATCGCAGTAAGCCGAATTTCGGCAAACTTCTTTTTTTCACGTTGCGAGCGCTCCTCGTCACTCCAAGGTGAGCCAACATAAGCAACATGTTGGTTGATGCGTTGCGGGCCGTCATCGCGTGCAAGAAATCGCGCGCCAGTCCAAGTTCCGCCAACCCATCCCACACCCCCTTGTTTGCGGCCTTCCATATCCACCCAGGCAAGTCCGTGACCGCCCTCGCTCACAAAGCTGCCGAGATAAATCAGCGGTTTGCCGCCCGGGGCGCGGTCTGCCGGCACAAACAGGGCGGCGCATGGCGGGGTATGGTTGGCAAGCCATGCGCCGGTGCTGTCGGCTGTTTCCCAGGCCGGATTGCCTGCGTTGTAGATTGAAAACTCATATCTAAGGTCAATTTCTTTGCGCCATAGACCGCGCACTTTGTACGTGCCCGGCTGTACGAAGCGCTCCGGGATGCGATAGACACCGTGTCGGGCGGCCTGTGGGTCACGCAGCAAATCATCCATGCCATCCCACCAAACAGTGTGGTTCCCGGCGGGGAATGGAGTTGCGGAAATGAGATTGCGCACGCGTTTGTCTGAAGCATCATCAATGACCAAAGTTACATACCCAGGCTCTGGCAGTGTGAATTGAATTGGGATTGGCGGATGTGGAGCCTGTTCGGATGCCGGAGGTAGAATGGCTTCAGATAAGTCGGCCGTGCCCAGCGGTTGCAGGGCCATCAATTCGCCGAGCCATACACGTTTGCCATCACGAGTGTTGCCTTTGAGGTGTGGATGGCCTTCACGCGTAACTTGCGTGATGCGAATTTTTATTGCGCGGGCGGTAATTGGTTTTCCGAAATCCAGCCAATTTGGCCCCAGAACACGTGGATATTGATTTTCGATTTTATCAAACCCGGCCAGCGTCTTCCATTCGCTCTCGCCGGCTTCAAGCGGATGGCGTCCCTGCGAGTCGGTGAGAAACTGGACTTCGCACGCTCCGAATCCGGCCCATAAGGCGACGCAGCCGCTCAGTTTCACCGGTTTCGGCCATGTCAAAAGAATCCATTCAGGGCGGGAAGGTGAAATTACGACTGGAGCGCCCTCCTTTCCGTTGTCCCATGTGCTCCATGTGCGATCGTTGCTGGAATTGATGATTTTGTCCGCTGCCTCATTGCGCGCACTTGCAGCCGGCACTGCCTGTGGCGCGATGTTTGCAAAACGCTCTGCCAGCACATACACACCACCAAGCCAGCCGGAGTAGTCTTTATCAATAGCCTCAGGAACATGTGTGAAACGCAGGGCGCGAGTCTTGATTCCCGGCGGTAGCACCCACAGGGCGTACTCTTCCGATGTAACTTCTGCATTTGTGACCTGATTGACTTTCAGCCGCTGCGCCGGCAGCCAGTCTTCATCCCGATTCATCCTGCCCGGATAAGGCGCCGAGTCCTTCAACACGCTCAACTGGCCGCCTCCTCTTACCAACACTGTCCCAATTTGAATTGGAGATTTGAAGGCAAGCCGCAAGTGGCGCGGGCCGAATTGCTTGGATTCGCCGAACTTGACGCCGTTCCACTCCGGCTGCGTAGTGGTTGTCCATATCACATGCCGCGGGCCGTTTTTTACCGGTATGGCCCCGTCCATGCCGGCGACATGCTCTTGAAAGGCATCGGCATCGAGCAGCTCAGCGGTCACCGGAGTAGAAAAGGTTTGCGGAGCCGGTGTGGTTGTCGCTGGCGCTGAATTGCATGTCCAGACAATTGCCAACGCCAGAGTGATGGCGTGAAAAAAGCAGGGCATTTCAGCGAATGCATGCATGATTTCAGACGTAGCGCATGACTTTTTCATTTTAAGCGACGCGCAATTAGAAAGGCGTTGAACATAACGTAACGCCACGGTCCAAGATTCAACAGAAAATTTATCGGGGCGGCCACGTAGCGATCGGTGCACTGCACCGACAGCACCTTGCAGCCATTGCGTTCAAGGAAAAATTTCATCTCCAACGGGTTGGTCGCAACAATGGCATCATCGTCGGGCGTGAACGGTTCTTTGACGATTGGAGTCATGCGATCAAATCGGACTTCATCCGGCTTTTGTCGCATTTGCATGATTTTCTGCAAGATTCGCCGCAAATTGCGCCATTTGTTCGCCAGCCCGCGCATCCTTGGGTGATAATCGCGAAAACCAATTACCCGGAAAAAGTTCGGGCTTGAAAGCACCACTTTCCCCCCTGGCTCAATGACCCGCACCAGTTCGGCAACAAAAGCTTCCGGCTCGGCAACGTGCTCCAGCACATTCAGTGCGCCTGCGCTGGCAAAATAGGCATCCGGATAGGGTAGTTTTTTGCCGTCATACAGCCGGCAATGCTCGCTGATTTGCCGTGCCCGCGTAATGTTCGGTTCCGAAATATCCACACCGTGCGCCTCGAAGCCGGCCTCTTTCAGACGCGCCACCACCTGGCCGACGCCGCATCCAACATCAAGCACGCGCCCTTTTGGATTGTCTGGCCGCAGAGTGTCCGCATACTTTGCGTAAAAGCCGGCATCCCAGCCCGCCAGGAAATCCGCGTAGGCTTGGTTCTTTCGATAATAGTCTTCTGGTTCGCTCATTAGACGATACCGAAAGCAAGTAATGACTGTTCCATTGTTTAAAGGCAATCCCAAAGCCGACGGCAAATGGAAAAGAAAAGATAAACATAAGAATAGCTTAATATCCTGAGGCCGAAAAAATATTCGAAATAAAGTCTTGTCATTGGTTGTGTGTGATTAGCAAAGTTAAAGTCGAAAGCCAGAAGACGTGGAATGTTATGACAAAAAGCCCTGTTATCATCAAAACCGAGGTAGGGTACCCTCCCGAGAGTATCATGCACTGCAAGCGTTCAATTTGGCTGCGGTTGACGCATCCAGCCAAAAAAGGCCGGCAGATGTTTCAAGACAAGGCGCGGAGTTGCGCTTGCGGGAAGCCTGCCGACAAGCTCGAATGGTTTTATTTCAAATCACCCAAAGAGACTTGGAAAACCGGGCACGGGAAGGCGGGCTGGATGACATTTTGCCCATCTTGCAAGTGCCAGATTGATTTCTTTGTGGAGGAACCTGCCGCCGGCAGGAGCAGTTGAACCATATCCCGCCGGCGGCGCGTGCCGGCGGTGAAACACTGCAGCGTACCAAACTGATAAAATGCCCGCAACCAAAGGTTGGGCTTGTCAGAGCGGCTCAAAAGGGTCATTCTTTTTTCCAGCACAGTCAACGAACAAAAAATATGACAAAATCAAATAAAGCAATTGAGGCGGCTTACAAGCTTGCAAAAGAACGTTATGCAGCTTTGGGCGTGGACACAGATGCGGCAATCAAACGTCTGGCTACGGTGCCGGTTTCCCTGCACTGTTGGCAGGGCGATGACGTTGGCGGATTTGAGAATTTCGGGATGGATTTGGGGGGCGGCCTTGCGGTCACTGGCAACTACCCCGGAAAGGCTCGCACACCGGATGAATTGCGGCAGGACGCCGCCAAGGCATTCTCGCTTTTGCCAGGGAAGCACAGGTTCAATTTGCATGCCTTTTACGGCGAATTTGGCGGCAAAAAGGTGGATCGGAATGAAATACAGCCGGAGCACTTTGCAAACTGGATAGCTTGGGCAAAGCGCCTTGGAATCGGCATGGATTTCAACCCCACTTGCTTTGCGCACCCGAAAGCCGCCAGCGGCTTTACATTGTCACATCGTGACAAATCCATTCGGCAGTTCTGGATTGAGCACTGCATACTCTGCCGTGAAATCGGAGCGCATATTGGCCGGCAGTTGGGCAAGACATGCGTGACCAACATTTGGATTCCTGACGGCATGAAGGATACCCCGGCTGACAGGCGCGGGCCGCGCGAGCGGTTGGTGGAGTCGCTGGATGCAATTTTCAAAAAGCCAATCAGCCCGAAGCTGAATCTCGATGCCATCGAAGGAAAACTTTTCGGCATCGGCGCGGAGAGTTACACTGTCGGAATGCACGAATTTTACCTCGGTTACGCCGTCAAAAACAACAAGCTCGTCTGCCTGGATGCCGGGCATTATCATCCCACGGAAAACATGGCCGACAAGATTTCGTCGGTGCTTTGTTTTGTGAATGAGATTTTGCTGCACGTAAGCCGCGGGGTGCGCTGGGATAGCGACCATGTAGTGATTTTGAACGATGATTTGCTGGCGATCGCGCAGGAGCTGGTGCGCGGAAACTATTTGGACAGAACGCATATCGGGCTGGACTTTTTTGACGCCAGCATCAACCGCATAGCCGCCTGGGTCATTGGCGCCCGCAACATGATCAGGGCGTTGTTGTATGCCATGACCGAGCCGTATCCGCAGATGCAAAAGTTTGAGGCCGAGGGCGACTACACTTCACGTCTTGCGCTCATGGAGGAGGCCAAGTCACTGCCATTTGGCGCAGTTTGGGATTACTACTGCATGATTCAAAATGTGCCGGTGGGAATGGATTGGCTGGCTGAGGTCAAGAAGTACGAGGCCGAGGTGCTGAGCCAGAGAAAGTAAATGTAATGCCCGGTTGCGTTGACGGGAGGAATTCCGGCATGGCAATCCGGGCACGTTTTTATTAACACGTTTCGAGCACAAACATTTTATGGATACTGCACAATTGACGACGAATCCGGCTCTTGGCGTTTTGATTTTCGCCCTGGGCGGTCTTGCGGGCGCGGTTTTCTACATTCCATTCAAAAAAGTGAAAAACTGGGCGTGGGAAAGCTACTGGATGATTTACGCGGTGGCTGGCCTTGTGCTGGTGCCCTGGGTGCTTGCATTCAGCACATCGGCCGATCCAATAGGCGTGCTGAAGAAGGCGCCATCGGGGGAAATCCTGCGTTGCTATCTATATGGAGCAACATGGGGAGTTGGCGGCCTGACATGGGGTTTGATGATTCGCTATCTTGGGGTTGGTCTGGGTCTTGCCATCGGTTGCGGCCTCTGCTCTGCAACCGGCACGCTTATCCCGCCGATTTTGGAGGGCCGGTTTCACGACCTTTACGGCACGCCGTCAGCAAACGCCTCGCTTGTGGGGGTGGTGATTTCGCTGGCAGGCATCGTGTTGGTGGGCATGGCCGGCATGAGCAAGGAAAAGGAATTGCCAGATGAAATCAAAAAGAAGGCTGTGGCGGAATATAACTTCACCAAAGGGCTGCTGGTGGCCTGTTTTTCCGGCATAATGAGCGCCGGCATGAGTTTTGGTCTGCAGGGCGGCAAGAGCATTGAAAGTTTGTCTCTCGCGGCCGGCACCTCTGCTACATGGAAGGGTATGCCAGTGCTGGTTATCGTGTTGCTCGGCGGATTCACCATCAATTTTCTCTGGTGCCTGTACCTGAACATTAAAAACAAAACTTTGGGTGACTACGTCAAACCGCAGACACCGCTTTTGGGCAATCTGATTTTTGCCGGCCTTGCCGGGGTTATATGGTGCTCGCAGTTTATATGTTTCAAAACCGGTGAGCCTAAAATGGGCGACATGGCGTATGTTGGATGGGCGGTGCTTATGGCCAGCGCGATTTTGTTCAGCACTCTGTTGGGTATTTTTCTGGGCGAATGGAAAAGCACGAGCGTTCGGACCCGTTCGCTTTTGGCCGTTGGGTTGGTGCTGCTATTAGGTTCATCGGTTATAACCGGCTACAGTGGTTACCTGGGCAAGCAGTCCAAAGCCGCACCGCCTGCGGCTGTTAAACAGTGAAGTTCGATAACGGCTGAGTTGGTGGTTTATTCCAGCAGCAATGGAGTAGCCCCGACAGCCAGTTTCAAGATGCCCTGAACCGGTGAAACTGTTCGCGTTGGCAAAGTGCCCCGCGCTGCAGCCATCTCGGTAAGCAGATATTGGCGTTGTGGCAGGCTCAACTCCACCAGTTTGACAGGCTCATTGTCACCCGGCAGGTAGCGTTTCCCATCGTCATACCATAGAATGTAAGCTTGTCTGCCGCGGATGGTGAATTGATAGGCATAAACGCCCTGGCCAAGTTCCAACTGTTTTATGGAAGTGAAACTGGCGATTCGTTGTGCGAGCAGCGCAAGGGCATGGTATGCCGGGCGCGGTTCACCGGGTCTTGGTGGATTCCCCTTGGTCTCGATTAGCCCTTGAAATGCGACTGTTCCAGTAAACCATGGCACAATTGCAAACAAATCTTCGTCTTTCAGATTGCCGATATTGATTCCAGCCATTCCCTCTGCCATGGCCAGGACGGTCTTTTTGACCAGGCCCCTTGCTTGCTCCAGCCTGAACCACGCCATGGCCTGATTGTGGCGGGGATTGCGAGGATTCGAGAGCGCTTTGATGGTTGAGTCAATGGCTGGTTTTTGTTTTTCGGTGTATGGCGGAATTGGCATTCCCCAAAACATCAATGGCGATGCGGTGTAATTTACATCGCCGACCCAGACTGGCTTTTCATATCCGTGCTGGCGCATGGTCTGGCGTATAAACCGTGCCATGCCGCTGATTTCGCTCCAGTCGCTCAGCGAGTGAAATTCCACAACATCAAAAAGCTCAGGATGAGCCAGAAGTTCCTTCATTTCGATCAGATATTGTTCTGTGTTACGCCTCCGGGCAGGTGGAATTTTGGCCAATGTGGATGGGATTTCTTGAGGATCTGGATGCCCTTCGAAAAGGCCCGCCAGAAAGAAGCCGATTAAAATTATTTTGGCCCGCGGGTTGGCTTGTTTGATCGTAGAATTGGCAACTTTTAGAAGTTCAAGATACTCTGGAAGTGTGCCCTGCCAGAATCCTGTGCCCCACTCCGCCTCGATTTCCCAATACTCCACGGGATATAACAAACCGGGGACATGATTTGGATGATGCGTATCGTAGCGCTGAACCAGAGCACGGAGAAATGCCTTGTAATCTTCCATATACTCAGGCTTCGATAGATGGCTTCCAGTGCCAACCAGCTTGAGCGGTTTGCTTGATGCCCATGGGTTCATGCATCTGACATAAATGTGGAAATTTCGGAACCCGGCTCGCTGGTATTCGAGTATCAGTTTGTCAGCGGGTTCCCAATTATATGTATGTTTGCCGTTGACTGGCGGCTTGGGCTCAATGTCCTTCCACAAAAAGGCCCCGGTTGCCATTGCCTTTGCCCATGTAACTCCAGTTTTTGCAAATGCCTCAGCCAAACCCGGAACCATGTATTCCACGCCAAGCGCGAACTGGCCGGTTTCATTTTGACCGCCAATAGCGGCCATGGAAACCGCCGATGCCAGCAGGCAGCAGTGGAAATATCCAATTTTCATATCAGCCTCCAAACTGGTTTTTGAAATCAGCGCATCTGTTTTCTACAAGTGCATACCACTACATGTCATCATTGTCTGACAATGTGGATTGTGTGCTTTGATCTCACAATACCATGCCAGTTATTGCCGTTAAACCCAAATTTTGATGTTTTTGACGCATCTGTTTTCCGGCATTGCAGTTGGGGTGTAACCAGACTATGTTTGCGGCGTTTGAATATTACGCCATGAACAAGATTTTAAGGCTATTTGGGCTTGGATTTATTTGTGCCGCCAATCTTTCTGCCGCCTTTACCCCTTTGCTTCCGGTGTCGGGGATAAAAATCGCGAGCAATTCACCTCCGTATCCTGGCGGCAGCTACGAAGTCGGCAACCTGCTCGATGGACGGCAACAAACCGAGTACTCGTCAAGCAGCGATGGGACCAATACCTTCGTGGTTTTTGATTTCAATACACCTACGCCAATTGCCGCCTTCTGGCATAGGGACCGCAATGACCCTGCCACTGTTGCCCAATCGTCTTTGACTTTTTTCGACGCACAGGGCGCTGTTTGCGGTCAATTCACAGTGCGGCACGCAAACATGCGTGGTGGTGAGACCTTTTTCGTTTTGCCGGCGCCGGTGACTGCGCGTGCTGTCCGATGGCAGATTACTGGTTTGGGACCTCAGCACTACCGCACTGTCGGCGGAGCGGAGGTGTTATTTTACGCTGCCGGAACGCCTGAGGAGCGTCCATCACGTGAAAAATTCAGTTTCAAGTTTCTCGATATATCACGCAAGGACGCCCTTGGGCTGAGACAGCCGGCGCGTTTGATTTTGGAGCATCCTTATGTTGAAACGGTGTCAGCCACCCTGCGCATGCCTGGCCGCGAGCCGCTTCCTTTGCAACTGAAGCCGGGCCGGCAGCAAATCGAGCTTGAGCTGCCGCCGGTGGAACGGATGCTCCAGTGGCCTGTGTCGCTCGAGCTTGATGGACAGGTGATCGCGCAGACCAACTTGACGCGCCGGCCAGTCAGGCAATTAACAGTTTACATATTGCCGCATTCGCATACTGACATCGGTTACACCGAAATTCAGACGGCCATTGAAAAGAAACAGGTGAATAATTTGCTCCAGGGCATTGCCTATGCCCGCCAGACATCGCATTACCCGGAAGGTTCGCGGTTTGTCTGGAATGTGGAAGTGCTTTGGGCGGCTGACCTGTACCTCAGGCGCCTGAGCGAATCACAACGGCAGGATTTTTTGGAAGCAGTCAAAAGCGGCCAGGTGGCTCTCTGCGGCATGTACCTCAACGAACTTACCGGCCTGTGCCGGCCAGAGGAACTGCTGAGGTTGTTTCGATTTTCAACTAAACTGGCGGCGCAGTGCGGCGTTACAATTGATACAGCCATGATTAGCGACGTGCCGGGATATACCTGGGGCGTTGTCCAGGCAATGAATCACGCAGGCATTCGTTATTTCTCAACTGCACCGAATTATTTTGACCGTATAGGCGACATACTCGTGCAGTGGGAAAACAAACCATTCTATTGGGTTGGACCGGACGGGCGCAGCCGTGTTTTGGTCTGGATACCTTTCTGGGGCTACGCGATGTCGCATCGTTACAACAAGATGTCGCGGCAATTGGTTGAGGATTTCCTGAACGGGCTTGAGAGCCGCTCGTATCCCTATGAAATTGCGTATGTGCGCTGGAGCGGGCATGGGGACAATGCAGTGCCTGATCCATCCATTTGCGAATTTGTCCGGGATTGGAATGCGCAATACGCCTGGCCCCGGTTTGTAATTTCCGGTGCCAGTGAGGCATTCCGGAAGATGGAGCAACGGCATGGAAGCCAGTTGCCAGTCGTGCGCGGGGATTGGACGCCCTATTGGGAGGACGGGGCCGGCTCATCTGCATTGGAAACTGCTCTGAATCGCCACAGTTCCGACCGCCTTGTGCAGGCCGAGACACTTTTTGCAATGCTCAACCCGAAGGCGTACCCGGTCGCGGAATTTGAGGAGGCATGGAACCATGTTCTTCTCTACTCCGAGCATACTTGGGGCGCCTGGTGCAGTATCAGCGGCCCTGAAAGAAAGGAAACTTTGGAACAATGGGCCATCAAACAAGGCTACGCCTTGAAAGCTGATAAGCAATCTCGCGACTTGCTTGCCAGAGTGCTTGGCCCGGCTCCTGCCCAGGGCAAACCATTTAGAGTCGTCAATACTCTCTCGTGGCCACGTTCCGAGCTTGTGCTGCTTCCACACGAATTGTCTGCAGCCGGGGACAGGGTTTTGGACGGGCAAGGAAAACCGCTCCCTTCCCAACGGCTGGCTTCGGGTGAGCTGGCGTTTTTGGCACGTGACATCCCACCGCTGGCATCGCGTCCATACACTGTTTCCTATGGCGAGCCTTATGCCCAGGGGCAGGCCGGGGCTTCCGGCTCAGTGTTGACTAATGAACTTTTGCGAATCCGGGTGGATGACAAAACCGGAGGCATTGTTGAATTGTCGGCCAGGCAATTGCCCGGAAATTTTGTGGACGTCAGCGGTGGCGAGGCGCTCAATGAGTATCTCTATTTGCCAGGGGATGATGTCGCCGGTATTCAGCGCAACGGGCCTGTCAAAATTCGTGTTGGTGAAAAAGGGCCGCTCATCGCTTCTCTGATCATTGAATCTGACGCGCCCGGCTGCAAAAGCCTCAGGCGTGAACTTCGCATTGTTGCAGGAATGGATTACGTGGAAATCATCAATGACGTGGACAAGGAGCGACTGCAGGCCAAAAGTTATCATGCCAAAGAAGGCAAGGAAAGTGTGCACTTTGCTTTTCCATTCAACGTGCCGGACGGCAACATGCTGTTGGACATTCCGTTGGGAATGATTCGGCCTGAAGCCGACCAGATGCCAAGCGCATGTAAAAACTGGTTTACAATCGGGCGCTGGGCGGATGTTTCAAACAAGGAACGCGGAATAACATGGGTGACGTTGGACGCGCCTTTGGTGGAGGTAGGAGCAATCACGGCCAATCTGCTCAACTCACAGTATGACCCGAAGGTATGGCGCAAGCATGTGCCCCGGACACAAAAGCTTTATTCATGGGCAATGAACAATCACTGGGGGACCAATTACCGCGCTTATCAGGAAGGCCTGACGCGCTTCCGGTTTATTTTGCGGCCACATCGAAAATTTGATCCTGCTGAGGCCAGCCGTTTTGCGACGGCTTTCAGTCACCCATTGTTGACGGCGGGTGACAACATTGCAGGGCTGACTGATAAGCCTCTGTTTGAAATTAGTCCTGCGGGCGTTTTGCTTCTTTCCCTTAAACCCAGCGACGATGGACAGGCTCTGATTGCCCGGTTGTATGGTGCTTCCGGAAAAACCGAAACGGCCTCCATTCGCTGGCGCGCGCCTGCGCCACGGGCTGTGCACCTTGGCGACACCAGCGAAATGCCGCGCTCGCGCGCCGGCTCGCGAATTACGGTGCCGGGGCATGGCGTGGTTACCCTTAGAATTGAGATGTGAAATTTGTGACAAACTTGTTGACGCAGGCCGATGGCGGCTGTAAATTGCCCGCCGGCATTGGGTTCCAGAGTAGCTCAATGGTAGAGCAGCCGGCTGTTAACCGGCGGGTTACAGGTTCGAGTCCTGTCTCTGGAGCCAAATTTTAATTTGATCCAGTTTTCAATCGGGTTGGGTTTAAGGGTTTTCGGCTCTTTGGTAGAGTCCCGCAGATGCGGGATTAACCGGCGGGTTACAGGTTCGAGTTTTGCCTCTGAATAGTTAATTTTTCCAATGTTTTGGGTTTACATACTTCAGAATCCCGACGGCATGTTTTACATTGGCCACACGGACGATTTGGAAGCGCGACTGGCTTCCCACAATCGCACTGATAAGGTGTCAGGTAAATTTACGCGAAAAAACGGTCCGTGGAACTTGGTTTGGAGTGAGATGCATTCTACGCGAGCGGCTGCGATGAAGCGTGAGCGAGAGATAAAGAGGATGAAATCTGCGCGTTGGATTCGGGAAGTACTGTTAGCTGGTAGAGTCCCGCAGGCGCGGGATTAACCGGCGGGTTGCTGGGAATTGTTTTGGCTGGTGCTCTGGGGGTGGAAGCTGGAAAATTGGCCTGCAATAGGCGTGGTTTGTGCCAAATTTACGGTTGATGAGCGCCAGAGGGATAGTTTTGGTAGCGTTTAGTTTGGTTTGCGGGTGGGTGGTATGCAGCGCCCCGCCGCCCGGATATCATTTGATATGGGGAGATGAGTTCAACGGCACAAGCCTGAATTCAAGCAAGTGGAGTTGGGGGTCGCTGCCTTGGGGCGGGAATTATCATAATAGCAGTTACGCCAGTTACATCACTTCTGAAGATTCCTATCTAAATGGAAGCGGCTCCCTGATTTTGCGGTGCCGGAAGGTGGGGGCAAATATCAACGGCAATTGGGTTCCGTGGACAGAGGGGTTCGTCCATAGCAACGGAAAATTTCGTTACACTTATGGTTATGCCGAAATTCGCGCGCGGTTTCCAGTCACAAAGGGCGCGTGGCCGGCGTTTTGGACGTTGTCGGATGGTTGGCCGCCGGAGTTCGATATTGCCGAGTATTTTGGCGACGACAACCGAATGCACATGGGCTACGCGTACGGGACGTGTTGTCCGGTGAATTGGGACAGCACGAATTTGTATAACGAAGGTTTCGATCAGTGGCATACGTACGGATTGGAATGGGGGAATGGATGGGCGAAATGGTATCGGGATGGGGTGGTGCGCAAGACAATCAACGCCAGTTACATCACAAGCCAGTCCATGTATCTGATTTTGAACAGCGGGATGACATGGGGTTATGACAGCTCCACGGCGAATCCCAATTACACCGAGATTGATTATTGTCGCGTGTACGCTGCCGGTGCTTCGACTGCGCCGACAATCAGCGCAATTGCAAACCGGACAATCCCTACAAACACATCCACACCGCCGCTGTCATTTACCATTGGAGACGCTGAAACACCGGTTTCGGAGCTTACTGTCACTGCAAGTTCCGGCAACACAACGGTTGTCCCCAACGCAAACATCGTCATAAGCGGCAGCGGTTCAAATCGGACTGTAGTGGTGACGCCGGCAGCGAATCAGAGCGGCTCCTCTTTGATTTCAATCCAGGTTTTTGACGGCGAGTTTACCACAACCGAGACTTTCACATTGACTGTTTCCGGAACGAATAATTCTCCGGTGATATCCAGCATACCCGATTTAACCGTGCCATCAAGCCAGCCATGGGGCGGGCGGACATTCACAATTGGCGATGTTGAAACTGCCGTTGATGCCCTGGTGTTGAGCGCAAATTCTTCGAATCCAGATTTGTTGCCGGCGACAAACATTTTTTTCAGCGGGAGCGGCTCGAACCGGCTTGTGTTTTTGCGGGCCACACCAGGTAACGCATGTTCATCGAATTCGTCACTTATAACAATCAGCGTAAGTGACGGTGCGTTGTCAGGAAGCGTATCGTTCCGGGCGGCAGTGTCTGACAGCAGCAATTTGGTTGCAAATCCAGGTTTTGAACAGGGGCTGGCGGGATTCGAAAGGGTGTTTGGTGGGACGCTTGGAGTTACAACGGACCCGGTGCATGACGGGTTGATGGCAGGGTTATTGAGCGAACGCGGTGATTGGTATCACGGGCTGGGTGTTAATCTGACTGGACGCATTTTAAGCGGGCAGAGCTACAGGGCTGAGGCTTGGGTGAGGCTCGCAGGCTCCACAAATGATAGTGTTTATTTGACGGTGCGTGTGATTGACAGTTCGGGCACACACTACTACAGAGCGGTTAATGCCAGGGCAGGGTCTGGCGGATGGACGCGCATAGCCGGCGATTTTACGCCGGAATTGGTCGGCAATGTGACAAGTATTGTCGCTTATGTGGAGGGTCCGCCTGCCGGAGTGGATTTATTGGTGGATGATTTTAATGTAACACCTCGCAGCCAGGATTTGCTCATACCGCTTGGGTCGGTCTGGCGTTACCGTGACAGCGGTGTTGCGCCGGAGCCGGACTGGGTCTCTGTGAATTACAATGATGGCAACTGGTCAAGCGGTCCGGCGCAGCTTGGTTACGGGGACGGCGATGAGGCAACTCTGGTTGGCTATGGCCCGTCTGCAACCAACAAATATATCACCACTTGGTTCCGAAGCACATTTGTTGTTACAAATCCCTGGATATGGCCTCAGCTTGAGTTGCGCTTGTTGCGTGATGACGGCGCAATTGTTTATTTGAATGGTGTTGAGGTTTATCGGGGGAACTTGCCGCAGTCGGGGGTTACGGCAAATACGCGTGCAATCAGCGGGATTTCCGGGGCGGATGAGGTGCGCTTTTTTTCCACAAACATCAGCCCTGCGTTGCTGCGTATTGGGACAAATGTTGTTGCAGTGGAGGTGCATCAAAACTCACCAAACAGTTCCGATTTGAGCTTTGATTTGGAACTGGCGGGGATGGGAGCGCAACCTGTTGTCATTATTCCGGCGCGTTCACCGTGGAAGTACGACGATTCTGGTGCAAATCTTGGCACTGCATGGCGTGTTCCATCGTACGATGACAGCAGTTGGAAAAGCGGTTTTGGCCAGTTGGGTTTTGGCGATGGCGATGAGGGGACGGTCATTGCAAGCAATCGGCAGGTCACTACTTATTTCCGGAAAAGCTTTGTGTTGAATGAACCTGCGGCCTTTTCCCAATTCGCCGTGCGAATTCAGAGAGATGACGGCGCGATTGTTTATTTGAATGGAAACGAGGTTTTTCGGAGCAACATAACCAACGGCAACGTAAGCGCCACGACGCTCGCTTACAATGCCACGGATGACGGGAATGGTTGGTTTTCGACGAATGTGCCATCCAGATTTTTTGTTGCGGGCACGAACATATTTGCAGTGGAAGTTCACCAGAGCAGCATTGCAAGCTCTGACTTGAGCTTTGATTTGGAGCTGCTTGGGTATCCAGCCATGGTTTTGCCGGAGCTGAAAGCTGGTTCAGTCGGCGGCGGGATTGAGTTGTCGTGGCCTGCGTGGGCTTCTGGTTATTCAATTTATCGTTTGAGCCGGTTTACCCCGGGCGCGGTATGGTTGCGTGTTACAAACAGTCCAGTTTCCCTGAACGGCGTGCAAAAGGTCACTTTGCCGCGCAGCTCGGCCACTGACTTTTACAGGCTGGGTAGCCCGTAGGAGTTCCGCCTTGATTTTTTGGTGAAAGGCAAACGATGGAAGTGGGGGGGGTGGGGATGCTGATTCAATTGGAGCAAATTAGCTTCAGGCCGGGATTATTTCCATTTACATTTGCGGTTTGCCATCTTGTGCTCGCCATGACACTCGGTGCATACCAATTTGCCGTTTTGCAGCGACAGCAATTATTGACATGGACACATACAAGGCCATACCCTGATTGGAAACAAGATAGAAAGACTGAAATGCAAGTTCGGTTGAGCGGGGGTATGCCATTATGCTGTCCATGCGGGTGGATACAGATTGTCGCAATATGTTTGCGAGGCGCTGGCCATCGAGCGTGAAATTGTCGAGGGGGCTGGAAAGACTACTCAAGGAAATTGAGCGCAATGAAAAAACCGTATAGTCCCGGGAAATTGCCGCCTGAACCCATTGAATGGAGCACCCATATACCGCTGATTGCCCAAGCCAACGCGGCTTTGGCGCGGTATGACGGCATCTTGGAAACAATGGTTAACCCCGCGCTTATGCTTTCACCCCTGACCACGCAGGAAGCTGTTTTATCTTCACGCATTGAAGGCACGCAGGCCACGCTTGAAGAAGTTCTCGAATTCGAGGCAAATCCGGCAAGCCAAGTTGAACCATCAAAACGTGCTGATATACAGGAGATTATCAATTATCGGACCGCGATTAACAGGGCAGTTGAATTGCTTGAAAAAAGACCAATTTGCCTGAACCTTATTTTGGAACTGCATGGCATCCTAATGGATAGCGTCCGCGGTGCAAACAAGGCGCGGGGCCAGTTCAGAAAAACCCAAAATTGGATCGGCCCGCCGGGTTGTTCCATGGAAGAAGCCACGTTTATCCCGCCTGTGCCGGATGTTTTGCCGTATGCTCTGGATAAATGGGAAAAATACATCCATGCCGACGAAAAAGACCGCTTGGTGCAATTAGCTATCGTCAAGGCGCAGTTTGAGCTGATTCACCCATTTCTGGACGGCAACGGCCGAATTGGGAGGATGCTTGTTCCGCTCTTTCTCTTTGAGAAAAAGCTTCTATCCAAGCCCATGTTTTATCTGAGCGCCTATCTTGAGCGTAACCGCGACCAGTACTACAAAGCGCTCAACGCCATTTCAGAGAAAGATGACTGGAACGGATGGATTCAGTTTTTCCTTACCGCTGTTGTAGAACAGTCAATGGAAAACATCAAAAAGGCACGGGCTATTTTCAACCTCTATGAAAAAGTGAAACAGGATGTCCCAGCCATCACCCGTTCTCAATACGCGGTGCAGGTCATTGACGCCCTGTTCCGCAGGCCGGTCTTTTCAATAGCCGATTTCGCAAACCGCTCCGGCATACCGTTACCCACAGCAAAGCGTATTGTTGAAAACCTAAAAAAAGAGGGCTTGTTGAAATCGCTATCGGAGGGAAAAGGCAGAAAGGCTGGCAACTGGGTTTTTGCGCCGATTCTGACGATTGTGAACCTAACAAGGGAAGATGCAGCTCGAGAATGAGCTGTGTAGATTTTGTGGCTCATGAAGCCGGGTTTTGTGAGCCACAAATGCCGTTGTGGTTCATAAATGAGCCACAACACAGTTTGTTTTGCGTGGCCTTGATTCCCGTTGCAAACCTCGAGGAACACTTGTCTGGGTGCTGTACATACGCAGAGGATATGCTTGCCAAACTGACACAAGTGGCTTCAGGCCGGGATTATTTCCATTTACATTTGCGGTTTGCCATCTTGTGTTCGCCATGACACTCGGTGCATACCAATTTGCCGTCGCGCATGGCCTGGACGTCTTGTTTGTGCGATTCAATTTTTAGAAAGACTTTTTCGGCTTTGTGGCAGTTCATGCAGCCACTGTTGATTTTGTCTTTCGGGTACATTATTTCCGGAGGGGTGCCGTTGCCGCCGGAAGCCCAGGATTCATCGGCAATATGTGCATCGCTTTCACCGTGGCATTTTGCGCAACCGACACCAGCTTTGGCGTGTTTTGCCGCCAGCTCCTCTTTGATTAAGTTGATATGGCAGACGGCGCAGCGGCTGTTGTCGGCCACAGGTTTGCCGTTATCGTGCTTTTCCTGTGGCTCATCAAGAAGGAGCAGGGGTTGGTCCTTCTGTTGAGGCTCAGTTTTTTCCTTCGATTTGGGCGGTTTTTTCCTGCCGGTTGCAGGGTTGCTGGCTGGGGTGCTGGCATTTTGTGAATCTCCGGATTTGGCCGGGATATTGTCAGCATCTGCAGCCGCAACGGCAGCAGCCGTAAGAAAAATCCAAAGGCACTTTATGCTCATGGAAATGTTTGAGGATTTGCTTTTTCTCAGACGTATTCCCACTGATTGAGCCAGTTGTAATGCGGGGGCAATTGGGCGCGCAACTGGTTGTTATGGAGCTGGATTTCAGCTCTTTCCTTGATGTCAAGTTCCCGTCGTTCGGCGATTGCCTTGACGACGTTGTCAACTTCAGCCACGGAGTTCAGTCCCGGAATGGGAACCACGGTATTGGTGTGCAGAATGTATCGAATGGCAAGACGTGCCAGTTGCAGGTCTTTCTCCCTTTCGCCAGTGAACAGTGAGCCGGCGGCGAATGGCTTGATGCCAAAGGCGCCTATGCGGTTTTTCTTGAGCGCCTCAAACAGGCTGTCTTTTGGCGCCACCTTGCTCATGGTGGTGAACGGGAAGCAGACAATGTCAATCTGCGGGAAGTACTCAATCATGAACTTTATCCAGCGCCTGTCATGGGATGAGAAGCCGACCCAACGAGCCTTGCCTGCCTTTTTTGCCTTTTCGAGTGCGTCAACAATTTCACAAGCGGTGTCAAAAGTATGCCTGCCACCCGGTTCTAGGCAGGTGATGCGCCATAGATCGGTGTATTCCTGCTCGGAGTCTCTGAGCAATTCGTCAAGTGACTCGAGGAGCTTCTTGGATGTGCGGTAATTCTCATTGCGCACTTCCTTGGCGCCATGAGAAAGGGCGAGGTAAACCTTATCGCGGCGGCCCTTGAGAGCCCTGGCGTCGCGTTTGACTTCGTTGTCCCAGCAGGCGTCAATGTAGTTGATGCCTGCTTCGATGCAACGGCTGATGATTTCGGCGCGTTCACCATCCTTGCTCCTGGAATGGCCGCCCAAACATACAGCCGAGACGATCATGTCGGTCTTGCCTTGACGGCGATACTCCATGTTTGGGTTGTAGCTGGGAATTTTGGACGTATCCATGGGCGCTGATGCCGGCTCTGGAGTATCCGTCCCAGCGAGGCTGTTTATGCCTGCCGCGACTGCGGCCGTGACAACCGCTGCGTTGCGCACAAATTCGCGTCTTGTTACAGGATTGATTTTCATGGTGTTTGTTATTTTGTGTTTTTGTTCGATTGGCTGTCCCCCTGCATTTTGAACAGGGCGTTTATTTCATCTTCTGAAAGCACCCGGTCGTAAACTCGCAAGTCGTCAATCAAGCCTTTGAATCGCTTGCCGATGACAACATCGAGCTTGTCGCCGGTATCAATGGGCCACAAATCAAGCAAGCCGATGTCATGAACTTCCGCCGGCTCGCCGTCTTTGAAAAGCTTGACGTGGTCATGAAGGTTTGGAGGCGATGCTTCTTGCAGCACCACGGCCACGTGATGCCATGTGTCATCATGTGTTTCCGCCTTCATGTAATAATAGCCGCCTTTTGGAACTACTCCAATGCGGCCGCGGACATAGCCGAAAGTCCACATCTTGCCGGGTTCTTCAGTGCCCCAACTAATGATGGCGCCTGATGGCGCAGATGCCTTTATCCAGGCGGCAATGGTACGCGCTTTTTGCCCGCAAACACCCTTCCAGCCGGCTATCCGGATGCAGTCATCCTTGCCTTCAAATTTGATTGCGCCACCAATTCGTCCGGAGGTGGAGAGGGTGTCAAAAGAGGCGCCGCCTTCAAGTGTGCCATGATGGTTTTTGCCGGATGAATCTGCGGCATTTTTCCCTGTTGTTTCGTCAAACTTCCACCATCCGACAAGGTGCGGGTCGTTGTTCAATGCAGAGGACTTCTGACTTTCTGCGGGCGCGGCTCGTCCAGCAGTTCCAACAACAAGGGCAACCAAGCTTGCCCATAGCATTGGCTTAAAACTTTTCACAGAGTCAATTTAGGCGCGCAAAGCGCTCGCTGGTCAAGCTAATTTCAGCGCTTAAGTGAACATCAGCGTCGTGGTGGTGCCCAGCCTCCTTTCCAAGTGGCATGGGTTGAACGGCTCTGCCTTATTTTGCAGCTTGCGTTTTATGCGGAGTGGGATAATCACTGTTGTGAGTTGCAACATGTTGCAACCAAAGAAATCTGTAAACCGATGAGTAATGCTGCCAAAAAAACTGGTGTTTCAGGCCCGTTATTAATTCGCCATGAAGGCCATGTGCCACGGGAAAGAAGCGCTTGTGGCTGGCGCGATCGTTTTATCAGCCGTGAGGATGCACCGCTGTCTCCGGCTGCCTGGGCACATGCCGTGGATATTGACGGCGCCAGGCCGCATTATCACAAGCGCTCGACCGAGATTTACTATGTGCTCGATGGAAGCGGCAGTGTGGTGCTTGATGGAGTCGAGCATCCCGTTTCCAAGGGTTCACTTGTCCACATCCCGCCGGGCGTCATTCACGGCGCTTGTGGCCGTATGCGTGTCCTGGTTATAGGCATCCCTGACATCGCCGAGGATGACTACTTTGAGGCGCCCCAACAATGACGGTGGCTGGCTGAGAGGCTGAACGTGGTTGTTTCCGCGCTGCAGTTTCAAAAGAATCGAGATATCGTTTTATTTTACGGGTATTGCGCAACTTATCTGCGCGGCGGCCTTTGCAACTTGTTTTCCCTGCTCAATAGATTTTAAGGCCAAACAAGCGATGGTGTTCCTGTATGGCGAAGCGGTCGGTCATTCCTGCAAGATAATCGCACACGGCCCGGTATTTTCCATCCAATGACAGGCGTTTGCGGGATTGCTCGCCCAATTCCCCGGTATGGCGCAGATAGTAGTGGAATAATTCCTCCAGCATTTTTACAGCACGCAGGTTTGGCTCGTGCACAACCGGGTTGAAATAGAGGTTTTTGTAGAGGTATTTCCGCAGTTCTTGATTTAACTTTCGCCTTTCCGGGCTGTATTGGACCAAAGGGCGGTGGTAAAGGCGGACATCATCGGCGGATTTGACGCCGGCATCTGCAATAAGTCGCTCGGTGGTTTGCACCACATCTTTCACCTGTTCGTCAATGAGGCAGCGGATGATGAAATACCGGCGGCACTCGTCTGGCAGTTCGCCATATTGCTTGCGGATTTTCCGGGTGGCCTGCGCCCAAATTGTGACTTCGCGTTGAAGTCGTTTCTCGTCCAACAAACCATATTCGAGGCCGTCGTCGAGGTCGTGGCTGTAATAGGTGATTTCATCGGCCAGATTGGCCACCTGGGCTTCGAGGGAGCTGTTGCGGGCTTTGAATCCATGACAGTGGGAAGGGGAGTCAAAATCAGTTTGATGTTTGGCAAGCCCCTCGCGGACTTCCCATGTGAGATTCAAACCGGAAAATCCCGGGTACTTTTGTTCAAGCAACTCGACTACGCGCAGGCTCTGGCGGTTATGCTCAAAGCCGCCATGGCCTTTCATGAGTTTGTTTAGCGCGCTCTCGCCCGTATGGCCAAATGGTGAATGACCCAAGTCATGGGCCAGCGCAATTGTTTCAGTGAGGTCTTCGTTTATGCGGAGGGCGCGGGCGATGTTGCGGGAGATGGCGGCCACCTCCATGGTATGCGTCAGGCGTGTGCGCAAGTGATCGCCGGTGCCGTTCAGAAAGACCTGGGTTTTGTATTCCAGACGCCTGAAAGCGCGCGAATGGATTACGCGGTCGCGGTCGCGCTGGAAATGGGTGCGCCATTCTGGCGGGTCTTCGGTGTGGACACGTCCGCGGGTGTCAGCACTGAACTGGGCATAAGGGGCGAGAGTCTGGCGCTCACGCTTTTCGAGTTCTTCACGGGTGCAGGGCATCGAGCCGGAAGGCCATCAGTGGCCGGTTTAAGTCCACGGTTTCAAGAGGCCAATAATTCACGCACTGAAATTCCACGCAGTTCGCCAAGACGGCGGATTGTTTCCTCGATGAGATTGTTCGGGCAGGAGGCGCCAGCGGTGATTCCGACGGTGATATCGCCTTCGGGCAGCCAGCCGCGGGTTTCCATCTCCTTTTGTGCATGCAAATTCCAATGAACGATCAACTTATCGGAGATCATCTTGGCCGCGTTTTTGATGAAATAGGTGGGCAGCTTTGCCTCTCCCATCTCGGCCAAGTGCGATGTGTTTGATGAATTGTAACCGCCGACGACAAGCAGCAGATGCATCGGCTCGCGGAGCAGCTTTTCAAGCGCATCCTGTCTGTCCTGTGTCGCCCCGCAGATGGTGTCAAAGAAACGGAAGTGCTTTTCCAAATTTTCCGGGCCGTACTTTTTCTCCATGGTGGCTTTGAAGCGGCGTTGGACTTCCTCGGTTTCGCCGCGCAGCATGGTTGTCTGGTTGGCCACACCTACAACTTGAAGATGTAAATCGGGGTCGAAACCGGGCGAATGCGCGCCTTTGAATTTTTCGAGGAACTCGGCCTTGTTGCCGCCTTCGAGGATGTAACGGCAGACGTAGTCGGTTTCCTCAAGATTATACACTACGAGGTAGTGGCCGGTGCCGTAGGCGGTTGCCTGGGAAGTGGTTGCCTTGGTTTCCTCGTGGCGCGCCTTTCCATGAATGATGCTAGTGACGGCCTCTTTTGAGTACTGGCGGACGCGTTTCCAAACGCTCATGACGTCGCCACATGTCGTGTCCACGAAAATGCAGCCGATTTCCTCAAGTTTGCGCCGTGTGGCGACTTCCGTGCCAAAGGCGGGAATAATGACCACATCACCGGCCTTCAATCTCGTCAGTTCTTCAGGTGTTGGGCGGCTGTGGATTGTAACAATTCCCATGTTCCGGATTTGGTCGTTGACTTCCGGATTGTGAATAATCTCGCCGAGCAGGTAGATGGGTTTTTCTGGCGGAAATGATTTGCGGGCGGCGTATGCCAGATCAATGGCGCGTTCGACCCCATAACAGAAGCCAAATTCCTTTGCCAGCTTGATTGTAAGGCCGGGCGCCCTCAGGACGTTGCCCTGGGCGCGTATGCGTTCAACCAGCTCGCTACGGTAATGCGAAACCACTTGTGCCTGCACGGCCGCCATGATCTCCGGGCGGCGCAGGTTGATTTTTTGCGACTGGGTGGATGATTCCACTGCCATATAAGAGACAGTTTAGCACAGCAACGCCGCCAGTCGAGCTTAAATATAATTTTTGGCTGCAACCTGTGGTTAAATGGTTTGCAACGGGCGTCGAATTGGAGCATGATATTGGCAAAAGCAAAAATGGCATGGTGGGGCGGCATGAAGGTTTGTGCATAGAGGCATGTTTTTATTCCGCAACAGTTCAGTGCAGCGCAAGCTGAAGTTAATCATAATACTGACCAGCTTCGCTGTGTTGTGGACTGCCGGGGCGGTGTATTGGGCCTACTTCTGGAAGACGCAGCGGCAGGAGCTGGTGGAGCACTACTCGAATCAGGCGCGGTTGATTGCAAACGCCAGCACCGCAGCGCTGGTCAATCATGACCCGCTGGCCGTTCGCGAGTTGATGGCCGCGTTGTCGGCTGATTCCCATATAATGTCATGCCGTATTTATGACGAGGGAGGCGCAGTCTTTGCCAGTTATCAGCGGAGCGGGGAGCCGGAGGACGCCCGGTTGCTGACCCCGTCCGTTGAAGAGCGAGCCGGGTTTGTCAAAGGCCACGTTGAGGCGTCTGTAAAGGTTGAATTTCAGGACAAGTTGCGCGGCTGGGTGTTTGTGCGTGGGGACGCCCGGCGGTTGTACGAGCAATTCTGGAAGTCGCTGCTGTTGTTGTGCGCAATCATGGCCGGTGCGTCGGGGCTGGCCGTGCTGATTGCATCGCGTGTTCATTGGATAATATCAAGGCCCATACTCGATTTGGCGCGCACTGCCAACGAGGTGGCGGCAAACAAGAATTACTCGATCCGCGCAATCAAACAGAGCGATGACGATTTGGGGCATCTGGTTGGTAGCTTCAACTGGATGCTGACCCAAATTCAGGCGCGGGATGCCGAGCTGGAGAAAAACCGCGCGGAGTTGGAAAAACGGGTGGCGGAGCGGACGGAGGAATTGAGCCGTGCCAACGAGCGTTTGCAACAGGAGGTGCAGGAGAGGCGGCGCGCGGAAGAGGCGCTGCGGAATTCCCAGCAAAAATTGCTGTTGCATGTGCAACAGACGCCACTGGGTGTTATTGATTGGAATCTGGACTTTGAGGCGATCAATTGGAACCCGTCGGCGGAGGCAATTTTTGGTTACAAAGAGTCGGAGGTAATCGGGCGCAATGCCTGTGACTTGATTGTGCCGCCGCAAAAGCGTGAAGCTGCCGGGAAGGCGTGGAAAGAGCTGTTGCACAACCAGGGCGGCCAGCACAGTGTTCAGGAGAATTGCACCAAGGATGGCCGGCTGATAATCTGCGAGTGGTTCAACACGCCGTTGGTCAGCCTCGACGGGCGGGTGGTTGGGGTATCGTCGCTGGTGCAGGACATCACGCGCCGGCAGCAGGCGGAACAGGCTCTGAGAGAGTCGGAGGAGAGATTTGAGAAGGCGTTTCGCGCCAGCCCGTTGCCAATTGCAATAGCAACTCTTGACGGGGCGCGCATCCTGGACGTGAACGACATTTTTTTGCAGTTGTTTGGATATGCGCGAGAGGAAATGTTGCGGGTGCCGGTTCATGAATTGAATTTGTGGAATGAGCCGGCTGAGTTTTTGCAGATTTGGCAACGGCTGCTGGAGAGCGGGAGGCTGCGCGAAGTGGTTTGCAAGTTGCGTCACAAGAATGGCGGGCTGCGGACGGTGCTGGTTTCGGCCGAGAAAATTGAGCTTGGGAAGGAACCTTGTTTTTTGATGATAACCCAGGACATTACCGAGCGGCTTAATCTGGAGGAACAGCTCAGACACTCGCAAAAGATGGAGGCCATTGGCCAACTGGCGGCCGGGGTGGCGCATGATTTCAACAACATCCTGACCATAATTCAGGGGCACTCGGTGCTGGTTCAACGGCGGCTGGCGGGGAATCCAAATGAGGCGTTGTCGGAATCGCTTCGGCAAATAACGGAAGCGGCTGAGCGCGCCGCGACGCTGGTGAGGCAGTTGCTTGCTTTCAGCCGCCGGCAGGTCATGCAGCCGAGATTGCTGGACTTGAACGAGGTGGTCAACAACCTGAGCCGGATGTTAAGGCGTACGCTGGGGGAGGATATTCAGTTGGACATCAAGTGTGCCGAATCACTGGCGGGTATTTATGCCGACCCCGGCATGATTGAGCAAGTGATACTTAATCTTGTGGTTAATGCGCGTGACGCAATGCCAAATGGCGGGCGGCTGACACTCGCAACAAGCACGGTGAGTTTCAACGGCGATAATCTAAGCGAGCAATCGGAGAGGCGGGCCGGGGAATTTGTGTGTCTCAGTGTGGCCGATACTGGTTGCGGAATGGCGCCTGAAGTCAAACAGCGCATTTTTGAGCCGTTTTTCACCACAAAAGAGGTTGGCAAAGGAACAGGGCTTGGTTTGTCCATGGTATATGGCATTGTCAAGCAACATGAAGGTTGGATTGAAGTCGAAAGCCAGCTTGGAATCGGGACTTGTTTCCGAATCTATTTTCCGGTGCGCCAGCAGGCGCCAGGGGCATCCGTTGGGCAGGAAGCTCCCACTGCCATTGAGGATATCAATGGCAACGGCGAGGTTATACTGGTTGTTGAAGACGAGCCGGGGTTGCGGGACCTGGTTAAAAACGTGTTGGAATTTTACGGTTACCGGGTTTTGACGGCATCCAGCGGGGTAGAAGCGCAAAAGGTTTGGACAAAGGCAGATGGCGCTGTGGATTTGCTCGTGACCGACATGGTCATGCCAGATGGAATTTCCGGAAAAGCGCTTGCGGAGAAATTACTGGCGCAAAAGCCCGGTTTGAAGGTTATTTACACAAGCGGTTACAGCATTGACTTGGTGCACAAAAATTTCGCCCTTAAACAGGGTTTTAACTTCGTGCCAAAACCGTTTCATCCAGTGGCGTTGACACGCGCGGTGCATGATTGCCTTGCGGGTAAAAGCATCACTCCGTCAAACACCACTCTCCTTTCCAAGGATGCAACTTCATCGGAGAAAAGTGAGTAACGCCACAATGGTTGTCCAAATTGAATAATGGTCCGTGGCAATCGTCCACTTACTGTGGTTGAATGGCCACCGGTCATCAATGTTGACTGGCGGCAAATTTGCAAGTAAAAAGAGGGCTTTTAATATAAGGGCAAGAAAATGGACTTGATGAAAAAAGTGTTAAGGTTTGGGCTGAATGCAGCAATGCTTGGTGGAATGGTTTTGGGATTGTCTGCGGCTGACGAGCTTGCGCCGCTGCCGATTCAACTGCCAAAACCGGCATTCAAGGGCACTCCTGGCAATCCGCCGCCGGAGTCAACCGTGGAGAAACCCTCAGACAAGCCGCGGCCGCCTTTTTATGCCCCAAAGGGCTGCAAGAATCTGGCTTTGGGCAAAAAGGTCACGTGCAGTGATAAAGCGCCTGAAACAGGCACGCCGGACCTTGTGACTGACGGCAACAAGGAGGCAGGCGAGCAGAATGTGTTGAGGATGCGGCGCGGCACGCAGTATGTGCAGATTGACCTTGAGAAGCCGGCGTTAATTTACGCGATATTGGTCTGGCATGCCCATGATTCCCCGAGCATGATCATGCGTGACGTGGTTGTGCAGGTGGCGGATGATCCGGATTTCATCGAAAATGTGCGCACACTGTACAACAACGATCAGGATAATTCATCCGGTTTGGGTATAGGGACGGATCGCGAGTATTACGAGACACGGGAGGGGAAACTTATTGATGCAAAGGGTGTGAAAGCCCGGTACGTACGGCTTTACAGCAAGGGCTACTTCGAAGGCGAGAACAGGGTTGGCTACAATCCTTATACCGAAGTTGAAGTTTGGGGAATTCCCGCCGACTGACGGTTTTAAGTTTGAATTAAATATTCAGGCAACCTGGAAGCGGGCTGCCCGGTGCGTTCCATTTCATACAGTCATTGAGTTATCGTGAAAACCATGGTGCAGCGGCTGTTTGGCGCCGCGGCGCCTTTTCGTGCGAAGCTTGTTTCCTGAAATTTCAGCGGCTTTTTCCATCCCAATTTCCGGTTGAATTTAGTTCGATTGAGGTGTTAACTATGGCCTATGGCCAGTAAAAACCGGCTTAACCGCCGCAAATTTCTTAAGTGTGCGGCATTCGCTGGAAGCAGCTTTTTTTTCATTCCATTTACCCCGTCAGCGTGGAGCGCGGCAGCGAATGAGAAGTTGAATATCGCGCTGGTAGGGGTTGGCGGGCGCGGGCAATGGTTTACCGTAACAATTCCGCGGCTGGGGCACAACCTTGTTGCTTTGTGCGACGTGGACGAAACCAAAAATCCGCAAGCGTATCAGAATTTGCCAAAGGCAAGGAAATTTCGTGATTTTCGCAGGATGCTCGATGAAATGGGAGGGGAAATAGACGCCGTGATTGTTGCCACGCCAGACCACACACATGCGGTGGCATCTGCAGCGGCCATTCGCGCCGGCAAACATGTGTTTTGTGAAAAACCGCTGACGCGCACCGTGCATGAATCGCGGGCTTTGCGGGAGCTGGCGCGGCAGTACAAGGTTGCAACCAGCATGGGCAACCAGGGAACCGCAGCCGGGCCGTTCAGGCGTGCGCTGGAGCTGATTCAAGAGGGCGCCATCGGGGAAGTCAAAGAGGTCTATTTTTGGAATAGCGAGGGTGGCACCGATCGTAGATCCCCTTCAACGGGCGGGGGAGCAGCGCCTGACTTTTTGGACTGGAACTTGTGGCTTGGGCCGGCCGCCTACCGGCCGTATAACAGGCAATGGATGCAACGCCACCTTTGGCGTGAGTTTGGAACGTGCCAGTTGGGCAACTGGGGTTCGCATAGCGCAAATCTGGCTTTCATGGCGTTGAAAGTCCATGAGTTGTGGCTAAGTTCCGGTTCCGAAACAAGGCAGCCGATAATTCGCATTGAAGCCCGGCATTCCGGGGTGAATAAACTTTCATTCCCAAAGTGGGAAATGGTGAAATGGCATATTCCAGCCAGGGCTGGTTTGCCTCCCATCACGTTCAACTGGTTGAATGGACAAGCGCCTGGCGCACGGGAAGAGCTGGAGGCAATGATGGGCGAGGAGCTGGATTGGGGGGATAAAAAGGAAAAGAAATGGGTTGACCACGGCGGGGCTGTAATAGTCGGAAGCAAGGGGATGGTTCGGGCCACGGAGCACAATGCAACATTCCGGCTGTTACCCAGGGACAAATTCGAGGGCGTGGCTACTGATCGGCCCCAGAAAGTCGCGGCTTCGCGCGGGCATGAGCAGGATTGGCTGCTGGCGTGCAGGGGCGGGCCAAAGCCGTGGGCAAATTTTGATTATGCGGCTGCCTTGAACGAATTTCTGATGCTTGGAAATGTTGCAACACAATTTGAAAATGGCACGGTGCTGGAGTTCAACCCGGTGGCGATGAAAATAATAAACCAACCGGATGCTGACGCGCTTCTCCGTTGCGAATACCGGCAAGGGTGGAAGTTGTAACTATTATTTTTTCAGGCGTATGAGCCTTTTGAAGATATTGCACGAGGCGAAAATGACAGTGGCCATGATGCTCTGGTTGGCCGTTGGTGGCTTGGTGGTGGCAAGAGGCGCGTTTCCGGAGAATCCAACAAATTCGTGGGTCAAACGCAGCCCGTTGCCCGGAGCGCCGGTATCGCCCAGACTGGGCTATGAGGGTGCATGCGTCTGGGACAGCCGGCACAAACTGTTGGTGCGCTATGGAGGCCATAACCAGGGTGGCGGCGGCGAGCAGGGGGCGGAGGTTTGGACTTATGATTTGGAGAGCGCCCGCTGGACGCTCAAAGAACCGAATATGTCGCCGCCGGGAGTGTGCTGCAATGCGCAGAACGTCTTTGACCCGGTCGGCGGGCGCTATATTCGTTTTCCATTTTTCAGCGGGAACCACGGCTGGCAGTGGTGGCGGGAGCTTTATCTGAACGATTCGTCAGTTTGGACTTATGATTTGAGCGCCAATATATGGCGCAACCGCCGGCCATTGCCGGCGCCTAGATTGGCGGGCTTGCGTTGTGCTTCATGGGATGGAGATGAGGAAGTGGTTGTGGTTTTTGGCGGTGAGGGAAGCCAGGAAGGAACGCTTGTTTATGATCCTTATGCCAATGAATGGCGCTGGCCAAAGCCAGGCCAGCAGCCGGCTTATAGAAGCGGCGGGCAGATGGTCTATGACGCTGCCAGAAAAGTTCATGTCTTGTTTGGCTCGCAATTTTCTGATGACCCGCACACGTGGCTCTATGACTTGAAAAAAAATCAATGGGTAGATGCGCGACCGGGCAGGATGCCGCCGACAAGGGAAAATGACGCGGTGTTGACTTATGATCCTTACAACCGGATTGTGCTGGCCGTTATAAAAGTTACCGAGGGCAAGGATGAAACAGCAAAGCACCGGCTGGAGACTTGGGCATACGACGCCGGGGCCAACCAGTGGACAAGGCTGAATCCACAACCTGAACCTGAACCGTCGGGCAATCGCGCCCGACAATTGATGTTTGCGCCGGAGCACAATCTGGCCATCCTGGAAAATTGTCCAAGCAAGCCGCGCGAACAACAGATTTGGACATACCGTTATGCCGAGGCCGTGGCTGGGATGGCGCAGCCGCCGAAACACAAATCCCGCGGCCGGCCGCGCATTGTAGAAGATGGTTTCGTCTCTGTCATATCGCCAACACGTGTTGAAATTGCCTGGCAGCAACCGGCGGATACCACAGTTGCTGGATACCACATTGAACGCGCGCTAGTTGAGGTTTTGACGGAGGACCAGCTAAAGAGACTCAAACGCAACACGGCGCCTTTGCCAGAGCCTTCTGTGGGGGCAATCCGGAAAATTGGCGCTTTTGAGCGATTAACCAAATCGCCTCTCAAGACAACAAATTTCATTGATGTTTCGATTGATTTATCCAAGCCACGGAGGGTGGATGGCGAAGCTGTTTATGAGCGCAGTTTTAATTCCGAGCAATTTGACGCGGACGGAAAACCTTACCGTTATGCAGTGTATGCATATCGCATTCGTGCGGTGAATACTGATGGCGCTGAAAGCGGGCCGTCACCGGCCTTTTTTACCATTCCATCGCCGCCGCAATGGGTTTTCAGCAAGGAGTCCGGCACAAGTTGCCAGCTTAAATGGGCCGCAAATCCGGAGCGTGGATTGAAGGGCTACCGGGTTTATCGCATGGATGGCCGCTGGGATAAGGACACAATCACCCGCCTGACGCCTGACTGTGTAGAGACGACAAACTTTACGGACACATCGGCCGGCAACTCAACAAGGCGGTATTATGTTGTTGCCGTGGATACACTTGGACAGGAGGGATTTCCTTCCTCGCCGGTGTGGTTTAATCGTGAGTGGAGACAATACTACAGACCTTTTGTGGCGGAGTGGCATCAGTAGCCAAAAGTAAGATTGTGCAAATCCGAATGTTGAAAAACCGGATGGACCAAATGCAGACGATTGGACCGGAGGCAAATAAATGTCGTTATCTGACGTTTTTGATGGTTGCGGTGTGCATCGGTGCTTCAGGCCTTGATGTGCCTTTACTGGTCGAGGAGCCTGCCGGTGTTTCCCGGTCAAACGCTCCGGTTAGCAGCGGCATTTGTTTCCCACGGGGCGCTTTGAAAAAAGCGCAAGAATTTAGTTTGTGGGATGGGGAACGGGAACTTCCGTTACAGGTCACGCCTCTGGTGGTTGACCAGGGCGGCTTTTTACGATGGGCTTTATTGGACTTTCAGATGGATTTGAAAGCTGGGGAACAGCGGAGGCTGCTTTTACGCTCACAACCGCCAAAAGCCAGGCTGCGGGCGGCGTTGAACATCAAAGAAACCGACGATGCGATTGTCATCAGCACCGGCCCACTGGAATTGACGGTTGGCAAATCAGAGGCATTTGGCCTCTTCAAGCAAGCACTTTGCCACGGCAGGGTGGTGGCAAACCAGGGCTTGCTCAATTATATTGATGCGCAGGATGGTCTTGAGTTTGTTGCAGGCAGGCCGGCGCGCATTGTTTGGGAATATCGGGGGCCGCTGCGTGCCACGCTCAGGGTTGAAGGGGATTATGAGTGCGCGGGCCAGCGCGGTTTGAGTTACATCACACGCATCACCTTATGGGCCGGGCGCACGGATGTGCGGGTGCAGCATATCCTCGCAAATTCAGATCGTCAGCAGGTGCATTACGCGAATATCCAGAAAGCTTCGCTCGTATTGGCACATGCTTTTGGAACGGCTGCTGAAGCGCTCACCGGCCTGCCTTCCATAGCTGCCGGCCTCTCAAACCAAACTGTGGTATGGCTGCATCAGGGAAAAGAAAACCGTTATTACCGTGAACCGGTTGCAGATGCTGCCAGAGCCGGTGTTGGCGCAAATACGAAATGGACTGGGGCAGATTCCGGCGGATGGATCATGCTCAGGCAACATACAGTGGCCCAGGCTGGGGCATTAACGGAGAAATCTTTGAATCTTTTTGTCTGTGACCGTGATTTCGCCGGTGACCCGCCACGCCGGTTGCAGGCTGACTCCCGGCAGATAACATTGGAGTACATTAGCAGTAAATTTTCCACTGGACGGGGCGTTCCATTTCGGAGCGAGCATTTCTGGCTTTACGACCTTTCACATAAAACTGCAGAGATATGGATTGATTTTGGGGCGCAGGCGGATGGAGCAGAACTGGCGCAAGCGGCGCGCGCTCGGCTGCTGGCAATGGCTCCTGGCGAATGGTACTCAACATGCGATGTTTTTGGAGTCGGGCCATTTGGCACTTTGGCCGATGAGCAGAGGGTCTATCAAAAATGGGGCTGGCAGTTCACCCAGCGTCAAATACCTCAGAGCAAGCCTGCGCCGGGAGCTTTTGTGCGTTGGGAAGATAATCATTACGAATCGGAGGCCGACAGCGCCGAGGCGTTGCTTCTCATGGCGGTGCGGACCGGTCAGCGGGGTTATTTTGACCAAGGGGAAGCCTGGGCGCGGTATCATGCCAATATGCACGCATGGCGAAGCGATGGATGGGTTTATGATGACGGCGCGATCTGGTTCCCTCAAGGCGGACCTTTGGGCACAAAGCCCGCCAGAAAACCTGCTACATTCAAATATCAGCATTGGGACAAGGGCACTGGCGATGACAGGGAGCTCTGGCATCTTGTTCAAGCCAAGTCGTGCTACTGTCATTTTTACGGCGCCGGGTTGGTGGATGCATTCCTGTTGAGCGGCGAGCGCGATTTCCTCGAGGCAGCGATTGATCTGGCCGAGCAGAAAAATTCGGAATTTCGCAAGCATCGCCAGTTTGCTCCCGGCAAAACCACAATCAGCGATACCCGCGGCTTTGGGCGCGGATTTTATGTAATCACACATTTGCTGGAGGCCGTGCCTGAGAATGAGTTTGTCCGAAATTTGGCTCAGTTATGCCGTGATGTTTTGTGGCAATGCCCGAATTTGGACGAACGTGGTTTTGCTCCCTGCCATATCGGCACCGGTTTTGGCGGCTTCGACATTAAACGGGATTTGCCGGAGGGGATGAAGGCGTTTATGGATAAGGAGGGCATTAAAATTGATGAACGCGGCTGGCTGACTGACCGCAATGGCGCGCGATGGCCAGTCGTCTGTCTGGGCGGAACATGGCAGCATTTTTATGTGGCTGCTGCGGCGGAACGGTATGCGCGAATGTTTAACGACGAGGACATGGCTGACATGGCAGAGGCTTATGGACGATTTGCCGCCAAATACATGCTCAGTGAGAAGTGCAAGCAGACATGGTACTATGCCTACATGGATGTGCCAATAAAAGGCAGACCGTGGGACCCATGGCTGTTTCAGCCTCCGCATATAAACACAGTGGATGGGGATGGGTGTGAGCATGAAGGGTACTACACGCGGTTCTTTCCGGATGTTATTGCGAAGGCGTACTCTCTTGCCGGGGATGGCAGATTGCTGGAGCGCGCCCGCGAGTTTTGGCTTTATGGCAGCAGGCGCGGTTACCGCACCAGGACGTGGAGCACGCCAACCAATGTAGTCGCCATGTTTGCCACACACTTTCCGCCCAAGGATGATACCGTCCTTTCGACAAGCCGCATGTTTTATGAGTGGGCAAATCCGCGAGCCGATGCGTTGCCTCCGGAGGCAGTACGCGATTTGGTGGTTGTGCGCCAAAGCGATGGCACCGCCCGGGTAAGCTTTACTGCGCCACGTGACAACGGAGGCGGGCGTGTGGTGCGTTATCAACTCAAATGCGCAGAGCTGCCAATTGTTGATTATGACGATTATGACTTTGCGCGTGATGACGGAAAAAAACGCAATTTCTGGAGAGCAACAAATCTTTCCGGTGAACCCGCGCCCGGACTTCCAGGGACAAAGGAGAGTTTTGTGGCGACCGGGGTGCCTGAAAGGCCGGTGCTGTACTTTGTGATTGCAAGCTATGACTCGGCTGGCAATCGCAGCCGGATTTCAAACGTGTTTGAAAGCAAAAAGCCATGATACTTCCCAAGACGAATCCATATCTTGTTTTCTATTTACTGGGATTGGCCGCGGTTGTGGCGGGGGCGCCGCTCGCTAATGAAATACCGGCGCATCGGGCCAGACAGATTTATGAAGCCGCGCCGGCCAAGGCCCGGGTTGAACCCAAAAAGGCGTGGCAGCCACGAGCCAGGTAATTAGCCGGCTGGCGATCTGCCGAAAGAAGGATTCTGCAAAAAGGGATTTGTCATGTCCGGATTTGTTGATACACTACTGGTCTGCCTGCCTGTCGGGCTTTTGGCGACGGGCGGCGAAGGCGGTTAATAGTATGGAAAGAATTAGGAACATAGCGATTATCGCACACGTTGATCACGGCAAGACGACGCTGGTGGACTGCTTGTTGAAGCAGTCGGGCACTTTTCGCGCCAATCAGGCCATCGCCCATGAGGAACGGATAATGGATTCGATGGACCTTGAGCGCGAAAAGGGGATAACCATTCGGGCCAAAAACGCGGCCTTTAATTACAAAGACTACCACATCAACATAGTGGACACTCCCGGCCATGCGGACTTTGGGGGCGAAGTTGAACGGGCGATGAGCATGATAGACGGGGTGCTGCTGGTTGTGGATGCCGCAGAGGGGCCGCAGGCGCAAACGCGGTTTGTGTTGCGAAAGGCGCTTGAAGCTGGCGCGCAGCCAATCGTGGTAATCAACAAAATTGACAGGGAGAATGCGCAGCCGAAGAAAGTGCTGGATGATGTGTTTGATTTGTTTGTGCAACTGCACGCAACCGATGAGCAACTGGATTTCCCATTTGTCTTTGCCAGCGCCAAGGAAGGTTACGCAAAGCGCGACATGTCGCATCCCAACGTAAACATGGAGCCATTGTTTGAAACAATAGTGCAAAGAGTCCCGCCGCCACGCGCTTTTGCGGGCGAAGGCTTCCAGTTGTTGGTTGCCAATCTGGATTACTCTGATTACCTGGGCCGGATTGCATTTGGGAAAATTTATTCCGGTAAAATCAAGTCTGGAGAGACGGCGGTTTGCATCCATGGCGATGGCACCAAAACGCCCGGGAAAATCACGGCTTTGTTTCATTTCGAGGGATTGAAGCGGGTTGAGATTCAGGAGGCGCACGCCGGAGACATTGTAGGGGTGGCTGGATTTGAGGATGTGTTCATCGGAGAGACGATTGTTGATAATCCAGAAAGGCCGGCCTTGCCGTTCCGTCCTATAGACCCGCCCACAATACAGATGCAGTTTGCGGTCAACGACGGGCCGCTTGCAGGAGAGGATGGGCAGCTAGTAACCGCCCGCCATATTTGGGAGCGGCTGCTTCGGGAGGTGCGCACGAATGTGGCCCTGCGTGTAAGCCAGACAGATGATCCGAAGGTTTTCAACGTCGCCGGGCGCGGCGAGATGCAGATCGCGATACTGGTTGAACAGATGCGGCGCGAGGGTTACGAGGTGCTTGTCTCGCGCCCGGAGGTGATTTGGCGGCAGGACGCCCAGGGGAATTATTTGGAACCAATCGAGAGGTTGTTCCTGGAAATTCCGAAGGAGTCCATGGGCCCGGTCTTGGAAAACCTTGCCAATCGAAAGGCTGAAATCCAGCACATGAACCATCATGGCGAAGAAATAAGCATCGAGGCGTTGATACCCATGCGGGGGTTGATTGGTTTCGAGACTGATTTGGTGAACATGACGAGGGGCATGGGTGTGATGAGCCATTTGTTCCACGAATACGGCCCGGACCGTGGCGAGGTTATTTCGCGCAAAAACGGTTCTTTGGTCAGCATTGAGGACGGTGTGGCCACTGCCTATGCATTAAACCAAATTCAAGAGCGCGGACGGTTGTTTGTTGAACCAGGGGAGAAGGTCTATCGCGGAATGATTGTCGGGGAGAATGCCCGCGGCAACGACATTCCGGTAAATCCAACTCGCGCCAAGCATCTGACAAACATGCGTTCAAAAGGCGAGGGTGTGGGCATACAATTGGATGTTCCGCTAAAGATGTCGCTCGAACGCGCCCTTGAATACATCGGGCCTGATGAATACGTGGAGGCCACGCCCAAAAACCTCAGGCTGCGCAAGAAAATTCTGGACGAAAACCAGCGCAAAAAAGCCGAGCGAATGGGCGGGACACGCGTGCTGGCCAGCGCATAGCATGGTCCCAGTCTGTTTCTAAAAAGCTTGTGCCCTGTGCGGCTGTGGATTTCAAATTGCTCCATGGCCGATGACAAGACTTATCACATGAGCGCCGGCGAATTTCGGCGCTGGGGACATGCGGTTGTTGACTGGCTGGCAGATTACCAGCAGCGCGTTGAAACGTTGCCTGTGCAGGCACGGGTCGAACCCGGACAGATACGAAGCCAGTTGCCGCCTTCCGCGCCGGAGAAAGGGGAGCCTTTTGGCGTGATTTTGTCCGATGTGGAGAGGCTGGTTGTACCCGGTTTGTTGCACTGGCAGTCCCCCAATTTTTTCGGATATTTTCCAGCCAATAATTCAGGGCCGTCCATTTTGGGCGAGTTGCTTGCCGCCGGCCTTGGGGTGCAGGGGATGCTTTGGGCGACAAGTCCGGCGTGCACGGAGCTTGAGACGCACGTCCTTGATTGGCTTGTCGAATTGCTTGGATTGCCGTCCAAGTTCAAATCCAACGGGCCGGGTGGCGGGGTTATTCAAGATACAGCCTCCAGCGCAGCGTTGTGCGCCATGCTGGCGGCACGTGAAAGGGCTACTGGCGGGTCCTCCAATGAACATGGATGCGACGGGCGGTTAATTGCCTACACCTCAACTGAGGCACATTCTTCGATTGAAAAAGCCGCGGGTATAGCAGGCATTGGTCGGCGGAACTTGCGCAAAATACCGGTTGATGAGTCGGGCGGGATGCAGCCTGCTTTGCTGGCCGGACAAATTGCGCGCGATTTGGCCGAGAGACGTGTGCCTTTTTTTGTGAGCGCCACCATTGGCACAACTTCCTCACTGGGAATGGACCCGTTGCCGGAAATCGGCAGTATTTGCCGCCAACACAACCTATGGTTGCATGTGGATGGGGCAATGGCAGGGTCGGCGGCTGTTTGTCCGGAATTTCGTCATTTCCAAGCCGGGCTGGAGCTTGCCGACAGCTACTGTTTCAATCCGCATAAATGGCTGTTCACCAATTTTGATTGCGACTGTTTTTTCGTGGCTGACCGCCAGCCGTTGATTCAAGCATTGAGCATCCTGCCCGAATATCTGCGCAACCGCGCAACCGAATCGGGCGCAGTCATAGATTACCGCGATTGGCATGTGCCGCTTGGACGGCGATTCCGGGCGTTAAAACTCTGGTTTGTGTTGCGGCACTACGGCGCGGAGGGGTTGCGCCACCATATCCGGCAACATGTTGAGCTGGCCAGGACATTTGCCGATTGGGTTGAGGCTTCGCCGGATTTTGAGCTGGCTGCGCCACAGCGGCTGAATCTTGTGTGTTTTCGCCACAGGGCAGGGGATGAGTTTAACCGGCGGCTGTTAGAGTCGCTGAATCAATCGGGCGCGTTGTTTCTCACCCACACCGTTTTGAACGGGCGATATGTTTTGCGGTTTTGTGTGGGACAAACTTACACCATTAGAAGGCATGTCGAGCAGGCATGGCGGCTTATATGCGAGGAGGCTGCGCGGCTGGCGGTTTCTTGACGGCCAACGGCGGCCTTGTTACCGGGAAGGCGTACTAAAAGCCTGATGCCCCCACAAAGGCGACATCAATGTTGTTCAAGCCTGCGCTGAAGTTCGCCTCGATGATTGTAAATGTTTGCAACCAGCGGCATGTGACCGGGCAGCGAATGAGTGGCGCATCCCAGGCATGGGTCATAGGCGCGAAAGGCCATTTCCACTTTGTTAAGCAAGCCTTCACTGATTTCGCCATTTTTAATCAGACCTTTGGCCGCCCGTTCAACGCTCATGGCAATGCGTGCAGAATTGTTGACTGTTGCCACGATCAAATTTGCCATCTTGATGATTCCGCGTTCGTCAGTTTCGTAGTGGTGGAACAAGGTGCCGCGGGGCGCTTCCACCACGCCGATGCCCACGCTTGGTGTTTTAGTTGGGATTGTGCGAATCTCTTTGCTTGTGATTTCCGGGTCATTCAACAGCTCAACCATGCGTTCGGCGGCATAAATCATCTCAACCACCCGCGCATAATGTGTGGCCAAAGTGTGATGAACAGGTTTTCCGCCCAACGTGGCAAAGTATTCTTCAAAGGCCTTTTGGGCCAGAGGCGTGGTGAAGCCATCGGATGCATTAAGCCGGGCCAGTGGCGCGACAGCGTAGATGCTGCTGTCGGGGCCTTCTTCGAAGCCACGCCAGCCGAGCGGCTTCAGATAGGGGAACTTCATGTAACTCCACGGCTCAACGTGTTCCGCAACATAATCGCGGTACTTTTCAACCGGGAATTTTGCGAACTCTTTTCCGTTCGGGTCAACCACCCGCAACTGTCCGTCGTAGAAATTGACCTTGTTGTTCTCGTCAACAAGCCCCATGTAGTAGGTTTTGTGAGTATAGGCCTCAGAGGTGATGAGCTTCACATACTCGGGATTTTTCAGGACGATATCTTTGAAGACCTGGAGTGTGAACTGGGCAAACTCAAGCCCGTCCGCGGCCAGTTGCTTGAATTTGGGCAAGTCCGCCGGGTCAAGGCCTTTGGAGACACCGCCGGGCAGGCACATGACCGGATGGACAACCTTGCCGCCAAAGTAGGCGATTAACTCGCGCAAGCGTCTGCGCATTCCGATAACTTTTTTGCCGACATCAACTCCGACCTTGCCTATGACCCCAAAGATGTTGCGCTCTGCTGCCGGTGCTTCCGGGCCAACGATAAAATCAGGGCCGCCGAGCACATACACATGCAAGGCATGGTCTTCGAACATAAATGCGCTGTAAACCAGCTCGCGGATTTTACGGCCGGCGGGAGGTGGTTGCACGCCGTATAGGCTGTCCAAACATTTGGCTGAAGCCATGTGATGCGCGGTGGGGCAGACGCCGCATATACGGCTGGTTATTTGCGGCATGTCCTCGGCGGGACGGCCGATTGAAAACACCTCGAAACCGCGCAACTCCGGCACCTGGAAATAGGCGCGTTCAACGCCGCCTTGCTCGTTCAGAAAGATGTCAATTTTTCCATGCCCCTCAAGACGGGTGATCGGGTCAATGGTGACATTGCGACGGCGCGCCCGATAGGCTGCATTGGCCATGGCTTGTGCCTGGTTCCATACGTTTTTGGCTTGTTCGTTCATAACTCGGGAAATAGTTGAATTGGTCAGCTTGCTGGCAGATTAACTTTGCGGCGCAGGAGGCTTTTAGCCAGACCGTACCGGTAAAATGTTCCGATTGGGTCTGGTATGCCCTCCAAGACTTTGTCAATGGAAGCCTCGTCTTTCGGCTCAACATTGGCACAAAGCGATGAAAGTATCTTGGCCCCTTGGTCTTTGACACGCGAAGTCGGGCCGAAGCATCCGGTGCATGGCATGTTGCCGCTGGGGCATTGTGCCGTGCAACCCTTGCGCGTGGATGGTCCCATGCAGACAACGCCTTGCGCGAGGAAACAGAGCGATGGGTCCAATATTTTTTGGTGTGGTCTTACAAATTCCTTGAAAGACACGTTGGTTGGTTTGCTGTCTTTTCTCGGGCATTCATCGCACAAGGCGATGTCCGGAGCCAGCACCGAGCCTTTTGGAGGCAGCCGTCCGGCCAGCAACGCGCCGACGGCCTCTTTTGTGATGTTTGGCGTGGGCGGACATCCGGGCACATAGTAGTCAACTTCCACCACCTGGTCCAAAGCCCGCACCATGTTCCGAAATTCCGGCAGATAAACCTGGCGGCCATTGTCTTGAAATTTAGTTTGCGGCCGTGTTCCGGACTCATTAACCGTGGAGGGCGAGCCTTGATAGACGAAATCCAGGATTTGTTTCCGGGAAAACTGGTTGGCCAGTCCGGGTATTCCACCGGTGCAGGCGCACGAACCGTAGGCGATTAGAAACTGGCTTTTCTGCCGAAGCAACCGTGCCATTTCCTCCTGTTCGGATGAACGAATTGCCCCGTTGACAAAAGATGCGGTGATGGACTTGTCGGGCATCGCCCGGACGTCGGCGTATTTGAAGTCCATGGCCACCGGCCAGAATACGATGTCAACTTTTTCGACTACTCCGAGAATGTCCTCGGCGAGGTCCACCACTGTTTCCTCGCATCCGCCACAGGATGCGCACCAATAGAATGCAACTTTTGGTTTAGGCATGTGCCACCGCTCCTTCCTGTTGTTGAGCATGAACGTCATCCTCCAGGGATTGCACTTCCTTGTCCCAGTCCTTCTGTTTTTGGTCCAGCGCCAATGGCCCGAGCTTGGTGAGCTTTTCGACCATGTCATTGACCACGTGTTTGACCTTGTCGCCTTCAGCGGCGGAAATCCACTCCAGCCGGAATCGCTCAGGCTCGATGCCCATGTCTGAGAGCATTCGCTGCAGCAGACGGTAACGGCGCAACATCTTGTAATTGCCTTCGACGTAGTGGCAATCGTTTGGATGGCAGCCGCCGACCAACACTCCGTCAGCGCCTTTTGCGAATGCCTCAAGCACAAATTGCGGGTCAATGCGCCCGGAACACATCACCCGGATGATTCTGACATTGGAGGCGTATTTCATGCGGGATACGCCCGCCAAATCTGCGGCCGTATAGGTGCACCAGTTGCAGAAAAACGCGATAATCCTTGGTGACCAGCCGGTCGAAACGTTGTTTTCTGTGATTTCGCTCATAATTCAATCTGGGTTACAAAGTTCATGCGATTGCCAGTTCATGCCACGGGTTCGAGAAGGCCCTCGATTTCCCTGAACACCTCTTCATCCTCGAAAAGATTCTGCACAATCGAACCTGATGGACAGGAGCCAACACAAGTGCCGCAGCCTTTGCACAGAGCCTCGTTGATGTAGGCCTTCTTTTTGTCTTCGAGGAATGAAATGGCCGTGTATGGACAAAGCGGGATGCAGGATTTGCATCCGGAACATTCCTCTTCGAGCACATAGGCTGTGTTGGGCTCCTGTTCGATATGGCCCTTGTCCATGAGCGAGAAAGCTTCGGCGGCTGCAGCGCCAGCCTGCGCGACAGAGTCCGGAATATCCTTCGGCCCCTGGCAGCAACCGGCCAAAAAGATGCCGTCTGTGAAAGTGCTGACCGGCGCCAGCTTGGGATGGCGTTCAAGGAACCAGCCTTCAGCGCTGCAACTCATGTTGAACATGCGCCGCACTTGCTCAGTATCTGCGTGCGGCTCCAGCCCCACTGACAACACCACCATGTCAACCGGCACTTTCAAGATGCGGCTCATGAGTGTGTCTTCTGCCTGGACAATCAAGCGGCCATTGGAACCGTTGGATGTGTCTGGATAGACATCGGCAACCTTGCCGCGTATCATCTGTACGCCCTCTTCGCAAACCCGGGTGTAAAATTCCTCCATTGATTTTCCGGGAGCGCGGATGTCAATGTAGAAATTATAGACCTCCGCTTCGGTGCGCTCTTTGATAAGGTGCGCCAGTTTGAGCGAGTAGAGGCAGCAGACGCGCGAGCACCACTTGTTGGTGTTTTCATCACGCGAGCCGACACAATGGACTATGGCAACGCGTTTTGGCTTTTGCCCATTGTTCAAAACCAATTCCCCGCCTGTCGGGCCGGAGGCATTCAGAAAACGCTCTACTTCGAGCGATGTCAGGACATTTGGATAGACGCCATAGCCGTAATATGGCGTGCGGCGCGGGTCGAATGTTTTGAATCCGGTTGCAATTATGATTGTGCCGACTTCAATTTCCCTTAGTTCCTCTTTCTGTTTCAGATCAATGGCTTTGCGGTCGCCGCAAGCCTCCACGCAGGTTTTTTTGCACTTGCCGGTTTTCAGCTCTATGCACGTTTCCGGGTCAATGATGACCACCGGCGGCACCGCCTGGGGGAATGGTAGATAAACCGGCTTGCGCTTGCTTAAGCCGAGGTTGAACGTGTCCGGGAATTTGGGTTCCTTGTAGATGCAGTTGTCAACGCATTCCTGGCAACCTGTGCAAAGGTCTTCGATGATGTATCGCGGTTTGCGGCGAACAGTCACTTTGTAGTTGCCGACGTAACCATCCACCTTTGCAACTTCGGAATAGGTCCACAAGGTGATGTTTGGATGGTTGCCCACTGCCGCCATCTTGGGGCTGAGCACGCACATGGCGCAATCAAGGGTCGGGAATGTCTTGTCGAATTTTGCCATGTGCCCGCCCACTGTTGGCTCGCGCTCGACCAGATAGACCTGTTTGCCGGCGTTTGCCAGCAACAGGGCTGCATGAATGCCGGCGATGCCGCCGCCTACGATCAAGACGTTTGGATTGATCGGCACCTTTTTAACCTCAAGCGGTTTGTGGAGCGGCACACGGTAGATGGCGGCCCTGACCTGGGCCATGGCCTTGCGGGTTGCCTCCTCGCGGTTGGTATGTACCCAGGAATTGTGTTCCCGGATGTTGACCATCTGGAAATAGTACGGGTTGAGGCCGGCGGCGGCGGTGGCCTTTCTGAAAGTATGCTCATGCAGAAGAGGCGAGCAGGCTGCCACCACAATCCGGTTCAGACGGTGGTCGGCGATATCTTGCTGGATCAATTCCTGGCCGGGGTCTGAACACATGTATTTGTAGTTTCTTGAAATGGCCACATTGGGCAGCTTTGCGGCGTAGCGTGCCACGGCTTCAACATCAATCATGCTGGCGATGTTCACGCCGCAATGGCACACATAGAATCCAATGCGAATCGGTTCGTGTTTTTGGGGCAGCATAAATTTAGTCCTCCAATGATTCAGCCAAAAGTTCAACTACATCCCGCACAACCATCGGTTTGTCGTGCGGCACTGTTTTGAGCGCATCCTCAAACCGGTAAACCTCGTATGGGCATGATATGGCCAGGACATCGGCGCCGGTGGCAATCGCCTCCTTGATTCGGCGTTCCGAAAGCCGTTCCATTCCCTTTTGTTTGAAATAAGTGTCCAGCCACATGCCGCCACCTCCGCCGCCGCAGCAAAGCGAGTTTTGGCGGTTATGCACCATTTCCACCAATTTAACCCCGGGTATGGCGCGGAGCAGGTTGCGTCCCTCTTCGTAAAATCCGGCGCGTCGTCCAAGACAGCATGCGTCATGGTAGGTTACGGTGATGTTGAGTGGCTTTTTGAGCTTGGGTTTCAATTTTTCCAGGTGTCGTGCGAAAAACGGTGTTGTGTGCTCCAGTTTATAGCGGAATCCGTACATGGGGTAGCGGATGCGCAACGCGTTGTAGGCATGGGTGTCGCCGGTTACAATGCGGTTGAACTTGTACTTCTTAAAAATTTCCATGTTGTAGTCTGTGAGCGTCTCGAAAAGCCCCGGTTCCCAGGTGATCTGGCCGCAGTCGCCGGCACACTTTTCCTCGTTGCCCAGAATGCCAAAATCAACGCCCAAAGCATGAAACAGGCGGGCAACAGCGCGGCTGTTGTCCTGGCCGCGCGCGTAGTAAGAGGTGTAGCATTCGACAAACCAGAGCACGTCCACCGGCCGTTTGATTTCGGACATGATTGGAACCGGCACCTTGGAAGTGGCCACCCATGCGGCGCGTTTTCTGGATGATTCGCCCATCGGGTTGCCATAGCGCAGGGTGTTTTGGAGGCTTTTTTGAAGCTCGGCCGGGATTTCAGGCTGTCGTATGAGCGTCTGCTCCTTCACCAACGGCAGCAACACATCGGACAGCCGTATGCCACGCGGGCATTTGATCATGCAGGCATAGCAGGCCACGCAGCGCAGAATGCTGTCGGATTGAAATACCTCTTCAATAAAACCGCGCCTTAGCATGTTTATGATGCGGCGCGGGGTGTATTCCATGTGCTCGCCGTATGGGCAGGTGCCGGAACACATTCCGCATTGCATGCAAGCAAGAATTCGATGGCCTTCGGGTTGCGCCAGCAACGTTTCCAATGTTGTGTCGCGCCTGCATACCAGCAAGTCATCCTGCTCCTCGACTTGTGACCATTGATCGGTTTGGTTGTTAATTTCTGCAATCATGTTGACTCCTTTGTTTGAACAGCGCCTGGCTGTTCCTCTTTCATGGCTTCTGCTACTAGTTCTCCCAAGTCTTTCACAGCCAGCCGGCCTTCGTTTCCGGTGGTTTTTACTGCGTCCCTGAACATCGCCAAATCTTTCGGACATGCCACCACCAAGGTTGTCACGTTCTCGAGGGCGGCGGCTTCCTTGACGCGATTTTCAGCCGGCCGTTCCTGAATATCGGGTTGATCTTCCATCCAAATGCGCCCGCCGCCGGCTCCACAGCATAGGCTGCGCTCGCAATGCCGCGGCATTTCAATCAATTCCAACCCTAATGCCCTGATTATGCGTCGCGGCGGCTCATAGACGCCGTTGTAGCGGCCCAGGTAGCATGGATCATGGAATGTGACGCGCCCGGAGAGTTTCCGTTTCAGAGGCAGGCGGCCTTTTGCAATTAATTCATCCAATAATTCGGTGTAATGCTTGACCGTCACTCCCTGGCCGTTGAATGAATATTCATTCTTGAGTGTGTTGTATGAGTGCGGGTCAGTGGTGAAAATGAGTTTGCTTCCATTTTTCCATTGTACCTTGTCAAAGGCCTCCATGTTTTTGTCACGCAGCATCTCGAACAGGCCTTCTTCTCCGACACGGCGCACATCGTTGCCGGAGTTGCGCTCCGCCTCCATCAAAATCCCGAAATCCAACCCTGCCTGCTGCAAAATTTTGGCGGTTGCCTGGGTTACTTCGATTACACGCGGATCGTATGAGGCGTAATCGCCGACAAACCAAACTGCCTCCACCGGCTCTTTTCGTGCATCCTTGATTTTGGGCTGCAAGCCGGCCGCCCAACGAGGCCGCATCCGGTCGGATTTATTGAATGAATTGCCGTATCTGCTCAGACTGTTGAGAGCGGCCTGCAGCATCTTGTCCATGGCCCCCTGGTTGACCAGATGGCGGCGCAGATCAATTATGGCGCGCGGTTGTTCAATGAATGCCGGGCAAACTTCCTCACAGCCGCGGCATGTGGTGCAGAGCCAGAGTTCAGAGGCGGTAAAGGTTGAATCGTGCAGTGATTGTGCTGCAATTTCTCCGGTTTTGCCATTGACTTTGGACAGCCGAAGCATGGCCTGGTCAAGTTTCAGTATGATGTTTTTGGCTGAAAATGAAGGAACGCTTATGTTTGCCGGGCATACTTCCACGCAGCGTCCGCACCATGTGCAGGCGTCAAATTGCAAAAGCTGGCGCCAGGTAAAGTCGGTGATTTTTTCGACTCCTTCGGGTCTGCTAACAACCAGCGCGCCCGGAGCGCCAAGGTTTCTCAGGAAAACGCTGATTGCCGAGGAAACTATATGGAATGCCTTTGAATGTGGAATAAGCGCTATAAAAGCCAGCGCCGCCAGCCCGTGTGCGCTCCACAGTGCAAAGTGCGCGGTGCGCATTGTGTCCTGGGGAACAGAGCGGAAAGCGCCCGCAATGAGGTTTCCGACAGGCGACCAATGTGCCCATGGCGGCGAGCTTGCAGCCAGACGGAGCGCCTCGACGAGCAAGCCTGTCAGGGCTATAAACGCCAGAATGGCCAGCATGTAAAATGAATCCAGAGGGAATGTTGGGTAAACCAAGTTTTTCAGCCGGGATGGTTTCAAGACGTATCGCCGGTAAAACGCCATGCAAAGTCCTGCCAGGAAAACGACTGCGAAAATGTCCAGTGCGAGTTTGAAATACAGGTAGAACTGGCCTTTTAAAAGCCGGGCATCAAAGATCAAGTGCGCCACGTCCTGATCCAGGGTTGCAAGCGCCGTGCCCATGAATAAAACCACCATGCCGAAGAAAATGGACAGGTGCATCAGCAGGGCGTAGCGGTCGGGCACCAGCCGGCCTTGCAGCATTGCGAACTTGACGAAGGCCTTGATTCGTTCCTTCCATGGCATCGGCACTTTTTCAGGCTGTCCAAGCCGCCATAGCCGCACATGGCGATAAACGCCGTAGGCGAAGAGCGCCGCTGCAACGAAACCAAGAATATACGTAACCGGCTCGGCCCATGCGTGGCTTTCACGAATATTGAAGAAAAATGGGCGAATCGGTTCCATAACGAATTTCACGAACTTGAAGACTTTCGTTTTTCGACTGCTGCTTTCATTGACTCGATGAATTCAAGGCAATCAACGGTTGCGCCATAGTGCGCGAAATTGAAGATCGGGGCCTTTGGATCGGTGTTGATGGCCACCACCATCTGCGCGCCTTTCATGCCCTCCCAATGTTCCGGAGCGCCGCTGATTCCGAGCGCAAGGTATAGCTTGGGAGAAACGCTCATGCCTGATTTGCCGACCTGCCGGGTCAGCGGCAGCCAGCCCTGGTCAACCACAGGACGGGAGGCGCTGACTGCCCCGCCCATAACTTTTGCAAGCTCATCTGCAAGCGGAATGTTGTCGGCGTTTTGAATTCCGCGGCCTACTGAAACCAGTATGTCCATTTTTGTGATGTCAACATCTCCACCCGCAGGTTCAATCAGTCGCCGGAACACAACCTTTGCTGGCACTGATGGCAACGCAAGTTTTTCAATAACCGGCGCTTTGGTTGAGCGACCGGCATCGGCTGGGGCCGAACCAGATGCAATGCTCAAAATGCCCTTGTTGTCGGGCAGGCGTACGTCGGACATTATTTTTCCGCCCAGCAACGCGCTGGTGGCGAGCAATGTGCCGTTGTCCAATCGGATGCCCTTGCAAAAGTTGACAAATGGCAGTCGTGTTCGTGCCGCCAGTCGCGCGCCAATGCCCAGGACCGCGTTGGTGCCGCCCAGCAAGACAAGCGAAATGCCTTTTGATTCAATGCAGGTTTGCAACGCGGCAAGTGCAACTTCAGGCGCTGGTTGTTCGGGTGCATCCTCCGCGGCCAGTATTACAACATTTGCTGCGCCCAGTTGCGATGCAACTTGAGCGGCTTGCGCGCCCAGTGCCAGCGCACAAACGCGTCCGCCCAGCTCCCCGGCCAGCTTGCGTGCCAGACCAAGCATTTCAAAAGTCACGTCCAACGGCTTTCCCTGGATGTGCTCGCTTAGAACCAAAATGTCAGCGCTCATGGTATTGCCTCCATTTCAATTATATGATGCCGCGTTCAGCCAAAATTCCCGCCAGTTTTTCAGCAACTTCATCCGGTGTGCCCTCCAACATTTCCGCATGTCCCGCAACCTCCGGCTTGAACATCCGTTCAATTGCCAGCCCCGTTACCGGCGGGGCAGCAACCTCAACAGACTGGATTTTTGCGGTTTTCATCGCCATCCGCACTTTTGCCACCGGTACATAACGAGGCGGCTTTTCTGCAGACTGGATGCCGAGAATTGCGGGGAGGGGGACTTCAAATTCGCCTCGTAGTCCGCTTGAAAACTCTTTCAACACCAAAGCCTTGGAGCAGTTGTCATCCAGCTTTACGCTGCTGACGACGCCAATAAAAGGAAGTTGCAACTCTTCGGCCAGCCATGCGCCAAGTTCTCCTCCCAAATCATCAATGGCTTGAGCGCCTGGCATGACAAGTGTCTGCCCTCCAACAAGATTGCTGGCTTTGATCCATGCAGCCATTGCCTGAGCAGTTGCACGGGTATCAAGCTTGGTCTGGTCAAGGGCGATTTTGACAACTACATCCGCCCCTTTGGCAATGGCTGTGAACAAGACATCGTCAACTTCAGGGGCGTCCAGCGCTGCCACAGTTACTTGCCCGCCGTGCCTTTCCTTCAGAATGAGCGCCTGTTCGAGGGCATGTTCGTCGGCATCGCTTAATTTGTATCGCAGATATTCGGTGTTCAGCGACTTTTGGTCGTCCGAAAGTTCCAATTCCTCCACGGTGTCTGGAATCATCTTGAATAAGACAAGGTAGTTCATGGAAGCCCTCCTTTGTTGTGGACAAACTGACGGCTGGGAAAAAGCCTCTGTGTTGGACCCGTTATAGACACACCATGCCCTTTTGCCGTGCGACCCTGCAGTCCCACGATTGGCTGGTGGACTTTCATACCATACAGATAAAATCAAAGGGACAGGCAAGCTACGCATTTTTTGGCAAAGACTTAACAAAATTTACCAATTCTAATTCACTGTATCCATTTAATTAAGTTAAAGTAATGCATAAGATAATTTCATAATTCATTTTTATAAGGTAATTATTAAGAATGTTAATGCCATTTCCGCGTTTGTTGATACCATGGGCCGGCTTTCATGCGTGGCGCGCAGCCTTGACAATCGGGCAGGTGGCATTCCTACTTTTGCGCATGATTAAATTGCTTCCCGCGATATTGATTATGGCGATGCCGGCCTTTGCGCTGACAGTCCGCGTGGACTCAGCCGGCGGGGCGCCGCGAATATTGGTTAACGGAAAGCCTGTCAGGGCGCGAATGTTTTGGGGTGCGCCAGGTTCCGCGCCATTGCGGATTACCGGTGAATGGCAAAAAATCCAGTTCGAGTTCACTGCTTTTGAGGATGCCGAGAATGGCACGTTTCATTTTCGATTTGGACGGCAGGCGGGTGATGTGTGGCTGGATGATATACAGGTCGTTGATCTGGAAACAGGCCGTGACTTGATTCCAAAATGCACTTTTGAGAATGGGCAGGCGGACTTTTCGCGTGACTGGACATACTGGCCGCCAGGCGACAAGAACACCGTGGGAAGCATCAAAGTTGAAAGGGGCGTTGGCGCCGGACAGTCCGCAGGGTTGCAAATTACGTTGCGCAATCCACCGGATGGGCAGTGGCCGGATTTCCATATTTACCATCATCCACGGCTGAAAATAGCAAGGGGGAGGAAGTATTTGGTGACTTTTAGTGCGCGAGCGGAGCCGGCGCGGGATTTGACGGTGGCGTTTTACCGACCGGGTGCGCAGTTTGTTCATTTGGGCGGACCTGGAGGGGTATTCGAGAGCCAGATCAAACTGGCCGCGGCGGCAGGTGTGAATTTCGTTAGTTTCCCGATCGAGATGCCGTGGCCGAAACCGGGCGTGGCACCGGACTGGGCATCTGTGGATGCCGCATGTGAGCGGATTTTGAGGGTAAATCCGGAAGCGTTGCTTTTGCCGCGAATGGGAATGGACCCTCCTAAGTGGTGGCGCGAAGCACATCCGGAGGCAGTGATGCAATGGGAAGATGGTTCCCGAAAGGCAGGAGCGGTGGTGGCTTCGTCCTTATACCGGCGCGAAGCATCGCGTCAGCTTTCAGCGTTGGTGGAACATCTTGAGGAAAAATTTGGAGAGCATGTTGCCGGGTATCATCCTTGCGGGCAAAACACCGGGGAGTGGTTTTATCACGATACATGGAAACCTGCCTTGAGCGGGTATGCGCCGGAGGATATTGCAGCATGGAGGGCATGGCTTGGAAAACGCTACTCGTCTGATGCGGAGCTTCAGTCAAGTTGGGGCGTCAAGGGCATAACCTGCGCTGAAGCAAAAGCGCCGGTTCCTGCTGAGCGCCACGCATCGCCGGACGGGGTGTTCCGAAACCCGCGCTCAGAGCGGCATCTGATTGACTGGGCACAATTCCAGCAAGAGGCAATGGCCGATTGTGTCTGCGAATTGGCCCGGGCTGTCCGTCAGGCATCGCATGGGAAAAAATTGGTGGTTTTCTTTTACGGTTATGTTTTTGAATTTGGGGCAGTAGCCACCAGCCCCGCGGTTTCAGGGCATTACGCATTGCGCCGGGTTCTGGATTGTCCGGACATAGATGTTTTGTGTTCGCCGATATCGTACTTTGACCGCGGTCCGGGCGGGAATGCGCCATCAATGACAGCCGCTGAGAGCGTGGCATTGGCTGGAAAGATGTGGTTGAACGAAGACGATACCCATACCTACAGGGCGACAGGGGATGTACCCGGCTCCGCAGACCACGCAAGTTCGCTGGAAGAGACGAATCATGAGTTGGTGCGCAATGTTGCGCAGGAGGCCATGAGGAATTTTGGCACGTGGTGGATGGATTTGACCGCGACCGGATGGTTCAATGATCCGGCGATGTGGCGCGAAATGGCGAGGTTGAAGCCGCTGGATGATGCCATGTTAAACCAGCCAACCCCGTTTCGGCCTGAAGTGGCTCTGGTTATTGACGAAAAGGCGATGAGTTTACTTGCGCCAGCCGCGGTGCAGGTAACAAGGCCGGGTGTTTATGAAGTGCGCAGGGCGGTTGGCCGCATGGGCGCCCCGTATGGACAGTATCTGCTGGACGATGTGCTTGCCGGCCGGGTCAAGGCAAGGCTCTATATTTTTCTGAATGCATGGAATTTGACCGGCTCCGAGAGGGCGGCTTTGCTTCGGGCCATTCGAGGGCAGGCGGCGATTTGGTGTTATGCGCCTGGATACTTTGATAATGGTACTGTGTCCATGGATGCCATGCGCGAATTAACAGGCTTCCAACTGGCGCCTGTTCAAATGGCTCGCGCAGAGGCGATTCCAACTGAGGCGGGCCGCCGATTGGGCATGCAGGCGACATTTGGAAGCACAAAATCCATCAAGCCTTTGTTTCGGGCGGCAGATGCCGGTTTGGATGAAACGCTTGCTGAATACCCCGGAGGCGGTGCGGCAGTCGTCCTTCGGAAGACAACCACTGGTCTTTCTGTTTTTGTGGGTGCGCCCGGTCTTTCCAGTGATTTGCTTCGGGCAGTTGCCCGGCATGCCGGCATTCACCTCTACACTCAGCAGGACTGCAATGTTTATGCCAATGGGCCTTTCATTGCTCTGCACGCATCACAAGACGGGCCGTTGGAAATTCATACGGGCAAAGCAGGCCGGGTAATTGATATGCTTGCAGGCTCTGCAGTTGGACAAGGCCCGGTTTTCAAGCTGCAATTAAAACGTGGTGAAACGCGCCTGTTACGGATGGTTCCCAACTGAAGTTTGTGGAAAAACAGGCTGTCGCAACCGATGCAGCGGCTTCGCAACTTTCAAACACGAGTTCAATTGCGCAAAAAAATTCTTTTATCAGCGTGGAAAATCGGATAAGCAGACCGCTTCCGTAAGGCGGCAGGCGAGGATTTCAAGCCTGACAAAACGGAAAGTGGCAAATATGAAAGTTTCAGTAATTTTGGCACATCCCACTTTGGGAAGTTTCAACCACGCCATAGCCAGCGAGGTTGTAAGCTGCCTCAAGGATGTCGGACATGATGTGAAGTATCATGACCTTTATTCCGAAAAGTTTGATCCCGTGATGACTACGGATGAAATTCCGCGTGGCGCATCCATGCCACCGGAAGTTGAACGGCACGCTTTGGAGCTGGAAAAGGCTGATGGCCTTGTGATAGTGCACCCCAATTGGTGGTGCCAGCCGCCGGCAATACTCAAGGGATGGGTGGACAGGGTGCTGCGTCCGGGCAGGGCTTACAATTTTGTGCCTGATAAAAAAGGCGGTGGAAAACCAGTTGGACTGCTCAAACTTGGCAAGGTGCTTGTCATCAACACGGCAAATAATCCGCAGGAGAAGGAAATTGAGCAGTATGGCGATCCGCTGGAGGTTTTTTGGAAAAAGGTTGTGTTTGGCATTTGCGGGGTGCCGGATGTCCGGCGGCTGGTATTCAGCCCGGTCATTACAAGCACGATGGAGCAGCGTCAGCAATGGCTTGCCAGAACGCGGGAAACAGTTGCGCAATTATTCCCGAAACCCCGCAGGAAGTGAAAAAGAGATGGTTATGTTGCTGGCGGCAAGATTAGCAAGTCTTTTCGACATTTGAATGTTTGACAATTGAATTTAATCCATTGAAAATCGTCTGTCCTATTAGCGTAGGGCTGATGATGGATGGCAAAGGTACAAAGAGAAACTTGGTAATAGGAGCAGTACTGTTGATTGGAGTAACAATAATTATGGCGTTATTGACCACATTGTTGAATCGGGCAACCAGGAAAGCGACAGCGGGACTGGTGATTGGAGCTACAATTGCAAAGGCAGCGGCGGCTTTGCCGTTTGTCTATGACACAAAGAATGAACTGATTGGCACCGGTGACTTCAACGGAGATGGACGGGCTGATGTAGTAATAGTGGACAAGGCCAAGGGCCTTTACCGGCTGGGTTTTGGGACTGAAGCCGGCTCGATAGATTGGGTGAAAGTGCGCAACTGCCGCTGTATCGGGCTGACCGGCCTTGGCATAGGGCCTTTGCTGGATGCCAAGAAGGACTCGCTGATAATCGCGAGCGCTGACAAGAATGTTGTGCTGGTGGTGGATGCATCCGATCCTGCGACGCCCAAGAAACCGATCAAAGTTGATGTAAGCTGCATGGGGCCAAGCACGGCAACAGTCGCGCCAGCCGGACAGGCAGGCATGCAACTTGTGGTGGGCAGCATATTCAATGCCGACCCGGAGGATTTGGTGACTGTGTTCAAGTATCAGAATGGCAAGTTCAGCCAGGTATCTGAGGAAGAGGCTCCGGGAAAACTTGCGAACTTGAATCGGGTGACATTCAAAGAAGGCGGCCCTGAATATGTGGTTGGCACATTTGCAGGCTCCAAGGGTGGCGCGGTGGCGATGGAATTCACCACCGGCAAGCGCGTCGTGGCTGCAAAGGCAGATGGTATTCCGGGCGGGGCGGCGTATGTGGTTGGACACTTCCGCGGCCAGCCTCTTGCGGAGCTGGTTTTCTACAAGCCAGGCGAAAAGGAGCTGATTGTTAAACCGGTGGAGGAGGCTGGTGGAAAGCCGCAATTTGGCGCGGGAACGACTTTTACGTTGGACAAAATCATACGTGAAGTTGTTGCCGTCGGCACGCAACTGTTGGTGGTTCACGAGACAAACGAGCCGGCAGTTCTCTATGATTTCAACGGCACGCAGGCGCCAAAACCGGCTCAGACACTCACACCCAAGAAGGGAGAAATTGTCTGCGGCGCTTTTGCAACGCCCAATGGTTTCTGCCTGCTTTACATGCCGGAGAAAACCCGCTTCAAGTTTGCGACAGGTTACGGGCTTTACCGGCGTGATGGCGGGCAATGGGCAGCCAGCATAAATGAACTGCCTTCAATGGATGAGGACGATACCGAGGTATGCCTGGAAATTCACCGCAGGATCGTGGAAAACACGAAAATTACGTCACCTGCCGACATGAAGCCGTACACGAATACAATACTTGGCACGCCTGTCAAATATTCCATGGTGCCCATTCCCGGAGGCGAATTCATGATGGGCAGTCCAGAAACGGAGAAGGGGCGCTCAGAGGATGAAAGCCCGCAACATCGGGTCAAGATTGATCCATTCTGGATGGGGCAGTTTGAGGTGACATGGAATGAGTACGAGTTGTTCATGTATCCCGATGATGAGAAGAAGCTGCGCCAAATCCACAAGTCAGACCCGAAGGTGGATGAAATCTCCGACCTTGTTACGCGCCCGTCGAAGCCTTATGTGGAAATGAGCTTTGGGATGGGCAAGGAGGGTTTCCCTGCCATTGCCATGACGCAGCACGGCGCAAACAAATACTGCCAATGGCTGAGTGCGCGCACCGGCGAGTTTTACCGGTTGCCAACCGAGGCCGAGTGGGAATATGCCTGCCGTGCGGGCACAACCACCGCTTATTTCTTTGGTGATGATCCATCAAAACTTGATCAATACGCATGGTTTGAGAAAAACAGCGACTTCGACAGCAGCAATGGCGATTTGAAATATCAGAAAGTTGGGACAAAGAAACCCAATCCATGGGGCCTTTACGATATTATCGGGAATGTATGCGAATGGACGCTTGACCAATATGAGCCGCGTTATCAAGTGCCGGCAGGCGTTGCTGACAACCCGTGGGTGAAGGCTACGAAGCCCTACCCGCATGTGGTGCGCGGTGGCTCGTTTGATGACCCGGCCGAAAAACTGCGCAGCGCCGCACGAAAATTTTCCGGACCGGAATGGAAACAACAAGACCCGCAACTGCCCAAGTCCTTCTGGTATCTGACCGATGCCAAGTTTGTCGGTTTCCGCATCGTGCGGCCATTGAAAGTGCCGTCGGCGGTGGAGATGCAGAAGTACTGGAACAGCGGCGTGGAGAAAGATTAACAAAAACTCAAAACACGATAAATGTTATGAACCAATCCCAAAACAATCAGCCGGCGGTATCACGCCGGCAGTTTATCAAGACATCATCACTGGCAGCCGGGGTGGTTGCGGCGACTGCCCCATTCGTGTTGACCAGTCACGCGGCGCCTGACGACCCCATCCGGGTTGGAATAATTGGCTGCGGCGGGCGCGGCGGCGGGGCCGGGAAAAACGCAGAAGCTGCAGCCCCCAATGTCAAGGTGATTGGCATTGCGGACATTTTCCCGGATCAAGTGGATAAGGCCAAGCAAAACTTCCCTGGAGTCAATCCCGATTATTGCTTCAGCGGGTTTGATGCTTATGAAAAGTTGCTCAAGGTGCCGGAAATCAACTATGTGATTCTGGGAACGCCGCCCGGCTTCCGTCCGATTCACTTTGCGGCGGCAATAGCTGCTGGGAAACATGTCTTCATGGAGAAACCGGTGGCTACAGATGTGCCTGGTATCAAAATGATCTACCAAGCTGGCGAGCAGGCTGCACAGAAAAAACTTTGTGTGGTTGCCGGCACGCAGCGGCGGCATTCGGCGAACTACATTGAGACAATCAAACGGATTCATGATGGAGCAATAGGCGACATCATTTACACAAAAGCCTATTGGAATCAGGGCGCGATATGGCATCGTGGCGATCAGGGCGAAACCGAAATGGAGAAACAGATTCGCAACTGGTATCATTATGTCTGGCTCTCAGGCGACCATATTGTTGAGCAGCACGTGCACAACATAGACATCAGCAACTGGGTCATGAAAGCCCATCCAATTCGTGCCGTCTCCGGTGTGGGCGGGCGGCATGCCTTGGGCAACAAGAGCGGTCATATTTTTGACCACTTTGCCGTGGAATTTGAGTATCCCAACGGGGCGCGGCTGTTCAGCCAGTGCTGCCAAATCACCGGCAAGGAGGGCAATGTGAGCGAGTTTGCCGTAGGGACAAAGGGCACGAGCAACTGCCAGAACTGGATTCTGGCAGAAGGCCAAAGGTGGCGTTCTTCTGCCAAATCCATTGATGCCTACGTCCAGGAGCACACCGACCTGATTACGGCAATCCGCACCGGCCAATATGTCAACGAGGCCCAGACGGTTGCCGACAGCACGCTTACGGCCATCATGGGCCGCGAGGCCACTTACTGCGGCAAGGCTGTCCGGTGGGATGACTTGCTCAAGGAAGGCAAGGCGCTTGTGCCCAAGACGTTTGCCTGGGGCCCGGCGCCAAAGGTTGAAGTAGCCTATCCCAATTCATACAAATGGGAGGCTGAAAGCTGATCGGCCTTTTGACAGAGGCGGAGTATGGTTTGAGCGCGGTCTGCAACGGCCGCGCTCGTTTTTTAAGCTGGAGTGGAGCAATTTTCCGATACGCCTTTTTTGCGCTTGCATAAATGCGATGCGGACTTCAAACCTAGGCCGGCATGGCGCGATTGCCTTTTGAGCTTTTCATGGCGTTGCGGTACTTCCGTCCAAGGGGGACGTATGTATCGGTAATCACGCTTATTGCAGTGGTGGGCGTCATGCTTGCGGTTGGGATGCTCATTGTAGTGATTAGCGTGATGAGCGGCTTTGACCGGGAGTTGCGAGATAAAATCCTCGGATTCAATGCACATCTGAAGGTGCTTCAATATGACGGCCCGTTGCGCCACCATGAAACTTTGCTGGCCCGGCTCACCAACCATGCAGAAGTCAAGGGCGCAGCCCCATTTGTTTTGGGGCAGGTTTTGGTTGAAACACAGCCGGAGCAGGGCAGTCCGCTGGTATCGGCGCCCTGGGTGCGCGGGGTTGACACGCTTTTGGAGAGCAATGTCTCGGTTTTGCCCAGATCAGTTATTCGCGGCCAATTCAATCTTGAAGGGCGCAGCATAGTCATTGGATGCGAACTGGCAGCTTCTCTTGGGGTGAAAGTTGGCGACAGGCTGGCGGTATATTCGCCGCGGAATTTGCAGAAGATGAAGGCCAGCCGGGGCAAGGAGGATGAGACGGCGGTTCTGCCGGATGATTACAAAATTACCGGCATTTTTGATGTTGGCCATTTCGAGTACAACGCCTCGATTGTGGTTACTTCATTGGAAAATGCACAGGATTTGTATGATCTTGGTGATTCGGTGCATGGTTTGCTGGTGATGCTCAAGGACCCGTACAGGGCCGAGCAAGTCCGGCTTGAATTGCGGGATCGGTTGCCGGCCGGACTTAGAATCCAGACGTGGGCCGAGGATAATGCAGGCATACTCAATGCATTGGCTGTTGAGAAGCAGGCGATGTTTGTGGTGTTGTTTGTGGTGATGATAGTTGCGGCCTTTGGCATCACAGGCACGCAGATCGCCTTTGTGGTTCAGAAAACGCGCGAGGTTGGAATTCTGAAGGCCATCGGAGCATACAATGGACAGGTGGCGTGGCTGTTTTTCAGCCAGAGTCTGATGGTGGGGTTGTTGGGGGTGGCGGCAGGGCTGGCTTTTGGATTTGCGCTGCTTTCGTGGCGCAACGAATTTTTGCATTTCATGAATCAGCTTACCGGCTTGGACCTTTTTCCGGCGTCAATTTACACATTTCACGAGCTGCCGGCGTTGACACTGCCATGGGACGTGGCGCTGATATGCGGCAGCGCAATGGTGCTTTGCGTACTGGCCGGGGTGCTGCCTGCCTGGCGTGCTGCGCGGCT